>Ga0137410_10000107_pt1 | contig 56513 bp, 57 predicted proteins | sample CZODoug1_16funga_FD_108878 | JGI IMG/M metagenome (GOLD analysis project Ga0137410, IMG submission 108878) | Vadose zone soil fungal communities from Angelo Coast Range Reserve, California, USA - CZODoug1_16fungal (Illumina Assembly) | ecosystem: Environmental > Terrestrial > Soil > Vadose zone... | reverse complement strand
TCCTCCCCGTTTCGGTTCCCAGGTTTTCCGTTCGAACGGTCTGAGGTCGTTCATCCCGGTTGGGCGTTTTATGCATTTATCTGAACTGAAGACACAACACGTAAGCCAGCTGCTCGAGATGGCCACGTCGAATGAGATCGACGGCGCCAACCGCATGCGCAAGCAGGAGCTGATCTTCGCGCTCCTGAAGAACCGCGCGAAGAAAGGCGAATCCATATTCGGCGACGGCACGCTGGAAGTGCTTCCCGACGGCTTCGGCTTCCTGCGCTCGCCGGATACCTCGTACCTCGCGAGCACGGACGATATCTACGTCAGCCCATCGCAGATCCGCCGCTTCAACTTGCACACCGGCGACTCGATCGAGGGCGAGATCCGCACGCCCAAGGACGGCGAGCGCTACTTCGCCCTCGTCAAGGTCGACAAGGTCAACGCCGATGCGCCCGAGGCCTCCAAGCACAAGATCCTCTTCGAGAACCTCACGCCGCTGCATCCCGACGAGCACCTCAAGCTCGAGCGCGACATGAAGGGCGAGGAGAACGTCACCAGCCGCATCATCGACATCATCGCGCCTATCGGCAAGGGCCAGCGCGGCCTCATCGTCTCCCCGCCCAAGGCCGGCAAGACGGTGCTGATGCAGCAGCTCGCGCACGCGATCACGTCGAACAACCCCGACAGCACGCTGATCGTCCTGCTGATCGACGAGCGTCCCGAGGAAGTGACCGAAATGACGCGCACCGTCAAGGGCGAGGTCGTCGCCTCGACCTTCGACGAGCCCGCGTCGCGCCACGTCCAGGTCGCCGAAATGGTGATCGAGAAGGCCAAGCGCCTGGTCGAGCACAAGAAGGACGTGGTGATCCTGCTCGACTCGATCACGCGGCTCGCGCGCGCCTACAACACCGTGGTGCCGGCCTCCGGCAAGGTGCTCACCGGCGGCGTTGACGCCAACGCGCTGCAGCGCCCGAAGCGCTTCTTCGGCGCGGCGCGCAACATCGAGGAAGGCGGCTCGCTCACCATCCTCGCGACCGCTTTGATCGACACCGGCAGCCGCATGGACGACGTGATCTACGAGGAGTTCAAGGGCACTGGCAACATGGAAATCCACCTCGACCGGCGCATGTACGAAAAGCGGATCTTCCCGGCGATCAACGTCAACCGCTCGGGCACGCGCCGCGAGGAATTGCTGATCAAGCCGGAGATACTGCAGAAGGTCTGGGTGCTCCGAAAGCTGCTCTACCCGATGGACGACCTGGAAGCCGCGGAATTCCTGGTCGACAAGATCCGCGCGACGAAGAACAACGGGGATTTCTTCGACTCGATGAGGCGCGGCTAGATTGCCCAAGCGGGTGATTTCAGGGATAATTCCGCCCCCGACGAGGACCAAGCCATGAAAGAGAAGATCCACCCCGAATACAAGGAAATCAAGGTGATCTGCAGCTGCGGGAACACCTTCACCACCCGCTCGACCCTGGGCAAGGAGCTGCACGTCGAAGTGTGCTCCTCGTGCCATCCGTTCTACACGGGCAAGCAGAAGATCGTCGACACGGCAGGCCGGGTCGAGAAGTTCCGCCAGAAGTACACGAGAAAGACCGCGGCCAAGCCCGCCAAGGCAGCGTCCGCGTAAGCGTGGCGCGACGCGCGCACGAGGAAAAAGGCAGCTTCGGCTGCCTTTTTTGTTCTGCCGACGGGAGCCTGAAGTGAACTCGCGGATAGCGCTGCCGCTGCCGCCGGGTCTGTTCGCGCTGCTGATCGCCGCCTACCTGCTGCCCGGCCAGCTCGGTCACGACCTGTGGAAGGCGGAGGACGCGATCGGCATCGGGATCGTCCACCAGATGCTCGAGCACGGCCAGTGGCTCGTGCCGCACCTGGCGGGCGAGCCCTACTGGGAAGACGGCCCCTTCCACTACTGGGTCGCGGCGCTGACCGCGAAGCTGCTCGGCTGGATGCTCGCGCCGCACGACGGGGCGCGCCTCGCCAACGCGCTCATGATGGCGGCCGTGTTCGCGCTCGTGCACCTCACCGGCCGCGATCTGTACGGCAGGCTAGAGGGAACGAGCGCGGTGCTCGTGCTGCTGGGTTGCCTCGGCCTGCTGGTTCACGCCCACGAGACGCTGGGCGAGATCAGCATGCTCGCCGGGCAGGCTCTCGCCTGGTACGGCATCGCCCTCCTCCGCGGCAAGCCCTACCGCGGCGGATGGCTCCTGGGACTCGGCCTCACCGTCGCGGCGCTCTCCAAGGGCGTGCCCGCGGTGGCCGCGCCGCTCGCCGTCGCGCTCGCCGCGCCGCTTCTGTCCTCGGGCTGGCGCCGCCGCGAGGTTCTGGCGGCGTTGACGCAGGCCGTACTGACGTTTGCGCTGCTGGTCGGAGCCTGGCTCGCCCTCGCCGAGCGCGGCTCGGCCGGCACGGCGCAGGCGTGGTGGCAGGCCAACGCGGCGCAGTTCGCAGTGCCGCAGGGCGAGGCGTTGGATTTCTGGGGCCGCGTCCTCGTCTGGGCAACCTTCCCCGCATGGCCGCTCGCGGCCTGGACGCTGTGGGAGAGCCGCCGGCGCGTCTTCCCACCCGGCACGCGCATCCTGATCGCCGCCATCGCCGCCACGCTCGCGGTGCTGCTGTTCCTCGGGGACCCGCGCGAGGTCTACGCCATGCCCGTCCTGCTGCCGCTCTCGCTGCTCGCCGGCGCGGGCCTGCCGAGCCTGCGCCGCGGCGCGGCCAACGCCCTGACCTGGTTCGGCGTCATGAGCATCGGAATCCTCGGCGCGACCGTGTGGTTCGGCTGGTTCGCGATGACGACCGGGTTCCCGCCTTCGGTGGCGCGCCACTTCACCCGGCTCGAGCCCGGGTTCGTGGGGCAGTTCTCGTGGATCGCATTCGTCGTCGCGCTGGCGTGCACGCTGGGCTGGCTGGCGCTGATCCTGAAAAGCGAGCGCTCCACGGCGTTCCGCAGCGTGACGTTCTGGGCCGCGGGCATCACCCTCCTGTGGGCTCTTGCAATGACGCTGCTGCTCGCCTGGATCGACTACGGCAAAAGCTACCGCCTGGTTGCGCAGGCGCTGAAGAAGAACATCCCCGCGGGGACGCGCTGCGTCGAGAGCCGCGGGCTCGACGAGGCGCAGCGCGCCATCTTCGACTACCGGATCGAAGTGCTCACGCGACGCGCCGAGCGCCACGGCGACACCGGCTGCCCGGTGTTGCTGGTGCAGGCGCAGCAGGGAGACTCCGACAACCTGGGCCCGGGGTGGAAATTCCTCTGGGAAGGGCGGCGGCCGCGCGACCGCGAGCGCTACCGGCTCTACCAGAGGGTGGGGACGCAGTCGTGAGCGCCCTCGTCCGCTCTTCCGCCTGGCAGGCCCTCGCCGCGCACCAGAAGACAATCGCTGCGACGACGCTTGCCGGTCTCTTCGCCGCGGACCCCGCGCGCGCGCAGCGCTTCTCGCTCGAGGGCGGTGGCGTCTTCCTCGACTACTCCAAGCACTGCGTCGATGCCCAGGCCCTGCGCCTGCTCGCCGACCTCGCCGCCCAGGCGCAGGTCCCGCGGTGGATCGACAGGATGTTCGCCGGCGAGCCGATCAACAACACCGAGCAGCGCGCGGTCCTGCACGTCGCGCTGCGCGCGCGCGACGCCGGCGTCGAGGTGCGGGAGACGCGCGAGCGCATGCGGCGATTCGTCGCCGAGGTGCGCGACCGCGGGCGCATCACCGACGTCGTCAACATCGGTATCGGCGGCTCCGATCTCGGGCCGCGCATGCTGACGCGCGCGCTGCGCGCTTTCCACCGGGCCGGCCCGCGCGTGCACTTCGTCTCCAACATCGATCCTGCCGACCTGGACGCGACGCTCGCGGGCCTGACGCCGCAGACTACGCTGTTCATCGTCGCCTCCAAGACTTTCACTACCGCCGAGACCCTGGCGAACGCGGGCCGCGCGCGCGCCTGGCTCGAGTCGGGCCTCGGAAAACCGGCCGATCTCTCGCCGCATCTCGCGGCGGTGACCGCGAATGTCGCAGGGGTTGCCGCGCTGGGCGTGCAGCCCGAGCGTGTGTTCCCGATGTGGGACTGGGTCGGGGGTCGCTACTCTGTGTGGTCCGCGGTCGGCTTGCCGCTCGCGCTGGCCATCGGCATGGAAGCGTTCGAGGCGCTGCTCGAGGGCGCCGCGGCCATGGACGCGCACTTCCGGGCCCAGCCCCTGGAGCGCAACCTGCCGGTGGTGCTCGCGCTTCTGGAGGTCTGGTGCGTGAACTTCTTCGGCGCGCGAACGCGCGCGGTCATCCCCTACAGCGAGGACCTGCGTGATCTGCCCGCCTACCTGCAGCAGCTGGAAATGGAATCGAACGGCAAGCGCGTCGACCGCGACGGCAACGAGGTCGACTACGACACGGCCCCGGTCGTGTGGGGAGCCTCGGGCACGACCAGCCAGCATTCGTTCCACCAGCTCCTCCACCAGGGGACCCGCTTCGTCCCCGTGGACTTCATCCTCGCCCGCGAGCCGGATCCCTCGCGCGAGCAGACCGCGCTCGCGGCGAACGCGCTCGCCCAGGCCGCGGCCCTCGCCTTCGGCCACGCGGCCCCGGGTGCGCCGCACAAGGCGCTCCCCGGCAACCGTCCCTCGAGCATGCTTCTGCTCGAGCGCCTCGCGCCGCGCCCGCTCGGAGCGCTGCTCGCGATGTACGAGCACAAGGTGTTCGTCGAAGGGATCATCTGGAACCTGAACAGCTTCGACCAGTGGGGCGTCGAGCACGGGAAGCTGCTGGCGCGCACGCTCGCCCCGCGGCTTCTCGAAGGCGGCGACGCTGCGGACCTCGACTCGTCGACCCGGGCGCTGCTCGCGCGCCTGCGCGAGCGTGATTGACTCGCGCACCCGCGGGATTTAGGCTGGCGAAAACGGAGAACACCATGGACGACGACACGTTCAACCTCAGCATCCGCAAGTTCCTGAAAATGGTCGGAGTGAGCTCGCAGCGCGAGATCGAGCAAGCGGTCGCCCGCGCGCGGGCGGGCGGCGGTATCAAGGGCAACGAGAAATTCCCCGCCTCGGTCACGCTCGACGTGCCCGGGCTCAAGCTCTCGGTGCGCTTCGACGGCAAGATCGAGCTCGAGTAGGCCCGAGGCGGGCGTGTGAACAAGCCCCGGGATCTCGACGCAGGCCTGCTCGAGGAATTGCAAAGCCTCCTCGGCGAGCGCGCCACGGCCTCGGCCGGCGTGCGCGAGCACCACGGCAAGGACGAGTCCTACTTCCCCTACGCGCCGCCCGACGCGGTGGTGTTTCCCGAGTCCACCGAGGAGGTGTGCGCGATCGTCGACCTGTGCCGCCGCCACCGCACCCCGGTGATCCCGTTCGGCGTCGGCACCTCGCTGGAGGGCCATGTGCTCGCCATCCGCGGCGGGGTATGCGTCGACCTCTCGCGCATGCACAAGGTGCTCGCGGTCCACGAGGCCGATCTCGACGCCGTGGTGCAGGCGGGGGTCACGCGCAAGCAGCTGAACGAGCACATCCGGCACACCGGGCTGTTCTTTCCCGTCGACCCGGGCGCGGACGCGACGCTCGGCGGCATGGCCGCGACGCGGGCCTCGGGCACCAACGCCGTGCGCTACGGGACCATGCGGGAGAACGTGCTCGCCATGACCGTGGTGCTCGCCGACAGCCGCGTCATCACCACCTCGCGCCGCTCGCGCAAGTCGGCCGCGGGCTACGAGCTCACGCGTCTTTTCGTGGGGTCGGAGGGCACGCTCGGCATCATCACCGAGCTCACCGTGCGGCTGTACGCCGTTCCCGAGGCCATGTCCGCGGCGATCTGCTCCTTCCCCGACATCGCCGGCGCGGTGAGCACGGTGATCCAGACGCTGCAGTCAGGCATTCCGATCGCGCGCAGCGAGGCGCTGTGCGCGACCACCATGAAGGCGATCAACGCCTACTCCAAGACGAGTTACCGCGAGCAGCCGACCCTGTTCCTCGAGTTCCACGGCACGACGGCGGGCGTCGAGGAGCAGGCGAAGCTGGTGCAGGACATCGCGCGCGAGAACGGCGGCATGGATTTCGAGTGGACGACCAAGCCCGAGGAGCGCAATCGCCTGTGGACGGCGCGGCACCAGGCGTATTTTGCCTGTCTGCAGCTGCGCCCGGGTACGCGCGCCGTGTCGACGGACGTGTGCGTACCGATCTCCCGGCTGACCGAGTGCATCGTCGAGACATCCAAGGACATCGCGCGCGCCTCCATGCCGATCCCGCTCTTCGGCCACGTCGGCGACGGCAACTTCCATTGCGAAATCCTGGTGCGGCCGGACAACGAGGCGGACCTCGAGGAAGCGCGCGCCTTCAACGAGCGCGTCGTGAACCGCGCGCTCGCCATGGAGGGGACCTGCACCGGCGAGCACGGCATCGGCTTCGGCAAGATGCGCTCGCTGCAGAAGGAGCTGGGCGGAGCGGTCGACCTCATGGCGAGCCTAAAGCGCGCCATCGATCCGGAAAACCTGATGAACCCCGGAAAGGTCGTCGACCTCTAGGCTACTTCAGGAAGTGCTCGCGGTAGTACTTGAGCTCGTCGATGGACTCGTGGATGTCGGCGAGCGCCTCGTGCTTGCCCTGCTTGACCAGGCCTTTCGCGATCTCCGGCTTCCAGCGCTTGGCCAGCTCCTTGAGCGTGCTCACGTCGAGGTTACGGTAGTGGAAATACGCCTCGAGCCGCGGCATATGGCGCGCGAGAAAGCGCCGGTCCTGGCAGATCGAGTTGCCGCACATCGGGGACGTCTTTGCCGGAGCATACTGCACAAGAAACGCGATGAGCTGCTCCTCGGCCACGGCCTCGGTCAGGGTCGAAGCCTTTACCTTGTCGACCAGTCCCGAGCGCGCGTGCGTGCTCTTGTTCCAGTCGTCCATCGCCTCGAGCACGCCGTCGGGCTGGTGGATGACCAGCACCGGCGCCTGGGACAGGGTGTTCAGCTGCGGGTCGGTGACCACGATCGCCACCTCGATGATGCGGTCCGTGTCCGGGTCCAGACCGGTCATTTCCATGTCCAGCCAGACGAGATTGTTCTGGTCCTGCGCCATTCCGCGGTTCCGGAGCTCCGTGTGTAAAATGCGATTGTCGCACATCGACTCCCGTTCAATGCACTGGTTCAGCCTCGTTTTCCTCGCCGCGCTCGCGCTCGCGACCGCGACGCGCCTGTGGCTCGCGCTGCGGCATATCCGCCACGTCGGCGCGAACCGCGGCGCGGTTCCGGCGGAGTTCGCGGACCGCATCCCGCTCGCTGCGCACCAGAAGGCCGCCGAGTACAACATCGCCAAGTCGCGCGTCGGCGTCGCCGAAACCCTGGTCGCCGCGGCGCTGACGCTGGCGTTCACCCTGGGCGGCGGCTTGCAGTGGCTCTCCGCCGCGTGGGAACGTGCGTTCCAGCCAAGCGGATACGCGCATGGCATCGCGCTGATCGTCTCGGTCGTCGTGATCTCGAGCGCAGTCGATCTTCCTTTCAGCCTGTACCGCACCTTCGTCGTCGAGGCCCGCTTCGGCTTCAACCGCATGAGCCTGCGATTGTTCGTGCTCGACATGATCAAGATGGCGCTGATCGGCGCACTCGTGGGGATCCCCCTCGCGTTCGTCGTGCTGTGGCTGATGGCGAAGACCGGCCAATACTGGTGGCTCGCGGTGTGGCTCGTCTGGGCGGCGTTCAACCTGCTCGTCGCGACGCTCTACCCGACGCTCATCGCGCCGCTGTTCAACAAGTTCTCGCCGCTCGAGGACGCCGGCCTGCGCGGACGCATCGAGGCCCTGCTCGCGAAGTGCGGCTTCCGCGCGAAGGGCCTGTTCGTCATGGACGGCTCGAAGCGCTCCAGCCACGGCAACGCCTACTTCACAGGCTTCGGCACCGCCAAGTGCATCGTGTTCTTCGACACCCTGGTCTCGCGCCTCGCGCCGCAGGAAGTCGAGGCGGTGCTCGCGCACGAGCTCGGGCACTTCTCCCGCCATCACGTTTGGAAGCGCATGGGCGTGGCGTCCGCGGTCAGCCTCGCGCTGCTCGCGCTCCTGGGCTGGCTGATGAACCAGGACTGGTTCTACGCGGGCCTGGGGGTGCATTCCCACAGCACGGCGACGGCGCTGATTCTGTTTTTCCTGATCGCGCCCGCCTTCGCCTTTGTGCTGCAGCCGCTCGCCAGCCTGTATTCGCGCCGCCACGAGTTCGAAGCGGACCGTTACGCGGCGCGGTACGCAGACGCGGGCGACCTGGTGCGCGCCCTGGTGAAACTCTACGAGGACAACGCGGCGACGCTCACTCCGGATCCGCTGCACTCGGCGTTCTACGACTCTCATCCGCCGGCCCCGGTGCGCATCGCCCGGCTGCAGTCGCTGAACGCATAGGAGACCCCATGCCCTCGCTTGCCTCGATGAAATGCACGGAGCTTCCCGCCGGCACTCCGGCTCTCGCCCGCGCCCGGATCGACGCGCTGCTGAAGGAGGTGCCCGGGTGGAGCTACGATGGAAAGGTGATCGGCAAGAGCTTCTCCTTCAAGAACTACTACGAGACGACGGCGTTCGTGAATGCAGTCGCGTGGATCGTCCACCGCGAGGACCATCACCCCGACATGAGCGTGAGCTACAACCGCTGCCGCGTGGAGTTCAGCACGCACTCGATCGGCGGCATCTCCGAGAACGACTTCATCTGCGCCGCGAAGATCGAGTCGCTTCCCGGGATCCAGGCGTGAAGGCGGTCTATTCCTCGCTCAACCTGGTCGAGGCTCACCCTCTGAAAAACGTGCTCGCGGCCGCAGGCATTCGCTGCCGCATGAAGAACGGGGAGCTGGTGCGGCTCGCCGGAGAGATTCCCTTCCCCGAGTGCGCGCTGCAGCTTCTCACCGAGCGCTGAGCTTGCCGGCGACGCTACCTGGCCGCCCCCGCCAGGGCCACGAGCAGCAGCAGCAACAACCACATCACGAGCGCGCGCCAAACCAGGCCTACGAGGCTGTCCATGTGGCCGACGTCGGCCGGGTCGCCCAGGCCCAGCGGCGGCCTGTCGAGCGGCTTTCGTCCGATGACGACGGGCATTCCCAGCCTGACACCGATGGCGCCGGCGCCGCTCGCCAGCACCGTGCCGAGCGCGCGGTCCGGCCAGGTGCGGGCCTGCGTCCGCCAGCAATAGACCGCGTTCTCGAAATCTCCCACGATGGCGAAGGCGGCAGCCGTGAAGCGCGCCGGCAGCCAGTCGAGCACCGCGAAGGCCTTGTGCGCGAACTCGCTGAACCGCTCCAGGCCGGGCGCGGCACTTTCGCTCCAGCGGCCGTCCAGGAACATCGACAGGCGATAGAGGATCGCGCCGGTCGGGCCCGGCAGCAGGACGAACCAGAAGATCACGCCGAAAACGTAGCGGTGCGAAGAGATCAGGGCCTCCTCGAGGGCGAGCCGCGTTACCGTCTCGCGATCGAGGTCGCTGCAATCCTCCTGGCGCCAGGCGCCGAGCTCCTCGCGCGCCTTGGCGAGATCGTCGTCCTTCAGCGCGGTGTGGATGTCCGTGAAAAAATGGCTACGCTGCCGGAACCCCATGGTCAGATAGAGCGCGGCGACGTTGATCAGGAACGCCACCAGTGGGTTCGAGCCGAGCGCGAGCGCGTAGATCATCCAGGTGCCGAACGCGGCGGGGATCACCGCCACGAGCCAGGCGACAACCCCTTGGTGCGGCTCGCCCGCATTGAACAGCTTCTCGAGAGCGGCCGCGTAGCGAGCGAGGAACAGGTACAGGTAGCGGCGGTCGGCGAGCGGGCGCCACTGCTCCAGAAGCAGGGCTGCAACGAGGGAGATCAGGCTCATCGACCCGTGAGGAAGGCGTGCAGGTTCATCAGCATCCCCGCGGTCGCGCCCCAGATGTAATGGTGCCCGTAGGGGATCGCGTAGTAGTAGCGCTCCCTGCCGTCGAACTGCACGTGGTTGCGCTGGTGGTTCACCGGGTCGAGCAGGAACGCGAGCGGCGCCTCGAACACCTCGGCGACCTCGAAAGCATCGAGCTTGAGATCCAGAGGCGGCGTCACCAGGCCGACGACCGGGGTCACACGATAGCCGGTCACCGTGATGTACTGGGGCTGGTCCCCGAGCACCTCGACGCGATCGGCTTCGAGCCCGATCTCCTCCTGGGTTTCCCGCATCGCGGTCTGCGCCGCGTCCGCGTCCGCAGGCTCGGCGCGCCCGCCCGGGAAGCTGATCTGCCCGGCGTGGTCGTGGAGGTGTGCCGTGCGCCGCGTGAACAGGACCGTGAGCTCCTTGCCGCGCTTCACCACCGGAACCAGCACCGCCGCCGGACGGATCTCGCGGTCGCTGCGCCAGAGATGGCCGTCCCCCACCGTGACCGGCTCGATGCTCCTGCGCTCGGCAAAGCGCGAGCGCAGCCAGGTTTCATCCGGCACGAAGTCAGGGGAGCTCATATGGCGTGTTCGGTGCGGCGTCTATTCTACGCGGGGGTGTCGCCGCACGGCGACGCCCGGGAAATTGCCTTCACGGGCCTCCCCGGCTATCCTATCTCCTGAAGGAATAGGTTTGCCCTAGTCGGCGTTTACAGGCCGAACTCTTTTCAAAAGGAGAAACTGGATGAAGATTCGTCTTGCAACCCTGTTTGGCGCGCTCATGCTCGCGAGCGCTTCCGCGTTTGCCTTCCATTGCCCCGCCGACATGAAGAAGATCGACGAGGCGCTCGCCAAGAACCCGACGCTGTCGGCGCAGCAAATGACCGACGTCAAGAAATTCCGCGCTGACGGGGAAGCCCTGCACAAGGCCGGCAAGCACCAGGAGTCGGTCGACACGCTGGCGAAGGCGATGAAGATTCTCGGCATCTGACGGATCCTCGCAGCGGGAAAAACGCCGCGCCAGCGCGGCGTTTTTTTCGCCCTCTATTCGCCGAAGGAGCGCGTGCGCCTGAAGCGCTCGGTAGCCTCGACCAGGGCGCCCAGGATTCCCGGCTCCCACGCCGAGTGCCCGGCATCCGGCACGATCCTGTAGTCCGCCTGCGGCCAGGCGAGGTGCAGCTCGTGCGCCGAGACGAGCGGGCAGACCATGTCGTAGCGGCCCTGTACGATCACGCCCGGGACGCTGCGCAGGCGATGCGCGTTGGCGAGCAGCGCGTTCTCCGCGAGGAAGATGTCGTTGACGAAGTAGTGCGCCTCGATGCGCGCAAGCCCCAGCGCCACGGTGTCCCCGGCGAAATACGCGACGGTCTCGGGGCTCGGAAGCAAGGTGGAGCAGGAGCCTTCGTAGACACTCCAGGCGCGCGCCGCCGGCATGTGGACCGCCGGGTCCGGGTCGATCAGTCGGCGGTGGTAGCTCGCGAGCAGATCGTCGCGCTCCGATGGCGGAAGAAAGCCCGCGAATCTCTCCCAAGGTTCCGGAAAGACGCCGCGCAGCCCGTAGAGGAACCACTCGATCTCGCTCCGCCTGCACAGGAAGATGCCGCGCAACACCAGTCCCAGGCAGCGCTCGGGGTGGGCTTCGGCGTAGGCGATCGCCAGCGTGCTGCCCCAGGAGCCGCCGAACACGAGCCAGCGGTCCACGCCAAGATGCCGGCGCAAGGTCTCGAGGTCGGCGACCAGCTGCGGCGTGGTGTTGTCCCGCAGTTCTCCCAAGGGCTTCGAGCGCCCCGCCCCGCGCTGGTCGTAGACGATGATGCGGTAGGCGCCAGGGTCGAAGAAGCGCCGGTGCTTCGGGGTGCTGCCCGCGCCCGGGCCGCCGTGCAGAAACACCGCGGGAATGCCGTCCGCCCGGCCGCATTCCTCCCAGTACATGGAGTGCAGCCCGTCCAGCCGCAGCATGCCGCTCGCGCGCGGCTCGATTTCGGGGAACAGCCCAGCTGTCCCCAGGCCGGCGAGATCGCCCACGCGGATGCGCTAGGGAACCAGGATCGTCGACCCGGTCGTCTTGCGCGCCTCGAGGTCGCGGTGCGCCTGGGCGGCGTCCTTGAGCGCGTGGCGGTGGTTGATCTCGATCTTTACCTTGCCGGACGAGACGACCTCGAACAGGTCCTTCGCACCGGCGACCAGATCGTCGCGCTTCGCGGTGTAGGTCACCAGGGTTGGGCGGGTGACGTAAAGCGAACCCTTCGCCGAAAGCGTGGCGAGCTCGAACGGCGGCACCGCTCCCGATGCGTTGCCGAAGCTCACCATCAGGCCGCGCGGCTGCAGGCAGTCCAGAGAGCCCATGAAGGTGTCCTTCCCGACGGAGTCGTAGACCACCGGCACACCCTTCCCGCCGCTGAGCGCCTTCACCCGCTCGACGAAGTTCTCCTTGCGGTAGTCGATGCAGTGGTCGGCGCCGTGCGCCTTGGCGAGGGCACATTTCTCCGGCGATCCCGCCGTGCCGATGACCGTCACGCCCAGCGCCTTCAGCCACTGGCAGGCGATCAATCCGACGCCGCCCGCGGCCGCGTGCCACAGCACCGTCTCTCCCGCGCGCACCTTGTAGGTCTGCTTGAGTAGGTATTGGGCGGTCAGCCCCTTGAGCATCATCGCAGCGGCCGTCTCGAAGGAGATCGACTCCGGAAGCGCGACCAGGCGCTCGGCCGGCATGACGCGCGCTTCGGAGTAGGCCCCGGACGCGCCGCCGGAATATGCGACGCGGTCACCGGCCTTCACGTGGGTGACGCCGGCCCCGACCGCCTCGACCACGCCCGACCCTTCGTTTCCCATCCCCGCGGGCAGCGCGATCTTGTACAGCCCCGAGCGTTGATAGACATCCAGAAAATTCAGTCCGCAGGCCTTGTGGCGGACTCGTGCCTCGCCCGGACCGGGATCGCCCACCTGGACGTCTTCCCATTTCATGACTTCCGGACCGCCTTGCTGGTGGATGCGAATCGCTTTGGGCATTGCTTCTCCTTGGGTGGATGGCTTGATCGGGGGCGCGCGCGGCGCGTCACTTCTTGGGCGGAGTTTCGCCGCCGGCCGGCTCCTTACCAGCACCCTGCATCGCCGCGAGGCCCGCTTTCTGCATTTCCAGGCCCTGGATGGTCATGCGCAGGACGTTGAGGTTCATATTCAGCCAGTTCTCCACCGCCTTCAGCTCGGCGATACGCTTGTCCACCTCGCTCGCCGCCGTGGCCGGCGTGCTCAACCCCGCCATCGGCAGGCCCATGGGGCCCCAGAGACTCTTCAGGAATTCCAGCGGATCCGGAGGCTGGCTCATGCGCTGACTCGCTCGAGGAATCCCAAGTCTATTGCCGGGGCTGCAGGAATTCCAGCAGCTCCGCGCGGCGGGCCATGGCGTCCTGGTACCCCAGCTCGATCAACGCCCTGCAATAGCCCGTCTCGAAGAGGACGTAGCTCGCCAGGTTGGAGCCGTTGCGGTTCATTGCGCCGATGCCCCGCAGCAGGAACCGCAACGTCCACGGCAGCTCGTGGGCGTGGCGCGCCACCATGCGCTCGATGGGCTGGCTGGGCGAGATCACGAGCACCTTGATCTGCCTCAGGGGCAGGCCCACTTCGCGGAGCTTCTCCGGGGGGATGAGGGCGATCGTGCGGTTGATCCGCTGCAGGCGCTCGATATCGACGTTCAGGCTGTCCAGGAAGATGCTGTTCAGCGCATGCCCTGCGATCTGCGCGAGCGACGGGTACAGGTTGGCGCGCACGCGCGGAGGCTCGGCGAGCGAGTCCTGGTGCGCCGTGCTCACCACCAGCACCCGGTCGGCGCCCAGGTGCAACGCCGGACTGATGGGCGCGATCTGTCGCATCGAGCCGTCGCCGAAGTATTCGCGGTTGATCTTGACCGCGGGGAAGATGAAGGGCAGCGCCGCTGAGGCCATCAGGTGCTCGACGCGGATTGGCATCGCCGCGCCCACGCGCTGGGTGCGCTCCCATGACGTCGTGTCGGGTCCGCCCTGATAGAAGGAAACGCTCTGCCCGGAGGAATATCCCGAGCAGGTGATCGACACGGCGTACAGGGCGCCGTTGTCTATGTTCTCCTGGATGCGGCCGAACTCGAGATTCCGCGTGAGCATTTCCGCGAGCGGGCTATTGTCGAGCAGCGCTTCCGGACTGCTGCGCGAAAGGAGCGTGATCGCCGCGACCCAGCGCGCGCCGACCCGCCCGATGCCGATGGGGTCGGAGCGATAGACGTGATGAACGTGGAAGTTCTCCCACACTCCGAGGAGCCGGTCGACGGCGGTGCCAAAATCGTCGGCGAACACTGCCAGCGTGGCCGCGTTGATCGCGCCCGCCGAGGTCCCGCACACGATGGCGAAGGGATTCTTTTCCGGCGTCGCAAGCAGCTCCCTCGTCGCCTTCAGCACGCCGACCTGATACGCCGCGCGAGCGCCACCTCCTGCGAGGACGAGCCCCGTCTTGGGCTTGGTGGGCTCTGGAGGCGCCATCGGTTCGCGCGGGCCGCGGGCGCTACGCCCTGGACCGGAGCTCCTCGCTGTAGGCGTTGGCGTCGACCACGGTCAGCGCGGTCATGTTGACGATGCGCCTGACGGTCGCCGAGGTCGTCAGAATGTGGACGGGTCTCGCCGCGCCGAGCAGGATGGGGCCGATGGTGATGCCGTCGCCGGCGGCGGTCTTCAGCAGGTTGAAGGCGATGTTGGCCGCGTCGAGCGTAGGCATGATGAGGAGGTTCGCCTCCTCCTTGACGCGTGATCGCGGAAAATTCGCGAGCCGGAGTTCCGCGTTGAGCGCCGCGTCGCCGTGCATCTCGCCTTCGATCGCGAGATCTGGCGCCAGCGACCTGATCAGCTCCAGGGCCGCGCGCATCTTGCGCGCGGAAGGCGCGTCGCTCGTGCCGAAATTGGAGTGCGACAGCAGAGCCGCCCTGGGGATTACGCCGAAGCGCCGGACCGCGCCCGCCGCGAGCGCGGTCATCTCGGCCAGCTGCTCCGCACTGGGGTCGAGGTTGACGTAGGTGTCGCACATGAAAATCGTGCGCTTAGGCAGCATCAGGGCGTTCATCGCGTAGAAATCCCGCACGCTGGACCGCAAGCCGATGACCCGGCTGATGTCCTGCAGATGATCTCCGTACGTGCCGACGGCTCCGCAGACCATCCCGTCCGCCTCTCCGCGGTGCATCATCATCGCGCCTATCAGGGTCGGGCGCCTGCGCATTTCGACCTGGGCCGACTGCTGCGTAACTCCGCTCCGCTCGGCCAGCCGGTGGTATTCGGTCCAGTACTCGCGGTAGCGCGGGTCGGATTCGGGATTGACGAGATCGAAATCCGTGCCTGGCTTGATGCGCAGGCCGTTGCGCTCGATGCGCCGCTCGATCACGGCCGGCCTGCCGATCAGGATCAACTTCGCGAGGCCCTCGTCGACCACCACCTGCGCGGCCCGCAGCATGCGCTCGTCCTCGCCTTCGGAGAGCACGATCCGGCGCCGCGGGCCCTCCTTCGCCCCGCTGAAGATCGGCTTCATGATCAGGCCGGAGTGATAGACGAATTGCATCAGCTGGTTGTTGTAGGCCTCGAAATCGGCGATGGGGCGCGTGGCCACGCCGGATTCCATGGCGGCCCTGGCCACCGCGGGCGCGATCTTCACGATGAGTCGCGGGTCGAAGGGTTTGGGGATGAGGTACTCGGGCCCGAAACTCAGGGGCTGCTCCCCGTACGCCGCGGCCACGATCTCCGACTGCTCCGCGGTGGCGAGGTCCGCAATCGCGCGCACCGCCGCGAGCTTCATGGCCTCGTTGATGCTCGTCGCGCCGACGTCGAGCGCACCGCGGAAGATGAAGGGAAAGCACAGCACGTTGTTCACCTGGTTCGGGAAGTCCGAGCGGCCCGTCGCAACCACTGCGTCGGGTCGCGCGCGCTTGGCGGCGTCGGGCAGGATCTCCGGCTCCGGGTTGGCGAGCGCGAGGATCAGCGGGCGAGCCGCCATCTTTGCGACCATGGCCTCCTTGAGCACTCCTCCCGCCGAGAGACCCAGGAACACGTCCGCATCCGCGATGATCTCGTCGAGCGCACGCGCCTTGGTCTGGCGCGCATAGCGCGCCTTGTTGGGATCCATCTCTTCCTTCCTGCCCAGGTAGACCACGCCCTTGATGTCGAACACCCAGATGTTCTCCATCTTCAGGCCGAGACTGACGAGCAGGTCGAGGCAGGCGAGGGCCGCGGCCCCCGCTCCCGAGCAAACCAGCTTCACGCTGCCGATGTCCTTGCCGACAACGCGCAGGCCGTTGAGGATCGCCGCCCCGACGATGATCGCGGTACCGTGCTGGTCGTCGTGGAACACCGGTATTTTCATGCGCTCGCGCAGCTTCCTCTCGACGAGGAAGCACTCGGGGGCCTTGATGTCCTCGAGGTTGATGCCGCCGAAGGTCGGCTCGAGTGCCGCGATGATCTCGACCAGCTTGTCCGGGTCGCGCTCGTTGATCTCGATGTCGAAGCAGTCGATACCGGCGAATTTCTTGAAGAGCACGGACTTGCCTTCCATCACCGGCTTGGACGCTAGCGGGCCGATCGGGCCGAGGCCAAGGACCGCGGTTCCATTGGTGACCACGCCGATGAGGTTTCCTCTTGCGGTCATCCGGCGCGCCTCGGCCGGATCGCGCACGATCTCCTCGCAGGCTGCGGCCACCCCGGGCGTGTAGGCGAGCGCTAGATCGCGCTGATTTACCAGCCCCTTGGTCGGCGTGACCGAGATCTTCCCGGGCGGCTGCCGAAGGTGATACTCCAGGGCGCTCCTGCGCAGGATGTCTTCCATGGGAGAGTCGCGGCAGAGATCTTGTTGCTGGCGGCATGATAGCCGAATTCGGCATAATCCTCCGATGCGCGAAGAACAGATCGCGGCCGCGGGGCGAGCGTCGTGAAGCGCGAGGCGAACCTGGTCCTCGCCGCTCGCATGGCCGAAATCGAGCCGTTTCACGTCATGGACGTGCAGAATCGCGCACACGAGCTGGAAGCGGCGGGACGGCGCATCGTGCACATGGAGATCGGGCAGCCCGACTTTCCGGCACCGCCGCCGGTCGCCGACGCCGCGGTCGAGGCGATCCGTACGCGCCGGTTGGGCTATACCGATTCGACCGGCCTTCCCCAGCTTCGCCAGGCGATCTCCGGTTACTACCGCGATCGCTTCGGCGTCGCCGTGCCACCGTCGCGGATCGTGGTCACCGCCGGCGCGTCAGGGGCGTTTCTGCTTACTCTCGGCGCCCTGGTCGACCCGCACGACGAAGTGCTGATGCCCGACCCCTGCTACCCCTGCAACCGGCATTTCGTGCGCCTGTTCGAAGGGCGGCCACGCGCCATTCCCGTCGACGAGGGCAGCCGCTACCAGCTCACCGCGGCAGACGTGCGCTCGAACTGGACCCGAACGACGCGGGGCGTGCTCCTCGCTTCACCGTCCAACCCGACCGGGACTTCGATACCGCGCGAGGAGCTGCGCGCCATCATCGAGTCCGTGCGCGCGCTGGGCGGCTTCGTCGTGGTGGACGAGATTTATCAGGGGCTCGTGTACGACACCCCGGCGTCGACCGTGCTCGAGCTCGCCGACGACGTCTTCGTCGTCAACAGCTTCTCCAAGTATTTCTGCATGACCGGCTGGAGGCTGGGCTGGATCGTGTCGCCCGAGTCGCATGTAAGGGAGATCGAGAAGCTCGCGCAGAACGCGTTCATCTGTGCGTCGGCCCCGGCGCAGCACGCGGCGCTCGCGGCGTTCCGCCCCGAAACCCTGGCCGTCCTCGAGCAGCGCAGAAGGGAATTCCAGCGGCGCCGCGACTACATGGTGCCCGCGTTGCGCAGTCTGGGCTTTCGCATTCCCCTGCTTCCCGAGGGGGCCTTCTATATCTACGCCGGCTGCGAGGCGTTTTCCACCGACAGCGTCGCCTTCGCGCTGCGGGTCCTGGATGAAGCGGGCGTGGCGATCACGCCCGGACTCGATTTCGGCTCGAACGGCCCCGAGCGCCACGTGCGCTTTGCCTACACGCGCTCGCTGGACGACCTCAAGGAAGGCGTGGAGAGCATCGCCCGGATGCTGGGCCGCGCCCTGGCCTAGGCCGGCTATACCGAGCTGCGCGCCGCGGGCCGGCCGAAGCCGCGCACCGCCTGCTCAAGCCGCTCCCTCTCGGCAAGTACCTTCTGCGCGTACTGGCTGGTAGGATCGGCGAGCGCACCGTTGTAGAACTGGAGTCCCCCTTCGAGGCTCCCGGTGCGTCTGATGTATTCCTTGAGTATGCGGGCGCCCAGCGCGATGTTCGTCACCGGATCGAGCACCGCGTCCGCCCCGCCGTGCTCCATCAGCTTGTCGAGGTGATGGCGGGGCACGACCTGCATCAACCCCTTCGCGCCCACCAGGCTCTCGGCCACCGGATTGAACCGCGACTCCACCGCCATGACCGCGAGGATCAGCAGCGGATCGAGGCCGACTTCCCGGCCGGCTTCGTGGGCCGCGCCCACGAAGACTTCGGTCACGTCGGGGGCAATGCGGTACCTGCGAGATACGTAGTTCGCGACCGCCCGGTACTTCTGCCCATCGACCTCCTGGGCGCCCTCGAACAGGGGAACCGCCCCGTCGTACTGGATCGAGCCCATCGTCGCGGAGCGGCTTGGGTGCTCGTCGTAGAACAGGGTCTTGCCGCGCGCGATCACCAGCAGCACGGCGACCAGCCCGATCAGCGCCAACCCATGGTGAAGGATGGCCGCCGTCTTTCCGAAATGCCCCAGCAAGTCCTGCCTAGTCCAGGTGGTGTTCATTGCACCTCCTTGTTGACCCCTACCCCCAGTACAAGCAAGTAGCGGCCCTTGTGTGGCCACACGCGGTGCACCATAGTTCCGCCTGTGGCTGCTGCAAAGCAGCAAATGTATCTTAAATAAGCACTTATGCGCCACCTGCCCCACGAGAAGACTATGCTTGGCGTGGTCCATTTGGCCTAGTTCTCTCCGGGTAGAGACGAGAGTGAGTACACGCTCTCTCTTGGAAAGTGTCGAGAAAAGGGGGGCCGCCGTGAAACCTGCAGCTCAGCCCGGGGCACGAGGCCTCGGACTGAGCGCAGTGTGATCCGTCACCCGCTTGCTAGGGTCTGGAGCCCGTGGGAAAGGGCCATGCGGCCGCCGGGTTCAGGGCGGTTCTCGCCCCTTCCGGCGTCGCCGCCATCGACGACGCGGCCGTCGTCGACCTCGCCGTCGCTGCTGTCGGTTTGGTCGCGGCTTTCCTTGCCGTTTTCCGCTTCGCTTTCTTCCTGGCCGCCTTTCTTGCGGGTTTCTTCAGCGACTTCCTTTTCGCTTTTCTTCCTGCTGCCCTCTTCTTTTTCTTCTTCTTCGCCGCTTTCTTAGCTTTTCTCTTCTTAGCCATAGTGACCTCCGTTCAGAGTTATGAAACAAATGCCCTGTGCCCGAATGCCGGGCACGGGCCATTCAACCTCCGGGGGAAACCCCCGGGGCATTGAATTCCCTTGGCACCCTGCTGGAGAGCAAGTCCTGATACAGGATGTCGGGGTCGAACTGGATCCCGCCGTCCCAGACGACCGTCGCCGCCTCGGTGTCCACCGCCGCGCGGCAGAACTGGTCGACGTCGCGCCACGCGCTGAACGGCCCCAGGTCGAGCAGGTTCCCCAGAAACACGCTGCCCTCCAAGCCGTCTTCGAACTTCAGCCATAGCGTGTAATCGCGCGATGCCTTGCAGTCCGTTACGCGATGCATGGGATCCTCACGCGGTCGGGCCTACTCCCAGCTGAGAGCGCCCCCTGTCTGGTACTCGAGGACCCGCGTCTCGAAGAAGTTGCGCTCTTTCTTGAGATCGGTCATCTCGCTCATCCAGGGGAACGGGTTGCTTGCACCCGGGAACATCGCATCCACGCCGATTTGCTGGCAGCGGCGGTTGGCGATGTAACGCAGGTATTCCTTGAACATCGGCGCGTTGAGCCCGAGGACCCCGCGCGGCATCGTGTCCTCGGCGTACCGATATTCGAGCTCGACCGCCTTGCGCACGAGGCCCTGTATCTCCTCACGGAATTCCGAGGTCCAGAGCTGCGGGTTTTCCATCTTGATCTGGTTGATCAGGTCGATGCCGAAATTGCAGTGCATCGATTCGTCGCGCAGGATGTACTGGTACTGCTCGGCCGCCCCGGTCATCTTGTTCTGCCTGCCGAGAGCAAGGATCTGCACGAAGCCGACGTAGAAGAACAAACCTTCCATGAGGCACGCGAACACGATCAGGCTCCTGAGCAGCTGCTGGTCGGTCTCCGGCGTTCCGGTCCTGAACGAGGGATCGGTCAGCGTATCGATGAAGGGGATGAGAAACTCGTCCTTGTCCCGGATGCTCGGGATCTCGTGGTACGCGTTGAAGACCTCCCCTTCGTCGAGCTGCAGGCTCTCGACGATGTACTGGTAGGCGTGCGTGTGGATCGCTTCCTCGAACGCCTGCCGCAGCAGATACTGGCGGCACTCGGGCGCGGTGATGTGGCGGTAGGTGCCGAGCACGATATTGTTCGCCGCGAGCGAATCGGCGGTCACGAAGAACCCCAAATTGCGCTTCACCAGGCGTCGCTCGTCCTCGGTAAGACCGTTCGGGTCCTTCCACAGGGCGATGTCCCGGCTCATGTTGATTTCCTGGGGCATCCAGTGGTTGGCGCACCCCGCGAGGTATTTTTCCCAGGCCCACTTGTACTTGAACGGCACCAACTGGTTGACGTCGGCCTGGGCATTGATGATCCGTTTGTCCTCGACGCGCACGCGCCGGTCGCGATTGCCCGCGGAATAGCGTTCCTGAGGAGCCGCTGCCGGGGCAGGCGACGGGGGTAGCAGCCCGCTCACCGTCCGCAGGTTCAGGCCCGGGATCGCCTCGGCGCCGATGTCGTCAAAAGAAAGCATTCATTTGCTCCTTGTTTTCGTGTTGGCTCGCTCTTACTGGCAGGATTCACACTCCGGATCGTCTATCTTGCAGAACTTGACTTCGCCTTCGGCGGATGCGCGAGAAGCCGCCGCCGCAGTCGGAGAGGATGACCCGCCCTCCGGAACGGCATTCAGCTGCCCCGTTCTGACCGTGGATTTCTCCGCGTGGGTCGCGCCCATCGCGCGCAAGTAGTAGGTCGTCTTGAGGCCGCGCTGCCAGGCGAGCTTGTAGGTCTCGTCGAGCTTCTTTCCCGAAGCCTGGCCGAGGTAGATGTTCAGCGACTGCGACTGGTCGATCCACTTCTGTCGCCGCGCCCCGGCCTCGACGATCCATGCCGGGTCGACCTCGAACGCCGTCGCGTACAGGCCGCGCAGATCGGCCGGAGCGCGGTCGATGCGGGCGAGGTTGCCGTCGAAGTACTTCAGGTCGGCCACCATGACTTCGTCCCACAGCCCTAGCTTCTTCAGGTCGGCGACCAGGTACTCGTTGACCACGGTGAACTCGCCCGACAGATTGGACTTGACGAAGAGGTTCTGGAAGGTGGGCTCGATCGAGGCGGAGACCCCGACGATGTTGGCGATGGTGGCCGTGGGCGCGATCGCGATGCAGTTGGAATTGCGCATTCCGTGGCGCCGGACGCGCTCGCGCAGCGCCTTCCAGTCCATCGACTCGCTCATGTCAATGTCGACGTGACCGCCGCGCTCCTCGCGCAGCAGGTTCAGGGTGTCGTGGGGCAGGATGCCGCGATCCCACAGCGAGCCCTTGTAAGAGGCGTAGCGCCCACGCTCCTCGGCCAGCTCTGTGGACGCCCAATAGGTGAAATACGCGATGGCCTCCATCGAGCGGTCCGCGAACTCGACGGCATCCTTGGAGGCGTAGGGAACCCGCAGCAGATGCAGGCAGTCCTGGAAGCCCATGATGCCCAGGCCCACCGGCCGGTGCCTGACGTTGGAATCGCGCGCCTTTCGCACCGCGTAGTAGTTGATGTCGATGACGTTGTCGAGCATCCGCATTGCGGTGGCTATAGTTTTCCTGAGCTTCTCGTGGTCGAGCGCCCGCTTGCCGCCTTCGACCTTCATGTGCGCGACCATGTTGATCGAGCCGAGATTGCACACGGCGATCTCGCTGTCGCTCGTGTTGAGAGTGATCTCCGTGCACAGGTTCGAGCTGTGCACCACTCCGACGTGCTGCTGCGGAGAACGCAGGTTGCAGGGATCCTTGAACGTGATCCACGGGTGGCCGGTCTCGAACAGCATGGACAGCATCTTGCGCCACAGGTGCGTGGCGGGAATCTTCTTGAACAGCTTCAGCCCGCCCTTTGCGACCTTGTCCTCATACCCGAGATAGGCGATCTCGAATGCCTTGCCGAACTTGTCGTGCAGGTCGGGCACGTCCGAGGGGCTGAACAGCGTCCACTCGGCGTTCTCCATCACCCGCTTCATGAACAGGTCCGGAATCCAGTTGGCGGTGTTCATGTCGTGTGTGCGGCGGCGGTCGTCGCCTGTGTTCTTGCGCAGCTCGAGGAACTCCTCGATGTCGAGGTGCCAGGTCTCCAGATACGAGCACACCGCGCCCTTGCGCTTGCCGCCCTGGTTGACCGCGACCGCGGTGTCATTCACGACTTTCAGGAAGGGAACCACGCCCTGGGACTTTCCGTTCGTTCCCTTGATGTGCGAGCCCAGCGCGCGCACTGGGGTCCAGTCGTTGCCCAGGCCGCCCGCGTACTTGGCGAGCAGCGCGTTTTCCTTGATGGCCTCGTAGATGCCGTCGAGGTTGTCCGACACCGTCGTCAGGTAGCACGAGGACAGCTGCGAGCGTGTCGTGCCGGAATTGAACAGCGTGGGGGTCGAGCTCATGAAATCGAAGGACGACAGCGCCTTGTAGAACTCGATGGCCCTCGCCTCTCTGTCGATCTCGTTGAGCGCCAGGCCCATGGCCACGCGCATGAAAAAGGCCTGCGGCAGCTCGATCCGGGTCCCGCGGACGTGGAGGAAGTAGCGGTCGTACAGGGTCTGCAGCCCGAGGTAGCCGAACTGGAGATCACGCGAGGCGTCGAGCGCGCCGCCGAGCTTCCTCAGGTCGAACCCCGAGAGCCTCTCGTCGAGGAGCTCCGCCTCGATCCCCCGCTTCACGAACTGCGGGAAGTACTCGGAGTAGCGCTTGCCCATTTCCGAGTGCAAGACGTCCGCGCCGAGAACCTCGCGCCGGATGGTGTGCAGCAGCAGCCGCGCGCTCACGTAGCTGTACGCCGGATCCTTTTCGATCAAGGCACGCGCCGACAGCACCGCGGACTTGCGCACTTCGTCCGCGGGCACACCGTCGTAGAGGTTCTTCAGCGTCTCGCCGAGGATCAAGCCCGGATCGACGCCCTCGCCCAGGGATTCGCACGCCGACGCGATCAGTTCGTTGAGGCGCGCCATGTCGAGCGGACGACGCACGCCGTCCTCGACCACGCTCAGCTGGGGCTGGGCAGGCTTCTTCTTGTGCGCGGCCTCCTGGGCGCGCGCCTCGGCGCGCTTTTCCCGGTAAAGCACGTACGCGCGGGCCACTTCGTGCGCTCCCGAGCGCATCAGCGCGAGCTCGACCTGGTCCTGGATGTCCTCGATGTGGTAGGTGCCGCCGGTGGGCTGACGCCGCGCCAGCGCGCCCACCACGGCCGTGGTCAAGTCGGCGACCAGCTCGCGTATCCGCGCTGAGGCCGCCCCCTGTCCGCCTTCGACCGCGAGGAAGGCCTTGGTGACGGCGACCGATATCTTGCCCGGCTCGAAGCCGACTACGGCACCGTTGCGGCGTATGACCTTGTACTGGGAGAAGGCCGAGCCGGCCTCCGAGCTCACATCGGCAAGGGGCGCTGTTCCGGAAGGCGCTTGTGGAGCCGCAACCTCAGCTGCAATCTGCATGTGCCTCTCCTCTTATCTTTTTGTGTCGCCGTCCCGCAGCTTTGAGGGGCGGCGACGCCGGGACCTGGGGGTGTTTCCCCTTGCCACACAACATATGGTATCTGCGTATGAGTGTGCTACCAATTCTAGTGTAGTGTCAAGCCGCAAGCGCGGCTTGCTCAAGCGACGCTGCAAGTCGCTCGCGGTCTGTCCACCGCGATCGTTGTAACAAGAGTGCAGATCCGCGGCGGACGCGGGGAGACGATGTGTGTCGCTATGCAGCGACGGCGAGGAGTTCGCGCAAGCGACCCCAGTCGAACGCGGACCCGGGGTCCGTCTTGCGGCCCGGCGCGATGTCGGAGTGCCCGACGACGTCGACGATCGGGTAGCGCGCGCGCAAGGCGAGCACAAGCCGGCTCAGGCTCAGGTACTGCGCGTCCGCGTAGGGGTGATCGTCGGCGCCTTCGAGCTCCACACCCACGGAAAAGTCGTTGCAGCGCTCGCGACCGCGCCATAGCGACGCGCCCGCGTGCCAGGCCCGCTTGGCGCAAGGCACGAACTGGACCACCTCGCCGTCGCGCCGGATGAGGAAATGCGACGAAACCTTGAGGTCGCGCACCGTCTCATAGTAGGGATGCTCGGAAAAATCCAGTGTATTGGTGAAGAGCCGCGCGATCGCGTCGCCGCCGAACTCTCCGGGCGGGAGGCTGATGTTGTGGACCACCAGCAGCGCGATCTCCACGCCCTGCGGACGTTCGTCCCAGTTGGGCGAGGAGATCTGCGTCGCGCCAGCGAGGACCCCTTCCTCGTCAAGGGGACCCAGGCGCACCTCAGTTGATCCCCAGCCGGTCCATCCGGTAGCGCAACGCCCTGAAGGTGATGCCGAGAAGCTTGGCCGCCGCGGTGCGGTTGAAGCGCGTCTTCTCGAGGGCCTCGAGGATCGCCTCCTTTTCGACGCGGTCGAGGTAGTCGGGCAAGGGCCACTTCGCGTTGGTCGCCCCCGGCTCTGCGATCAGCGCCGTCGGCGGGGCAAGCTGCAGGTCGTCGGGCTCGATCTCCTCGCGCACGGTCAGCGCGACCGCCCGCTCCAGAACGTTCTCCAGCTCGCGGGTGTTCCCTGGAAAATCGTAGCCCGAGAGCGCTTTCATCGCGCCTTCCGAGAGCCGCATCGCTCGCCGGCCGTCGGCGCCGGTCAGTCGCCGCAGGATCGCCTCCGCGAGCACCGGGATGTCTTCGCGGCATTCGCGCAGGGGCGGCATTCTCAGCTCGATCACGGCCAGACGGTAGTACAGGTCCTGCCGGAACTTTCCGGCTTCGACGCGAGCGGCCAGATTCTGATGGGTCGCGCAGATAATTCGCACGTCGACGGCGTCTTCCGCGGTCGCGCCCACCTTGCGCACCTGCTTTTCCTGTATTGTGCGAAGCAGCTTGACCTGCATCGCGAGCGGCAGATCGGCGACCTCGTCGAGGAACAGGGTTCCGGCGTTGGCAGCCTGGAAGAACCCGTCGCGATCGCCCTCGGCCCCGGTGAAGGCGCCCTTCTTGTAGCCGAAGAACTCGCTCTCCATCAGGTTTTCAGGAATGGCGCCGCAGTTGACCGGCACAAAAGCCCTTTCGCGCCGCGACCCCTTGCTGTGGATCAGGCGAGCCGCGAGCTCCTTGCCGCTGCCCGATTCGCCGGTGATGTAAACAGGCGCCTGGCTGCGCGCGAGCTTCTCGATCACCGAGCGCACCTGCTCGATTCCCGGGCTGGCACCGAGCAGCTGGGGTTCCCCCGACTTGGCTGCGGGGGGTTTCTGCGGAAGCGAAAGCGCCGATTTCACCAGCGCCCGCAGCTGATCCAGCGACAGGGGCTTGGTGAGGTAATCGAAGGCCCCGGCCTTGAGCGCGGCCACCGCGTTCTCGGTGCTGCCGAAGGCGGTGATCACCGCAACTGGCAGGTCCACCAGCTGGGTTCCGATGAACCGCACCAGATCCAGGCCGTCCCCGTCCGGCAAGCGCATGTCGGTCAGGCAGAGATCGTACTTCTTCGACTGGAGCGACTGCTTGGCTGCGGCCACCGAGCCGGCGCATTCCACTGCGAGCCCCATGCGCACGAGCGAGAGCTCGAGCAGCTCGCGGATGTCCGCCTCGTCGTCGACGACGAGCACCGCGCCCTGGACGGGGCTGGCGCGCCGCTCGCCGCGCCGGTTCGCTACGGTTCCTGCCATAGAATCCTGAAATCCGCTCCCGAGCCGCGATCCAGATAGTCGAGGCGCGCGCCGTTGGCGGCGCACAGCTCGCGCGCGATGTACAACCCGAGCCCCGTGCCGCTCGCGAACGTCGTAAAGAACGGCTCGAACAGCTGTGCCTGCAGGGGCTTGGGGACGCCCTCGCCGTCGTCGATGACGTGCAATTCTACGCGATTTGCACGGCGTGACGCCGCGATACGCACGCTTCCGGCGAGCCTGCGGCAATGCCGCCAGGCATTGTGCAGCAGGTTCCACAGCACCTGGTTGAGGTGCGTCCGGTCGAACTCGACCGTCACGTCGTTGGCGGCCTCCACGGAGAAGCTGTCACCGGGAATCTGGCCCTCGTTGCGCGCGAATTCCTCGATGAAGGTCAGCAGGTACTGGCGCACCCGGATCGGCTCGGGCTGCACGCGGTCGCGCCTGGACAGCTCGAGCACATCGTGGACCATGCGCTCCAACCGGCGCGCGTTGTCCCGGATGATCTGCACCATTCGCTCCTTCTGAGGGCTGCGCTGCTCCTCGTAGAGCAGGTCGCCCGCGTGGGTGATCGCCGAAAGAGGATTGCGGATCTCGTGGGCGATGCTCGCGGTGAGCCGGCCGAGCGCGGCGAGCTTGAGCTGCTGCGCCTGCTCCTGCAGCTTCGACAGGTCCTCGAGGAACACCAGCGTGAAGGCCCCGCCCGCCACACCCGCCGAGACGAACCGCGCGCGCACCAGGCGGCCGCTGTCCGGAAATTGTATGTTGATGCTCCCGCCGCCCTGGCCCCCGCGCCAGGCCGCGAGGCGCTGCGCCAGCTCGTCGGAAAAACCCTCCACCTGGCTCAGCTCGGGCACGACTCTCCCCAGCAAGTCCGAGGCACGCGGATTGTGCAGGTGCACCAAGCCGTTGGCGTCCACCACGAGCACCCCGTCCTGCACGTCGCGGATGATCAGCCTGTTGATGCGAAGCTGGTCGGCAAGGTCCGCGCCGCGCTGCTTGGCGAGGCGCTCGTTGACGATCAGGCGGCGCGCGAGCTGGTTGGTTATCAACGCCGTCGCGAAATAGCCGATCGACAGCAGGCCCGGTTGCAGGAAGTTCGCGGTGCTCTGGTCCTCGACCAGGACCCAGTAGGACTGCTCGAGGAGCACCGCGATCGACGCTAGCGCGGCGTAGAAGAGCATCAGCTTTCCCCGGCTGACGAGCGCGGCGCCGGCGAGGGAGATGAGCAGCATCACGCCGAGGCCCGAGCGGATGCCGCTCGAGGCGTACATCAGCACCGCGATCGCGACGACGTCGGTGACGACGTGCAGGGTCAGCTGCAGGTTGAAATATGCCGGGACCTTGTGGAGCGCAACGTGAAAGCCGACGGCGAGCACGAGGTACGCCATGCTCGCGTAGATGAAAGTGCGAAGGTCGTGGTTGCCGACGCTGAGCGCGTCCCCGAAGATCAGGACCGACAGCAGGAATATCGCCGCGACCGCGATGCGGTAGAAGTTGAAGTACTTGAGCGATACCCAGAAGGATTCCGCGACCGCGCCCTGCTGCGGAGGCCACGAAACTAGCCGGGCTGGAGTCGACACGGCGCGCTTAACCGGGACCGATCCGGCGATGCTCTTCGCTGCAGAAAAAGCGCCCGGACCCCTCGAGCGCCTCGCTGCGCGGAATATTGAGCCCGCAATGCGCGCAGGCGACCATCGTTTCACTCGCAGGAGGAGCCGAGGATCTAGCGCGCTTTCGCGCAAACCCGGTCACGAGGAAGTAGATCACCGCTGCCGCGATGACGATAAGGAGGAGCTTGGTCACGAAGGGCGGCGTGGAAAGGAGGCGGTATTATAGAATGAGCCCTCACCAACCGGGAGCCGCCATGACTCTACCCTCTGCGATGCGCGCCCTTCTCTCCCTGGTCGCCTTCGGTCTAGCCGCGCCGGCAGCGCAGGCACTGACGCTCGTGACCGAGGAGAACCCTCCGTTCAACTACATCGAGCAGGGCAAGGTCGTCGGCCTGTCCACCGAGATCGTGAGCGAGCTCGGCAAGCGCAGCGGCGTTCCCCTTCAGATCAAGTCCATGCCCTGGGAGCAGGCGTACCTCGCCGCTCAGCGCGACAAGGAAACGTGCATCTACTCGACCGCACGCCTGGAAAATCGCGAGCGGCTTTTCACCTGGATCGGTCCGATCGCGACGAACCAGTGGGTGCTGATCGGCAAGAGCGATTTCGCAGGCCTGGCCAAGGTGGAGGAGGCGCGCAAATACCGGGTGGGCGTGGTCGCAAAGGACGCCAAGATCGAATTCCTCATGAGCAAGGGCGTCACCGACCTGCGCGAGGTCAGCGAAGACGGCCTAGTCCCGCCGCGGCTGATGCTCGCCCGCGACGACCCCAACCGCCTCGACCTGTGGGCGACGAGCGCCTACGGCGCGCGTCGCACCGCCGCCCGCGCGAACGTCAAGGACATCAAGCTGGTCCTCAACCTCCACAGGGTGCCCCTATTCCTGGCTTGCGGCCGGAACGCGTCGGCGGAAACGGTGCGGGCCCTGGGCCAAGCGTTCGAGCAGGCGACGAAGGACGGCACCGTCAAGCGGATCACTGGGCAGTACGCCTTCTGAAATCTGTTCACCTGCGCGTGACCTGCGCGGCAATGCAGAGCCAGTGTTGGTCGGGGTGACTGGATTCGAACCAGCGACTCCTGCGTCCCGAACGCAGTACTCTACCAGGCTGAGCTACACCCCGAACCGGGAGGATCGCGGAGAGCGGAGCGCCTCGGGAAATTCAGTAGTCGCGCTCGACCGCGAAGGTCGCCAATTCTAGCAAAGAATCGCGATAGCTTGAATTCGGGAGCGACGCGATCGACTCGCTCGCGATCCGGGCTTCCACCTTGGCTTTCGCTCTCACGAAATCGAGCGCACCGGTTGTCTGGATCGCCTCCAGCACCGCGCTGAATTCCTCCCCACCGCCGCGCTCGATCGCCGAACGCACCAGCGCCGCCTGCTGCGGCGATCCGCGCTGCATCACGTGGATCAGGGGAAGGGTCGGCTTGCCCTCCCTGAGGTCGTCGCCCAGGTTCTTGCCCGTGTGCGACGCGTCTCCGGAGTAGTCGAGCACGTCGTCGATCAGCTGGAAAGCGGTTCCGAGGTGCATGCCGTAGCGCGCCAGGCCCGCTTCCACCTCGGGGGTCGCGCCGCCGAGTATCGAGCCGAGCTGCGCCGCCGCCTCGAACAGCTTGGCGGTCTTGCGCCGGATGACCTCGAGGTAGGCGGCCTCGCCGATGTCGCAGTTGTGCGCGTTAAGGAGCTGCAGGACCTCGCCCTCCGCAATGGCGTTGGTTGCGTTGGCCAGCACCTCCATGACCCGCATGCTCCGCACCCCCACCATGATCTGGAACGCCCGGGAGTACAGGAAGTCGCCCACGAGCACACTCGCGGCGTTGCCGAACTCCGCGTTGGCGGTCTTGCGGCCGCGCCGCAGTTCGGACTCGTCGACGACGTCGTCGTGCAGCAGCGTGGCGGTGTGGATGAACTCGACCACGGCGGCAAGCTCGACGTGCTGCTCGCCGCGATACCCGGTCGCGCCCGCGGCGAGGAAAACCAGCGCGGGGCGCAGCCGCTTACCGCCGCCCGCGATGATATATTCCGCGATCTGCCGGATGAGCACCACGTCGGACTCCAGGCGCCGCCGGATCATGGCGTCCACCGCCTGCATGTCTGCGGCGATGAGGTTGCGGAGGAGTTCGGGCTGCAAAGGGTGAGGCGGAGAATGAGCCTAAGGCGGGTCGGGGAGCATAGCATAATTCTTTTGACCCTACCCTCTAAACGCATGTATAATTTAACGTTTTTCAAAGTCAGCCATCTCGGAGATCAGCATGTACGCGGTCGTACGGACGGGCGGTAAGCAGTACCGCGTTTCCACGGGCGAGAAGCTCAGGATCGAAAAGCTTGCCGCCGAGGTCGGGAGCGAACTGGTGCTCGACGAGGTGCTTCTCGTTGGCGAGGGCCAGGCCCTCAAGGTCGGCACGCCGGTCGTGAAGGGGGCTTCCGTCAAGGCAAAGGTGCTGGGGCACGGCCTCGCCGACAAGGTGATGACGTTCAAAATGCGCCGTCGCAAGAATTCGAAGCGGCTGCGCGGTCACCGGCAGAGCTACACCGAAATCGAAGTGACCGGCATCGCCGGCGCCTAGCCGCAACAAAGGAAAGCAAGCCATGGCACACAAGAAAGCAGGCGGCAGCTCCCGCAACGGTCGCGACTCCCAGTCCAAACGTCTGGGGGTCAAGCGCTACGGCGGGCAACTCGTCGCCGCCGGCAGCATCATCGTGCGGCAGCGCGGAACCAAGGTTCATCCTGGCGACAACGTCGGCGTGGGGAAGGACCACACGCTGTACGCGAAGGTGAGCGGCAGGATCCAGTTCAACTTCAAGGGCCCGGCCCGCAAGCAGACGGTCAGCGTGGTGCCGGCTCAATAAGCAAGCAACTCTCCCGAGAAAAGCCCTATCCGCGCGATAGGGCTTTTTTATTTCCCAGATGAAATTCATCGACGAGGCCCACATCGAGGTCCACGCCGGAAAGGGCGGCAACGGCGCGGTCAGCTTCAGGCGCGAGAAGTACGTGCCGCGGGGCGGACCGGACGGCGGCGACGGCGGCCGCGGCGGGAGCGTGATCGCGGTCGCGGACCGCAACATCAACACGCTGGTCGAGTACCGTTTCGCGCGCATCCACCGGGCGCGCGACGGCGAGAGGGGAGGCGGCCGACAGTGCAACGGCAAGGGCGCGGAGGACGTGGTGCTGCGCATGCCAGCAGGCACGGTCATCAGCGACGCTCGCACCGGGGAACCCTTGTTCGATTTGGCCGAGCACGAGCACACCGCCGTGCTCGCGCAAGGGGGCAGGGGCGGCCTGGGCAACGTGAATTTCAAGTCCAGCACCAACCGCGCTCCGCGCCAGTCCACGCCGGGAGAGCCCGGCGAGCACCGCACGCTCAATCTCGAGCTGAAGGTGCTCGCGGATGTCGGGCTGCTCGGTCTCCCCAACGCCGGGAAGTCCACCCTCATACGCGCCGTTTCCGCCGCGCGCCCCAAGGTCGCCGACTACCCGTTCACGACCTTGCAACCGCACCTCGGAGTGGTCCGGGTGGGCGTCGACCGCAGTTTCGTGATGGCCGACATTCCCGGCCTGATCGAGGGCGCGGCGGAGGGCGCCGGGCTGGGGCACCAGTTCCTCAGGCATCTCGCACGCACGCGGCTGCTGCTTCACGTCGTCGACGCCGCGCCGACCGAGGAAAGCGCCGACCCGGTGCGCGACGCCAGGGCGATCGTCGCCGAGCTGAAGAAGTTCGACGAGGGGCTCCACCGCAAGCCTCGCTGGCTGGTCTTCAACGAAATGGATATGCTGCCCGGCGAGGAGCGCGACGCCGTGGTGGGCGAGCTGCAACGAAGGTTGCGCTGGCGCGGTCCGAGCTTCCGCGTCTCCGCACTCACGGGCGAGGGCTGCCGCGAGCTCAGCATGGCCGTGATGAGATTCCTGGAAACCGGCAAGACGCGATGAACGACGCAAAGCGTTTCGTGGTCAAGGTCGGCAGCACGCTCGTCACCAACCGAGGTGCGGGCCTGGACGCGTCCGCGATCGCGCGCTGGGCGGGGCAGGTCGCGAAGCTCCGCCAGTCAGGCAAAGATCTCATCCTTGTGTCGAGCGGCGCCATCGCCGAAGGCATGCAGCGCCTCGGCTGGACACAGCGCCCCAGCGCGATGCACGAGCTCCAGGCAGCCGCGGCGGTCGGCCAGATGGGCCTCGCGCAGGTCTACGAGTCGTGCTTCCGGGAGCACGGCCTGCGCACGGCGCAGGTCCTTCTCACGCACGCGGACCTCGCCGACCGGCAGCGCTACCTGAATGCGCGCTCCACGCTGCTGACGCTGCTCGGCCTGGGAATCATTCCCGTGATCAACGAGAACGACACGGTCGTGACCGACGAAATCCGTTTCGGCGACAACGACACGCTCGCCGCGCTGGTGACGAACCTGGTAGAGGCCGACTGCCTCGTCATCCTCACCGACCAGCAAGGGCTGTACACCGAGGACCCGCGCGTCAATCCCGGAGCGACGCTGATCAGGCAGGCCCAGGCAGGCGAAGCTCGCCTCGAGGCCTTGGCGGGCGGGACGGGCTCGACGATCGCCAAAGGCGGCATGCTCACCAAGGTGCTCGCCGCCAAGCGGGCCGCGCGTTCCGGCGCGCGGACGGTCATCGCCTCGGGTAGCGAGCACGACGTGCTGCTCAGGCTCGCCGCGGGTGAGGCGATCGGCACCCTGCTCTCTCCCCAGACGACGCCGCTCGCCGCGCGCAAGCAGTGGCTCGCCGACCATCTCCAGGTGGCGGGAAAGCTCGGCTCGACGCCGGCGCCGCGAAGGCGCTGCGCTCGGGAGGCAGGAGCCTGCTGCCCGTCGGGGTCAATAAGGTCGAAGGGGATTTCGAGCGGGGCGCGGTGGTCGCCTGCCTATCGCCCGAGGGCGCCGAAATCGCGCGCGGGCTGGTCAACTACAACTCGCAGGAGTCCCGCAGGATAGCCGGGCGCGCTTCTAGCGAGATCGAGACGATCCTCGGCTATGTCGACGAGCCGGAGCTGATCCATCGCGACAACCTCGTGGTGCTGTGATCCGGCTATCAGGGCCGGTTCCCCAGCGCCAGGGTGCGCAGCGCCTCCTCGGTCGTGCGCACCGGCCCTCGCTCGGGACAGAAGAAATCGTTGGCGAGCGCCGTCTGCGGCTCCGCCGCTAGGCGGTTGATTGGCACCCATTGCGAATTGGTCGCCCGAGACCAGCTCGCGTCGGATCCAAACGCGTATACCCTGCGCGCGTATCCCTCGCAGCGGATGCCTTCGTAGCTCACGTTCGTCGCCCCGGAGCGGCTGCGTGCGATCAGCGTGTAGCGCACCACCCCGTCCTGCCCGACCCTGACCGAGCCGGAATCCACGAAGAACGCGAACGGCCCCGGACCCACGTAGAACGGAACCATGCTCGCGGCCTTGGGATAGGGCGGCAGCAGCGCCTTCTGCGCCTCCCACGGCTTGGTGTCCAGCTCGTCGGTAAACGTCCTGGGCTGCGCGCACCCCGCAGCGAGCGCAAGCAGCGCGAGCGCGCGGGCTCCGCGCGCCGGCGTCACGCCAGATCTCTTGAGAGAGAGTCGCGCACCGCGGGAGATGCGTCCGCCGACGCCGCGTAGCGCGGATGGTCGACTCCGATGGCGAGCGAAGCGCCCCGCTTGAGCGCCTCGGCCATGCTCTGGGTGACTTCGAATCTTAGAAAGTGCACTGACGAAGTCTTGCTGTCGGTGTCCCTGTCCAGGTCCTCGTCCGCGATCGCCCACGCGCGCTCGTGCGCGTCGACCCGCACCCACACCTTGTCCTCGATGCCGATCAGCTCTTCCAGCTTCCTGCGCCGTTCTTCCTCATCCGGAAACTCGATCATGAGCGTGGCCTTGAGGTTCCGGCCGTCGGGGATCAACGGGTTGTACGCGTCGAGCTCGTCGCGGATGCCCTGTTCCTCGAATATCCGCTCGACGCGCAGCATCTCCTGCACCTGGTAGCGGATGGTGAGCTCGTCCTCGAACAGCAGGGTGACATGCTCGCCCAGGGAAACGGTGCGGTCCTTCTTGTGTGCCATCACCTGCGCGCGAAATCGCTGCCGCTCGCGCGCATAGGTTTCAAGGGTCATGAGGCTGGCGCGGTCGATTCGTGGCACGGGCGTCCGCTCGTTTCAGATCGAATAGGCCTTGCGCAGCAGCGAAAGGGGGTGCGTCCTCTGTGCCGTGGTCTCGCCAATACCTTGCTCGATGTGCCGGGCGGCGATGGGGCAGTCGGAGCTGATGTGGTCGGGGTCGCCGTCGGTCATTTGGCGGAACACGGGGCGCCCGATTTTCATCGAGTTCTCGTAGTACTCGGACTTGACGCCCCAGGTCCCGTCGTGACCCGCGCAGCGCTCCACGGTGTTCAGGGTGGTTCCCGGCACGAGCTGCAGCGCCTCGCGCGTCTTCTGCCCGATGTTCTGCACCCGCGAGTGGCACGGGATGTGGTAGGACACCTTGCCGAGGCCGGTCTTGAAGTCGGTCTTCAGCAGGCCGTCGCGGTGGCGCAGGACGAAATACTCGAACGGGTCGAACATCGCCTCGCTCACTGCCTTGACTTCGGGGTCGTCGGGAAACAGGAGCGGCAGCTCGCTCTTGAACATCAGCGTGCAAGACGGCACGGCGGCGAGGATCGCGTACCCGTTGCGCGCGAGCTTTGCGAGAGGCGGGATGTTCACGGCCTTGAGGCGCTCGACTCCCGCGAGGTCGCCGAGCTCGAGCTTGGGCATGCCGCAGCACGCCTCCCTTTCGACGAGCGTGTAGGGAATCCCGTTATGGTCGAGAACTGCCAGCAGATCGTGCCCTATCCCGGGCTCGTTGTAGTTCACGTAGCAGGTCGAAAAGACGGCTACCTTGCCCGGGGTGCGCTGCCCGTTCCTCGCCTCGCGCGCCTCGCTCGTCGGCGCCTGCGAACGGAAAGTACCGGGGCTGTAGGGTGGCAGCCGGCGCTCGGGATGAACGCCGATCGCCTTGGCCATCACCGCGCGGGCCGCCGCGTTGCGGTTCACCGCGTTCACCACCTGCGCTACCACGGGAATGGCGGCGAGTTTTCCGATGGCGTCGGTGGACGAGAGCAGCTTGTCGCGGAAGCGAACCTCGTTCTTGCGGAACTTGATCGCCTTGGCGCGCAGCATGAGATGCGGGAAATCGACGTTCCAGGGATGAGGCGGCACGTAGGGGCACTTGGTCATATAGCAGGTGTCGCAGAGGTAGCATTGGTCCACTACCTTCCAGAAATCCTGCTTGGCGACGCCGTCGACCTCCAAGGTCGCGCTCGCGTCGACCAGGTCGAACAGCGTGGGGAACGCCGTGCACAGGTTCACGCACCGCCTGCAGCCGTGGCAGATGTCGAACACCCGCTCCAGCTCGACCTCGAGCTTCCCTTCGTCGTAGAAATTCTCCGAGCGCCAGGCGACGGCGTGTCGGGTCGGAGCCTCGAGGCTCCCTTCGCGGACGGTCATGGGAGGGACGTATGGCGGCCCGCGAGCCCGGGCGCACCCCGGACCGCAGGACTCATCGGCGCCGGCAGCGCCGCATTCGCCTGGCTAGTCGGCCAGTCCGTCGAGCGCCTTCTGGAAGCGGTTTGCGTGCGAGCGCTCCGCCTTGGCCAGCGTCTCGAACCAGTCCGCGATCTCGGCAAAGCCCTCCTGGCGTGCCGCCTTAGCCATGCCCGGATACATGTCGGTGTATTCGTGCGTTTCGCCGGCGATGGCCGCCTTCAGGTTGGCGCGCGAGTTCCCGAACGGCAGGTCCGTCGCCGGGTCGCCGCACTGCTCGAGGTACTCGAGGTGCCCGTGGGCATGGCCGGTTTCGCCTTCGGCGGTCGAGCGGAACACCACCGCGATGTCGTTCTGGCCCTCGACGTCCGCCTTCGCGGCGAAATACAGATAGCGGCGGTTGGCCTGCGACTCGCCTGCGAACGCCGCCTTGAGGTTACCGTGGGTTTTCGAGCCTTTGAGCTGCATGCTGCCTCCGGATGGGTGAAAGCGGGGGATGGACCGTGTTTAGACTAAATCTAATCCGTGGATCGAGTGTAGGTGCGGGCCGCCGGGTTGTCAAGCGAAGCGCCGGTAGAGCGCCGCGGACGACGGCTCAGCGCGAGGCGATTTCCGCCGGCTCGGGTTTTCGATCCTGGTCGCGGAAAAGGTAGCGGGAGAGCTCGGTGAGCGCGCGCTGGTACACATCGCGCTTGAAGTCGATCACCGAATCAAGCGGGATCCAGTAGTCGTGCCACCGCCAGGCGTCGAATTCGGGGCGCTCGGAGCCCCGCAAGTGGACGTCGCACTCGCGGCCGACCAGGCGCAGCAGAAACCAGATCTGCTTCTGTCCCCGGTAGTTTCCCCGCCAATCGCGCTTGAGCCAACGCGCCGGCACTTCGTAGCGCAACCAGTTTCGCGTCCGCCCGAGGATTTTCACGTGGGGAGGGAGCAAGCCCACCTCCTCCTGCAGCTCCCGGTACATCGCCTGCACCGGAGTTTCCCCGGGCTTTATTCCGCCCTGCGGGAACTGCCAGGAGTGCTCTTTGACCCGCTTGCCCCAGAAAACCTCATTGCGCGCGTTGCAGAGAATGATGCCGACGTTCGGCCGGTAGCCGTCTCGATCGAGCATACGCAGTCCAGCAAGAGTCTGTCCGCACCCATTCTTCCACAAATCCCCTGTGATTTGAAGCAAACCCGCCCTGGCGAAAGCGGTGCAGATGAGTTCAAGTAGAATGTCGCGTTTGGCCTGGTCAGGCGCTATGCGCGCTTCCCGATACTTTCTCGCAACGCTCAAGGAAGCCCCTTCCGACGCGGAATTGATCAGTCATAAGCTGATGGTCCGCGCGGGCCTCATCCGCCGGCTGGCTGGCGGGATCTACACCTGGATGCCGCTCGGCCTGCGCGTAGTGCGCAAGGTCGAGGCCATCGTACGCGAGGAGATGAACCGCGCCGGGGCGATCGAGCTGTTCATGCCGGCGGTGCAGCCCGCCGAGCTGTGGCAGGAGTCCGGGCGCTGGCAGAAGTACGGGCCCGAGCTGCTGCGTGTGAAAGATCGCCACGACAGGGATTTTTGCGTGGGTCCGACACACGAGGCAGTCATCACCGACATCGCGCGCCGGGAAATCCGCAGCTACCGCCAGCTCCCGGTGCATTTCTACCAGATACAGACCAAGTTCAGGGACGAGATCCGCCCTCGCTTCGGCGTGATGCGCGGGCGCGAATTCACGATGAAGGACGGCTACTCCTTCCACGCCGACTACGCGGACCTGCAGCGCGAGTATCGAAACATGCACGACACTTACACGCGCATCTTCACGCGGCTCGGCCTCAAGTTCCGCGCGGTGTCAGCAGACCCGGGCGCGATCGGCGGCACGGGGTCCCAGGAATTCCACGTGCTCGCCGATTCCGGGGAGGACGCTATCGCCTTCTGCCCCGGGTCCGACTATGCGGCGAACGTGGAGCTCGCGGAAGCCCTCACGCCGGCCGCACCGCGACAGGCGCCTGCGCAACCGATGAAGAAGGTCCCGACCCCCGGAAAGACCCGGTGCGAGGACGTAGCGCAGCTGCTCGGCCTGCCGCTCGCGAAGACCGTGAAGGCGATCGCGATCATGCACGGTTTGCAATTCGTGCTGCTGCTGCTTCGCGGTGATCACTCGCTCAACGAGATCAAGGTGCAGAAAGTCCCGGGACTGGACCCCTTCCGCTTCGCGAGCGATGCGGAGATCGAGCGGAATCTGGGCTGCAAACCGGGCTACATCGGCCCGGTGGGCGTACCCAAGGACGTCAAGGTCATCGCCGACCGCGCCGCCGCCGCGATGAGCGACTTCGTCTGCGGAGCGAACGAGGCAGGGTTTCACCTTACCGGGGTGAACTTCGGGAGGGATTGCGCCGAGCCTTCGCTCGTCGCCGACATTCGCAAGGTCGTCGCGGGCGATCCCAGCCCGGACGGCAAAGGGCCGCTCGATATCGTGCGCGGCATCGAGGTCGGCCACATTTTCCAGCTGCGCACCACGTATTCGGAATCGATGAAGGCGACTTTTCTCGACGAGGCGGGCGGCAGCCGCCCCTTCGAGATGGGTTGCTACGGGATCGGCGTGACGCGCGTCGTCGGCGCGGCGATCGAGCAGAATCACGACGAGCGCGGCATCGTCTTCCCGGCGCCGATCGCCCCGTTCCAGGTCGCGCTGGTTCCCATCGGCTACGGCAAGAGCGCGGCGGTGCGCGAGGCGGCCGACTCGATCTACCGCGTGCTGACCGAAGCCGGCTACGAGGTCCTGCTCGACGATCGGGACGAGCGCCCGGGAGTGATGTTCGCGGACATGGAGCTGATCGGCATCCCTCACCGCATCGTGGTGGGCGAGCGCGGACTCAAAGACAAGGTGGTCGAATACCAGGGACGGCGGGACAAGGAAAGCCGCAGGGTCCCGCTCGACGATCCGCTGTCACCCCTGCGGTCCAAGCCATGAAGGCGTGCGCGAGCCTGCTTGCCCTGGGCGTCGCGCTCCCCGGACTCGCTCTTGCCGGCGCGCAGATCTACGAGCCATTGGCCGCCGAGGTTCGCGCCGGGCTGCAGGTCTCGATCGCGGACCGGCCCGCACCCCGGCACGGCTTCAAGGACTCCGGCGCAGCGGTGGATTGGCTGACGGAGATGTCACGCCGCCTGGAACCGAAGATGGCCAACTTCGATTCGCGGGTGGAGTTCCTGCGCACCGTTCACTTCGAGGCGATCCGTGCGAAGGTGGATCCGCAGCTGGTGCTCGCAGTGATCCAGGTCGAGAGCAATTTCCGCAAGTACGCAGTGTCACGCTCGGGCGCGCGGGGCTACATGCAGGTCATGCCCTTTTGGGTGGGGCTGATCGGACGGCCGGGCGACAACCTCTTCAGCCTGCGCAACAACCTGCGCTACGGCTGCGTCATCCTCAAGTATTACCTGGACGCCGAGAAGGGTAACTTGCAGCGCGCCCTGGGACGCTACAACGGCTCGCTCGGCCGCCCCGACTACCCCAGTCTCGTCATCGGAGCGTGGCGCAGCACCTGGCAGTATCAGGGAAGGCTGACCTACGCGCCCGCTCCTGCCCCCGGGACCGGCTAGATTCGGCGCTCAGCCGGCAAACACGCCCGCTATGGCCGCTTGAATCGCCTGCGCCGCCGCGCGGGGGTCGGGGGCCTGGCGGATGGGCCGGCCCACGACGATGTAATCGGCGCCGTTGGCAAAGGCCTGGGCAACATCGACGGTGCGCTTCTGGTCGTCGCCGGGGCGGTTCTGCACCGGTCTGATCCCGGGGGTCACCACCAGCAGCCGATCGCCCAGCTCCCGTTTCAACGCCGGCGCCTCCATCCCCGAGGAGATCACCCCGTCGCAGCCCGCCTCGAGGGCCCGCCGCGCCCGCGACAGCACCAGTCTTTCGATGTCGCAGCGGAACCCCAGATCGTCGAGGTCCCCCTGGTCTAAGCTGGTCAGCACGGTCACCGCGAGAATCTTTACGTCCCCTTTCGCTTCGCCCGCCGCCTCCAGCATCGCCTGGTTGCCGTGGACCGTCGCGAAGGTAATGTCGCGGCTGCGCAGGCCGCGCACCGCCGCGGCCACCGTCTCGGGGATGTCGAAAAACTTCAGGTCGACGAAGACCCTATTGCCTCCTTTCGTCAGCCAGTCGATGAGCTCGAACACCCCGCCCGCCATGAACAGCTCCAGCCCGACCTTGTAGAAACGCACGCTGTCGCCCAAACGCTCCACGAGCGTTTTCGCCTCGCCGGCGCTCGCAAGATCCAGAGCCGCGATCAGGCGCTCTTCGCGCGGAATGCGCTTCATTGCTTTGGGTCCTCCAGCAAACGCCCGATGGGAAGATCCAGGGTTTCGTCCGCGCGGGCGGCGAATTTTGCCATGAGCGTTTCCAGGGTTTGGCCCCTGACCCTGCCCGACCTGCCGTCCAGGACGAATTCCCGGTATACGTCCCCCACCAGCAGGCGCTCCTTGTCGCACACCATGGCGTAGTTCTCCCGGCCCGACCTGGCGACCCAGCCGCGCGCGGCCATGTGCTCGAGGAGCTTCTCAGCCTGATCCAAGGTGAGCGATGCCGCCCGCGCGATTTTCCTCAGGTCGAGGACCTGCGGCCCCTGCTGAGCCTGCGCCAAGACCAGGAGCGTAGCCAGCGCGTCGCCGAATCCCACTCCTGCGGTGCTCCCCGCCTTGTCGCGCAGCACAGCGAAGTCGGGCGCCAGCGCAGTAATCAGGGCGCCGATCACGACGACCATCCATGAAAAATAGATCCACAGCAGGAAGATCGGCACGACCGCGAATGCGCCGTAGACTAGCGTATAGGTCGGGATCTGGGCGATGAAGACGGCGAAGCTTCGCTTCATGATCTCGAATACGAAAGCCGCGACGAGTCCTCCTATCAGCGCGTGGCTGGGCCTGATCGCCCGATTCGGCACGAAGTAGTAGACGAGGGTGAAGGCCGCCCAGGTGAGAACGAACGGGACCAGCCAGAGGATGGCACTTCCCGCGAGCGGCGTCTCGCGGGTGAGCCCGAGCGACGCTCCGACGAGGTAATAGGTGATCGATAGGCTCGCTCCGATGAGGATCGGACCGAGCGTGAGCGCCGCCCAGTAGACGAGGATGCGCTGCGCCACAGGGCGCGGACGCGAAACCCGCCATATGGAGTTGAACGCGCGCTCCATGGTGAACATCATCATGAAGGCGGTGACGGCCAGAGACGCCGTGCCGAGAGCGGTCAAGCGACCCGCGCGCCCCGAGAACTGCTCGATGTAGGCGCTGACCACCGTGCCCGCCTTCTCGGGAAGCATGTTCGCGAGCAGGAACCTGTGAAGATGCTCTCCCAGTCCCGAGAATACGGGAAACGCGGACATCAGCGTGAGCATGATGGTCACGAGCGGCACCAGCGCGAGCAGAGTCGTGAACGTCAGGCTGGACGCGATCTGCAGGCAGTGATCCTGGTCGAAGCGCCGGAGTAGATGCGCGAAAAACCGGCCGAGCTGTCGCAGCGTCGAGCTCATGGTGCGCATTCTACGAGAATGCGCACGCGGGCAGCGTTCAACGCTGCGGGTTGATCCGCTGCATCTTGTCCTGCAGCCTGTTCAGGGCGTTGACGTAGGCCTTGGCCGAGGCGACAACGATGTCCGTATCGGACCCCACGCCGTTGACGACCCTTCCGCCCTTCGCGAGCCTCACCGTCACCTCTCCCTGCGACTCGGTGCCCTGGGTCACCGCATTCACCGAGTAGAGCAGGAGCTCGGCGCCGCTTCCGGCCAGTGTCTCGATCGCCTTGAAGGTCGCGTCCACCGGCCCGTCGCCCTCGGAGGCGGCCGGATGCTCCGCTCCGGCGTCGGCGAGCACGACGTTCGCGCGCGGCCGCTTGTTGGTGCCGCTCTCCTGCTGGAGCGATACCAGGCGCCAGCGCTCCGACGCGGCCGAGTCCGCCTCGTCGGACACCAGCGACTGCAAGTCTTCGTCGAAGATCTCATGCTTCTTATCGGCCAGCTCCTTGAATCGCTGGAAAGCCTTGTTGTACGCGTCCTCCGACGCGAGGTCGATGCCGAGCTCCTTGAGGCGCTGCTTGAAGGCGTTGCGCCCCGAGTGCTTGCCCAGCACCAGCTTGTTCGCCGCCCAGCCCACGTCCTGCGCGCGCATGATCTCGTAGGTTTCGCGGCTCTTGAGCACGCCGTCCTGGTGGATTCCGGCCTCGTGCGCGAAGGCATTGGCGCCGACGATCGCTTTGTTCGGCTGCACCGGGAAGCCGGTGATGCCGGACACGAGCCGGCTCGCGGGCACGATCTGCGTGCTGTCCAGGCGCGTATCGCAGGAGAACACGTCCTGGCGCGTGCGCACTGCCATGACGATCTCCTCGAGCGACGCGTTACCCGCCCGCTCGCCCAGACCGTTCACCGTGCATTCGACCTGGCGCGCCCCGTTCATCACGGCGGCGAGAGAATTCGCCACCGCCAAGCCGAGGTCGTTGTGGCAGTGGATGGACCAGACGGCCTTGTCGGAGTTGGGTACGCGCTCGCGCAGGCGAGCGATGAGAGACCCGAACTGCTCGGGCATGGTGTAGCCGACGGTATCGGGGATGTTCACGGTCTTTGCGCCCTCGCGGATCACCGCTTCGAGGACGCGGCACAGGAAGTCGACCTCGGAGCGCCCGGCGTCCTCCGGCGAGAACTCGACGTCGTCGGTGAACTTGCGCGCAAAGCGCACCGCGTTCACCGCCTCGGTGAACACCTGGTCGGGCGTCATGCGCAGCTTTTTCTCCATGTGGATCGGCGAAGTCGCGATGAAAGTATGGATGCGCCCCTGCCTCGCGGGCTCGAGCGCCTCGGCCGCGCGCTTGATGTCGCGGTCGTTGGCGCGCGCGAGCGAGCACACCGTGCTGTCCTTGATGATCGAGGCCACCGCGCGAACCGCATCGAAATCGCCGGGGCTGGACGCGGCAAATCCCGCCTCGATCACGTCCACTTTCATGCGTTCCAGCTGGCGCGCTATGCGCAGCTTTTCTTCCTTGGTCATCGACGCGCCGGGGCTCTGTTCTCCGTCGCGCATGGTGGTGTCGAATACGATCAAATGCTCTTTCATGGTGACGCTCCGTGTCGAATGCCTGCAATGAGTCCTGGAATGACCTCGCTGCACCTGCTGGTGCCGCGAACCGGGGTACTGCCGAATTGGGATTGGAGTATTTAGCGCGCGAGGCGCAGCAGCAGGCCGGCAAGAAGCAGGCTGCCGAGGTGAAGCTTCGATGCGGTGCGGGTGGGATGCACGCGCGGAATATAGCGGGTTTGAACCGTCACTGCAACTGGGGGGGCGGCTTCGGCTGCCGGCGTTTCTTCCACATCCAGTAGACGTAGCCGGACAGGCCGTAGGCGACGAACAGAAGGAACAGCACGATCGGAGGATCGAACGAGATCAGCACGAACCCGAGAACGATGAGGAATATGACGGTGAAGGGCACCGAGCGCCGCAGGTTGATGGTCTTGAAGCTGTAGAAGGGAACGTTGACCACCATCGTCAGCCCGGCGTAAAGGGTGATGAAAGCGGCGACCCATGGAAGCCCGTAATCGTCGACAGGAATCTTGTTGTCGCTCGCCAGCCACAAGAAGCCGGCGACCAGCGCAGCCGCCGCCGGGCTGGGCAGGCCCTGGAAGAAGCGCTTGTCGACGACCTCGATATTGGTGTTGAAGCGGGCGAGCCTGAGGGCAGCGCCGGCGCAGTAGACGAAGGCCGCGATCCAGCCGAAGCGTCCCAGGTCCTTGAGCGCCCACTCGTAGATGCACAGGGCCGGCGCCGCGCCGAAGCACACCATGTCGGACAACGAATCGTACTCGGCGCCAAAGGCGCTCTGGGTGCGCGTCAGTCGCGCTACGCGTCCATCGAGGGTGTCGAGGATCATGGCGACGAAGATCGCGACGGCCGCATTGTCGAAGTGCTGGTTCATCGCCATCACGATGGCGTAGAAGCCGGCAAACAGCGCCGCGGTGGTGAAGATGTTGGGCAGCAGGTAGATGCCGCGGCGGCGAATCTCCGTCCTCAGGAGCGGCTTGCGCATGCCGGGCTCAAACATGATCGGCCAGCGTCGCGATCACGCTGCTGCTCGCGTACACCTTGTCCCCTAGCGCCGCGACCGGCTTGGCGTCCTTGGGCATGTAGATGTCCACGCGGGATCCGAAGCGGATGAAGCCGAATCTCTGGCCCCTCGCGAGCTGGTCGCCCTCGCCCACGTAGCACAAGATGCGCCTTGCGATCAGGCCGGCGACCTGCACGCAGGTCACGTCCGCCCCGGGGCCGGTCTTCAGCCAGAGGGCGTTGCGCTCGTTCTCGACGGAGGCCTTGTCGAGCGCGGCGTTGACGAACGTTCCCGCGTTGTACCAGCGCTTCTGCACCCGGCCGTCGACGGGCGAGCGGTTGGAGTGCACGTTGAACACGTTCATGAACACGCTGATCTTGAGCGAGTCGCGCCCGAGGTAGGGATCCCGCGCCGACTCGACCGCGACGATGCGCCCGTCCGCGGGCGAGACCACGGTGCCCGCGCCGCCGGGAACCTCCCGCGCGGGATCGCGGAAGAACTGCAGCACGAACAACGCGGCAAGCCACAGCGGAGCGGACCACCAGCCGACGAGCCAGCTGGCAACGCCCGCGGCCGCGACCGCCGCCGCCAGGAAGGACCACCCTTCCCGGGCGATGATGGGATGTGGGTAGCTTGGGTTCATCCCGAGCGGAAGCTAGTTCCTGCTCGTATCGACGAGCTTGTTCTTCTTGATCCAGGGCATCATGGCCCGAAGCTTCTCTCCGACGACTTCGATCGGGTGCTCGGCGGTCATGCGGCGCCGCGACAGCAGGGTCGGCGCACCAGCCCGGTTCTCGAGTATGAATTCCCTCGCGTACTCGCCCGACTGGATGCGGGCGAGCGTTGCGCGCATCGCGTTCTTCGTCTCGGCCGTGATGATCTTCGGACCGCTTACGTACTCGCCGTATTCCGCGTTGTTGGAGATCGAGTAGTTCATTGTTCCGATCCCGCCCTCGTACATCAGATCGACGATCAGCTTGAGCTCGTGGAGGCACTCGAAATAGGCCATCTCGGGTGCGTACCCCGCCTCGGTGAGCACTTCGTACCCCGCCTTCACCAGTTCGACGCAACCGCCGCACAGCACCGTCTGCTCGCCGAACAGGTCGGTCTCCGTCTCCTCCTTGAACGTCGTCTCGATGACGCCCGCGCGTGCTCCGCCGATCGCCGCCGCGTACGACAGCGCGAGATCGCGCGCCTTCTTGCTCTGGTCACGGTGCACCGCGATCAGCATCGGCGTACCGCCGCCCTGTGTATAGGTCGAGCGCACGGTATGGCCGGGGGCCTTGGGAGCGATCATGACCACGTCAAGGTCCTCGCGCGGCTTGACTTGCCCGTAGTGGATGTTGAAGCCGTGCGCGAACCCGAGGGTCGCCCCCTTTCGGATGTTCGGCTCGACCTCGTCCGCGTAGACGGCGGCGATGTGCTCGTCGGGCATTAGCATCATGACGAAATCGGCGCCCTTGACGGCTTCCGCAACTTCTTTGACGTTCAACTCGGCCTTCTTGGCTTTGTCCCACGACGCCCCGCCTTTTCTCAGGCCGACGGTGACCTTGACGCCGGAGTCGTTGAGATTGAGCGCGTGGGCGTGTCCCTGGGACCCGTAACCCACGATCGTGACCTTCTTGCCCTTGACGAGCGATAGGTCTGCATCCTTGTCGTAATAGACTTTCATGTGTTCCCTCTATTTCTGAATGCTGGGCTACTGAAGGCTCAAACCTTCAGGATCCGCTCGCCTCGGCCGATGCCGGAGGCGCCGGTGCGCACGGTTTCCATGATCGCGGTCGGCTCGATCGCCTGGATGAACGCGTCGAGCTTCGCGACCGTCCCGGTGAGCTCGATAGTGTAGGTATTCTCGGTGACGTCGATGATGCGGCCACGGAAGATGTCCGAGAGGCGCTTCATTTCCTCGCGGTCCTTACCCGTCGCGCGCACCTTGATCAGCATCAGCTCGCGCTCGATGTGCGCGGCCTCCGAGAGATCCACCACCTTCACCACCTCGATCAGCTTGTTCAGCTGCTTGGTGATTTGCTCGACGACATCGTCCGAGCCGGAGGTCACGATGGTCATGCGCGAGAGCGACGGCTCCTCGGTGGGCGCAACGGTGAGCGTTTCGATGTTGTAGCCGCGCGCGGAGAAAAGCCCTGCCACTCTGGAAAGTGCGCCCGGCTCGTTTTCGAGCATGATCGAAATGATGTGTCGCATCGGTCCCTCGCTGAGGCCGGACCCCTGACCACGGCGCTCGTGGCGCCGCCGAGTCCAGCTCCCTTCAGCACTACGTTGATCAAACCCGATTCTGCGCCGGGCTCACAGCCTTACGGTTTTCCCTACAGTTCTTCGGCAAGAATCATTTCCGTCAAACCTTTTCCGCCTTGTACCATCGGGTAGACGTTCTCGGTCTGATCGGTGATGAAATCCAGGAACACCAGCTCGTCCTTGCGCTTGAACGCGTCGCGCAGCGCAGACTCGACGTCGGCCGGATTGTCGATCTGCGCGCCGCGGTGTCCGTAGCTCTCGGCGAGCTTCACGAAATCGGGAAGCGCGTCCATGTAGGACTCGGAGTAGCGGTTGCCGTGGAAGAACTGCTGCCACTGCCGCACCATCCCCATGTACTTGTTGTTGAGGTTGATGATCTTGATCGGCAGGCGGTATTGCTTGCAGGTCGAGAGCTCCTGGATGCACATCTGTATGCTCGCCTCGCCCGTGACGCAGGCTACCGTCGCGCCGGGATTGGCGAACTGCACGCCCATCGCCGCCGGCAGGCCGAAGCCCATGGTGCCCAGGCCGCCCGAGTTGATCCAGCGGCGCGGTTTGTCGAACTTGTAGAACTGCGCGGCCCACATCTGGTGCTGGCCGACATCGGAGGTGACGAAGGCTTCGCCCTTGGTCACCTCGTAGAGCCTCTCGAGCACGAACTGCGGCTTGATGATCTTGCTCTTCTTGTCGTACTTCAGGCAGTCCTTCGACTTCCACATTCCGATCTGCGACCACCAGGCGCTGAGCGCCTTCTGGTCAGGCTGGTAAACCGCGCCCTCGAGCTGCCGGGTCAATTCCTCGAGCACGTCCGAAACGTTGCCGACGATCGGCACGTCGACCTTCACTCGCTTGGAGATCGAGGATGGGTCGATGTCGATGTGGATGATCTTGCGCTGCACCTGGCCGAAGTGCTGGGGGTCGCCGATGACCCGGTCGTCGAAGCGCGCACCGACCGCGAGCAGCACGTCGCAGTTCTGCATCGCCATATTGGCTTCGTAGGTGCCGTGCATCCCGAGCATGCCCAGGAACAAGGGATCGGTCGCCGGGTAGCCTCCCAGCCCCATGAGGGTGTTGGTGCAGGGGAAGCCGAGCATCTTCACCAGCTTGGTGAGCTGCCTGGACGCGTCCGAAAGGATCACGCCGCCGCCCGTGTAGACCATCGGGCGCTTGGCCTCCGACAGAAGCTGGACCGCCTTCTTGATCTGCCCCGGATGTCCCTTGACCACAGGGTTGTACGAGCGCATGGTCACCGACTCAGGGTAGTCGAAGGCGAACTTCGCGGCGGTGACGTCCTTGGGAATGTCCACCAGGACCGGACCGGGCCGACCCGTCCGCGCGAGGTAGAACGCCTTTTTGATCGTGAGCGCGAGGTCCTTGACGTCTTTGACGAGGAAATTGTGCTTCACGCACGGGCGCGTGATGCCGACGGTGTCACACTCTTGGAAAGCGTCCAGCCCGATCGCGTGCGTCGGCACCTGGCCGGTGATGATCACCATCGGGATGGAATCCATGTACGCGGTGGCGATGCCCGTCACCGCGTTGGTGACGCCGGGCCCGGAAGTCACCAGCGCCACTCCGACCTTGTTGCTCGAGCGCGAATAGCCGTCCGCGGCGTGGGTCGCGCCCTGTTCGTGCCGCACCAGGATGTGCTTGACTTTGTCCTGCTTGAACAGCTCGTCGTAGATGAACAGGACCGCCCCGCCGGGGTAGCCGAAAACGTACTCGACTCCCTCCGCCTGGAGGGACCGGACTACGATCTCCGCACCCGTCAATTCCATGCAGTTTCCGAGAGAAATTCGGTGAGACTTTGGAGCGTAATTGGTGCCACCTGATTGGTCAAGTTTTCCCTGATTTCACTCTGCATTTGGTACCATCGGGCAGCCACGGTCCATTCGTCCCGGACCGACAAAAAAGGACGCATCTCTGGCCTCCCCCGCCGAACTTGCCGAGTTCCTTGCGAGCGTCGAGCGCCGCGCCTACAAGCAGGCGCAATTCGCCGTGCGGGACTCGGAGGCTGCGCTCGATGTCGTCCAGGACGCCATGCTCAAGCTCGCGGAAAAATACGGCGCGAAGCCAGTGCTGGAGCTGCCGATGCTGTTCCAGCGCATTCTCCAGAACACGATCCGCGACTTCTACCGCAGGCGGAAAGTTCGGTCGTTGTGGATTACTCTGTTTTCCTCGCTCTCCGCGGGGCGGGAGGACGACGATGCCGACCCGCTGGAGACGCTGGCCGGCGCCGACCCCAAGCCCGCCGACGGGCCGGCGGAGCGGTTGGAGCAGTCACAAGTCATTGAATTAATTGAGAAAGAACTTGAGCGCCTGCCCGCGCGTCAACGCCAGGCGTTTTTGCTGCGTTACTGGGAGGAGTTGGACGTCGCCGAGACGGCAGCCGTCATGGGCTGTTCCGAAGGCAGCGTCAAGACCCATTGCTCCCGGGCAACGCACTCACTGGCGGCAGCATTGAGAGCAAGGGGGATCGAGCTATGAACGAACAGCAGACCGCGCACCGAGTCAGGCAGCTCCTCAACAAGGGGCTCGATCTGGACACCGGCAAGCTTGCCCGCCTGAAAACGGCGCGCGAGCGCGCTTTGGCTCGCCAGCGCATCCACGCACCCGCATTCGTGCTAGCCTGGGCCGACGATGTGATCGGCCGCTTCGGTACCGCGTCCCTCATTCCGCGGATGTTGCTGCCGATGGCGGTGCTGATCTTTGGACTGATCGCCGTCAATCAATGGCGGGATACGCAGACCGCCGCGGAGATCGAGGAAATCGATGCAGGCGTACTCACCGGGGACCTGCCTTTGGATGCCTATCTCGACAAGGGATTCGATGCATGGCTAAAGCGCTCCTCGCACTAGCACTTTGGCTCTGCCTCTCTCTTACTGCTCTCGCCGCCTCACCCAAGAAACCCCCGACGTGGGCTGAGCTGACGCCCGAGCAGCAGCAGACGCTCGCGCCGCTCGCCACCGACTGGGACAAGATCGAGCCGGAGCGCAAGAGGAAATGGCTTGGCATCGCCAAGCGCTATCCCAAGATGAAGCCCGACGAGCAGGCGCGTGTGCAGCGGCGCATGCAGACCTGGGCCACTCTCACGCCCAAGGAGCGGCAGACGGCGCGCGAGAACTACAAGAAGCTGGACAAACTGCCGCCCGAGAAAAAGCAGAGCCTGACGAAGCAATGGGAGGAATACAATCGCCTCCCGGAGCAGGAGCGCCGCAAGCTGGGCAGCGCGCCGCGCAAGCCGCCGGCGACGACTGCGGCTCCCAAAGCTCCCGCAACTTCCGCGCCCGTGAAGGCCGCATCCGGCGCGCAGTCCGAAGCGCTCCCGGCGGCAGACACCCCCGCTCCAGGCGCCGCCCAGGCACAGCAGTAGGGCCGATGGAGGCGGGCGGCGCGCTTAGCTCCGGGCCCGCCGTACCCAGCGTCGGCAAGCGCTTGCTGTCGACGGTCTACGAAGCCCTCCTCGCATTCGCAGTCGCCTTCCTCGCCGGCTTGGCGTTTCACGGCGCCGCCGAGGGTCGCCTTGCCGGAGCAGGCCGCGTGCTCTTCCAGGTCTATCTGTTCCTGGTGCTCGGGATATATTTCGTCGCGTGCTGGAGCCGTGGGGGACGCACCTTGCCGATGCAGACTTGGAGGATGCGGCTCGTGCGCCGCGACGGCGGACGCGTCGAGGTAGGCCGCGCTGCGTTGCGCTATGGCCTAGCCTGGCTTTCGCTGTTGGTTTTCGGAGCCGGCTTCGTGTGGGCCTGGGTCGATCGCGACCGGCAATTCCTGCACGACCGCCTCGCGGGAACCCGCATCGTCACCCGCTAGCGACGCTCCACCCACCACATCATCAGCGTCGCGGCTCCGAGGAAGAACACGCTGGGCAGCACCGCCGTGAGGAACGGCTGCCAGCTCTGGATCAGGCCAAGGTGGGAGAAGAGGCTGTTCATGAAGTGGAAGAAGATACCCAGCATGATCCCCGAGAACACCTTGACGCCCACGCCCCCCGCGCGCACTTGAACGTAGGCGAAAGGCAGCGCGAGCGCCATCATGACGAGTGAGACGATCGGATAGATCAGCTTTTTCCACATCGCAATCTCGTAGCGCTCGGCCCGCTGCCTGTTCTCGGCCAGATGGCGCGAATACTGGTACAGGTTCCACGCCGACATCCGCTCGGGCACGATGAACATCACGGCGAGGATGTCGGGGGTCAGCACCGAGCTCCAATCCATTTCGTCGAGGCGCTGGACGCTGCTCCCCTCCGCGGTAAAGACCGTGTTGACGATCTCGCGCAGCTTCCAGGTGTTATTCCCCAGGTATCGCCCCTCCTTGGCGAAGCTGATCGACTTGAGCCGGTATTGATCATCGAATTCGAACACCCTGATGTCGGACAAGGTCGTGTCGGGCTGGACCTCCCGGACGTTGACGAATCGCCGGTCGTCTTTCACCCACAGCCCGGTGTGGAACTCGCTCGCTACGATCGTACTGGTCGCAGACAGCTTGAGCTGCTTCGCCGCGCGCTCCGACACCGGAGCGATCAGCTCCCCGAATATCAGGGTGGCCACAGCAAAAACCACGCCGATGCGAAACAGAGTGCTCACCGCGCGCAACGGCGCGAGGCCCGACGTTCGCATGACGGTGTATTCGGAATTGGCCGCGAGGTGTGAGAGCGCGTACAGCGTGCCTATCAGGACCGCCAGCGGAAACAGCTCGTAGACATGGCTGGGAACCGTGAGCGCCACATAGGCGATCGCGTGCTGCAGGCGGTACCCGCCCTTGCCGAGATCGGTCAGCTCGTTGATCATGTCGAAAAAGGCGAACAGGGCGAGGAAGGCGACGAAGACGAACAGCGTCGCCGCGTAGATTTCCCTCGCCAGGTAGGCCCTCAGCGTGTCCACTCAGCGCCTGCTGCCGAGCATCGAGTCGACGCGGATCCGCCGGTAGAAGAGCAGGCAGAGAAAGACCAGCATTCCCGCGTGGACGATCCACCAACCGACATTGAATCCGACCCGGCCCTGCGCGACCCATGCCTGAACGATGCTGAGCACGTTCGCGTAGACCATGTAGGCAAATACGGCGAACAGCAGGTTCACCGAGCGCGCCGCCCTCGGGTTCACGAAGGAAAGAGGGATCGCGAGCAAGGCCAGCACGAAAGCGGATATCGGCAGCCCGATGCGCCACAGCAGCTCCGCCAGGTGACCGTTGGTCGGCGCGAGGATGAGCCCGAGCGTGGACATCGCCTTCGTCGAGGTTTCCTCCGCCTGCGTTCCCCGCGACTCGATCTTGACCGCGTAGCGCTCGAAATTCATGATCTTGAAATCGAGGTTGCCCGGCACACCCTCGTAGCGGCGTCCGTCCACCAGCACTACGAGGCGGTCGCCGTTCTCGCCCAGCTCACGGTAGCCGCGCCGGCTCACCGTGATCCCCAGCCTGCCTTCCTTCATCTGGGCGATGAAGACGTTCTGCACGTTGGTCTGGTCGCCGGCGATCTCCTCCACAAAGAACACCCGGTCGGCCGCTGGAGCCTCGAGAAAGACCCCGGGCGCGACGCGCGAGACCTCGTCTCTCGCTTTCATCTGATTGCGGTACTCCTCGGCCTTGCCGACCGCCCAGGGAGACAGGAACAGCGACAACACTGCAGTCAGCGCGACGAGCGGCGCAGCGAACAGGAGCACGGGGCGGATCCACGCGAGGAGCGAAAGGCCCGAGCTGAACCAGATCACCATCTCCGATTCGCGGTAGCTGCGCGAGAGCGTCATGAGGACCGTGATGAACAGCGTCAGCGACAGCAGCACCGGCAGGTAGTTGAGCGCCGAGAACGCGAGCAGCGCAGCGACGCCCTCGGAGAGGACCTTCCCCACCGCCGCCTGCCCGAGAATCCGCACCAGCTGCGTGGTGAGCGTGATGGCGAACAGCGCGGAGAACACCGCGAGCGCGAGGTTGCCGAATTCACGCAGCAGGACGCGCTGGAAGATCACGTTTCGATTCCTTGGACGTCCGCGGAGCGGCAGGGAAGCGAGCCGGAAAACGGCGCTTCGCTTTGACTTCGGCGAAGCAAACCGGAGATAATTCCCACACTTTTGCCTCAGTCAGGGTCGAGTGGAATTTAGCACAAAAATCGCAACGCCGGAGAAGCTGCAAAGCGCATGCGTGGTCGTAGGCGTCTACGAATCGCGCAAGCTTTCCCGGGCCGCTGAGGCGCTCGACAGGTCCACGCGCGGCCAGCTGCGCGAGATCCTCCGCACCGGTGACATGGAAGGCAAGGCGGGCGGCACGCGCATGCTCTATCGCGCGCGCGGCGTCGCTGCGGAGCGCATCCTCCTCGTCGGGCTGGGAAAGGAGAAGGAATTCGGCCAGAGGCAGTACCGGGATTGCGCGCGCGCCGCGCTCTCCGCGGTCCGCGACACGGGGGCGCGCGACGCCTGCGTCTATCTCGCCGAGCTGCCGGTCCCGGGCCAGGATGCCGCGTGGAAGGCACGCCAGCTCGTTCTGGCCGCAGCGGACGTCACCTACCGTTTCGACCGGATGAAGAGCAAGAAGGCGGAGGCCGGCGCGCTCGCGCGCGTCTCCGTCTCGGCCAGCGCCAGGTCGGAAGCGGCCGCTCTCGAGCGCGGCGTGCGCGAAGGGCGTGCGATCGCGGCTGGAATGTCGCTCGCCCGCGATCTGGGAAATCTTCCCGCGAACGTGTGCACGCCAACGTATCTTGCCGAGAGCGCTGCAAAGCTCGGCAAGGAGTGGAAGCTCGCCGTGGAGGTCCTCGAGCGGAAGGACATGGAAAAGCTCGGCATGGGGACGCTGCTCTCGGTGACGAGGGGGTCGCACCAGCCTCCCAAATTCGTGGTTCTCCGCTACTCGGGAGCGGGCAAGCGCGAGCGGCCCGTGGTGCTGGTCGGCAAGGGCATCACCTTCGACACCGGCGGAATTTCTCTCAAACCCGCGGCCGAGATGGACGAGATGAAGTTCGACATGTGCGGCGCGGCCAGCGTCCTCGGAACGCTGCGCGCTGTGGCCGAGCTCAAGCTCAAGCTCAATGTCGTCGGGCTGGTTCCGACCTGCGAGAACATGCCCGGGGGAGCGGCCACCAAGCCGGGCGATGTCGTCACCAGCATGTCGGGCCAGACGGTCGAGATACTCAACACCGACGCCGAGGGCCGGCTCATCCTCGCCGACGCGCTGACCTACGCCGAGCGCTTCGACCCTCAGGCGGTGGTCGACATCGCGACGCTCACGGGTGCCTGCGTCATCGCGCTCGGCCACGTCTGCTCGGGCCTGTTCACCAACAAGGATGACCTCGCCCGGGAGCTGCAATCCGCGGGAGCCGAGTCCTGGGACCGGGCCTGGCCGCTTCCGCTGTGGGACGAGTACCAGGAGGCGCTGAAGAGCAACTTCGCCGACTTCGCCAATATCGGCGGGCGCCCCGCAGGCAGCGTGACCGCCGCTTGCTTTCTCTCGAGGTTCACCCGCAAGTACGACTGGGCTCATCTGGACATCGCCGGGACGGCGTGGAAGTCGGGCAGGGAGAAGGGAGCGACGGGCCGGCCCGTGCCTCTCCTGACGACTTTTCTGATGAAGCGGGCTGCGGTCTAGGGACAGCCGGAAACCACGTCCGCTCCGATGACGCGCATCGATTTCTATTCGAACGCGGAATCCAAGCTCCAGGTCGCCTGCCAGCTGGTGGCGAGGGCAGCCAAGGAGCAATTGCAAGTCGTCGTCTACGCGACGGACCAGGGCACCGCGCGCAACTTCGACAAGCTGCTGTGGACCTATCAGGCGATCGGGTTCGTTCCCCACTGCCTGGCGAGCGACCCTCTGTCCGCGGAGACTCCGGTCGTCATCGCCTACGAGGGCGCCGAGCACGCGCACTACCGCGTCCTGCTCAATCTGCATTCGGAGTCGCCGCCCTCTTTCAGCCGCTTCGAAAGGCTGATCGAGATCGTGGGGAGCGACGAAGACGATCGGCAGCAGGCGAGGAGCCGATTCCGCTTCTACCGCGACCGCGGCTACGAGATCCAGCACCACGACCTGTCGAAATCGACCCCATGAGCGAGCCAGAAGACCTCCTGGGAAAGGCGGACGCGTTCCTGAAGCGCTACCACCCCGCGAGCACGGCCCCCCAGCATGACGTCCCGGTGCTCACCGAAGTCATCGCCGACGGGCGCGAGCCTCAAACGCAGGCCGCCGCCTCCCCGCCGGCGCAGGCCGCCGTCTCCAAGGCCGAGCTGCTCGAGCTTGAGCAGAGACTCAGGCAGAGTATCCTTGACGCGATAACCGCGCAGGTCGCGCAGGCCGCGGATGAGCAGATCAAGGGTCGTCTCAAGACCGAGCTGGAGCCTCTCATTCGCGAAACAGTAGCCCGAGCGGTCGCAACGGAAATCGCGCGCCTGCGCGGGTCGTCGCGCACCTGACGCTATAATTCCGCAGAGCGCGTCGGACCGGGCTCCTCTCGTGAGCACCGCTCGGCGCGCTCTTTTCGTTTGACGGCAGATGGAACTCACAAAGAGCTTTGACCCGCACGAGGTCGAAAGGCGCTGGTACCCCGTCTGGGAGTCGCGCGGCTACTTCGCGCATTCCGCTGGACCGGCCAGCCCTCCCTACTGCATCCAGCTGCCCCCGCCGAACGTCACCGGCACGCTGCACATGGGTCATGCGTTCCAGCAGACCCTGATGGACGCGCTGATCCGTTACCACCGCATGCGCGCCTTCGACACCAACTGGGTGGTCGGCACCGACCACGCCGGCATCGCCACGCAGATCGTCGTCGCGCGGCAGCTCGAGGCCGAGGGCAAAACGCTCCGCGACCTGGGTCGCGGCGCGTTCGTCAAGCGCGTCTGGGAGTGGAAGCAGCAGTCCGGTTCGAGCATTACGCGCCAGATGCGCCGGCTCGGCGCCTCCGCCAACTGGGGCTTCGCGGACTCCGAGGGGCAGAACGCGGGCTACTTCACCATGGACCCGCGCATGTCGCGCGCCGTGGTCGAAGTGTTCGTGCGGCTGCACGAGCAGGGCCTGATCTATCGCGGCAAGCGCCTGGTTAACTGGGACCCCGTCCTGGGTACCGCGGTGTCCGACCTGGAAGTGGACAGCGAGGAGGAAAACGGGAAAATCTGGGAGATACGCTACCCCCTCGAGGGTGGCGGCGCATCGGTCGTCGTTGCCACCACGCGTCCCGAAACGATGCTCGGCGATGTCGCGGTAGCGGTGAATCCGAAAGACGCGCGCTACACCCATATGGTCGGCAAGCGCGTGCAGCTGCCTCTGACCGGGCGCTCAATCCCCGTGATCGCGGACGAGTACGTCGATCCGGAGTTCGGTACGGGCTGCTTGAAGATCACCCCGGCTCACGATTTCAACGACTACGCGGTGGGTCAGCGCCACCAGCTGCCCCAGATCGTGGTGATGGACCTGAACGCGAAGATGAACGAAAACGCTCCGCCCGCCTATCGCGGTCTGGACCGGTTCGAGGCGCGCAAGCGCATCCTCGTCGACCTCGCTGCCCAGAACTTGCTCGCCTCCGAGAAGCCTTACAGGCTGCGCGTCCCGCGCTCCGGCCGCACCGGCGTGATCGTCGAGCCCATGCTAACCGACCAGTGGTTCGTGAGGATGGACGGCCTGGCGAAGCGCGGCCTCGACGCGGTCGCGAAAGGCGAGGTGCGGTTCTTCCCCGAGCATTGGACCGCGACCTACGACCAGTGGCTGGAGAAAATCCAGGACTGGTGCATCTCGCGCCAGCTCTGGTGGGGCCACCAGATTCCGGCATGGTACGACGGCGATGGCAACATCTACGTCGCTCGCTCAGAGGAAGACGCGAAAAAGCAGGCCGCGGCGAAGGGCCGGAAGGGCGTCCTCAAGCGCGACGAGGACGTCCTCGACACCTGGTTCTCCTCCGCGCTCGTGCCGTTTACTTCGCTCGGCTGGCCGGGGAAGACGAAGGACCTCGAGCGCTACCTGCCCTCCTCGGTGCTGATCACCGGCAACGACATCATCTTCTTCTGGGTCGCGCGGATGATCATGATGACGCTGCACTTCACCGACAAGGTCCCGTTCCGCCACGTGTACATCAACGCCATCGTGCGCGACGCCGAGGGCGAGAAGATGTCGAAGTCCAAGGGCAACACCATCGATCCCCTCGACCTGATTGACGGCATCTCCTTCGATGCACTGCTGCAGAAATCGACCGTGGGGCTGCTCAAGGGCGAGCACAAGGAGCGAATCGAGAGATACGTCCGCAGCCACTACCGCGACGGCATCCCGGCCTTCGGCGCAGACGCGGTGCGCTTCACCTTCGCCTCGCTCGCGAGCTTCGCGATAACGCTCAACTTCGACCTGAGCCGCTGCGAGGGCTACCGCAATTTCTGCAACAAGCTGTGGAACGCGACGCGGTTCGTTCTTATGAACTGCGAGGGCAAGGACACCGGCCTCGACGAATCCATGCCGCTCGACCGATCCTTTGCGGACCAGTGGATCGCCGCCACTCTGCAGGACTCCGAAGAGGAGGTCGAGCGTGGATTCGAGGAATATCGCTTCGACAACGCCGCGCGCGCCGTCTACCAGTTCGTCTGGGAGGAGTATTGCGACTGGTATGTCGAGCTGGCCAAGACACAACTTGCGAGCGGCACGGAGGCGCAGCAGCGCGCGACACGCCGTACCCTTGTGCGTGTGCTCGAAGCTGTGCTGCGCCTCGCGCACCCGATCATTCCCTTCATCACCGAGGAACTGTGGCAGAAAATCGCCCCCTTGGCAGGGAAACCGGGGCCGAGCATCATGCTGGAGCCCTATCCCAAGGCGGATATCAGCCGGCACGCTCCCCAGGCGGCAGCGAAGGTCGCTGCGCTGAAGACATTGGTCAATGCATGTCGCGCGCTGCGAAGTGAGATGCAACTGTCACCGGCTGAAAAGGTGCGCGCTTATATCGAGGGTGATGTCGCGAGTGTCGGCGCGGACGCGTTGCGCCCTTACCTCATCGCGTTGGCGAGACTATCCGAGGTCACGTTCGTCGACGTATTGCCGAAATCGCTTGCACCGGTGGAAGTCGTTGGTTCGCTTCGCATCATGTTGGACGTCAAGATCGACGTCGCTGCAGAATGTGCGCGGATTCGGAAGGAAATCAACCGGCTGCAGGGCGAGTTAGCCAAAGCGAGCGCTAAGCTCGCGAACCCGAACTTCGTCGATCGCGCCCCGGCGCCGGTCGTGGCGCAGGAAAGGGAGCGCCTCGCTTCATTCGAGGCCACGCTCGCCAAGCTCAAGTCCCAGCTGAACAAGCTCGGGTCTTGACCTCCT
>Ga0137410_10000106_pt1 | contig 56572 bp, 47 predicted proteins | sample CZODoug1_16funga_FD_108878 | JGI IMG/M metagenome (GOLD analysis project Ga0137410, IMG submission 108878) | Vadose zone soil fungal communities from Angelo Coast Range Reserve, California, USA - CZODoug1_16fungal (Illumina Assembly) | ecosystem: Environmental > Terrestrial > Soil > Vadose zone... | reverse complement strand
GACGTCCGCAACGCCCTTGATCGTCGTTGCGATGTCCCCGGCCAACCGTTGCAGCGCGCTCTCCATGGCGGCCGCCTGGGCGGCGGCGCCGGCGCCCGCGGGCTGCTCGATCACGCCGGCGCCCCGCCCGATCGGATCGTGATGCACGTTGGACACTTGCCACGTCGCGGACAGCAACACCACGCCGTCGGCAGTCGGCTCGAAAGCGGCGATGTTCACCGTCACGGTGCTCGCGTCGCCGTCGACCACCCGCAACCCCTGCTCCGCCAACGCGGCTCGCAACACGCGGGCTGACGCCTCGGGCAGACGCTCGGCCCAGCGGCTGTGCGCATCACGCTCGAGCTCGTGCGGCGAGGCACGCGATACGATGTCATAGCCATCCAGGTACTCGGGCACGTTCACGCGGCCGAGCGATATCGTGACTGCCGGCGCATCGCGCGACGTCCCGCTCGAGTCCGGCACCGACGACAACGAAACCAGCTGCTCACGCACGGGTCGAACGCAACCCGACAGGAGCGCTCCCATGGCGATGGCGACCAGAGCAGCTTCGATACGTGTGTTCATTGACGGGTTCCTAGTAACAACGCATTGGGACTTCGCTCGACCTCCCGGGCAAATTCCTTCAGCGAGCCGGCGGTTGCCGCGAGATCGCGCAACGCTTCGTCGAGCTCGCGACGCGACGCAGCGTCAGGATCCAACATCCCGTTCAGGTTTCGAGCCAGTTGGTCGATGTGCTGCGCGGCGTCGTTGAGCGACGCAACGGCAGCTCCGACACCGCCGAGCTCGCCCTTGCCCGCGGCGATCAGGTCGCGTGCCTCGGCGAGCGTCGCCGTGAGCTCCGTCTCGAGCCTCTGCACGCTGGCCTCGGTCGTCGTGGCGAAGTGTCCTCCGGCGTCCGCGGCGCTGCGCACGCTCTCCCCGACCCGGGTGAGCTCCGTGTCCGCGGTGGCTAGCAGCGGCTCCACGTCGTCGCTGAGCTTCTCCAGGCGAACGAGAACTCGCTGCGTGGACGCAACGATGTCCCCGATCGGGAGGTCGCTGAGCCCGTCCCGCAGCTTCTCGAGATCCGATTCGATGACGGGGATCTCGGGCAGATTGCTCGCTCGAGTCCGCGGCGAGACCGTCTGTGCGTTCGGCGCGAACGACAGGTCCACACGAAGTTGCCCCGTGATCAGACTTTGCATCTCGAGCGTCGCACGTAAGCCGCGCGCAACGAGCTGCGCAACGGTACCCTCCAAACCGTCCTTCTGCATCTTGTCGACGATCAGGTCGGCGGGCCGCAGCTCGACGAATACCGAAATGAACGTCTGGAAGTTTTCCGAGGTGACGGAGACCGCCATGCGCTGCACCGAGCCTACGGTGACCCCTTGAAAGGTGACGGGCGAGCCGACTTGCAAGCCGCTGACCGGGCGTTCGAAGTAGATGACGGCGCGATCCGCACGCGAGAACCAGCGCGTACCGCCGAACGCAAGGATTCCGACGGCGAGTAGTGCGATGCCGCCGAGCACGAACGCGCCGATCGCGGCCGCGTTCGGATGTCGCTTCGTGGTCATCCCCCGCCCTCCGCCACGGGCGCCGGAGCGCCGCGGCTCAAGAATTCCCGTACCGTTGGATCCTTCGAATGGTCGCGAAGCACCTTCGGATCGCCATGGGCGATCGCGGTCTTGCGCTCCGTGTCGAGGAAAATGCAGTCGTCGGCAATCGCGAAGATGCTCGCGAGCTCGTGGGTAACGACCACGATCGTGACGCCGAGCGCTTCGCGCAGCTGCAGAATCAAGTCGTCTAGCCGGCGCGAGTTGATCGGGTCCAGCCCGGCCGAGGGCTCGTCGAGGAAGAGGATCTGCGGGTCGAGTGCCAACGCCCTCGCGAGGGCGGCGCGTTTGCGCATGCCGCCCGAGAGATCCGCGGGCGACACCGCCGCTGCGCCGCCGAGCCCGACCAGCGCGAGCTTGAACGCCACTTGGTCGGCCATCGCGTCCGCCGAGTAGCGAGTGTAGAGCTGTAACGGCAGGGCAACGTTCTCTCCAACCGTCATCGAGCTCCAGAGCGCCCCGCCCTGGAACAGAACTCCGAACGGGTACGGGCGTCGATAGTCACGCGCATCGTCCGCCGCCATGTCGACACCCTCGATGTGAACGCTCCCCGTAGCCGGAGCGAGCAGGCCGACCATGTGTTTCAGCAGCGTGCTCTTGCCCGAGCCACTGCCGCCGATGATCGCGAAGATGCTCCGTCGCCGCACTCGGAACGAGACGTCGCGCTGCACCACGTGGTCGCCGAACGCCATCGTGAGATTCTCGACGGCGATGCACGGCGGGGTTGCGGCGGTCTCGGTCATTTCAGACGCCGAGCACATGGGTGCAGACCGCGAAAACCGCGTCGATCAAGATGATGCCGAGAATGCTGACCACGACGGCGCTCGTTGCGGCGCGCCCGACATCCGCCGCGCTGCGGCCCGCCTGCAGGCCGATGTGACAGCCGACGATCGCAATCAACGCGCCGAAACAGAGGCTCTTGAGCCCGCCGACGACGAACTGGTGCGCGCCGATCGCGAGGCGTGTCTCCTCGACATAGGCCCCGCCAGTCATGTCGAGCATGCCGGCCGCGATCACGAGGCCGCCGAGAATCCCGACTGCACAGGCGAATACGTACAGAAACGGCATGACGACCGACAGCGCAAACACGCGCGGCATCACCAGATACTCGTACGGCGACACGCCCAACGTGCGCAGAGCGTCGATTTCGTCGTTGCCTTGCATCGCGGCGATTTCCGATGCGAACGCGGCGCCGGTGCGGCCGGCCAACACGATCGCCGTGATGATCGCGGCCATCTCGCGCGCGGTGGCGATACCTACCACGTCCGCGACGTAGATTTGCGCGCCAAACTGCTCGAGCTGCACGGCGCCGATGAACGCGAGAATGGCGCCGACCAGAAAATTGACCACGACCACGATGCCGAGGGCGTCGGCCCCCGCGGCGCGCACGAGCGCGGAATAGTCGCCGGTGCGCACGCGCGCGCGGCCGCGCGCGGCCGCGAGCGCCGCGAGCACCACGGCGCCGATGCTCGTGCAGACCTCCACCGTCGCGCGGAGACGTTGCAGCACGCCCTCGCCGACCGCGACGAGCAAGCTCCGGGCGCGCGCGTCAGGCTCCGCTGGTTCCTCTCGCGCGCCGCCCATCGCGAGCATGCGCGCGAGATCGGGTGGAAGGTCCGTGAACTCGGTCGCGATGCCCCGGCGCCGAGCGTTCTGCTGCAGACCGAAAAGCGCGGCCGCGAGCTGATTGTTCCAGGTACGGAGCGCCGCCCCGGACACGCTCAACCGTCGGGGCGCCCCCTGCGCCGCCAGTCGATCGAGGATCTCCGGTGAAGCGACCGGCCCTTCGGCGCCGCTCTGCCAGTCCCCCGCGAACCGCAGCTCCGCGGTGCCGCCGGCAACTCGTAGCGTCCACGGCAGATCGCTCGTCGCCGCGGCCGGCGAAGTGGAGTCGGGTTTGTTCGCTGCAGATCCCATCGCCGGCGGGCCCTAGAACCGCCGCTCGAACGAAAGGCTCACCCAATCCAGCTGACCCAAGGCCCCGCTGAGATGCTTGTCGTCGAGGTAGTGGTAGTAGACCAGGTGGAACGCATGCGGGGCTTTCTCGACGTGCACGCCGAACACTACCTCGTCGTTCAACAGACCAGAGTCGATCTTCGGTTCATAGCCGCCGTTCTGTGTGACGCCACCCTCGAGCGGAGCGAACTTCCGAAACGAGCGCTTGCGATAGACCAGATCGAAGTAGGTGCGCCATTTGTCGAAGCGCACGAACGGCTCGTCGGGATCCACGTACACGGGGTCGAGCGCGATTCCGAGCGGAGGCGGATCCGCCAACCTCGCGAAGCCGTGCGGCACGCCCCACCCGAAGCGGTATTCGATCCTCGCCTCCGCAAACGTCGCGAAGTTGCCGAGGCCGACCTGGGTTGCGACCGACAGGTCGCTCGACCAGCGTCGGGTTCCGTACACGGCCTGGCGGCCCGCCCACACTTTGTAGCGGTACTCGTAGTTGAGGTTGAGTAGCGTCTTGTTGGCGAGTTGGTTCGGCCAGCCTTCCGGCGGGTCGGCCATGCCGAGATTCTTGTGCACGAACGTCTGCGCCTCCTCGGCATGGGAGCACGGTCCGATACAGCCGAGATACATCTGCAGCGCCGCGAGCTGCCGATTGTCGTAGGAAGACCAGGAGACGTAGCCGCCGAGCGTTCCGGCCCACGGCGCATCGTCCGGCTGCGGCGCGGCCATCGTGATGTCTTCGGGCGTGAAGACCATCTGCGAGACGCCCCAAGCCCAGCGCGCGACTCGCCCTCCCTCTCCGTCGTCACCCAAGCCCGGCAGCCGTCCGATCCAACCCGCGAGACCGGGAGTCCATTCGTCGAGCAGCGCCGAGTGGACTTGAACGCTCCATCCCCCGGTGTACGCGTCGTCCGATCCGATGAAGGTGTCGTCGTCGAACACGAGGCGGAGCACTTTCGTGTCCCGAGGATCCGCAGAGTTTTTTTCCGCGGCGTGCGCCTGTCCCGCCGCGGCGCAGCCGACCAGCGCGATGGCCAGTAGGAACGTGAATCTGCGTGGACAGAGCGCGGTCATGGGACACCTTCGGCTCGGAGCTCGTTGCGCAACCCAATGGAGGTTCGCTCCGGCATAGCGTTGGCCTTGCGACTTGCCGAACGGTGTCTGCGCGGGTGTACGTGCGTTTCAGGTGAAGCTCGCGGGGGCGGGTGCTCCGGCGCTTCGCGGCGCGTTGCAGGTGTCACTGGCCACCGTCGCGCACGAAATCCAGCGGCCATGCGAGGTCCCTGCAATACCGACGCGAAAACGGTTGCGAGCGCGCGTGATTCGAGCTCCCGCGGCTCGTGCCGAGGCGCACTCGACCCCTCGTCACACTTGCAAGGAGATCAGTATGAAAACGGTGGATGAACGTTGGTTCTTGGCTCTCGCGACGCCCGCGTCGGATCACTCGACGTCGTTCGAGGAGCTCTGGCGAGAGGCAGACGAGCGTGGGGACGCGGGCGCCGATCCCGACGATTGCAGCAAGGTCCGACTACCCTGCAGCGGCGAGCTGGTTCACGTCGGATCGATCGTGCTCGTCGGTGTTCGAGCTTTTCCGCGCGGCGGCGAGTTGCTCGAGTTCACTTGCCCGCGCTGCGATCAGCGCCACGAATCGCACTTGTTCCGCTGAGCCGTTCCGAGACAACACATCGGCGACCGGCCGCGAGAATCCGTTCTCGACAGCCGATCGCCGATGGTCGCTTCACATGCCGCTCGGACCAGGCCGAGCGCGTGCTCCCGCTACTTGGTCGAAAGAATCCACTCGACCAGCGTTTTGATGTCCGCGTCGGGAACGTTGTTCGGCGGCATGGGGATCGGGCCCCACTCCCCGCTGCTGCCGGCCTTCACCTTGACCTCCAGCTTCGCCAGGGCCCCGGAGTCGGCGCCGTACTTCGCGGCGATCTCCTTGTAGGACGGTCCAACGAGCTTGGCGTCCATCGCGTGGCACCCCAAGCAGTTGTAGCTCGCCGCGAGCGAGGGTGCGTCGGCTGCCGCAGCCACGCCGGCGGGGGTCGATAGCAGCGCGCACGCCGAAGCGGCGATCGCGACGGCCGCGGCATTCATCTTGAGAGGGGTCATGTTCGGCTCCTGTGATTTGGAACTAGGGGGTGCTCGCGGTCGCGCTCGCGGCCGCGGTCTTGTCGTCGTTGGCGCGTTTGATCAGGTACGCGCGGATGGCGCCGGCGCTCGTCTTGTCGAGCACGACGTTGAAGGCCGCCATGCCGGCGCCCTTCATCGCGCCGTTGAGCACGATCTCGTAGAAGAAGTCGTTGCCGAGGAAGCTCGAGGCGCGCAAGTCGGGAACGACGCCGCCGCCGATCGCGCTCTCGCCATGGCACACCGCGCAGTACTGCGCAAACAAGTTGCCGCCCGTAGTAACGGTCGCCGCGTCCGCGGTCGACGGCGGCGGATTGAGCGTCAACGCCGGCTGCGGCGGCAGCGTAGGCAGCGCCGCGGTGCCGCCTACTTTGAACGAGAGCACGCGACTCACGTTGCGAATGTTGCCGGAGCGGGCCGCCGCTACGCCTTCGAGCAGAGGGTACCCTCCGCCCCAGCCGGACAGCACCGCGATGTACTGCTCGCCGTTGACTTCATAGGACATCGGGGCGGCGATCACGGCGCTCTGCACCGGCGTCGACCAGAGCTTCTCGCCCGAGTCGGCGCGGTACACGTTGAAGTTGCCCGCGGCGTCGCCTTGCGCCACGAGGTTGCCGGCCGTCGCGAGCACGCCGCCGTTCCACGGACCGAGATGCTCGACGTGCCACGCCTCCTTCTGCTGCACGGGGTCCCACGCGAGCAGCCGCCCTTTGACGTTCGGCGGCGAGTGACTGGCCACGCCCACGTTCCAGCCGACCGGCCCCGGCTTGAAGCCTTCGAGCGGCAGGAACTCCATTGGGATCTCCTGGGCGGGAATGTAGACGAGCCCGGTTTTCGGGCTGAACGCCATCGGGTGCCAGTTATGGGCAGCAAGCGGGCCGGGGAAGATCTCGACCGGCTTGCCGGTCACGTCGTAGCGAATCCCGGGATTCTCGATGGGACGACCGGTCTTCAGGTCGACGCCGCTCGCCCAGTTCATCGGGACGAACGCCTTCGCCGAGATCAGCGCGCCGGACTTTCGGTCGAGCACGTAGAAAAATCCGTTCTTGTTCGCCTGCATGAGAACCTGCCGGCGCTTCCCGTCGATCGCGAGGTCGGCCAGCATCAACTGCCCGACCGCGTCGTAGTCCCACTCCTCTCCCGGGGTCGCTTGGTAGTGCCAGACGTAGGCTCCCGTGTCGGCGTTCAGCGCCACGATGGACGACAGGAACAGGTTGTCGCCTTTTTTTGCGCTGCGCTCGCCGTGATCCCACTCGATACCGTTGCCGGTACCGAAGTAGACGAGGTTGAGCTCGGGGTCGTACGAGATGGAGTCCCAGACGGGGCCGCCACCGCCGAGCTTCCACCATTCCCCGCTCCAGGTTTTGGCGGCCTTCGCCATGGCCTCGTTCTCGAACGGCTTCGAGGGATCGCCGGGAACCGTGTAGAAGCGCCAGTCGAGCTTGCCGGTTTCCGCGTCATAGGCCGAGATGCGGCCGCGGATGGCGTACTCGCCGCCGCTCAGGCCGATCAGCACGCGGCCCTTCACGACGCGCGGCGCCTGAGTGATCGTCAACGGCTGGCCCGGCTCTCCGGTGACGACGCTCCACACCGGCTTGCCGGTGCGCGCGTCGAGGGCCACCAGTCGAGTGTCCAGCGTGCCGACGTAGATCTTGCCGTTCCACGCGGCCACGCCGCGGTTGACGACGTCGCAACAGGCAACGAGGTTGATCTCGCGCGGGACTTGCGGATCGTAGGCCCACAGGAGCTTGCCGGTCGCCGCGTCGTAGGCCTTGACCATGCTCCACGCGGTGGACGTGTACAGCACGCCGTCGACGACCAAGGGTGTCGCCTCTTGGCCGCGGTTGCTGTCGAGATCCGCAAACCAGGCGAGCCCGAGCTTCTTCGCGTTGTCGGCGTCGATCTTGGTCAGCGGACTGAAACGCTGCTCGCCGTAGGTCCGGCCGTAGCTCATCCAATTGGCCGCATCGCGGTCTGCGTTGTTCAACCGTGCCGCGTTGACGTTGGCCGGCTTGTCTTGAGCGCCGGCGGGTCCGGCGATGAGCATGCAGACGGCCAGCGCGGCCGTCGCAGCAGCGAAAACCTGGCGCGTACCGCAGCGTGCCCGCGTGCGCTCGACTCGATGTCGACGCCATGCCGAGCAAAGGTGTGCGAGCGGATCCTTGACCGTCCTCATGGTGTTTACCCTCGTTCCGTTCCGCGACATTCGCGTGGACCCATTCGAGCGCCGGCACATGGCTGAGCGATTTCACGACCGCAACGTCGCGTTACCGATGTAACCGGGGACGCCGAGTTGCGTGGCGGCGGCGACAGCGTGCGACGAGCGCCCGGGGCGCTCAAAACGCCAGCCGAACCCCGACCCACGCCGCGCGCGGCGCGCCGGGGCCGACGAAGCGCGGATTCGCGAACGTGGCGCCGAGCACGCCGGTCGCGTCGCCGAGAACGCCGAACGTCTCGTAGCCGCGGTCGAGCGCGTTGTCGAGGCTCGCGAACAGGTGCGCGTGCTCACCGATCTCGTACTCGGCGCGCAGGTTCAGCACGGCGTAGCCGTCGAGCCGCCCGAGCAAGTTCGCTTCGTCGCCTCGGTAGTACGAGCCCGAGCTCGCGAGCACGTCCGCGCGGACGGCGAGCTTCGCGGACACGGCGACCCGCACGCCGGCCTTGAGCAGCTCGTCGGGCACGAGCGGGAGGCGGTCGCCGGGCGCGACCTCGATCTCACCGTCCTGCGCGGCGGGGTTGTGCGCGCTCGGGGCGGTGAACGCGTTGCGAAACGTCGCGTCGAGGTGCGTGTACTCGACGAACCAGCGGAGCCGCTCGCCGGCGTCGCCCGTGAGGTTGAGCTCGAGCCCGGCGCGGCGCGTCTCGCCGACGTTCGCGAAGTACCCCTGGTTAGTGAGCGCGCCCGCGCTGATGAACAGGATGTCGTCGTGGCTCGTGGTGTGGAACACGCCGGCGTGCCAGCGAAACCCGCCGCGCCGGCCGCGGATCCCGGTTTCGAACGTCTTCGCGACGACCTGCTCGAGCGGCGGGTCCGCGACGAACGCGTTCGGCAGCCGGCACGGATCGTCGGGGTCCGCGCACGTGAGCTCGACGGGGGACGGCGCGCGGTTCGCCTCGCTGTAGCCCGCGTAGAAAGTGAGCGTGCTGCGTAGCGGGTACGTGAGGCCGAGCGCCGGATTGAAGCGCTCGAAGGTGTGCGCGCCGCCGAGCGCGCCGCCGAGCCGGTCGTCGAGCTTGACCTCGGCGCGGTTGTAGCGGCCCGAGAACGTCAGCGCCGCGCGCTCCGCGAGCGTGAACGTGTCCGTCACGTAGAGCCCGGTGCTGTCGAGGTTCGCGCCGAGATCCACGGACGCGTCGCCGACGACCACGCCGCCGGGCACTGCGAGCCGTGTCGCATCGAGCGAGCCGAGCTCGGTGCTCGACGTGAACGACACGTCGCTGTGGTCGTAGGCGAGCCCGAGCGTCAACCGGTTGTCGCGCGTGGTGTCGGCGCCGGTCCATGTCGCCTGGACGTTGAGCCCCGAGCTGTCCTGCTCGGTGCTCGTGCGGTTCACGGTCGCGCCCTCGAGGTTCGGCGAGGCCGGAATCGGTGCGCCGCTCGAGTCGAGCACGACCTCCTCGTCGTCGTCCTCCTGCTCGCAGATGAAGCCCGGCGAGCCGGCGCACTCGGCGAAATCGGAGTCGTCGCCGTTCAGCGTGCGCACGTCGCTGCTCCGCGAGTAGACGTTGCCCGCGAGCTCGAGCGCGTCGGAGAGCTTCTGGCTGCCGCGGAAGGTTACGAGCGTGAGCTTGTTCTCGGTGCGGTCGGGATGCGTGAACACCGCGGCGCGGTCTTGCGCGAGCAGATCGACGGGCGCCGCGCCGTTGCCGACGAGGTCGGTGTCGGCGTAAGTGATGCTGAGGCCGAGCGAGCGCTCGTCCGTGCGCGTGCCGACGTTCGCGAACAGTTGCTTCGCGGTGGTCGGCGAGTAGTCGCGCCAGCCGTCCTCGTCGAGGTACGAACCCGTGACGAACCAGCCGAGCCGATCGCCGGCCGTGCCGCCGGTCTCGGCTTGGACCTGGACGCGGCCGAACGAGCCCGCGGAAACCTCCGCGCTCGTGCCGGGATCCGAGAAGCCGCTCTTCGTGTCGATCGCGAGCGCGCCGCCGAGCGCGTTCAGCCCGAACAGCGGGTTCGAGCCCGGCATCAGCGACACCGTGCCAATCGCGGACTCGGGGATCAGCGCCCAGTTCACCGTGTCGCCGAACGGCTCGTTCACGCGCACGCCGTCCTGGTAGACGGCGAGGCCTTGCGGCAGCCCGAGCAGCGGCGAGCCGACGAAGCCGCGGTACTGGACGTCCGGCTGGAGCGGATTGCTCTGCGCGTCGTTCACGAACACGCTGCCGAGCGCACGCTTCATGAAGTCCGCCAGGTCGAGCGCGCCCTGCTCGCGCATCTGCTCGGCGGTTGCCGTTTGCACGTTGCCCGCGACGCGGCTCGCGTCGAGCGCGGCGCCGAGCGGCGTGGTGCCGATCACGACGATCGTGTCGGCGCCGCCCGGCACCGCGGCGCCCGGTTGTGCCGCGAGCGCCGCGGCGTAGCCGAGCGCCGCGACTAGCACGGCCGCGCGCGGCGCATTCACCGCTAGAATGCCTTCGCGAACCGCACGAGCAATCCGAAGTTCTGCTTGAACTGCCCTTCGACGTGCGTGTCGCCGCTGATCGACACGAGCGCCTGCAGCTTCGGGGTGAGATTCATCATGTACGTCAGCCGAAGCTGGTCCTGGCGCGCCTTCTGCCCGTTGAGGACGCCTTCGATCTTCTGCTTGCCGCCGAAGAGACCCATGTAGCCGAGCGAAAACTTGGCGTTCGATGAGTTCCGAAACACGTGCCGGGCGGCGCTGCTCACGTCGAAGATGAGCCATCCATAGAGCTCGTAGCTCGCGTCCTGCTCCAGCTTCTGGTGGCCGCTGCCGGCTTTGTCGTTGTCGCCGTACCAGGTCCAGCCGGCCGACAGGTCGATCATGATTTTTTCGGTGATGCCCTGGGTAAAGTCGCCCTGGAAGTTGTAGACCCAGCGGTTGCCGCCGAGATTGAGGGGCTTGCCCTCGTCGTAGGAGCCGATCGGTATCGTGAGGTAGGGCGCGATGGTGAACCAGCGCTTGCGCTCCGGCTTGTCGACGAGAAAGTACCCGATGGAGGCGACGGGGTCGCCGACCCCGCTCGCGCTGCCCAGGCTCTGCTGGTCGATCCTGCCGTCGCGCAGCGTGCCGAACGGCACGAGCACGTTCCAGTCCATCTCATGGCCGAACAACGATGCCTTGTTGTAGTGGATGAAGCGGGCGATCCCGATGTCGCTGTCGAGATGCGTGTCGCCGTCGAAAGTGCCGGCAATCGTGTTGTTGTACGAATCGTGCTCGCCGTACTCGTAGTAGAACGTGCCCATGTGCGTGCCGCGCGGCAACGGAACCCAGTCGAGCGGCTCGTAGTCGATCGCGCGGCTCGGGAACGACACGATTGCGGCGGCCAGTGCCGCGGCAATCGTCAGTAGCTTTCTCATGGTGAGTCCTCCGCTTGAGCTGTGACGCTGAGGACGTATTCGAAGGCGCTCGCATGACTGCGCGATTTCGCGCACCCGTCGTCGAATTACCGATGCAACCCGACCGAAATCTTGGAGAGCGCTGCAGGCCGGCTGCGGGGCGGGCGTTTGGACCGCGAGTGCGACGCGCAGTGACCGGGCGTGAGCGTCCGAGCGCCGGTCATCCGAGTTGGACGAGTTCCTTGCCGGAAAGACCGCCACCGAACTGCTGTGCACGGCCGCCCTCGGCGATACGGCCCAGATCGACGGCGGCGAAGCCAAGGCGCTCGGCGAGGTCGACGACGGCGAGCCGAGCCGATCGATCGTCGCTCGAGACGAACAGGACACGACGGCCGCCGAGCGCCGCCGGGTCGGCCCCGAGGATGGCCGCGCGAAGCGTGTTGAAGGCCTTGACCACACGCGCACCCGGGACGGCGTCGGCCACGATCTCTGTCGACAAACGACCCCCGAGGTCGCGCGGCGAAAAGGCCGGGAAGTCGATCGCGTTGGTGGCGTCGACCACGATGCGGCTGTCCCATTCGACACCTTTGACCGCATCGAGCACGGCGTCGAATGGGATCGCCAAGATGACCATGCCAGCCCGGAGGGCCTTCGCGGCAGTCAGGGGCTTTATCAATGACCCGAGCTCACCGACCAGGCCAGCCAAAGTGTCTGGCCCTCTTGTATTGGCGAGGGAGACCTCGATCCCGTTGGCGACAAAGCGACGCGCGAGCGCGGTACCGATCGCTCCCGATCCCAGTATGGCGTAATTCATTTCTCGTCCTTTCCCCGATTCGTCACGTCCGGCGACAGCTCCGCGTCACCGGCGTCATTTCAGAACATTCCGCTCAAGCCTGCGACTTGGAGCCGGAGCCCGTCCAGCTCAGCGTCGGACCTCTCGCGAGCGGCTCGGAGCATTTCGTCGGCGTCCTGCCCCACTGGCGCGCGGCTCGGTGCGGGTACTTGCTCGGCCAGTGCGATCACGCGCTTCGCGGCCGCAGCCGAATCGAGCCCGCTGCTCTGCATGCTGTTGAGCGTGTTCGCGAAGGTTTCGAACGTCTGACCGTACAACTCGCGCTGCTCGTCGGTCATAGCGTCCGCTACCCTCTTCAGAGCTGCAGCCGTTTTCGCCGGCCCCCCGGTCTTCATATTGCCTGCCGCAGCCACGACGACATCGATGCCGAAGCGCTTCAGCTCGGCTCGGTAGACGGCGGCAAATACCTCCATCGCAGCCTTGGAGGCGCCCGATGGCCCGTTGAACGGGAGCGGCACACTGGCTGTCCAGGTGCTCACCTGGACTATGCGACCACGAGCCTTCCTCAGGGCTGGCAGGAACGCATTCATGACGGAGATGGCGCCGAACACGTTGACGTCGAATTCGTGCCGGATGGCTTCGAGCGGCAAGATCTCGATCGGTCCGGGGGTAAGGATGCCTGCGTTGTTGATCAGGAGATCGAGGCCCGCGTCGCCGAGCGCATCCGAGACGCCGCCAGCCCAGGCTTTCACGGCCCATTTCTTGGCCATGTCACAGACCGTCAGGCTAACGCGCCCATCGGAGGCATACAGCAGATCTTCAACCTCCGCCGCGGACATGGCCGTGCCGAAAACAACATAACCCTTGACCGCCAGTCCGAGCGCGATGTCGCGGCCAAGGCCGGCGCCGGCACCGGTGACCGCGGCGGAGCGTCTACGGTGTTCGGAAGGGGCCGGCATTTGACGTCTCCTTTGCTACTTGCGACCCAGGATCACGACCTTTGCGGTCACATGCGCGGTGGGCCAGATCGGCGACGTCATTCCCACGGCCACGGCGACCCTCTGCCCTGCGCCCGTGTCGTAACTGATCACGCCGCCGGCGATGGCTCCGTCGAGTGGGCTTGACCAGAGCTCCGCACCCGAGTCGGCATCGAGCGCATAGAGCGTGCCGCCCATGTCGCCAACGAAGACGAGGCGCCCGGCTGTCGGGGTGACGGCACCCAAGATCGGATACGGCGCCTTGAACTGCCATTGGCGCTTCCCGGAGACGGCGTCGGTTGCGGTGACCCAGCCGGCCCATTTCGAAACGTCGTCCTGAACGCCGAAGCCGTCACGCGATGAACCGCTCCAGGGCTGGCCGAGAGAGACGCTCTGCAAGTCCTGCTTGGAGTCCGTTCGAACGCTGCTGCACCAGTCGACCTCACCCACGACGATCGTCTTGTTCTGTGGGTTGTACGCGGGGCCATTCCACTCCGCGCCGCCCTGGGTGCCGGGGCAGAAGCGCACGCCTTGCTGCGTCAAGGGCACATCCGCGTTCGCGATCGTCGTCATGGGCATGCGGAAGCGTTGCTTGCCCGTCGTTAGATCGATGACATAGAGATGTCCGTCCTTTGGCGCAAGCGCCATGACGGCGTCGCCGTTGGCGCCGCTGAAGAGCGCCGGCGCCGCGGAGACATCCCAGTCGTGGAAATCGCGCTCGACGAGTTGAAAGTGGCGGCTGTACTCTCCGGTGCGCGCATCGAGAACGACGACCGATCCGGTGTAGAGGTTCGGTCCGTTGCGAAAGTCCTTCACGAAGTCCGGCGAAGGATTGCCGCCGGGGATATAGATGAGGCCGCTCTTGGGGTCGAGCGAATAGCTCGTCCACGTGCCGCCGCCGCTGATCGGAAACTGCGGATCGTTCTCCCAACTGCTCGAGGGCGCAGCGCCGGGTCCGGGTGGCGAGGGACCGAACGACCGGTCGGCGGGCTGTTTCGGCACGAGGAAGAACTCCCACAGCACGCGCCCCGTGACGGCATCCAGCGCGTACATGCGCCCCTTCACCCCCTTCACATCGCCGCCGGAGTTGCCAATGAACACCAGGCCGTTCCACGCGATGGGTGAGGCGGCGACGAGCTCGCCGCGCTTCGGGTCCGCGATCGTGGTGCTCCAGAGGCGCTTGCCGCTGGTCGCGTCGTACGCGATGACCTGCCCGGCGTTGGTTCCGCGAAAGAGGCGTCCATCGAGGACTGCCGCCCCGCGACTCACGGGTAGAAATGCCGAGGGGAAATCCTCATGCGCGCGCCACTTTTCCTGGCACGTGTCGGGATCGACCGAGAAGGTATCGTGCTCGGTAGTCCAGTAGAGCGCGCCATCGACCTGAAGGAGGCCCGTCTGAAAAGCCGTCGTCTCCTTGGTGTCGTAGCTGCACAGGACATGGAGGTCCTGCACCGTACGCGCACTGATCTCTTTCAGCGGCACGAATCGTTCCGACGTGAGCGTACGATTGTAGCTGGGCCACTCCACCGGAGCGGCGTGTGCCGCTACTGCGGCCCCGATCAACGCGGTTGCGACCAACCAATGTCTAGCCATGGATCTCGCTCCTAGAGCTCGCGCTTGCTACGACGTGAAGGTGACACCTGCGTCCTCGAGCGGCAGGGCACGGACGCGCTTGCCGGTGAGACCGAACAAGGCATTTGCGATCGCCGGCGCGACCAGCGGCACGCCCGCCTCGCCGATCCCTCCGGGGCTCGCATCGCTCGAGACCAGGGAGACTTTGATCGGCGGCACTTCCGGCATGCGCGGGATGCGGAAGCTGTCGAAGTTCGATTGCTCGACGCGGCCGTTCTTGATGGTCACCTTGCTGCGCAGAGTGTTGATCAAGCCGCTGACCGCGCCGCTCTCGATCTGGGCGATCACCTGGTCGGGATGCACCGCGATCCCGCAGTCGACCGCATAGGTGAGCTTCTCGAGCTTCACTCGATCGCCCGTGCCCGAGAGCTCCGCGACGAGCGCAAGACGGCTGTCGTAGCACTCCATCGACGCCACACCGAAGGCCCGGCCGGACGAGGGCCGCGCCTCGAATCCCGCTTCCTTGGCGGCGCGCTCGATAACGGCGCGCAGTCGGGGTTGCCCGCCGAGCATCGAGAGACGGAACTGGACCGGATCCTGCCCGGCTGCATGCGCGAGCTCGTCGACGAAGCTTTCGATCGCGAACGCGTTGAGCGAGTTGCTCACGGAGCGCCAGTAGCCGACGTCGATGCCGACCTCCTGGATCACCGTGCGCATGTCGAGATTGGGGATGTCGTACCGGAAGTCGACGATCCCTTCGGTCATGAACCCGTCGAGACCGTCCTTCACCGCCCCCGGAAACATGCGGTTGGTGATGGACGGAGAGATCATCTTGTACGCGAACGCGGCGATGCGGCCGCTTTCGAGCGCCGCGCTCAGCAGGTGCAGACTCGGCGGACGGTAGAAGTCATGGGTCACGTCGTCCTCGCGCGTCCAGATGAGCTGGACCGGCACGCCGGCAACCGACTTCGCGATCGCCACGGCCTGACCGATGAAATCGACGTCGAGCCGACGGCCGAACCCTCCGCCGATGAATTGCGCATGCACGCGCACTTGCTCGGGCGGGACCTGAGCCTTCTGCGCGGCGATGGCTTGAGCTCCCTGCGGAAACTGGGTGCTCGCCCAGACGTCGACGCCTCGGGGCGATACGAGCGCAAGGCAGTTCGGCGGCTCGAGCGTCATGTGCGCGAGCATCTGCGCCGTGTAGCGCGCTTCGATCGGCTTCGTCTTCGCGAGCGCCGCGGCGGCGTCGCCGGCCTGCCTCACGATCGCTCCCGGGCGGTCCTTTGCCTTCTCGAGCGTCGCGTAGATCGCCGCATTGTCGAGGGCGGCACGGGCGCCTTCGTCCCATTGAATCTTGATATCGGCCAGCGCGGATCTCGCGATCCAGTAGTGATCCGCGATCACGGCGACGCCCTCGCCGAGGTCGACGACCTTGCGCACACCGGAGCGCTTCTGCGCTGCAGTTGCGTCGAACGAGGCGACGCGCCCGCCGAGAACAGGGCACGTGGCGAGGGCCGCATACACCATGCCCGGTTGCCGTACGTCGATTCCGAAGATCGTCTTGCCACGCGCTTTGTCCGCCCCATCGAGGCGGGGCAGCGCGGTGCCGATGAGATCGAACTCGCCGGCGGATTTCAGGGGCACGTCTTTCGGCACCGGCAAGCGGGCCGCCGCGGCTGCGAGCTCGCCGTAGCTCAGACTCTCGTCGCCGTGAGCCACGCGCCCGCCGCTCGCGCGGCACTCGCCCGGCGAAACCTGCCATCGTTCGGCCGCCGCCGACACCAGCAGCGTGCGCGCCGTCGCACCCGCTCTGCGCAGCGGCTCCCACGCATCCCGCATGCTCGTGCTGCCGCCGGTGATCTGCGAGCCCATGAGCTTGTTGATGTAGACGGGGTCGGGCGGCGCCTCCTCGAGCGCGACCTGCAGCGGGTCGACGGCCAGCTCCTCCGCCAGCAACATCGTGAGCGAGGTGCGCACGTCTTGGCCCATCTCGTTGCGCGGACAGACGAGCGACACACGCCCGTCGGCGCCCACGCGAACCCAGGCATTCGGCTTGAATTCACCGGTCTCGGCAGCGTTCGCGCGCGAACCGCCGAGCTCGATGCCTAGCAGCAAGCCGCCACCGGCCAATACCGACAATTTGAGGAATTGCCGCCGGCCAACTTCGAGGTGCGCGCTCATCAAGCCCCCAGTGTCTGCGCGGCTTCATGGATCGCTCGGCGGATGCGGCCGTAGGTCCCACAGCGGCACAGGTTGAATTGCATCGCTTGATCGATGTCGGCGTCGCTGGGGCGCGGATTCTTCGTCAGCAGCGCGGTGGCAGCCATCACTTGGCCCGGTTGGCAGTAGCCGCATTGCGGCACCTGGATCTTGTCCCACGCGCTCTGCACCGCCTCGGCGACACGTCCGGTGAGTCCCTCGATCGTGGTGATCGACTTGCCGCCGGCCACCGACAAGGGAAGCAGGCACGAGAACGTGGCGACGCCATCGAGGTGCACCGTGCACGCACGGCATAGAGTCTTTCCGCAGCCGAATTTCGTTCCCGTCATCCCGAGGTGATCGCGAAGCACCCACAAGATCGGTGTGTCCGGCGCGGCATCCACTTCGACGGTCTTGCCATTCAGCTCGAGCTGCGTCATTGGCGCGCTCCCGTAGCCCTGAGAGGCGCCCCGCGATATGCGCCGGGCGTGGTCCCGAGGTGCTTGCGAAACAGTGTCGTGAGGTGGCTTTGGCAGGAGCAGCCAACCTCGAGCGCGACCTCGGCGAGCGTGAGCTCCCGACTGGCCAGCAACTGCATTGCCCGCCTGATGCGGCAGTGGATGATGTATTGATGCGGTGTCATCCCGGTCTCGGACTTGAAGGAACGGCTAAACGTGAAGAGATCCACGCCGATGGCCGCGGCGATGTCGTCGCATTTGAGCTTTGAGTCCAGGTTCTCCCTGATGAACCGAATGGCGCGCCGCAACGAGTCGCGCCCCAGTCTGTTGGCGGCCGCCGGTTCCCTGTGAGTGACTTTCGTCGGTTGCAGGACGGAGTCCACCACGGTCCGAGCCAGATCTTCGAAGCGATCGTCGGCGCGATCAGGCTCGGTGGCGCGCTCCACGAGGTACGCTCGCATCACGCCCAACGCTCGATTCACTTTGCTCAACGTCATGGTCGGTGCCCTTCCTGCGGGACAGATCGGATGGAACCGAGGCCGACGTTAGGCCGATGCAAGGTGCGAGTCGTGAGATCGCGGTTATTTCTTGGTTCGATTTCCGTTGCGGTCGTGCGCCCGCGCGTCCATCAGAGGCGCCAGTAGTGGTCGACGAGCAGCGCGGCGAACAGGAGAGAGAGAAAGACGATCGAGTAGCGAAACGTGCGCCGCGCCAGCCCGTTGCTGTAGCTCACGTGGAGCCCGATCGCATAGGCGAGAAACCCGCCGCAAAGGCCAAGCGCCGCAACCAGATAGATTGCCCCGCTCATCCCGGTGGCGAACGGCAGCACGCAAATTGCCGACAGCATGATCGTATAGAGCAGAACGTGTTGACGCGTGAAGCGCTCGCCGTGAGTTACCGGCAACATCGGCACGCCGGCGCGCGCGTATTCATGCTTGCGGTACAACGCCAGCGCCCAGAAGTGCGGAGGCGTCCACGCGAAAATGATCAGAAACAGCAACAGGGCATCGGCGGAGATCTCGCCGGTGACCGCGGTCCAGCCGAGAACCGGGGGCATTGCGCCGGCGGCTCCGCCGATGACGATGTTCTGCGGCGTGCGCGGCTTGAGCACGATCGTGTAGACGACGGCGTAGCCGAGAAACGTAGCCAGCGCGAGCCACATGGTCAGCGGATTCACGCGCCGGTCCAGCACGAGCAGCCCCGCGCCGCCGACGACCGCGATGAAGGTGAGAGCTTGAACCAGAGTCAGCTCGCCCGCCGGCAGAGGACGCTTGTGGGTCCGCGCCATTGCGGCGTCGATGCTCTGCTCGACGACACAGTTCAATGCCGCTCCCGCCGTGGCAACGAGTGCGATACCGATCGTGCCGAATAGCACCGATGCGAGCGGCGGCAGGTCCGGCGTGGCCATGAACATGCCGATGACGGCCGTAAAGACCACGAGCGCCACGACGCGAGGCTTACCCAACCGGAGCAGATGTTTGACGGTGAGGTACGGCGATTGGGATGCGCGCGGCGACGCGCGCGCTTCGATTGCGGAACCGGGCGAGCTACTCGTTCTCACGTGATTCTGCTCCGTTTCGCGTCAGCCCGGTCTAGGGTGTGAGGGCGACCTTCAGCACGCCGTCGCGCTGATGGGCGAAGAGATCGTACGCCGCCTCGACATCCTCGAGGCTGTAACGATGAGTGACCAGTGACTTCAGGTCGCCGCGACCCGTCGCAATTACGCTCATCAGGCGCCGCATGCGCTCCTTGCCGCCTCGGCACAGAGTGGTGATGATTTTGTGATCGCCTAGCCCCGCTGCAAACGGCCCGAGCGGGATCTTCAGATCGGTCGAATACACGCCCAGACTGGAGAGCGTTCCGCCCGGCCGCAATACGCGCAGGCAGGCCTCGAAGGTTGCCTGAGTGCCGAGCGCCTCGATGGCGACGTCCACGCCCCTCCCACTCGTCAGACGAAGGATCTCCTCTGCAGGATCGACCTTGCGGAAATCGACGACGTGATCGGCGCCGAGGCGGCGTGCCGCAGATCGTCGTTGTCGTCACGCGCAACAGCGCGTCGAGCGGGCCGACTTCCGGAATCGGCCGCTCCTGAAGCTCTATCTTGCCGGGCTCGACGAATACCGTCGCGCGCATCGTGGTCGTCACCATCGTCCTCTTCCTTGCCTGTCTGTATCGTGCCCGACACTTAGGCTAATGAGCGGCTGACGGAAGGGTCTTGTAAAAACCTGTCGCGCCCGCCGCGGCTTGCGCGCCGCCGAAAAACATCCCGTTTGGCGGTTGCAGGATTTTGAAAGACGCGTCGCCGCCGACTCCATAGGATCGGTGCCGGACATGAGCTCCTGGGCACGATCGAGATGGGACAGCCGGTGAACGCGATGGGTACGAGAGCGCATTGCAACGTAACGCGTGATCGCGCGACGGCGCTCATCGCGGCAGCATCGGCGTCAACGGCTTTCGCTGCGTCCGCCGGCGAAGTGCAATTCGGTCTGATAAACCCCGAAACCATCGTGGCGCATCAGATCCAAGACCTGCACACGATCGTTCTCTGGATTTGCATCGTGATCGGCCTGGTCGTGTTCGGCCTGTTGTTCTACACGCTTGCGCGCCACCGCCGATCCATCGGTCACGAAGCCAAACTGGTCGAAGAGAGCAAGGCCCTGCAGGTCGCTTGGACGCTCATTCCTTTGCTGATCGTCGTCGGCATGGCCTTCCCTGCCACCCGGACCGTGATAGCGATGAAGGACACCTCCAATCCCGATCTCACGATCAAGATTACGGGCTATCAGTGGCACTGGCGCTATGACTACCTTGGCAAAGACATCTCCTTCTACAGTGTGCTGTCTACGCCCCGCGGCCAGATCGAGAATCAAGAACCGAAGGGCGAAAACTACCTTCTCGAAGTCGACAACCCGATGGTGGTCCCCGTCGACAAGAAGGTGCGCATTCTCGTCACCGCCAACGACGTGATCCACTCGTGGTGGGTGCCCGCGTTCGGAGTGAAGCAGGACGCGATACCCGGATTCGTGCGCGACGCCTGGTTCAAGGTGGATGCTCCCGGCGTTTACCGCGGTCAATGCGCCGAGCTCTGCGGCAAGGAGCACGGCTACATGCCAATCGTCGTTCAGGCGCTTCCCGACAAGGAGTTCGAGACGTGGCTTGCTACGCAGGAGGCTCGCTCCAAAGCCGCCGGCTCGGCCGCCGCCGCGGACGCGGGTAAGACCTATTCCCTGGACGAGTTGAAGACCCAGGGGCAAGCGGTCTACGACCGCAGCTGCGCCGCCTGCCATCAGCCCAACGGTCAAGGTGTGCCCCCGACGTTTCCGCCGATCGCACACGGCGTCGTGACGACGGGGCCGCTTGCAGCTCATCTGGACATGGTGCTGCACGGCAGCAAGAAGAACCCCGCCATGGCGGCGTTCGGGGGCCAGCTTTCGGATCTCGAGATCGCCGCCGTGGTGACCTACGAACGCAACGCCTTCGGCAACACCCAGGGCGACACGTTGCAACCGCGTGACGTGGCCGCCGCGCGCAAGTGACGCGCACCGCGAGGAGAACACCTTGGACACATCAGTAGATGCCGTGGCGCACGAAGTGGAGCACGAAACGCCGGCGGGTATCGCCCGCTGGCTCACGGCGACGAATCACAAGGACATCGGCACGCTGTACCTGTGCTTCAGCGTTGCGATGCTCCTGGTTGGCGGCCTCATGGCGCTCACGATCCGCGCGGAGCTGTTCAAGCCCGGCTTGCAGCTCGTGAATGGCGAGCTCTTCAACGAGCTCACGACGATGCACGGCTTGATCATGGTTTTCGGCGCGGTGATGCCGGCCTTCGTGGGATTCGCGAATTGGCAGCTCCCGATGATGATCGGCGCGCCCGACATGGCCTTCCCGCGCCTCAACAACTTCAGCTTCTGGCTCCTGCCGCCGGCCGCGATTCTGCTCGTGAGCTCGTTCTTCGTGCCCGGCGGGGCGAGCGGCGCCGGCTGGACGTTCTACCCGCCGCTGTCGATAGAGATGGGCCCGGGTATGGACATGGCCATTTTCGCCGTGCACCTTCTCGGCGTCTCGTCCGTGATCGGCGCCATCAACATCGTGACGACGGTGCTCAACATGCGTGCGCCGGGCATGACGCTGATGAAGATGCCGATGTTCGTCTGGACTTGGCTCCTCACGGCGTATCTGCTGATCGCCGTGATCCCCGTGCTCGCGGGCGCGGTGACGATGCTCTTGACCGACCGCCACTTCGGCACGCACTTCTTCAACGCGGCCGGCGGCGGAGATCCGGTTCTGTTTCAGCACATCTTCTGGTTCTTCGGTCATCCGGAGGTGTACATCCTGATTCTGCCGGCCTTCGGCATCATCTCCCACGTGATCCCGACGTTCGCCCGTAAGCCGCTGTTCGGCTATCGCTCGATGGTGTTCGCGTCGTGCGCGATCGCGCTCGTCGCGGTTCTCGTCTGGGCGCATCACATGTTCACGGTCGGAATGCCGGTCGGAGGACAACTCTTCTTCATGTACGCGACGCTGCTCGTGGCGATACCCACCGGGGTGAAAGTCTTCAACTGGATCGCAACGATGTGGCAGGGCTCGATCACTCTCGAAACGCCGATGCTCTTCGCCGTCGGCTTCCTGTTCGTCTTCATCGTGGGCGGCCTCACGGGCGTGATACTCGCGATCGTGCCCGTCGACGTTCAAGTGCACGACACTTACTACATCGTCGCGCATTTTCACTACACGATGGTCGCAGGCTCGCTGTTTGGGCTCTTCGCGGGCGCCTACTACTGGCTCCCGAAGTGGACCGGCCACAGGTACGACGAAGCGCTCGGGCGCCGGCACTTCTGGCTGTCGATGATCTTCTTCAACGCGACTTTCTTCGTCCAGTTCTTTCTGGGGCTCGCCGGGATGCCGCGCCGCATTCCCGATTACCCGCTGCAGTTCACGACTCTCAACATGATCTCGAGCATCGGGGCGTTTGGTTTTGGCCTCAGCCAATTGGTCTTCGTGTATATGGTCATCAAGTGCGTTCGTGGCGGTGAGAAGGCGCCCGCGCGAGTGTGGGAAGGCGCCACGGGACTCGAGTGGACGCTGCCGTCGCCTCCCCCGCACCACAGCTTCAAGACACCTCCGGCGCTCACCCAGCCCGCAACTGCGGTCGCGTATCCGGTGTTGGATCCGTCATGACGCAAACATGCTCGTCCACGCGATCGACGCGGGCCGGGAACGCGCGGACGGCGCTGGCGTTGGCAGTGGTTGCCCTCGGCACCTTCGCGGCGATCATTCTTGCGGAGCTCTACGCCCCGGCGCTGGTCGGGCTCGGAGCGATCGGCTTGATCGTGGTCGGATTTCCGGTGGCCGCGTTGCTCGCGAAGAGTCGGACATGAGCACGGAGTCCAACCGCCCGCCGGCGCGCAGAAGGAACTGGGCCGTGCTCGTGACGTTGTCATGCGTCACCGTCGGCATGTTCGGTTTCGGCTACCTGCTGGTCCCGTTCTACGACGTCTTTTGCAAGCTCACCGGCCTGCGCGATATCGATGCGGCCGACCGAGTCGAAGTCAGGGTGATCGACGCCAGCCGAAGCGTGCGCATCGAGCTCGACGCCAACGTCAACGACCTGCCGTGGGTCGTCCGGCCCGCGACCCCGGTTCTGAGCGTCCACCCCGGCGAGCTCACGAACGTGTCCTATGAGGTCGAGAACACGACCGATCGGCCGATGACCGGGCAGGCCGTTGCGAGTTATGGACCGGCGCTCGCCGCGCAGTACTTCAAGAAGCTCGAATGCTTCTGCTTCACGAAGCAGGATCTCGCGGCGCACGAGAAGCGGCTGATGCCGGTCGTGTTCACGGTGGATCCGAAACTGCCGAAAGACGTCGACACAATCACGCTGTCCTACACCTTCTTCGAAGTGGAAGGCAGCGGGTCTTAGGAAGGACGATGCGGGCCCAATCGCAAGTCGTGTCGTGGTCGAGGAGTAACTCATGAGCTCACTGTCGCGCACCGCAAGCAGCTACTACGTGCCGCAACAGTCCCAGTGGCCGATTGTCGCCGGCTGCGCGCTGCTGCTGACCACGCTCGGCGCAGCCACCTGGATCAACAGCGGCTCCGCGGGGCCATATGTGTTCGCGGGCGGCATGGGACTGCTCCTCTGTGTGCTCATCGGCTGGTTCGGCACCGTGATCCGCGAGAGTGAGGCAGGCGCCTACAACGCGCAGGTCGACCGCTCGTTCCACTGGGCCATGGGCTGGTTCATCTTCTCGGAAACGACGTTCTTCGCGGCGTTCTTCGGCGCGCTCTTTTACCTGCGCTGGCATGCGGCGCCGGACCTTGCGTCGGGCGACACGGCGCAGCTATGGCCGGGTTTCGCAGGCGGCTGGCCCGCCACCGGACCCGCGATCGAGGGAGCATTGCAGCCGATGCGGCCGGTAGGCATCGCGCTCATCAATACGCTGATCCTGCTCACGTCGGCGGCGACGCTGCTGTGGGCCCGGCGGGGACTGCAGAAAGGCGCTCGCGGACAGCTCAAGCTGGGTCTCGCGGTCACCGTCGCCCTGGGGATTCTGTTCCTCTGTCTGCAGGTGTCCGAGTACTACCACGCCTATACCGCGCAGGGTCTCACGCTGGCCAGCGGCGCCTATGGCGCCACGTTTTTCTTGCTCACCGGGTTCCACGGGCTGCACGTTGGAGTCGGCGCAACCGTGTTGACGGTGATCTTCGGACGCAGCGCGCATGGAGACTTCACTCCCGACGACCACTTCGGGCTCAGCGCGGCAGCCTGGTATTGGCAGTTCGTCGACGTGATCTGGCTGCTGCTCTACGTGCTTGTGTACTGGCTTTGACAACTGGCTCGTTCTCGCGAGTGTGCTCATGAACCGAATACGCAGAGTGTCCCCGGGTGTGGCAATAGCTGCCGCGTTGTCGTTGCTCGTATCCGTGTCCGTCCGCGCCGACGGCAACGTGGTGCAGGGCAGGGCGCAAGCGGTGATGTGTAGCGGATGCCACGGGATCGCAGACTATCGGACGGCCTACCCTATGGTTTATCCGGTCCCGAGGATCGGCGGGCAGGATGCGTCCTACATGGTCAAGGCGCTGCAAGAGTACAAGGCGGGCGACCGCAAGCACCCCACCATGCAGGCGATCGCCGCGACCTTGAGCGACCAGGACATGGCGAACGTCGCCGCCTACTACGCCGGGCTAGGGACATCGGGAGCGAGCGCCGCCGCCGAGCAGACCAAGGTCGACGCCACTTGCGTGGCCTGCCACGGTGCGCAAGGCAGCAAGGCGACGACGCCGCAGACTCCGCGGCTCGCGGGTCAGCAGCGAGACTACCTCGTGCAGGCCCTGACGGATTACCGCAAAAAGGCGCGGAGCAACGTAATCATGGCGGCGATGGCCGCGCCGCTGACGGACGAACAAATCCGAGAGCTCGCGGCTTACTATTCGCTGCAGCAGGGACTCGTGACTGAACCCTAGTCACCGCGTTCCGTTGCCCCGCACATCCGTCCACCAGGAGCCGCCAATGACTACCGAGGCGACTGAAGCAAAGTGTCCTTTCGACCATGGCGCCGGGCGCGGCCCGTCGAGCCGCGATTGGTGGCCGAACCAGTTGCGTGTCGATCTCCTGCGCCGGCACTCGTCCCTGTCCAATCCGATGGGCGCGAGCTTCAACTACGCGAAGGAGTTCGAGAGCCTCGATCTCGATGCCGTCAAGAACGACCTCCGCGCCCTGATGACCGATTCGCAGGAGTGGTGGCCGGCGGACTTCGGGCACTACGGCCCGTTCTTCATTCGCATGGCGTGGCACAGCGCCGGCACGTACCGCACGGGCGACGGCCGGGGCGGCGCAGGCGCGGGCCAGCAACGTTTCGCGCCGCTCAACAGTTGGCCCGACAACGTGAGCCTCGACAAGGCGCGCCGCTTGCTTTGGCCGATCAAGCAAAAGTACGGGCGCAAGATCTCTTGGGCGGACCTCATGATCTTGACGGGCAACGTCGCGCTCGAGTCGATGGGATTCAAGACGTTCGGCTTCGCCGGTGGGCGCGAGGACGTGTGGGAGCCGGACCAAGACGTGTATTGGGGCCCCGAGAAAAAGTGGCTCGACGACACACGTTACTCCGGAGATCGTGACCTCGAGAAGCCGCTTGCCGCGGTCCAGATGGGTTTGATCTACGTCAACCCCGAGGGCCCGAACGGTAAGCCGGATCCGATCGCGGCGATCAAGGACATCCGCGAGACTTTCGCTCGCATGGCGATGGACGACGAGGAAACGGTCGCGTTGATCGCCGGCGGTCACACCTTCGGCAAGACCCACGGCGCCGGTCCCGTGTCGCACGTCGGTCCGGAGCCCGAAGCAGCGCCGATCGAGGCGCAAGGTCTCGGCTGGAAGAGCAGTTTCGGCACGGGCAGGGGCGCCGACGCGATCACGAGCGGTCTCGAAGTCACTTGGACCACCACGCCGACGAAGTGGAGCAACAGTTTCTTCGAGCACCTGTTCGGCTACGAGTGGGAGCTCACCAAGAGCCCGGCCGGCGCCTATCAATGGAGGCCGAAAGGGGCGGCGGGTGCCCAAACGGTGCCGCACGCCCACGACGGTTCGAAGCGGATTGCGCCCTCGATGTTGACGACGGACCTCGCGCTGCGCTTCGACCCGGCGTACGAGAAGATCGCACGGCGCTTCTACGAGCATCCGGATCAGTTCGCTGCCGCGTTCGCTCGGGCGTGGTTCAAGCTCACGCACCGCGACATGGGGCCGCGCGCCCGCTACCTCGGCCCCGCGGTGCCGGCCGAAGAGTTGTTGTGGCAAGACCCGATCCCGGCGGTCGACCATGCATTGGTCGACGAGGAGGACGTCGCTGCTCTGAAGCGTAAGGTCCTGGGGTCGGGGGTCTCGGTCCCGCAACTGGTTTCGACGGCCTGGGCGTCGGCGTCCACCTTTCGCGGCTCCGACAAGCGCGGCGGCGCCAACGGCGCGCGCATCCGCTTGGCGCCGCAGAAGGATTGGCAGGTCAACCAACCGGCCGCGCTCGCCAAGGCGCTGAACACGCTCGAAGGCATTCAGCGTGACTTCGATCGCACGGCCACTGCCGGCAAGAGGATTTCGCTTGCCGATCTGATCGTTCTGGCCGGCTGCGCAGGCGTCGAGCAAGCGGCGAAGAAGGCCGGTCACGACGTGAAGGTTCCGTTCCGACCGGGACGAATGGACGCCTCGAAGGAGCAAACCGACGTTGCGGCGTTCGCGGTGCTCGAGCCGCTAGCCGACGGCTTTCGTAACTACGTGAAGGGCAAGTACTCCGTGCCGACGGAGACCTTGCTGATCGACAAAGCGCAGCTGCTGATGTTGACGGCGCCGGAGATGACGGTCCTGGTCGGCGGCATGCGCGTCCTGAACGCCAATTTCGACGGGTCGAAGCACGGTGTCTTCACGAACCGCCCGGAGACCTTGACCAACGACTTCTTCGTGAGCTTGCTCGACATGGGCACCGAGTGGAAGCCGGTGTCGAGCGCGAACGATGTCTTCGAGGCTCGGGACCGGAAGTCCGGCGAGGCGAAGTGGACGGGCACTCGCGTCGACCTGATCTTTGGCTCGAGCTCGGAGTTGCGGGCGTTGGCCGAAGTCTATGGCAGTGCGGACGCGGAGGCGAAGTTCGTCCGAGACTTCGTGGCGGCGTGGAGCAAGGTCATGGAGCTCGACCGGTTCGACCTAGCCCGGGCCTGACGGCGATCTAGTGGGCTGCCCCGGTAACCAGTTTCGGGAACGCTCTGTCGCCGGCCCTGCCGAGTCGAACGCGGATCTCGGGTGCCGGGCGATCCGCCTCGGGCAACCGTGCCGCCAGACGGTGCGCGCGCTCGAGCAGAGCCGCGGCTTCGGTCTGCGCGAGGCGCGAACGAGCGTCCTCCGCGGCCATTTCTAGGTACGCGACAGCTCGCGGCCAATCCGCGGCGCTTTCGAAGTGATACGCGAGCTCGGGCGCGGCTTCGTCCAGCCGCGACGAAAACAGCGTTTCGAGGTGCTCGCCGATGCGTCCATGCGCCTTCGCCCGGCGCGTGGGCGCCTGACCGCGATACAGCACCTCACGGTGCAATGGGCCCACGAACGCGTAGCTCTGCGACGTCGTTCCATCCGGTAAATACTGCGTACCCGTGGGGGCTATCACGCGGCGCCGGCGCGCGAGTCGTTCGAACAGGCACTCGCAGTCCTCGGGAAGTTGGCCAGTCGCGGCGGCCACGGTGCCGGCGAAGAATGTTTCTCCAACGACACTCGCTGTCTCCAACGCACGCCGTTCTTCGTCGCTCAGCCGCCGAATCTGGGTTTCGATCATTTGCCGCAAGCCGTCGGGCACTGCGAAATCGAGCTGCGGTAGCGGAACCGCCGGTTGCCAGCCACCGTCGTGGCGCGCGACGAGCCCGCGTTGCGCCAGGTCGTCCAGCACGGCCGCGATGAACAACGGATTGCCCCCCGTGCGCTGCCAGAGGAGCGTAGCGAGGCCCTCGGGCGCGCGCACCGGCGACGAGCCGTGGGCGAGGTATTCGGCCACTTCGGCTTCCGTCAGCGGCGTCACGTCGAGCTCGCGACACAACCCATGCAGCAGTAGCTCCTGCCTGACTTTTGCGAGCGGCTGATCCTCGCTCTCGAGGTCCTCCGTGCGGTACGTCGCCACCACGAGCAGCTTCGCGGGCGTTCGGCGCCGGGCCAGCGCCGACAGGAAGTCGACGGTAGCGCGATCGACCCACTGCAGATCCTCTAACACTAGAAGCAGCGGCTCTTCCGACGCGAGCATATCGAGCGCCATACCGATCTCGCGGATCATGCGGTCGCGCGTCGAACCGAGAATCTCCTGCTGCAACGTTTCCCGGTGCTCGCGCTTGACGAGCCCGGGCAACTGCACGAGCCACGTCGGAGCGTGCACTGCCAGCGTCTCGACCACGGAGAATGATTCGGCGCGGCCCAGCTGCGACAGCGCGTCCAATACCGGAAAGTAAGCTTCCTTGCCGCCGTACCCTTCGATGCATTGGCCGAGACCGATGCGAAGCTGCGGTATCTCGCCGAGCGCGCGGCGCTGGAATTCTTCCAACACGGTCGACTTGCCGATGCCCGCCTCGCCGGCGACGAGCACCATCTGGCGCTGACCTCGCGCGGCCTTCAGCAAGCTGTCGCGCAACTGCGCAAGCACTCGATCCCTTCCAACCAGCCGGGCATGAGCGGCACGGACCGGCTGGACAACGGCCGCGACCGAATCGTCGCGGACAGGTGCAATGAACCGATAACCGCGTTTCGGTAACGTCTCGATATAGATGGGCGCCTTCGCGTTGTCCCCGAGCGCGCGCCTCACTTCGTGAAGCGTGGTCTTCACCGCCTCCGGGTGCACGTGGACGCGCGGCCACACGGCCTCCAACAGCTCGGCTTCCGTCACCAACCGTCCCGCGCGCTCCACGAGATGGCGCAGGATCGCGTGCGCTTTGGGCCGCAGCAAAAGGCGTTCTTCGCCGCGATCGGCGCGACGCCACAAGCACTGGTTCGCGAGGTCGAGCCGGAACGGTGGGAACTCGATCATGTTGGCGTTCTCCGCAAGCCCGTCGCGCCGAGGATTCGCCGCCAACACTGACCAGATCGCATACCCGCACCATTACACACGGGGGCCGCTGCGTTGCAGATGTCACGGAGGTGAGCGGCGCATCCCCGGCTGATCGCGCGAGCGGGGGCCGACCCATTCCTCGCCATTCGGTCCCGCGTTGCAAATGCCATTCGCGTCGCGCTGCACGAAACCGTTCGGACATCGGCGCGCGTTCGAATCCGACCATTCACACGCAGGTGCGACACGAGGTATGCATGAGCTCCCAGGATGACGAGACGCCGCACGCTCCGCTGACGCCCGGCTCGCGACCCGCGAGGTTCGCCAATGTCTGCGCCACGGAACCATGGCTGCCACGCACGGGCTCTGGGCGTTCCCGCCGCAACGGGGCGCCCAAAGGATGGACCGGGTCGGAAAGCTACTCGTTGCCGGCGATCTCGAGCTGGTCTGTCGGATCCAGGTGGACATGGTTTGCCGGCAGGGCGGCCGCGGCATCCCCCGCGAGCATCTGGACAGCCTTGCCGCAACGCCGCTCGCCGGCGCAGAGACCATCAATCGGCCGACAGGAGCGGGTGCGATGAAATCATCCATGAGAAACCGTGCGCGCGCCGCGCGCCGCCCGACCTTTGGATCGCGCCGTGCGCGACCCGCGGCGTTCGCCCGTTCGGTCTCTATCTTCATCGGTTTTCTCGGGCTTACGGGTTGTGCCTACCTCGAAACGCAGATGCATCGACCGGCAGTCCCCGACACGCGAGCTCAACTCGGAGCTCACGACCACGTATCGCTGTATGCGCGCGAGCTTCCAGACTACACGTGCCTCGGCGGCGCTGTGCTGAAGTGCGAGCGTGGGGGCGCGGTGACGTATTCGTGCGCGTGCGTGGGTCCTTGAGGGACCTGCGTTGACGGGGCGGCGGGCAACGCGAATGCCCGTGCCGAGTCGGCAAATCGACGCATTCGTTCTTCGTTACAGACGTCACTCGCCGCGCTCGCGCAGGAAATCCGAAGGCCATCCGAACCGGTTGCAATATCGACAAGGGGCTTTCCCAATTCGCAACCCAAGGAGACCACCATGAGAATAAACGGAAGTTTGATCGGTTCCGCGGCGCTCGGAGTGCTCGCGCTGCAAGCGCTGCCGGCCGCCGCAGAAGACGAGGGCCGGGCGGACCGGTACGAGCTCAGTTTCTACGCCGCACAGCAGCTCGGCGACGACCTCGACGGCATCGACGTCGCGGGCCAGAAGCCGAAGCTCGACGATCACGTCGCGTACGGCATTCGATACGGTCAGCGCTTCACCGATTCGTGGAGCCTCGAGCTCTCGATCGGACACAGCGCGACGGACGTCACGCGGCTGAACGGGCCCGACATCGACCTCGATCTCACGACCTTCGACGCGGATGCGGTCTGGCACTTTGCGCACAGCTCGCGTTGGGACCCGTACGTCGCGTTCGGCGTCGGTTATGCATGGGCGGATCTCGACCAGCCAATCGCGGGGCTCGTCGACGGCCGGCAAGCGACGATCGACGACGACAACAGCTACACGTTGAACGCCGGGATCGGCGCGAAGTACTTCGCGACCAAGCGCATGACGCTGCAGCTCGAGGCTCGCTATCGCTACTACAACAGGTTGCTCGATCCCGTCGATCATTCGACCGGCACGTTCGAGCCGACGGTCGCGGTTGGCTGGCGTTTCTGAGGACGAACGGCGGGGCTGCGGTCGACTCGTCGACCTCGGTTCCGCCGTCTCGGAGCACGACATGAGCAATACCATTCTGAGTGCGCGACCCGAGCAAGGTGACGTGATCCAGGCGTTCGGCACCGTCGGGTCTTCGAGAGTCGGCTTGAGCGAGGTCGTGCGCATGAAGTCCGTGGCCGCCCTCAACCGACTGGTCGCGCACACGATGGCGCTGCGGGACCTGTACAAGAAGGCGCACTGGCAGACGAGCGGCGCCACGTTCTATTTGCTGCATCTGCTGTTCGACAAGCATTACGGCGAGCAGCTCGAGCTCGTGGACGCACTCGCCGAGCGAGTGCAGACGCTCGGCGGCGTGGCGCTGGCGCTCGCCCACGACGTCGTGGAGGAGACGCGCATCGCGCGCGCGCCGCGCGGGCGCGAGAGCGTCGCGGGTCAACTGGGGCGGCTTCTGGATGCGCACGAGATCGTGCTGCAGGAAGCCCGTCCGCTCGCGCACGAGGCGGCGGAGCGCGGCGACGACGGCACCAACGATCTCATCGTGAGCCAGGTGGTGCGCTTGAACGAGCTGCAGAGCTGGTTCGTGGGCGAGCACTTGGAGGCGCACGGCGCGCCGCGCTAGCGGCCCCGATTCGCCGCGCTCAAAACCGCGTCGTCACCGAGAGCTTCACCGTGCGCGGCGGGCTCTGCGCGACGATGCTCGCGCCCGTGGACGAAAAGTACCGCTTATCCGCGAGGTTCTGAGCCGTCACCCTGAACGTGGTCTCGTTACCGCGGAAGGTGCGGGTGTACGCGGCGCCGAGATCGAAAAGCGCATAGCTCGGGATGAAGGCTTGGTTGAACGGGTTCACGGCGCGGCTGCCGACGTGGTAGGCCGCGGCGCTCACGCTGAGACCGGGCAGCAGCCTCGAGAGCCGGTGCTCGGTCGCGAGTGAGAACGTGCGCTCCGGCGTATTCTCGATCTTGCGGTCCACGATCGTCGGCACCACGGTCACCGCGCCCGTGGTGAAGTTGGTCTCGATCACGGTGTCCGAGCCTGAAATCTGCTTGGCATCCATTAACTGGCCGGTCGCGTATAGCGACCAGTCCGGCGTGACTTCGCCCGTCACGCTGACCTCGGTTCCGCGGAAGCGTGCGCGGCCGTCGAGCACGTACACATTCGCGCCGTTGACGAAGGACGAGCCCTGCTCGATGTCGAAATACGCGGCTTGGACGAGCAGGCCGGGTCGCGGCTCCATCTTGATACCCACTTCGCGTTGCGTGCTCTCCGTCGCCGCCAGGGATTCTCCCGCGTTGGCCGCCGTCATCGGCGCCGGCGGGGTCGCCTCGAGGCCTTCTATGTAGGTGCCATAGACGCTCATCCACGGCCGGGGTTTGACGATCACGCCGTACGAGACGGAGGTCGGCTCGTCCTGAAACGTGACGGCGTCTCTGTCGAGATTCGTATCGGTGTAGTCGGCCTTGCGCACGCCGAGCAACACCTGTAGCCAGCTCGCCATCTCGATGCGGTCGAACAAGTAGTAGCCCACGTCGTCGATGCGTGTCCGCGTGCCCCTCGGGGTTGGGAAGGCCGTTTCCGGGACGGCCACCGGATCGAAAACATTTTGCCTGCACGGCACGCGCGGCGCGTTCGGCGTCGCGCCCGGGCAGGTAGCAGGAACGGTCGTCGGTGTGAAGCTGTCCCGAACGTTCTCCGAGGCGCCGAGCAGCAGCTCGTGTTTCATGAACCACAGGTCCGCAACGCCGGCGACTTCGGCGCGATCGGTCGCGTTTTCGAACGTCGCGCCCGGTTGCAGCCCGATACTGAGAACGCCGGCGCCGTTCGTGCTTGGCCCGTAGGTGTCGAGATCGACCGTGTTGAAGTGCCTGTCGCGCACGATATGCGAGTTGCCGTAGCTCACGGACAGCACCCAGGCGTGCGAAATCTTCCAGCTCGCGCCGAACAGCCGATTGCGCTCCTCGGCGCGATTCGAGGCCCAGTCGGGACCGAAGTTGACACTCGGGTCGAGCAGCGGCGGCAGCTCCAGCGCGGGATATAGATTGGTCGGCGTCGACGCCGGACGCCTGACGTACCTGAACACGCCGGGCTCGTTGACGCGTTTGACGATGCGCTCCGCGTCCAAAGTCAGTGTGACGCTATCGATCGGCTTGAAGTCGAGCGCCGCCGCCAACAGCGACCGGTCGCCGTGGGTGTTGTCGATACCGGAATCCACGCCGCCATACAGCGCGTTGACGCGCACGCCGACGGTCCGCCACGCGTTGCCCACGTCGACATGTCCCACGAGGGCGCCATGGTTATTGGCGGAGAGTGTCGCCGCGACATAGGGATCCGGCGTCGGACGCTTCATCGTGAGATTGACGATGCCGGCCGGCGTCGTGAACCCGTAGTACAGCGCCGACGCGCCCTTCAGCGCCTCGACGCGATCCTTGTCCTCGAGGGGCAAGTCGATGAGGTTGACGATCGGCAGGATGCCGTTCAATCGATAGTTGCCGCGGTTCTCCACGTTGATCCCGCGGATCGCGATGTTGCTGTAGACGGTGGTGGAGGTCTGCGAGGGACTCACGCCCGCGGTGTTACGCAGCGCGTCGAGCAGACTCTGCGCTTGCTGCGACTGAAGCAGCGCGTTCGGGATGACGTTGACGGTGAGCGGCGTGTCGAGCTGGCGCGCGCCGCGGAAGCTCCCGGCCTGGACGAGATCGGCGCTGTAGCTGTTCTTGCGATCCGCCGTGACTACGATTTCTTCGAGCGTGGGTGAATCGGACTCACTCGTGACCGAAGGGGATTGCGCTCGCGCGGACATCGTCGCGGCCCACAGCGCGGCGCAAACCGCCACGAACGGCGAGCGAGCCTTCGCAGTAGTCACTCTGAGTCACCCATGCCGACAGTGGGCGGAGATCAGAGGTCAAGAATGCCACGCTTCAAGGCAATCATCACCGCGTGAGTTCGGTCGGAGGCGTTGAGCTTGGGCAGAATGCTCTTCATGTGGCTTTTGACGGTTTCCTCCGAGATGTCGAGCTCCACCGCGATCAGCTTGTTCGAGCGGCCCGCAGCCACCCCCCGCAGGACTTCGATCTCGCGCTCGGTCAACGCATCGTCGGTAACGTGCTCGGCGATTTCGGTGGCGATCTCGGGCGGCACACGGCGCTTGCCCGAGTGCACGGCGTGGATCGTGTCGACGAGCTCCTTCCGGACGAGACCCTTGAGCAGGTATCCGGCGGCGCCGGCTTTCAACGCGGCGGCCGCGTGAACGTCACCCGCGTAGGTCGTCAAGACGATGATGCGGGCGTTCGGAAATTCGGCACGGATCGCCGCGATCGCCTCGATGCCGCTCATGTCGGGCATGCGCAGGTCCATGAGCGTGACGTCGGGTCGGCAGCGGCGGAAGCTCTCGATGGCTTCCCGCCCACTGCTGGCTTCGCCCACGAGCAGCATGTCGTCCTGACCGCCGAGCACCGCGGCGATTCCTTCCCGCAGAAGCTGATGGTCGTCGACGGTGAGAATGCGGATGGCTGCCGAGTTCTGCGCGCCGCTCATAGGGATGCTCCAACGATGGAAGCTCGATTCAGGGATCTCGAGCGGTCGAGCGCAAGGCGGCGAGCCATGACCAGACCCCGCTCGCCGCCGGGCGCCGCCGTCCGTACGCCACGTTCGCCGGCACTCGCAAGTCTACCTCCGTGCCCGCGCCGGGCTTGCTCCATACGTCGAGGTGCGCGCCGAGCTTCTTCGCTCGCTCCCGCATTCCTATAAGACCGAAATGCCCCGGCGTCCCCCCCGCGTCGAGAACGGCCGCGCCGATGCCTTGGCCGTCGTCGCGGATCCTGACGTGCAGCGCCGCCTTGGCGTAGCCCACCTCGGCTTCGATGGTCCCCGCGCCCGCGTGGCGGAACGCGTTGCTCAGCGCCTCGCGGGCGATCAGGAAGCCCTCCTCACGCACCATCGGGTGCAGCGCGCGGCCGGCGCCCTGCACGCTCACGCGGAACGCGGCGGAATGGCCCTGCGCAAGCTGCTCGCCCTCGGCCGCCAGCGCCTGGGCGAGATCCGCGGCGTCGCTCGGCGGCGGGCGCAGATCCTTCACCTTGTCGCGACTCTCGGCGAGCATCTGGTCGGCGCGGTCGAGCGACCGTTCCATCTCCGCCCGCGCCGGCTCGGCCGCCGGAATGCGGTCCGTGGCCGCTTGGAATCGCCAGATCAAACCCTGGATGCCCTGCAGCAGCGTGTCGTGCAGCTCACGCGCGATCCGCTCGCGCTCGGCGAGGCGCGCCTCCAAGCGGCCGCGGACTTGGGCTGCGACTTGGCTCATTCGCATTCTGTACAACCCGGTGAGAATCGCCGCGGCCGCAAGAGCCCAGAGCGCGTAGAACCATCGAGTTTGGTAGAACGCCGGAGCGATGGTGAAGTCGACCGCGGCGCCGGTGTCGTTCCACACCCCGTCGTTGTTGGTCGCGGTCACGCGGAACGTGTAGCGTCCCGGGCGCAGATTCGTGTAGCGCGCCTCGCGGCGGTCCCCCACTTCCTGCCAGAAGCGATCCGAGCCTTCGAGCTTGTAACGGAAGCGCACACGCTCGGGCACGGTGAGACTGCCCGCGCTGTACTCGATCTGCAGATCGGTGGTGTGGACCGGAAGGTGGAGCTGCTCGCCGACGTTGGGGTAGCGCTCGCGACCGCTGCTCAGAGACCAGATCGTGACCGGCGGCGGCAGCGCGTTGCGGACGAGCTGCGTCGCGTCGATCGAAATGATCCCTCCCGTCGTCGAGAACCAGATGCGCCCGTCGGTCGTTTCGATGGCGGAGGGTTGTGGGCGCAGCTGGATCGCCGCGCCGGGGACGCCGTCGAGATAGTCGAAGGTTTCGGACTCTATTCTATGATCCGGGTACTCGAGGACCCGGTCGACTTCTTTCCGGTCCACGTGCACGATGCCGGCGATCCCGTTCAGCCAGAGGTCGCCGTTGCGGCCCTTGACGATGCCCGAGACTCCTTTGAACGGCTCCCCCGACTTGTTGCGTATGGACACGAAGCGCGCGCCGTCGAAGCGCGCGAAACCCAGCTCCCCGCCGACCCAGATCTCCCGATCGTGCGCAAGGATCGAGAGAACATTGCCCACGTCGAGGCCGTGGGTACGATCGAAGATTTCCACGGCACGGCCGTTGACTCGCGCGATTCGACTGCCCGTGTAGCCGAGCCACAGCGCGCCATCCATGTCCGCAATTTCGACGTACGCAGAGTCGCGCGGCAGAGCATCGAGACCTCCGTTCTCGGACCACTCGCCGTCGACGAGCCGGAACGTTCCTCTGCGACTCACCGAAACCCACATCGCGCCGTTGCCGTCGCGTAACAGCGCCTGGACGGGACGGCCCAGCAGGGACGGGGGTAGCGGCGCAGTGACGACCCGTCCTTCGACGAGATGCCCGAGCTCCTGCGGGCCGGCAAACCAAACCGTTCCCTCGGGATCGCGGTAGGCGACGGTAAAAGCCGACGTAATCTCACGACTGACTACGGCTCCGTCGCGGATCTCGTCGATGCGGGCCTCGGACCCGTCGTCGCACGCTACCCACAGGGCTCCGGCTTCTCCCGCCGCGAAGGCGGCGGCGGCGAACCCGAACTGCAAGCACGGCGGAGCTCCGTCGCGTACGACATTGGTGTGGCTGAAGCGATGCAGACCGGCGGTCGTACCCACCCAAACATTTCGCTCCCGGTCCTCGAGAAGCGCGTATACGCGCCCCGAGATCGAAGCGTCGATCCGCGAGAGTCTCTCCGGATGGGCGAGCGCTTCCCCCTGCCCTTCGCCGAGCATGTCTCGCGCCCGGAGACGAAGGAGACTCTTTTCGTTTCCGTCAGAAGCCCAAAGGTTTCCGTCGGCGTCGAACAGCAGCGGCGCGCCGACGGTGCCGCCGAGCGCCACAACCCCGTCCGGCCGTGGGTCCATGGGCCGATCCACGCGGACGAGCTCGTCGGTAGCGGCGGCCCACACGCGCCCGTCCGGCGCTACCGTCAGCGAGGATCCGCCCGGATCGGAGTAGACCCGGCCGTCGAGCTCACGGAAACGACCTTCACCTGCGGGCCGTGCGAGAAGCCCGTCGACGGTGCCGACCCACAAGGTGCCGGCGCGATCCACCACGACTCCGTACGGAGTCACGAGCTTGGGCTCGCCGGCCACCGTCTCCCACCGCTGGCCGGAGAAGCGAGCCAGCCCCAATCGCGCCACCGCCCAAATCGAGCCGTCCCGGTCCTCGGCAAGCTGTTGCACCGTGCCGTTGGGCAGACCGTCTTCGAGTCCATACCGCGTGACGTGCCCGCCCTTGAGCAAGCTCACGCCCGCCGGACGAAAGCCGATCCATAGACCCCCGTCCGATGCGGCCAAGAGAGTCGCGATGTTGGTCGATTCGAGGGGCTCTTCCGACCGGCCCGGGTAGGGCACGAAGCGGACGCCGTCGAAACGGGTCAAGCCGGTGCGTCCGCCGATCCACAGCGTTCCGTTGGGCGTCTGGGCGAGCGCGACGATGTCGCTCGGCGCTCCGTCCGTTGCCGTGAACATCCGATGATTCAACTGCGAGAGAGAGAGATCCGACGGCTGCGGCCAGACCGCGCCCGCGAACGAAACGCACACTCCGAGCAGGAGCATTCGGGGCGCCCACGCCACGGCGTGCCGCCGGGAGAGGCCGACCGAGCGCAGGCCAAAGCTTCTCAAGGCTTGTCCCCTGACCGATCTGCGCATATTCCCTACCGCCGCCCGGGGGCGTCGAGATCCCCCGAAAGGGGGAGAGCGCGATACCTGACTATTGGGTACGCGGCGCTCCGCGGATCGAGCATCCTCCGTCCTGTGCAGCGGCTCTTCTCAATGTTTCCGCACGGGTTGCCTGGGCTTGCATTGCTGCTGTTGCGCGCATCCGCCGCGATTGCCCTCGGCGCCGAAAATTACAGCCACCGGCAAAGTCTATCGTTGTGGATACAGATTACCGCAATACTGATTTCCGTTGCGCTATCCGTGGGATACCTCACTCCGATCGTCGCCGTCGCGGGCCTCGTACTCGAGGCACTGATCTGGTCGGATGTCGGCGCGGGGACCGCGGCCGGGGTGGCCATCGTGGCCCTCGATGCCATAGCGCTGGCACTGCTCGGCCCCGGCGCCTATTCGGTCGATTCGCGCCTTTTCGGGCGGCGTGTCGTGGTGCTCCCGCTACCCTGACTTCGGCCGGCGAGCTGCCCGGTGTCTCCGCCGCGTTTCCGGAGCCGGGTCGTTACGCTCGGATCCGAGCGGGCGTAGCGGCATCACGGGAAGCGCACCCATCCGGCCCTGTACCACCGAGCGAGCAGCGCGCGGGTTGCGGCGCCCGCGTCGCGGACTGCGCGGCGGTCGAGGCGACGCTCGTCCGCGAGGCGCCGCAGCACGCGCGCATGGTCACCGGCGGCGCGATGACACTCGCCGTTGATGAAGACGTGGCGCTCGTCGTACATCATGCGTGTCCGCCGGTCGAGCGCCACGTCGCCCGGAGTCCACCTCGCGCCAGGCTCGTCGAAGGTCGCACCCGGCTTCGGCTCCGTTAGCGCTTCGCCGAACGCGCGCGCGAGCCGCCGCGGCTCCACCAATCGCCGCACCGCGTCGACGGCGAAGTCGCGCAGGTCGCGCGGGATCCGCGCCGGCCGCCGCGTCGGCGCGAGCCCGGGGTCGCGGTAGAGCAAGTCGTGGTCGTAGCTGTCGGCGAGCCGTTGCGCGAGATCCGCCGAGAGCGCGCCGCGGCGCGGCGCGTGGAAGCCGATCGAATAGGTCATGCATTCGCCGCCCTCGGCCACGCCGTCGTGCGCCCAGCGCGGCGGCAGATACAGCATGTCGCCCGGCTCGAGCACGAAGTCTTGCTCGGCGACGAAGTTGCGCAGGATCTTGAGCGGCACGCCCGGCTTAAGGCTCGGGTCCTTCTGCCGGCCGATGCGCCAGCGTCGCCGGCCTTGCGCTTGCAGCAGGAACACGTCGTAGCTGTCGGCGTGCGGCCCCACGCCGCCGCCCGGGCTCGCCCACGACATCATCAGATCGTCGAGCCGCGCATCGGGCACGAAGCGAAACGACTGCAGCAGCGCGTGCGCGGTGTCGTCGTGCAGGTCCACGCCCTGCACGAGCAGCGTCCACCGGGGCCGGTCGACCGGCGGAAGCGCCGATCTCGCGAACGGTCCGTGCTCGACCGTCCAGCGGGCGCGAGTCTCGCGCGCCACGAGCCGCGACTCCACGTGCTCGCGCGCGGCGAGCGCGAACAGCTGCGCGCGCGTCAACAGCGGGCCGAAGCCCGGGATCGCCCGGCGAATCAGCAGTGGCTTCTTCTGCCAATGGCGGCGCATGAACTGCGCGGGCGTAAGCCCGGCGAGCAGCCGCAAAGCTCGGTCGGCGCGCGGCGAAGGCGGTAGGGCGTACCGTTTCATGGCGCGAATTGTGCGCCGAAAGAGAGTCCGCGCGCCGGTCCGCAAATACATCTCGCGCGTCGGCGCGCCGAATCGCGCGCGTCCCAGTTCGGCGACGTTTCGCCGGCACGAGCGCGCGGGTACGCGCGCAAGAGCACCGCTGTCGCTAAACGACGTCAGTTCGCGCGCGCCGCGGCGCATCCTTATGCTCTACCCATGATCGCAACCACGACTCTCATCGTGTGCTTGGCACTCCTCGGCTACTTGGTCATCCTGCAGCGCCGCCGCGGCCGGCGTGGGCTCGAAGACACGGCGCGGTTACGTAGCCTGCAACGCTGGCTCACTGTTCTCGACGAAGATCGCGAACCGGGCGAGTCCTTCGTGGAGTATCAGGCACGCAAGCAGACGAAGCCTCCCGAGGCCCCGCGCGAACGCCCATAGATCGCTGCCGCGTCGCGCGATGGTGCCGCCGGCCTAAGACGATCTAAGACGATCTAAGACCATGGGCCAATGGGCGAACCGTGCCTCCGCGTCGATGCTCGCGCCCGGGTTCCGACCGAGGTGACGAGCGATGCAGGCATCGGGGCAGACCGATCTCACGCGCACGATCCTGTCGATTCTCATCATCCTGGCGCTGATCGTCGGCAGCGCGTGGACGCTGTTGCCGTTCTTGAGCGGTCTCACTTGGGCCACGACGATCGTCGTCGCGACGTGGCCGTTGCTGCTCCGCATCGAGCGGCTCCTGGGAGGCAGCCGCGCGGCGGCGACGGCGTTGATGACCGTCGTGGTGTTGGCGATCTTCGTCGTTCCCTTCGGCTTGGCCGTAACCACGCTGTTGGAAGGAGCCATCGACGGCGCCGAGCTCGTCAGAACCGCGACGCGCGAGGGCTTTCCGGAGCCCCCCTCGTGGCTCGGCTCGATCCCGCTCGTCGGCGCACACCTCACCGCGCGCTGGCAGGAGCTCACCGCCGGCGGCCCCGAAGCCCTCACCGAGGCGCTGCGTCCGTTCCTGCGCTCCACGGCGAGCTGGGCGGTCGCCGTGACGGGCGGCATCACTCTCGTCTCCGTCCACTTCCTCGTGACGCTGATTCTCGCGGTGATTCTCTACTCGCACGGCGAGACGACGGCGCGAGGAATGATCATGTTCGCGCGGCGGCTCGGCGGTGATCGGGGCGAGCGCGCCGTGCGCCTCGCCGGTCAATCGCTCCGCGGCGTCGCGCTCGGCGTGGTGGTGACGGCGCTCGTGCAATCCATGATTGCCGGAGTGGGCCTCTGGCTCGCAGGCATCCCGCGCCCAGGACTGCTGCTCGCGATGCTCTTTCTGCTGTGCGTTGCCCAGCTCGGCCCGCTGCCGGTGCTGGTCCCGGCCATCGCATGGCTGTTTTGGACCGGCAACGCCGGTTGGGGTATCGCGCTCATCGTGGTGGCGGTGATCGTGGCCGTGGCGGACAACGTGTTGAAGCCTATGTTGATTCGACGCGGCGTCGACCTGCCGCTGCTGCTCATCGTCTCCGGTGTCGTGGGCGGGATCATCGGCTTCGGCGTGGTCGGCTTGTTCATGGGGCCCGTGCTGCTTGCGGTCACGTTCACGCTGCTCGACGCATGGGTCCGCGACGATGCGGCGCCTCGCGTTGGTGCGGCGAGCGCCCCGGCGGCCGCGAGCGGCGCCCTGCCTGCCAACGCGCCGGCCGCACCGCACTGAGGAGCGGCCGTATAATCGCGCGCACACCCCTCTCCGGTGGCGTAGTGGATAGCGCTTTTTACCAACGTTTTGATGCGCAGCTCGAAGAGCTGCACCAGCAGGGCCTGTTCAAGTCCGAGCGCGTGATCTCGAGCCCGCAGGGCGCCCGGATACGCGCCAACGACGCAGACGTCATCAATCTCTGCGCCAACAATTACCTGGGCCTCGCGAGCCACCCGGCGATCCACGAGGCGGCCCATCGCGCCATCGACCGCTTCGGCTACGGCATGGCCTCGGTGCGCTTCATCTGCGGGACCCAAGTGGTGCACAAGCAGCTGGAAACGGCGCTGTCGCGCTTTCTCGGCACCGAGGACACCATTCTCTACTCGTCGTGCTGGGACGCGAACGGCGGGCTGTTCGAAACCGTGCTGGGCGAGCAGGACGCGATCATTTCGGACGCGCTCAATCACGCCAGCATCATCGACGGCATCCGGCTCTGCAAAGCCCGGCGCCTGCGTTATGCGAATCGCAACATGGCCGAGCTCGAGCAGCACTTGAAGGACACCCAGGATTGCCGCACTCGGCTCATCGCCACCGACGGTGTGTTTTCGATGGACGGCAGCATCGCCCCGCTGCGCGCGATCTGCGCGCTGGCCAACGAGTACCGCGCGCTGGTCATGGTCGACGATTCGCACGCCACGGGGTTCATGGGTGCGCACGGGCGCGGCACGCCGGAACATTGCGGTGTCGCGGATCGTATCGATTTTCTCACCGGCACCTTCGGTAAGGCTCTCGGCGGCGGCAGCGGCGGATATACGAGCGGCAAAGCAAACGCCATCGCTTGGCTGCGCCAGCGCTCGCGTCCCTACCTTTTCTCGAACAGCATTCCGCCCGTGGTCGCGGCCGTGACGCTGCGCGCGCTCGAGATGGTCGAGAGCATGCCCGACCTGCGCGCCACCCTCTTCCGCCATGCGAGCCGATTCCGTGCGGGGCTCGCGGGCGCCGGCTTCAAGCTACTGCCGGGCGAGCACCCCATCGTTCCGGTGATGATCGGTGACGCCGCGCTCGCCGGGCGGTTCGCCGATCTGCTGCTCAAAGAAGGCGTGTACGTAATCGGCTTCTCCTTCCCCGTAGTCCCAAAGGGCGAGGCGCGCATCCGCACGCAGATGTCCGCCGGGTTGAGCGACGCGGAGCTCGAGCGCGCGCTCGCGGCTTTCAGCAAGGTAGGTCGCGAGCTGGAGTTGATCGCATGAAAGCGCTCGTGAAGAGCGAAGCCAAGCCTGGCATCTGGATGAAGGATATCGACGTACCCACGGTCGGTCCGAACGACGTGCTGATCGAGATCGTCAAGTCCGCGATCTGCGGCACCGACATGCACATCTTCAATTGGGATGCCTGGGCGCAGAAGACGGTTCACGTGCCGATGGCGGTAGGCCACGAGTACTTCGGCCGCATTGTCGACATGGGCAGCGAAGTCCGCGGGTTTGCCTTGGGCGACCGCGTCTCGGGCGAAGGCCACATCACTTGCGGCTTCTGCCGCAACTGCCGCGCCGGGCGCCGCCACCTGTGCCGCAACACCGTGGGCGTGGGCGTGGACAGGCCCGGCTGTTTCGCCGAATACCTCGCGATTCCCGCCAGCAACGCCTTCAAGTTGCCCGACGCCGTCGCCGACGACATCGCCAGCATTCTCGATCCCTTTGGCAATGCGACGCACACGGCCCTCGCCTTCAACATGGTGGGCGAAGACGTGTTGATCACGGGCGCGGGTCCCATCGGCATCATGGCGGTCGCTGTGTCCAAGCGCGTGGGCGCGCGGCATGTGGTCATCACCGACGTCAACGACTATCGGCTCGCGCTCGCAACGAAGATGGGGGCGACGCGCGCTGTGAATGTCACCCGCGAGAGGCTCGACGACGTCATGAAGGATCTCGGCATGCAGGAGGGCTTCGACGTGGGACTCGAGATGTCCGGCAATCCCGCGGCATTCCGCGACATGCTGCGCACCATGCATCACGGCGGCAGCGTTGCCTTGTTGGGCATCCCGCCCGGCGAGACCGCCATCGACTGGAATCAGGTGATCTTCAAGGGTCTCAACATGCGCGGCATCTACGGCCGTGAAATGTTCGAGACCTGGTACAAGATGGCCGCCCTGCTGCAGGCCGGGCTCGACATCACGCCGGTGATCACGCACCGCTTCCCCATTCAGGAATTCCAGCGCGGCTTCGAGACGATGGGCTCGGGACAGTCGGGCAAGGTGATCCTCGACTGGAGCACGCTCGACTGACGCGTCGACGCTCGCGACGCGTCGCGGCGAGCCTCCGTACCTCGCGGGCCGACCCCGCAGAAAGTGCCCGACCGCACGCGTAGTGAGATATTTCGCCGTTTCGCGACAGCTCCCCGTCGACTATGCGGATCGCGGGCCCGAGCTTTGTCGGCCGCGCGCCGTATGAGAAGCTCTGCCCGGCCGTTCGAATGTCCGTATCGAGGGAGCGCATGATTAGCGGTGTGCGGCTAAGGACCTACGTCCGCGTCGCGACGTATGGGCTGTGCGTCGCCGCGGGCGTGGGCTCGCCGGCGCGGGCGCAGTCCCCCGCGGCCCAGCCCCCCACGACCCAACCAATCCCGCTGCGCGAGGCACAGCCGCAGACCGCGACGCACTCCGCGGCCGCGCGTTTCAGCTACGACCTCGAGGTCGCCGAGCCCGCGACCTACATCGTGCGCGTCGAGCAGCGCGGCCTGGATCTCAGAGTCGCCGTCACCACGCCCGGCGGCGTCACCGAGTCGTACAACTCCCCCACGTTTCGCGATGGCGCCGAACTCGTGGTGCTCGAGTCGGGACCCGGCCGCTATCGCGTCGAGGTCTTCTCCGAAGAGAGCACGAACGCGGCCGGTGGGCATCTCGCCGCGCTCACGCGCCTGCCGCCGGGCGTCGACGCGCGCGAGCGCGACGCGTTGCGGCTGATGAGCGCGGGCGGCGCCGCAAATTTCGCGGGCGGCGAGCAAGGCTGGGAGCGCGCGGTTGCCTCATACGAGCGTGCCGCCGCCCTGTGGCACGAGCTCGGCCGCACGCGCGAGGAGGCCGACGCGCTGTTCGCCGTCGCGGCTGTCGAGTATTGGCAGCGGTTCGCGTGGACGCGTTCGGCGGAGCTCGCGGCGCGCGTCGCCGCCACGTACGGCGAGCTCGGCGAGGCCGCACTGCGCGCGAACGCGCTCCATTTGCAAGGCGCGGCGGTCGTCGAGCAAGCGCTCGAGAGCAAGCAAGCGGCGGAAGGCGCGGCGATCACGCCCGAGTCGCAACAGCTGTTCGCCGAGGCACTGACCCTGCTCGAGCAAGCGCGCGCGATTCACGAGGGGCTCGGCGACGTTCACGACCTCGCCGCGGTCGTGAACAACTTCGGGTACACGTACTACAACAAAGGCGAGCTCGACCGCGCCCGAGGGTATTTCGAACGCGCGGCGACGTTGTTCGACAGCGTCGGCGACTGGGGCGACGAGGTTCAACCGCTCGGGAACATTGCGGCACTCGACGCCGACGCGGGCAGGCTCACGACCGCGATCGCGACGTTCGAGAGGATCCTCACGCTCCTGCCGCCCGGTAAGCTGCCCGGCCGCCGCTCGGCCGCGCTCAACAATCTCGGCGCCACGTACCTGTGGCGCGGCGACACCGAGCAGGCGTTGCAGACACTCGCGTCCGCGCTCGCCCTGCAGCGCGAGACCGGCAGCGTTCAGGACGAGGGCCGTTCGCTGCGGCGGATCGGCGAGGCGTACCACACGCTCGGCGAGCTCGAGCTCGCGTCGCAATACTTGCAGCAGGCGCTACCGATCGCGGAGCGCACGAACGACGGCCGAAACCAGGAGGCAACGCTGCGCAATCTCGGCAACGTCGCGTTCCTGGAGCACGACTACTCCGGTGCGCTCGCGTTTCACCGGCGCGCGCTCGAGATCTCGGCTTCCACGTACGACCGGGCGCATCTTCAGTTGCTGGTGGCCAAGGACTTGGTGGCTCTCGGCCACGCGGCGGAAGCCAAGGCCGCCGCGGCGGAGGCCGAGAAGATCGCGCGCAGCATGGGGTCGGACGTGCTGCTCGCAGGCGCGCTGAATGCCGTGGGTCGCGCGCAAGTGCTCGCGGGCGACCCCGCCGCGGCGCTCGCCACGCTCGCGAGCGCGGCCGCGACCTTCGAGCGCCTCGGGCTGCGCACCGAGCACGCCGAGGCGCTGCACGGGCTCTCGCTCGCGGCGCGGGCGGCAGGCCGCATCGATGCGGCACTCGACTACGGCGAGAAGGCGCTGCGCGAGCTCGAAGCGATGCGTCTGCGCGTGGCCGATCCCGAGCTGCGCGCGTTCTTCGTGTCCACGCGCCGCGACTATTTCGAGACGCAGATCGAGCTGCTGATGGCTCGCGCCGGAACGCCGGGCGCACCCGCCACGGCGGACGAGCACGCGCGAACGGCGTTGCAGGTGAGCGAGCGCGGCCGTGCACGGATGATCTCCGACCTGTTGCAAGAGGCGGCGATCGACCTGCGTGACGACTCGGGCGGCTCTCTGCAGGCGAAGGAGCGCGCGCTCTACGACGAGCTTGCTGACCGCCGCCGGCAGCGCGACATCCTGCTCGAGCGCGCCGGCGCGGGCGAGCGCGTGGCCGCCGATCTCGAGCGGATCGTCGCGCAGCTCGCGGCGCTCGAGAACGATCTCAACCTCGTCGAGATCGAGCTGCGGCGCGGCAATCCGAAGTATGCGAAGTTGACGGCCCCCGCGACACTCACGGCCGCGGAGATCCAAGCCGCTCTCGGCCCGGACACGGTACTGCTGCAATACGCGCTCGGCACGAACGCGAGCTGGGTCTGGGCGGTAACGGGCGATCGCATCGTCACGGCAGAGCTCGCGGACCGCGCGACGATCGAGGCGGCGGCGCAGCGCGCGCTCGCGCGCCTCAAGACTCACACGCCGGACGCAGGCACCTCGGCGGCGCCGCCGCCCGAGCTCGCCGAGCTCGCGGCGCTGGTGATCGCGCCCGTGGCGGCGCACCTCGATCGGCCGCGCGTCGTGCTGGCGCTCGACGGCGCCCTCCAGTTCGTGCCGTTCGCCGTGCTGCCCGTACGCGGCCCGGACGGATCGTCCGTGCCGCTGCTCGCCGAGCACGAAGTCGTGGAAATCCCGTCGATGTCGGCGCTGGCGCTGTCCGCGCATGAGCCCGCGCCCGCAACGCGCAAGACACTGGCCGTGTTTGCCGATCCCGTGCTCGACGCGAGCGATCCGCGCTTCGGCTCCGTTCGGCCGACGGCGCTCGTCGCCGCGGCGCAGACGGAGGGAGTCGCCGCGCGATCGTCGGTGGGCGTCGACCTCGGCCGGCTCCTTTCCACCGGTTACGAGGGCGAGGCGATCGCCGCGCTCGTGCCCGACGAGAGGCGCCTGCTGGCGCGCGGTTTTGCCGCAAACCGTGACGCGGTTCTGCATTCCGATCTGCGCGAATTCCGCTATATTCACTTCGCGACGCATGGGCTCGTGGACTCGCGCTATCCCGGTCTGTCGGCGCTGGTGCTCTCGCAGTTCGACGAGCGTGGGCGGCCGCAAGACGGGTTCCTGCGTCTCAACGACATCTACAACTTGAAGCTTGGCGCCGACCTCGTCGTGCTGAGCGCTTGCGACACCGCGCTCGGCCGGGAGGTGCGCGGAGAGGGGTTGATCGGCCTCACGCAGGGGTTCATGTCCGCGGGGGCGCGCGCGCTCGTCGCGAGCCTCTGGCAGGTGCCCGATCGTGCGACCGCGGAGCTCATGCAACAGTTCTATCGGTACATGCTCGACGAAAAATTGAAGCCCGCGGCCGCGTTGCGCAAGGCACAGCTCTGGAGCGCCTCGCAGCGGCGTTGGAGCGATCCGTATTTTTGGGGAGGTTTCGTGTTAGTGGGAGATTGGCGATGAACAAGCTTTGTGTGTGTAGGGGACTCGCAGTGTTGGCGGCAGCGGCGTTCATGGCCGGTTGCGCCGGGGTACGGCCGATACCGGATCCGCGCGATCCCGGGCCGGTGCGCGACTCGCCCGAATTGCTGCGCGTCTGCGTCGTCAACGGCGCCGGCGCGCACCTGGCGCTCGGCGATCAGGTGGAGCTCACGACGAGCGACGCCGGGCGGTTGACGATTCGGCATATTCCGGGGCCGAACAATAAGGACGGGGCGTGGAACGGCGGCGAAACGATCAAGGTGCGCGCGGCGGTGCTCGTGGAGATGATCACTCCCCGCGACGGCCAGAAGAACACGCGGCGGTTCGTGCCGGTCGGCCGGTTCAAGGTCCGTGTCGGCACCGTCGAGCACGCGCCGTTCGACTTCTTGGCGTCGAAAGCCACGAAGAACCTCACGAACAATCCGTTCCCGGAATGCAACGTCGACCTCGGCGCCGACGAGCTGCTGATCCGCGGCGTCGAGGATGAGAAGCGCCACGGCGGCGACGTCATTCTGCGCTGAGCGGCAGGCGGTGCTGCGCGTCGCGCTCTGCGCCGTTCTCGTCGCGGAGTGCCTCACCGCGGCGGGCGCCGGGCTCGAAGCGCCCGAAGCGCGCGCGACCGCGCGGCTAATCGCGCGCGCGACCGACGCCGCGTACGGGCCCGAGCTCGTCGCGTCGCTGCCGCTGCTCGGCGCCGAGCTCGACGAGGTGGTCACGAGCGCGCCGCTCAGAATCGTGCTGCGCGCGCGCTCGGGCTCACCCTTAGACGCGCGCCGGCTCGCGACCGCGCTCGCCGCATCGGGCCGCGTCGACTATGCGGTGCCGGAGGTGTTTTGGCCCATGGAGCTGCGCAGCCGCCACGTGCCGAACGATCCGCTGTTTCCGGAGCAGTGGACGCTCGAGAACACGGGTCAAGGCGGCGGGCGGGAGCGCGCGGACGTCGGCGCGGCGGCGGCGTGGGGGCTCACGCTCGGATCTCCCGAGGTGATCATCGCCGTGCTCGATGACGGCGTGCAGCTCGATCATCCCGATCTCGCGGAGAACATTCGCGGCGCCGGGCGCGACTTCACCGTGTATCCGCCGGTGGACGGCGCCGATCCGCGCACGACCTCCGACCGGCACGGCACGTCCGTGGCCGGCGTCGTCGCCGCGCGCGGCGACAACGGAATCGGCGTCACCGGCATCTGCCCGCGCTGCACGATCCTGCCGGTCCGCGTGGTGGGCTCGTCGAACCTCGGTACCGCGGCCGCGTTTCGCTGGGCCGTCGCGCAGGGGGCCGCCGTCATCACCAACAGCTGGGGTTATGCGCGCGCGGCGCCGCCCGCCGACGACGCGGTGCGCGACGCGATCGACGCCGCGGCCCGCGACGGCCGGAACGGCCGCGGCACGCTGGTCGTGTTCGGCATGACCAACGACAGCGTCGACAATTGCGGAGCGCACGCGGATATTTCCTCGCTCGAGAGCGTGCTCGCCGTCGGCGTCTCGAATCATCACGACGACATCGGCGGTTCGGGATTCGGCCCGTGCATGGATCTCGTGGCTCCGGCCAAGCCCAGGGATCGCGACACGCTCGGCGTCACGACCACGGACCGCACGGGCATCGACGGGCATACCTCGGGCGACTACTACACAGGCTTCGGCGGAACGTCCGCGGCCGCGCCACTCGTCGCCGGGATCGCGGGGCTGCTCCTGTCGTTGAATCCCGACCTCACGCGCGCGGACCTGCAGCACATCCTCGAGCACACCGCCGACAAGATCGATCCCGACGACGCGGCCTACGACGCGGCCGGATTCAGCTCGCGCGCAGGTTACGGACGCGTGAACGCCGCGCGCGCGCTCGTGCCGACCGTGAAGATCGCGGTCACGCCCGCGCGCGTCGCGCCCGGCGAACCGTTCAGCGTGACCGTGTCGGCGAGCGCGCCGTTCGGGTTGCGATCGGTATCCTGGCGTGGCCGCGCAACCGGCATCGCGGGTCTGGACGCGCCGCACGAGACGGAGCTCGGCGGCGCAGTAGTGGACTCCATAACTTGGTCCGGCCTCGCAATCGACACGCCAGGCACGTTCGCGCTCGAAGCCGACGCGGTGGACGGCGGCCCCGATTCGCCCCGGCGCGGCTATCCGCACCGCGCAAGCGAGGCGGCGCCCGTGCCGGCAGCCGAGATCACGGTTCTGGAGCGCGCGGATGGCGTCTCGCGGTAGGATTTCGCCCAGCGTGATTGCCGGGGGATCCCGCGCAGTGGTCGAGGGAGAGAACAAGCTGGAGCTCGAGATCGCGGCCGATCTCGTCGCGCGCATTCGCGCCGGCTCTCGCGATGCTGAAGAGGCCATGATTCGGCGGTATGGCGCCGGCTTGCTCTATCTGCTGAAACGCCGCGCGCGCGATCCCGAGCTCGCGCTCGATTTGCGCCAAGACACGTTTCGCGTCGCGCTCGAGAAGCTGCGCAGCTCGCCGCTCGAGGAGCCGGGGCGCCTCGCGGCGTATCTGCGCGGCGTGGCTTTGAACCTCTTGATCGCGCAGCGCCGCAAGGACACTCGCCGCGCGACGACGGCCGACTCGGACGCGATCGAGACCGTCGCGGACGAGCGCGGCGGGCCGTTCGACAACGTCTCGCGCGAGCAGGTGCGCGGTGCGATCGGCACGCTGCTCGAGGAGCTCGGGACTCCGCGCGACAGGGAGATCCTCACTCGTCTCTACATCGACGACGACGACAAGGACGCGATTTGCGCGGCGCTCGGCGTGGATTCCGTGCACTTCAACCGCGTGCTGTTCCGCGCCAAGCAGCGATTCCGCGAGCTCCTGGAGCGCGCCGAACGGCGCGCCAAGCTGCGGCTGGTGGGGTAGCGCTCGGCGTCTGGTTGGCACGAATGGGGCTGACACAAATGGGGCTGAGACAAATGGGCAAGACGAGACAGCTTTAAGATCATGGACCGCCAGCACATCCGCGAAGGGCAGATCGTCGAGCGCTACCTGCAAGGCAAGCTGAGCGCGGCCGAGGAGCAGGCGTTCGAGGAAGCCTATTTGGGCGATCCCGAGCTGCTCGCTGAGCTCGAGGCCGCGGAACGGTTGCGCGACGGGCTCAAGGATTTCCACGAAGTCGAGCATGGCGCTCGGCCGCCGCTGCGCCCCCGCTGGCTCGAGCTCGCGGGCTCGCCGCGGTACGGTATCGCGGCCTCCGTCGTCGCCGCCGCCGCGCTGGTCGCGTCTGGAATGCTGTTCGTGCAGAGCCGCGGGCTCGAGAGCTCCGTCACGGCGCCGCTCGCGGCCGCGAGCAGCATGCGGTTGCTGCCGCTCGTTTCGGTGCGCGGCGCGGGGGACGCAAACGTGATAGGCGCGCCCGCGGCCGACGAATGGGCGGTTCTCCTGCTCGACCCGGGCTTCGCCGACTACGACCGCTATCGCGCCGTGCTCGTGCGCGTCGACGGCGCCGCGGAGCAGGAAATTCTGCGCCTCGACGGCATGACGCCGACCTACGAGCATCAGCTGGCGCTCGGCCTCCCGGGCCGGGTGCTCGCGCCGGGCGCCTACGAGGTCCGGCTGGCGGGCGGCCGCCGCGACTGGCCGGCCGGCCGCGCGCTCGACGAGCTCGGCCGCACGCCGCTCACCGTCACGCCCCGTCCCTAAGCCCTCGAGATCCCCTGCCGTCCCCCCCGAGGCGTGCGTCGTCCCGCGCGACCACGGGCGCGTCCCGCACGTCCGCGGGCGCGTCCCGCACGACCGCGCGTTCGACCAACGAGGCCGCACGCAAGTCGGGTGAGACGAACCGCATCGTCGCGGCACTATTCAGGGGAACAGGGTTGCGGCACCTCGGACCGCATGGGAAAGAAAAGAATGAACGGCACTCACGATCACATCGGCCTTCCTGGCGTCGATACCTGGCAGGGCGCGCATCGTGCCCAGGATCTCCTCAAGTTTGCTCCGCTGATGCCGCTCGGCACGGCCGGCGGATGCCTCGTTGCCGCGCTGTGCCTGTGGCCCGTTCTCCCGCGAGAGTGGGCCTTGTGGCTCGCGACGGGCCTTATGCTCGCGCTCGCCCAGTGGCAGACCGCGCGGTCGATCGCACGTTCGGTCGACCCGGCGCCCCGCGCGGCGCGTCTCCGCAGCCGCTGGGTGCTCGCGAACGCGCTGGCGGCCGGCGTGTTCTGGGGAGCCACGAGCATCGGGCTGTTTCCGAGCGGCTCCGTGGAGCACCAGCTGTTGCTCGCGTTCATTCTCACCGCAGTCACCGTGCTATGGCTGCCGTTCTTCGCGCTCGTTCGGAAGTCACTGCTCGTGTTTACGGTCCCCGGTGTGCTGCCCATGGCGTTTGCGCTTCTAACCTCCCCCAATCCCCCGCAAACGACCATGGGCAGCCTTTTGTTGTTGCTGATCGGTGCGCTCGCTCTCGTCGCGCAAATCGGCAGCCGAGTCCTGTTCGCCGAGTCCGCCGCGCGCCGAGCGCTGCAGCACGAGGCCACTCACGACGGACTCGTGGGTCTTGCGAACCGGGCCGAGTTCCATCGCCGCGCCCACACGCTCGAGGTGATGCAGGCTCACTCCTACGCGATGATCTTCATGGATCTCGACCACTTCAAAGAGGTCAACGACTCCGCGGGTCATGCGGTCGGCGACGACCTGCTGCGCAACATCGGCACCGTGCTGCGCCAGGTCGTGCGCAAAGGCGACACTGCCGCGCGTCTCGGCGGCGACGAGTTCGCCGTTCTCATGGAAGGCTGTGGCGCCTCCGAGGCGGCGGAAGTCGCGGCGACGATCCTCGCCCGGATCAGGAGCTTTCAGCTCAAGGGTGGCGAGCGCTGCCGGCGCATCACGGCGAGCATTGGGATCGCGTGCAGCGCGGACCTGTGCGCGAGCCCGGCTCGGCTGCTCGAGGCAGCGGACCACGCGTGCTACCGCGCGAAGCGCGGCGGCCGCAATCGCATCGAGATCGCGACGGGGCTGGTCGACCGTTCGCCGCGCCACCGCAATCGAGCGGATTTCGCGCTGATCAGCGACCTTCCCGGCGATCTTCCGGTCCCGAGCGCGTGAACGAGCAACTCATCGCGGAGCAACTCATCGCCTCGGAGTTGCTGCAGCGCGGCGACTCGCTGTGGTCGTCGGTAGAGTGCGACGTCAAACGCGACTGTGTCGTGATCTACGCTCGGCTTCGCGCGAACCCGTCCCTCGGCGTCGAGCATGCGCTCTGGGAGTCGGAGCGCGTGTTCAAGTCGGTTCTCGAGCGCCGCCTCGAGGGGCACAACTGGTTGGCCGCCGTGCAGTGGAGCGAACGGCTCTGCAAGACGTTCACTCCGGAAGACGGCGGGTAGGTCGTCCCTTCACGCCGAGCGCGAGCCGAGAGACGCAAAGCGCGGGCGATTTTGACAGCGCACACGGCTCACCGCTATATTTGGAATGACATAGCGCGTGTGCCGCGCGACCCACGCCAAGGAGCTCTCCGTGCGTCTCACCATTGCGCTCGCCGCCGCGATCGCGTATCCGGTCGTATTCCCCGCCGCCGCAGAGGGGCCCGCGAAGCCGAGCACGGCCGACAAGGGTCGCGACGAGATCGTCGTCACCGCTCGCTTCCGCGAGGAGAATCTGCAATCCATTCCGATCGCCGCCTCCGTGATCGGCGGCGAGCTCCTCGATAGCTCGTACACGGTGAACCCTCAGCAGCTCGCCCAACTCGTGCCGGCGCTCTACTACAATTCCGCCAACCCGCGGAACACCGCCTACACGATCCGCGGCCTCGGCTCCAACACGCTCTCGATCAGCGCGGCGAACGACGGCATCGAGCCGGGCGTCGGCTTCTACGTGGACCAGGTGTATCACGGCCGGCCGGCGACGGCGGCGTTCGACTTCACCGACATCGATCGCGTGGAGGTGCTGCGCGGGCCGCAGGGCACGTTGTTCGGCAAGAACACTGCCGATGGCGCCATTCACGTCATCAGCCGCGCGCCCACGTTCGACGTCGAATCGGACGGCGAGGTCTCCTTCGGCGACTTCGGTTTCGTCCAGGCGAAGGGCAGCCTCGCGGGCCCGCTCGGCGACAAGGTCGCCGGCCGCCTGTCGGCCCTGCGCACCGAGCGCGACGGGTTGACGCACAACGTGCGCACGGGCGACGACCTCAACGAGCTCGACAACTACGCGGTGCGCGGCCAGCTGCTGTTCGTGCCCAACGAGCGGGCCAAGGTGCGCTTGATCGCGGACGTTTCCGATCTCGATTCCAAGTGCTGCACTCAGGGCTATCTGCGCGTCGGCCAGAGTCTGCGCAGCGCCGCCCGGCAGTTTCCGGCGCTCGCCGCGGGGCTCGGCTACGCGCCGCCGAGCCGCAACGTCTATGACCGCTTGACCGACATCGACGCCGATCTGCACGTCGACACTCAGGACGGCGGCGTGTCCGCGATCGCGGATTGGGACCTCGGGCCGAGGACGCTGACGTCGGTCACGGCCTGGCGCTATTGGAAATGGGACGTCGCGAACGACCGCGACTACACCGGCATCCCGATTCAGCTCACGCAGCGCATCCCCTCGCGTCAAGACCAGTACAGCCAAGAGGTGCGCATCGCCTCGAACGGCGCTGGGCGATTGAGCTACGTGACCGGGTTCTACTACTTCGCGCAGGAAATCTCCGGTACGCCGATCAGCATCTACGGGCCGGAAGCCGCGTACTGGCTGCTCAACCCGGCGAATTTCACGGTACCGATCCCGCGCAACCTGCTCGACGGCTACGCGCAGACGGGCACGTCGGACTTCGACATGAGCAGCTACGCGGTGTTCGGCGAAGTGAACTACGCGTTCACGAAGCGCCTGACCAGCACGTTGGGCCTTCGCTATACCACCGAGGACAAGCACGGCGCGTACGCGACCCAGGTGTCCGGCGGGGCCGATCTCACGGGACTGCCCCCGGCCACCGCGGCCGAGCTGACCCGCGCCAAGCTCTCGATCTTCCGCCCGCAGAGCTACACCGCGGCGGATGACGGCGGCAGCTTCTCCGGCCGCGCGAACGTCGGCTACCAGTTCACGGACGACCTGTTCGGTTACGTGAGCTTTGCGCGCGGCTACAAGTCGGGCGGCCTCAACATGTCGGGCCTGCCGCTCGACGCGCAGAACCAGCCGGCGCTCGCGACCGCGGTGATCGAGGACGAGCAGAACACCACGTTCGAGGTGGGGCTCAAGTCCACGCTGCTCGAGCGCCGCGCGACGCTGAATCTCGCGGTGTTTCGAACGGTGGTCGAGGACTACCAGGCGAACGTCGTCTCGAGCGTCGAGACGGCCGCGATTCGTTCCTACCCCTCCAACGTCCCCGAGGTGCGCGTGCAGGGCGTGGAGGCGGACTTCACTGCGCGCCTGTCCGACGGCTTCACGTTGCGCGCCTCTTTCGCCTACGCCGACGGCGAGAATACGAGCTATCCCGCCGGGCCATGCCCGCTCGAGGTGCAGACCGCCGCTACCGTCGCGTGCAACCTCACCGGCGTGGAGCTCGCGGGCCTGTCGAAGGTGTCCGGATTGCTGGGCTTCGACTATCGCAAAGCGCTCGGCGGCGGAGAGCTCATCGTGCATTCGGACACGAGCTCTCGCGGCGGCTACTTCAGCGACACCTCCGCCTCCATCTACACGCGGATCGACGGCTTCACCGTCACGAACGCGAGCGTGGGCTATCGCTTCGCCAAGGGGTGGGAAGTGGACTTGTTCGCGCGCAACCTGTTCGACGAGGAGTACATCACGGCGCTCACGATTCAGACCGGCAACTCAGGTCTGATCCTGGGCCAGCCCGGCGACCCGCGGATGGTCGGGGTGTCGTTCCGCTACGCGAACAACTGAGTCTCGCACGCGAGACGCCGTAGCCACTGTCGCGTGCGGCGCGAGCAGCGCGGTTTCGACGTGCGGCGGAGACCCTGTTTTCGCGGTGCGTCAGCTGCGCACGGCGCGCGATACGGACATGAGACGTCCCTCGAAACGCGTCGCGTTCAGTGCCTGCGCCGCCATGCGCGCTTCTTCCGTGGTCTTCATCTCGACGAAGCCGCAGGGGCGCTTGACGCCCGTTACGGCGTCGCGCTTGAGCTTCACCGAAAGCACAGTCCCGTACCGGGCGAAGGTACTTGCGAGCATCGCTTCCGTGGCCGAAGGCGGCAGATTGCTCACGTAAAGCGAAGCGCTCACGTTTGTTCCTGTGGTGGGGAAAGGCGGCGCCGGTCCGGCTGAGACCAGTGTACAGCCAATGCCAAGCGGCGGCTCGAGCTCGTGCCGAACCGCGACGTGCGTCACGCGGCGATCTGCTCCGTCCACACCTTGAAGCTCTCGAGCGTCGAGGGGCCGAAGCTCGTCGTGAGCGCGACGTCCGCCGCGTCTCTACCTCTGGCGATGAGGATCCGACCGATGCGAGGGGTGTTGTTGCGGGGATCGAAGGTGTACCAACCGTCGTCCAAATAGGCCTCGAACCAAGCCGCGAAGTCCATCGGCGCATGGGGCGGCGGGACGCCGATGTCGCCAAGGTAGCCCGTGCAATATCTCGCAGGAATGTTCATGCAGCGGCAGAACGCGACCGCAAGATGCGCAAAGTCGCGACATACGCCTTGGCGGTCCTGAAAGACTTGAAACGCGGTCTTCTTCGGGCTCGAAAGGCCGTAACCGAACGCGATGTGGCGATGCACGAAGTCGCAGATGGCTTGGACGCGCTGCCCACCGGTCGGTGTGGCGCCGAACAGCTTCCAGGCGATTTCCGACAGGAGGTCCGTCTCGCAGTACCTACTGCCGAGCAGAAAGAGCAGAGTTTCTTCCGGCAGCGTCTGCACGGGCCGTTGCCCGCGCCAGGACGCTACGTCGTCCGCTTTGCCCGCGTCGGACACGACGCCGTCGCCGCTGAGCCGGAATTGGCCCGTGGGCGCCACGATACGGCTGCACCAGTTGCCGAACGAGTCTCGATAGGACGTGACCGGAACGGAGGGGCTCGACACCAAGTGGTCGGGTTTGACGATGTCCGACGCGCGGCTGTAATGAACGTGCAGGTTGACGATCATCGGCGTCGGTTGGGGGCACTGATAGATCAGCTCGTAGCCGACGCGGATATGCATGAGCTCGCCTCTTCCTTGTCTCGCTCGTGTGTCGCCACACCCGAGCCTAACACTTCGGCTACCGACTCAGTTGTAGTCGGTCGGGTCGTAGTCGGGCGAGCACACCTCGACGATGCAGATCGATTCGAGCGTGCGCCCCTCGGGAGGGGTAGCGAGGCCCGCGGCTTTCATCAGCTCGCGGAGCACCTTCGCCGTTTCCGGATGGGGAATGGCGGATTGCACACCGACGCGGACCAGACCGTCGGCGTAGTCGATCGGCAGCCAAGTATGGGCGGCGAGCTCGGGGCTGCCGCGGTTGTCCGTATTGCCGAAGTCGCGGATGTCCATGCGGGCGCCGGCCGCTACGAGCAGCCGCACGACCTCGGTGGCGCCTTTGTGGGCCGCGCCGTGCAGCGCTACCCGCCCCGTGTCGGCTTGGGTGTTGGGGTCTATCCCCAACTCCAGCAGCATCTTCACGGCTTCGACCGTGCGCTCGGTGGACCATTCGCTCGTGACGCCCTCGACCCAACCGATACCCGCGGCCACGGCCAGAGGCGTCACGCCGAGCTGCGTATAGATATGAGGGTCTGCGCCGTGCTCGAGCAGCAGCCGCATCAGCTCCACGTCGCCTGACTGCGAGGCCCGCAGGAAGGCCGTTGCCCCTTGTTCGTCGAGCCACTGGTTCGTGAAGACGGTGCGGGTCTCCGTGCTCTCGATCATCCTGGCATTGGGATCGGCGCCCGCGTCGAGGAGAAGCTTGATGTACTCGAGGTGGTCCATGTCGGGGGACGGCGTGGGGTAGTCGCCGCCCTCGAGGTTGCGGTTGTCCGTCGCCAAGTACAGCGGCGTCCAACCGCCCTTGTTCGCGAGGTTCACATCGGCGCCGTGCTCGATGAGGAACTTCCCCAACCGATAGCTGCGGTTTTGCGTGGCCGCGAGCAGCGGGCTCCAACCGTAGCGGGTCGTCTGGTTGACGCCGGCGCCGGCCTCGAGCAGCACGCGTGCCGCGTCGATGCTGCCCGTTCGAGCCGCATACACCAGCGGCGTGATCTCGCCGCCGTCGGGTTCCCGAGGGCCTCGGTTACGCCCAGG
>Ga0137410_10000105_pt1 | contig 57237 bp, 45 predicted proteins | sample CZODoug1_16funga_FD_108878 | JGI IMG/M metagenome (GOLD analysis project Ga0137410, IMG submission 108878) | Vadose zone soil fungal communities from Angelo Coast Range Reserve, California, USA - CZODoug1_16fungal (Illumina Assembly) | ecosystem: Environmental > Terrestrial > Soil > Vadose zone... | reverse complement strand
CGTCGTCGAGCTTCAGCGCCTGGATGAAGCCGTCCTCCCCGCGCAGCTCCACATCCACCACCTTGCGCTCGAGCCGCACCACCCCGCGCGCTTCGGAGTACTTGCGCAGATACTGCGCGTACAGCCCCGCATCGAAGTGAAAGGCGTAGGACGAAACCGACCCCAGCGAATGCGGCCATTCTCCCGGCCGCGCGAAGCGCTCGAGTCGCGCCGCCACGGTGTTGAGCGACAGGTCTTCGAGGCTGAATACATCACCCGCGTGTCGCAATCGCAACCAGTCCTGGTGGATCGAGAGCTGGTTCGCACTGACGCCGTGCGCACCGAAGGGATGGAAGTAAACGTGGCCCAGCCCCGCCCAGTTGCGAAACTCGATGCCGAGCTTGAACGTCGCCTGGGTTCTGCGAATGAAATCGTTTTCGTCGAGCCCGAGCACGCTGTTGAAGAGCCGGATCGGCGGGATGGTCGCCTCGCCGACACCGATGGTGCCGATCTCCGGTGACTCGATGACCTGGATCGCGCCGAAATGTCCCCGGAGCTTGCGCGCTAGGATGGCGGCAGTCATCCAGCCCGCCGTGCCGCCACCGACAATGGCAATCCCGCGGATCGCGCCAGCCACCGTCATCGAATCGGCCCGCGCTCGCCCATGACATGGCGGTCGATGAATTCGCGGTGGGTCGACAACTTTCCGACTTCGGTGGCGATCGCGGACCTCATTTGCATCAGCGCACGCCGGACATCGTCGATGGGAACCAGGTCGGCGAGCGGATCGTAGCTGTCGGGCGTCACACCCTGCCCCAGGAACGCGGACAGCCAGCTCTCTTCGCCAAAATGTTCGTCATCGAGGAGGCTGATGCGGCCGCTCAAGCGAAAAAGCTCCCGACGGCGACGCAGACTTTCCGGCACCTCCATCGAACGGCGCGACTGCCAGAAGGGGGAATCATCCCGCCCGGTCGCCCAGTAATGGAGAATCAGAAAGTCACGGATGCTCTCGTGCTCCGCGATGGTCAGGCGGTTGTACTCGGCGGCGTTGCTCGCGTGGAAGTCCCGGTCTGGAAAGACCGTCAGCAGGCGTGTGATTGCAGTCTGAAGGAGATGCAGACGAATCGGTTCCAGCGGCTCGAGCCGATGTCCGGTCAGCGCGATGACGTTCTGCATCCAGAAGTTTGCCGGCCGCCCCGCCGAGAAGCTCAGACGCCTGGGTTCCGTGAGCGAGCGGGTCGGCAACGCGGCGAGCAGGGTCGACGCGGCCTCATCGTCGCTCAGGTAGCGGCTACTGTAGGCGTAACCGCAGTCGATCCGACGCTGCAGGTGTCTGCGCCAGTGCCAGCCGTGACTGCCCGCCGTCGACAGCGAAACCAGCGGCAGTTCATCGGTCTTTTCCGAGCACACAGCGACGGCCCGGTCGCAGGGAAGCCAGTGCTGCCAGTCTTCCGCGTTCGCCTCGCGGGAGGTTTCAAAGACAGGATGGTGGCCGTCCGAGCAATCGATGAAGAGATCGCCCGCAAGGCTCTCACCGCCATCGAGACGCAGCGAATCGACGAATCCGTCGCTTGCTCGACGCGTAACGTCGAGGACATCACGGCTGATGCGGATGACTCCGCGCGCCAGCGCAAAGTCGCGACAGTAGTCCGCGAAAAGCTGAGCGTCGAGATGGTGCCCGTGAGCATGGAGCGAGAATACCGAGCTGCGATCCGTCGTCGTCGGCACGAATCGCCCTTGCCGCGCCAGCGTCGCGGCCGTCGAAAATTCGTCGAGCTCCAGCGGCTCGCCGAGCGCGCGCAGTCGCAGCCAGTAATGATGGAAGGGCACGGTTTCGAGGCGTGCGCCGATCGATCCGAAGCTGTGGTAATAGCGCCCTCCGAGACGCGCCCAATCCCTGAATTCCACGCCCAGACTGAAGGTCGCGTCGGTGCGGCGCATGAGGTCGCGCTCGTCGATTCCGAGCAGCCCGAGTAGCCGGTGAAACGCCGGATTGGTGGCCTCACTTCCGGGGCTCGCGTCGGGGCGCGATGGCTCGACGAGGCGGATTTCGCAGTATTCCCGCGTCACCACCCGTGCGAGCACGGCAGCAGCCAGCCACCCGGCGACCCCGCCCCCCACGATGACGATGCTCTGAATGCGCCTGTCGTTCATAGCCCGACCGATTGAACCGCAACGGCAATTTCCGGTACAGGACCCAGCGGCTCCGAGCGCTGTTGCCTCCACACGACACTTATTCGCTGACCGGCCTTGACAGAGAAAATCCGATTTATCTTATAATACCGGCCGGGGATACGATCGTCATCGTTCGAAATCGAGCCATTGCTTATCGAGGGGGGGTCCTCCGTGAAAATGAAGCATCGATTGCCGATTATTGCGCCCAGCGCATTGGCCATTCTGTCTGTGGGTGTACCCGTGCTTGCGCAGGAGCAGTCGGGTGGCGACCAGATGGAGGAAATCCTGGTGGTTGGCGTGCGGCAAGCGCTGCGCGACTCCATCATCACGAAGAAGAACACCGATCTCGTCAGCGACAACATCTCGACGAACGACATCGGTCAGCTGCCGGACGTCACCATCGCCGAAGAGCTGGCTCGCCTCCCAGGCGTGAACTTCACGCGGGATCGCGGCAACGCCAGCCAGGCGGCTGTCCGCGGCCTTGGACCGCGCTTCGTGTTCGGTCTCGTCAACGGTCGCGAAGTCGCATCGTCCGAACCGTCACAGGACGTGCGGTGGGAAATCTACCCGTCCGAAGTGCTGTCGGGCGCGCAGGTCTACAAGAGCCAGGACGCAACGCTCGTACCGGGCGGCATCGCGGCAACCATCGACATTCGCACGATTTCACCGCTCGACTACCACGGACCGAGCTTCAGCATTCGCGGTGGCCCGACCTACAACGATATCGCGAACGACCTGCCGCACTACGACGCGACCGGCTATCGCGGCAGTGCCGGCTATGTCGGCCACGTCAACGACAATTTTGCCGTCTCGATCGCTGCGAGCGTGCAGAAGGAGAAGAACGGCTTTCCAGACTTCCGCACCTTCAACTGGAACATGCCGGACGAGTCCGGTGGCAGTACGGGGGACCTCAACGGAGATGGCACTCCCGACAATACGACGTGGGGCCTGGTGAGCGAGATCAAGGAAGTCACGCAGGATCGGGGCGCCATTTCGGGCAGCTTCGGCTGGCGCACGGGGGACAACTTCACGCTCAAGGGCGACGCACTCTGGTCGCAGTACCAGATCAACGAAAACCAGTTCCAGAACTGGTACGGCAACAACGTGCTTGGTAACTGGAACAATACCAATGCAGGCATCTACAACGCCCCGGGCAACTCGTATGACATCGTCAACGGCACGGTGGTCGCCGCGAATCTCGCCAACATCGACGCGATCAACGGCCAGGGCGCGAACTACGAAAGCGCCATTGCCCATTACAAGGAAAGGCACACGCTGGCGGTCGCCGGCCTGAATGCCGCGTGGATCGCCGGCGACTGGACCAGCGAAGTCGACCTGTCGTATTCCGATGCCTGGCGCCGCAACACCTGGGAAGCGATCTACCTCACGGATGCCTTTGCTCCGAATCTGGTCTACGACGTGGAAGCCGGCCAATCGCCGACGGCATCGCTGCCGGGGTTCGATCCGCTGGCCAGCCTGTCTGCCGGCGGCTTTCGCTCGACCAGCGGAGCTGGCAGCAATGCCATCAACGGGTTCAGCGCCAATGGCCAGCACGATGGCCCGCAGGAAACGCACGACCAACTGACTGCCCTGCAGCTCAATTTCGGTCGCTCCCTCGAAGGCGGCTTCCTCTCGGGCTTCAAGTTCGGCGGCCGCTTCTCCGACCGGTCAAAGACTCACGAGGTCTTCAGCTACGGGCTTTGTGTGGGAACGGGTTCCACGGTCTTCGGGACTCCGAACAACACGAACTCGCAGTCCTGCCGGCCAGGGTCGGCGAATGCAACGACTGGAGTCGGCGTAGTCGACCTCTCGAATTCGGGTCTTGAGTCCTTCCAAGTCCCCGGTGTCACGGCTCCGGACATGGTCTGGGGAAGCTTCGGCGAGCTCCGGCCGTTGCTCTACCCGGATAATTCGGTACCCGCGGGCGCCGAACAGCTGAACAACCATACGAAGGTTGCAGAGAATACTTACGAGGGCTACTTCAAGCTCGACTTCAAGAGCCAGTTGGGCGACTACCCGTTGACGGGCGGTCTCGGCTTGCGTGTGGCCAAGGTGGATCTGACCAGTTCCGGATTCCAGACTTTCGACGGCGGCGCCACATGGAGTCCTGTCTCCATTGACAACGACTACACGGACGTCCTGCCGACACTCAACATGGTCCTGCACTTCTCGGATTCGCAACTGTTGCGCTTCGGCGTTGGAGTCGCCATATCGCGTCCGCCGCTCGATGCGCTGGTGACGGGCTACAGCATTTCCGACCCGTCGGGTCCCCCGCCCTTTACCGGCGGTGGCGGCAATCCGCTCCTTCGTCCGTACAAGTCGGACCAGGTCGATCTCTCGTACGAGTGGTACTTCCACGAAGAGTCGCTGCTCGCAGTGGCGGTGTACTACAAAGACCTCAAGAACATGATCGGCGCCAGCCAGTCCACGCAGGACATCAACGGCGTGCTCTACACGATCACGTCGGAAGACAACATGGACGGCGGCGGTATTACCGGTGTCGAAGTGACGTACCAGACGCGGTTCCACTTCCTGCCAGGTTTCCTGCAGGACATGGGCATGTATGCGAACTACGCCTATGCGGACTCGAGCATCAAGGAAGTGGCGCCCGCGTCCAATCCCTATCCGCTGGTGGGACTCGCGCAGAGCACATCGCAACTGGACCTGTTCTACAACAAGGGCGGCTTCGAAACGCGCGTTGGCTGGAAGCACCACAGCTCTTACACCGTGGCGCCGACCTGGGTGGGCACGACCCTGAAGACGCTCTTTCCGGAAGACATCCTTGACGCACAGGTCTCGTACGACTTCGCCAAGATCTGGAGCGTGCGCTTCAACTGCCACAACCTGACGGATGAAAGATCGACCAAGGCGAGCGACAACAATGATCAGCTGCTGTCGAACGACGGCGGCTACCAGTTGTACGGCCGCTCGTACCTGCTGGACGTCGCCGTGAGGTTCTGACCTTCCCCTTCATGGCTTAAAAAAATCCGGCGGGGCCGTCATCGACGTCCCCGCCGTTTTTTTTCGGGCCGGAGGCTTGCCCGAGGATGCGAGAGTCGACCGCAGTCGATGACGAGGCCGGCCGCCTGACCCGCCGTGAACTCCTGCAGAGCGCCGCGGGTGTCCTTGCAACCATGTCGATTGGCCCATCGGCTGCGATGGCGCGCGATTCCGCATTGGCGTGGATTCCCCCGGGGGTTTTCACGATGGGGAGCCCCGCGTCCGAGCCGCTGCGCGAAGCCGATGAAGGGCCGCAAACCGTGGTCACGTTGACCCGGGGATTCTGGTTGGGGCGAAATCTCGTGACGATTGGCGGGTGGAAGAGCGTGATGGGATTCGGCGTTCGCGATCAGTTACGGCGGGTCATCGCCGATGACACGCTGTACGAGTTCAAGGGAAAGAAACAGACGTTGCGCTCCTTCATGCAATTCTCCCGCGCTGTCGACCCGGGCGAGTACCTCGCGAACGAGGACGACAATCTGCCCATGTACTACGTGAGCTGGCTGGACGCGATCGAGTTCTGCCGTCGACTGACGGAACGTGACCGGGCAGCGGCGCGCCTGCCTGAGGGCCACCACTACGGCCTGCCGACGGAGGCGCAGTGGGAATACGCAGCCCGTGCCGGCACCGCAAGTGCGACGTACGAGGGGCCACTCGCGAGTGCCAATGAGAGTTCGAGTGTCCTCGACAGCATCGCCTGGTATGACGCGAACAGCGCCGATGGCTATACCGGCAAGGGGTTCGCCGTGCGCTCGCGCACGGGCGGACCGCGGGCGGTCGGCGGGAAGAAACCCAATCGCTGGGGTCTCAACGACACGGCGGGCAACCTGTGGGAGTGGTGCAGCGACTGGTACGGCTCCTACCCGGGCGGCCACCTGGTGGATCCCAAAGGCCCGGCCACCGGACTGGAACGAGTCAATCGCGGTGGAAGCTTTGGCAGCAGCGCGGGTGATGAGCGCTCGGCCAATCGCGCGGCCAACCCGCCAGCCGAGGCGAGCGCCTATCGTGGTTTTCGTCTGGCGCTCGTCCGCGGTTGAAGCCATCGTGAAGCGCGGGCAACTGACATCATGGCCGAATGCACTGCGTGGGCTCGCCGCGGCCCTCCTCGCAGCAGGCGCCGGCCTGAGCGTTCCATCGAGCGGCGATGTCATCGCCCAAAGTGTGCCGCCGGGTGCCGCCGAGCCGGGCGGCGGCGGGCTCAGCGGCTCGGTGTCGCACGACGACCTGGAGCGCATGAGCGGCGATCGCACGAGCGCCCAGAAAACCGAATTGGAGCGCGCGAAAGCCAAGGCCAGCGGTGCCAAGTTGGCCGCGCGATTGCTGCTTCCCTGTGACGTGAGCGACGCCGCCCACATCGGCACGCGCTGGATCGCGACGAGCGGTGCCGCGGTCGAGGCCGATATCTACGAAATCGCGTGCCGAGGCGGCATGGGCTACTTCCTCCTGTCCAGGGGTCCGGACGGACCGACAGGCATTTCCTGCCTCGCGGCCGAAGGCAATCGCGCCGCTGACGTGGCGAGCGGCAAGTCGCCGGACCTCGTGTGCCAGTTGCCGGAAAACAAGGACGTCAAAGCGATGGCCGCCCGGATGATGCGAAGCGCGGGCACGGACTGCGCGGTCAAAGACCTGCGCTGGTTCGGCAAGAGCGCGGCCGCCCACACCGAGTATTCCGAAGTCGCTTGCGATGATGGCAACGGGTTCCTGCTGCGCACCGCAATGCCGGGTACGCCATCGCCGACGTACGTCATGAGCTGCTCGGACGCGGCGAGGATCAATCTGAAGTGCCGCTTGACGAGCGCCGGGCCCACGGAGAATCCGCAGGTCGACATGAAGACGTTCATCGACGCACTCGATCAGCACGGCGTCACGTGCCCGGTCGACAAGATCCGGGTCGTCGGCCAGGAAGACACGCGCAAGCGCTACGTCGTCGAGTACCGCTGCACCAGCGCTGCGGCCAGTACCGTGGCCTTCATCCCGCTGGCGGGCAATACCCAACCGTTCGAATCGATGACCTGCGAACAGGCGATTACCCGCAAGGTCGTGTGCGAATTCACGACGCTGCGGTGATTCCCCGAATCAGTTCTTCGCTTTCCACTTGTAGGTGACCGGGTGGCGAAGACGTTCGAGATACTCCATCAGATAGGCTTTCCATGCGGCTGCTGTCGGCATGTCCGCCTGCGACCAGCCGGCGCCGGCGTAGTAGTCAAAGATCTCCCCGGCCTCCGTTGGCAGCAGCAGTACGGCGTTCTCGGGCAATCGGGCAAATTTGCCCGAGGTCGCCGGCGGGAGCACGAGCCCCGTTGCGATATGGCCCGCGTTCGCGAGCTGCGGCGAATCCCACACGGAGATGATGCTTCCCTGCCCAAGCTGCTCGACTTGCGCCGGGTCGTGTATCGCGAGTCCCAGGGCCACAGTGATCTTGTCGGTTGTGGCGGCGTGGAATTGCGAATACCAGTGGTTCATGTGCGAGCCGGCATCGAGTTCGACGACCTTGATCTCGTCGACCTTGAGTCCCGCCGCCTTCCACGGCGCGTAGCGGAGCTCGAAGGCGACACGAATCGGTCCGTCCGCGAGGATCTGCGACGTCGTCACGTTGTTGGAAGCGATCAGCTTGCCATCGTCCCAGACCGCGGTTCCCCCGCAGCCGCGAGACGTGCCCACCTTGTATGAATCGAGACCCTGGCCGTTATCGACGTGATAGCTCATCGCCGCATCGTGCCTGCGTTGCCCTTCGAGATCGCGCTGGTACCAGCCGTTGATCACGAAGTCCGGCACGCGCTTCGACCAGACGTCGATGCCCGAGCCGATCTCCCCCGTCGCTTCGAGCGCAGGTCCGTACACGCGGTACGCCACTTTGTCATTCTCCCAGGCGAAATCGTCCATCCGTTCCGGTACGGATCGCGCGAAGACCTTCGACGGCGGACGATTGGGCGCCTCGTCGGAGTAGACGTCCAGCGTCACCGTTGCGTGCGCCTCGAGATCGACCAGCAGCAGCAGCCTGTCCGACGTGCGACGCGCTTCGCCATCGTAGATTTGCGACATGACCGGCGCGCCGGTCGCCTGCTCCCTGACGAGAAACCCCTTTGGGCCCGACCTTGGGTTCGACCAGCGGGTGTGCGCGAGCACCTCGCTCATCGGTATTTCCACGACCTCGCCGCTGCGCGCGAAGGGCAACGGGTTCGACAGGATCAGCACGGCGGCCAGCGTTGACATGGATTGCAAATACAACACACTCTGCCGATGCGTTCCATTTTCATCGCCCTCGGCATCGCGGCGCTACTGCCGGTTGCGCACACCGAACAACCTTTCGTCCCACCGCCGATGAGGTGGGTCGGCGATGCGGTCGCAGATCCCGGGCCGCTGGCGAGCGATCTGGCCACCGACCTCAGCCCGTCGTCGATCAAAGTCGCCATGCGCAAGGTCGCGGACTGGCAGCTCACGCGCATCGAGGGCCGGCCCAGCCAGGACTGGACGTTCGCCGCGCTCTACGCCGGACTGATCGCGACCAGTGAAACGCTGCGGGATCCGCGCTACGCGCGCGAGGTCGAGCAAGCGGGCGAACAATTTCACTGGCAACTCGGCCCGCGCGAGTCTCATGCCGACGATCAGGCCATTGGCCAATCGTATCTCGCGCTCTATCGGCGCACCCACGACCGACGCCTGATCGCGCCGATGCAGGCGCAATTCGATCGCGTGCTCGCGATCCCCGACGACCCGTCGAAACCCGTCTGGTGGTGGTGCGACGCGCTCTTCATGGCGCCGCGTGCGTGGGCGGGTCTCGCTCAAGTGACCGGCCAATCCAAGTACCTCGACTACATGGACCGCGAATGGTGGATCACGACGGACCTGCTCTACGACCCGATCGAGCATCTCTACTCACGCGACGCGACCTACCTCGACCGCCATGAAGCCAACGGCCGCAAGATCTTCTGGTCACGCGGCAACGGCTGGGTCATGGGCGGCATCGTGCGGGTGCTCGACGTGTTGCCGCGCGACTACCCCGGCCGGGCGCGATACGTCGACTTGTTGCGCGAGATGGCCAACAGACTCGCTGCGATCCAGGGTGAAGACGGCCTCTGGCGCCCGGGTCTTCTAGACGCGACCGCTTATCCCTACGCGGAAGTCTCCGGTTCGGCTTTCTACACCTACGCAATGGCGTGGGGCATCAACCACCACGTCCTCGACCGCAAACGCTTCACGCCCGTGGTGACCCGCGCGTGGCGGGGTCTCCTCTCGCATATCTACGAAGATGGCCGGCTCGGCTCGATCCAGCCAATTGGCGCGGCTCCCGACGCCTTTCAGCCGAGCTCGAGCTACGTCTATGGCGTTGGTGCGCTTCTTCTCGCGGGCTCAGAACTCGCGCGACGCTAGGGTCCGACAAAATCTCCGCTGATGATGACCACACGCCCATCGTTGATGGGGAATGCGAGGCCGCTGCTGCCCCAGCGCATGGGAGCCCAGCCATAGACGAGCGGCGGTGAGCTTCCCGGGAGCTGATCGTTCGAAAAATACGGCAGGTCGATGAGAGCAATGGGTGCGTGCGTCGTGAAATCATACGACTGAATCCGCATGCCGCCGGTGCCGCCGTAGTAGCGCCACACGATGAAGAACCTGTTGTGCGGGACGTCGAGAATCGTCCGATGGGGCTGCTCGTCGGATGTAAAGGGCAGCACGCCCAACAACGCCTGCGCCTCGGTATCGTAATTGGCACCCCCATCCGCGATCACCGTGCCGGCCGCAAAATGAATGTCGCCGCCGTATTCGAAATCCGTTCCTGGAGCCTTGAAGGTCTGCACGAGGCCGCCTGGCCCCACGGCAAGCGTGTAGAGGCCGGACGGGAACGCGCCGGCGTCGTTGGCATAGAGCACGCTGCTATCGGCGCCCCACTGGACCGACGTCGTGCAGGGATCGTCATTGGGCCCACCCGGCACGAGTTCCGGTCGCGCCTGATCGTCGTCATAGATCGCGAGCGAGTCGCACTCCGGCGAAATGCCCGCACCGAGCGCAACCGCCACCGCGACCGTATGCGAATTGTCCGGTGACGGCTGGATGTCGCGCGCCCGATGGGCATCGTTCGGCCGGGCCGGAGCGAGCGGCATCGTCAGGTCCACGGTCATCGCCGGCAGCGACAGGCGCTCGACATCGCCGCTCAGATCGCGGCCCACGTAGAGGAATTCGTCGCCCTTCGAGACCGCCAGAAGATTCGGACCCGAACCGACCGGCGTGGTTGCCAGCACGGCGCCCGTATCCGGATCGATGGTGGCGATCGTGTTCTCGGTTGCCGAGCCGTTGTTCGGTGTCGAGGCATAGAGGACGTGACGCGTGGAGTCCCACGCGAGGTGATTGGCGGCGACCTGCGCGAACTTGACCGTGTAGCCGTTCGCTCCGGTGATCGTGTCGGAAACCGACAGGGTTACGTGGATGACGACCCCTGAACCATCCAGAACCTGCTGGCAAGCATAGCTGTCGAGGTTGCAGCCAACGACGGTGACGCTGTCGGTGTAGGTGCCAATCGGCAGGCCCGCTTTGAACCAGATGCTGACGTAGCCGTCAGGGCCGCCGTTGCCGCCCACGTCCACACCGCCAACGGCGTTGGTGCTGAACTCGGTGTCCGTGAATTGCACCCGGCCCGTGGTGATGTTGGTGACGGTCATCGGCACAATGACCGTTACCGGCTGCACGAACGACAGCGTCTGGCTGTTCACCGTCGTGCTGCCGAGCGTGAATCCGGGCCGCGGCAGCGCGACGCCGGTTACGGAATAGTGGGTCGTGAACGACTGCGGGTCACCGATGCGCGCGTTGCAGGACGAGTCGCCGCACATGAATAGCTGCATGGTGTCCGTGAAGTTGCCAGGCCCCACGGCCGCGGGGTCACGGAAGCGGATATCGATCCGGAAACTCGTGTTCGTCAGGGATTGCGTCGAAAATTCGTAGATGCCGTTACGCGACAGGATTGCGCCGAAATAGACGCCGGCAAGCGTGGTATTGGTCACCGTGACGTCGACGCTGCTGAACGGCGGACTCGTCTCGGAGGTATCGCCGGTCACGTCGATCGAAGTCACCGAAAGCGAAAATCCCTTTTCAGGCGCGACCGGGCCGCCCCCGGAGCCATCGCCCCCGCCGCCACAGCCGGCGAGACAGGCAGCCGCCAGCCAGACGGCGACTGCAATCAGGTGCACGCGAATCGTTCGCATCGGTCATCCCTGCCATCTGACTTAATTCGAATTCTGGAGTCGTCGAATGGCGCTTCAGTCTACCAGCGTCCTTCAGTTGGCCGTCAATTCACACAGCACGTGCTCGGACACCGCATCGGCGCAGCTCAAGGTTTCCAGCTTGTTGGTGTTGTCGCCCGTTGGGATGAAGGCGACGAGACCCTTGGGGTATTCGGGACACTGGAACTCGACGACGTAGCGCTTGCGCTTGCTCTCCTGCCCGACGAGACGGGTCTGGGTGGCGCTGCACTTCACGCCGCCAGCGGCGAGCGCTTCCTTCAAAGTATCCAGGGTGACCGGCTTCACCACGGGCCCGGCGTCGGTCAGGCGGCACTTGATGCCATTTTGTGCCGCGTCCTGGCAGCTCATCACCGTGGGCGGCTGGTCTGAACCCGCCTGCGCGGTTCTCAACAAATAGCCGCCGCCGCCGTCACACACGACTTCCGAATATTCAGTGTGGCTTTGAGCACTGCGGCCGAACCACTGGAGCCTTTGCACGGCGCACTTCGTGCCCGCCGCGGACATCACCGACGCCGCCATGACCTTCACGTCCTTGTTCGCCGGCAGCTGGCAGAACATGTCGGACTTGCGGCCCGCGGCGGTTTCCAGGGCATAGGTGGCATCGGCCGAGAAGCAGGAGATCGCATACGGCTCCGCATCGCCCTGGGACACGACGATGTAGCCAAGGCCGTTGCCGCAGGCGACTTCGTAGATCCGGACGTCGGACACCTTGCCGTTGATCTTCGTCTTGCCACGACCGACCGGCTCCGCGTCGACCACCTCGCACGGCAGTTGCATCGCCTTCAGCAGCTGAGTGCCTGCGACCTTCGCATCCGCGTGGGCGGCGGCGGGATCCTGGCCTTTCAGGATGCCGGCGCGGCCGACGTAGTCGTCCACCTTGTCGGCCTGCCCCGCGTGATAGGCGCCCTCCTCCACATGCGACTGGGCACTCGAGCCGCTCGTCCCGCTCGAACCGCCCGGATTATTCTGCGCACGCGCCCCACCAGCGACTGCGAACGCGACAAGTGTGCAAAGAACAACTGCAATGGCATGGCGATTCATTGCGCTACTTCTCCTCTGACTGGATGGCGAGATTGCCCGCCGACAACCCTTCGGCCGTTGCGACGATATCGATCGCGCCGCCCCGACCCGCGGTCGAGCGCACGATCAACAAGGCAAGGCCGTTGAAGGCCTGTCGATAAGGCGCCTGGAACGATTCGATGGTGGCGGCGTTGCCATTGTCGACGGCAGCGATCTCGCCTGCGCCCGCGACGCGGAAATGCACCAGGTTGTCCGCGAGCGGACAGAACTTCCCGTCCTTGTCCTCGATTCGCACCGTGATGAAGGACAGGTCGTCGCCGTCCGCCCGGATGAGCTTGCGGTCCGCGATCAACTCGATGCGCGCCGGCGCGCCGGCCGTGCGGAACTCGTCCCGCGCAATCTCCTTGCCGCCCTTGTAAGCGATCGCCGTGAGCGTTCCCGGTGCATAGGGCACCTGCCACTCGAGTCGATACTTGCTCTTGAAGGTCGGCGTCGCGCTCACGTTCTGGTTCGGCCCGACCGGCAGGTCGACCGGCTCCGCGCGCGTCTTCTTGCGACCCAGAGACTTGCCGTTGAGGAACAATTCCACTTCGGCGCCGTTCGAGTAAGCCATGACCGGAATGCTCTGCCCTTCGCGCCCTGCCCAGTTCCAGTGCGGCAGCACGTGGACCATCGGCTTCGTCGTCCAGACGCTCTGGTAGAGGTAGTAGCGGTCCTTCGGAAATCCCGCGAGGTCGACCAGGCCGAAGTAGGAGCTGCGCGCGGGCCAGTCGTGCGTGTTGTCCTCTTTCCAGCCGAAGAACGGCGTCGGTTCGCCGATGTAGTCGAACCCCGTCCACACGAATTCACCGAGCAATGCCGGCAGCGCGTCCTGCGCCTCGAACTCGAGATCCGGGCAATAAGCCCAGGACGGCGCGATGATGTCGTAGCTCGAGATCTGGAGCGATGAGTGCTTTTGGTATTTCTCGAGCGGCAAATGATAGGTCCCGCGCGAACTCACGCAGGACGCCGTCTCCGACCCGTAGATGATCCAGTCCGGGCGCGCCTTCATGATTTCGCGGTAGCGGTTCGGCTTGTAGTTGAAGCCCGGGATGTCGACTTCATCCGCGAGCTTGTTGCGGATCGCCTCCTCCCAGTTGTTGAAGGCGGAGGTCGTGGGACGCGTTGGATCGTCCTCGTGATAGAACGCGGTGAGTCGCTTCGCTTCCTTCCAGCCGTCGGGCTGACCCTGCTCCGGGATCTCGTTGCCGATGCTCCAGAGGATGATGCTCGGGTGATTGCGGTCCCGATGCACCATGTCACGCAGGTCACGCTCCGACCACTCATCGTAGAACTTGCTGTAGCCGTTCGGCACCTTCGGGATGCGCCACATATCGAAGGCCTCGTCCATCACGAGGAGCCCGAGCCGATCGGCGAACTCGAGGAGTTCAGGCGACGGTGGATTGTGGCTCGTGCGGATGGCGTTGACGCCGGCGGCCTTCAGGATCTCGAGCTGCCGCTCGGTGGCTCGGCGACTCACCGCCGCGCCCAGCGCACCGAGGTCGTGATGCAGGCATACACCGTGCAACTTGAGCGCACGGCCATTCAGCAGAAAACCTTTCTTGTGATCGAACGCGATCGTGCGCACGCCGAAGGGCGTCGTGTAGCGATCGACGACCGTTCCCGATGCCACAATCTCGGTGACGAGGGAATAGAGATACGGATGATCGACATCCCAGCGCTGCGGCCCGCGGAGCGTGAGGCTGCTCGACACAGTCTCGGTGCCGGAACCCGAAACGACTGCCGGCGATTCCACTTGCGCCACGTTCTTGCCAGCGCCGTCCACGATGGACGAGCGCACGACGACCTGGGCGGCGTCACTCGAGCGATTGCGCACTTCGGTTTTCACCGCGACCGTTGCCGACGTTGCAGTCACCGCCGGCGTCGTCACGTACGTGCCCCAACGCGCGACGTGCACGGGCCCGGTCGTGTCGAGCCAGACGTTGCGGTAGATGCCCGCGCCCGGATACCAGCGCGAAGCGTTCGGTTCCGGCGCAAGCCGCACGGCGAGCACATTCGGACGGCCGTCCGTGCGCAGCTGCGGTGTGAGATCGAAGGCGAAGCCGATATACCCGTACGGCCTTCCACCCAACTCCTGCCCGTTGAGCCAGACATGCGCATTCGACATTGCGCCGTCGAATTCAATCGTGGTGTAGCGCTTGCCGTCGCCGGGCGGCAGCGTGAAGGTCTTTCGATACCAACCCGTGCCGGAGATGGGCAGCCCGCCGGTGTGGGGATTGATCGCGGCGTCGAAGGGACCTGCAATCGCCCAATCGTGCGGCAGGCGCACGTCCGACCAGCGCGCGTCGCTGAATCCCGGTTGCTCTGCTCCGGGAGCATCGCCCAGGAAGAACCGCCAGCCGTCGTTGAATGCAATGCGACGCGGCGGCATGGGGAGGTGCTCCGCCGCTCCCGCGGTCGCCGAGAGCATGGCAGCCTTCAGCATGCCCTGGCCGTCGAGCCACCCTAGAAACGGCTGCGGCCAGTCGGCAGCCGCACCCTGGTTCGTCGGCCGCAGACCGAAGCCGTGACCGACGCCGGCAAGGATATGCATTTCCGCGGACACGCCGGCGCGGCGGAGCGCGACGAAATGCTGCGCGAGCTGCTCTGAAAACTCGGGCCGGTCGTCCGCGCCGCACACGAGGTAGGCCGGCGGCGTCTCGCTCGAGACGTTCAGCGTACCGTGGATGCTCGGATAGAAGAGCGCCTGGAACGACGGTCGCGAGCTCAAGCGCTCGATCGGGTCCGCCGCCGCGGGCGTGCCGGGATTGAACAAGGTGCCGGCGAGCGCCGCCAATTCTCCGCCCGCGGAGAATCCCATCACGCCGATGCGCTGCGGATCGAGTTGCCACTCCGACGCATGACTGCGCACGACTCGCAGCGCGCGCTGGGCATCGGCGAGTTCCGTGCCTTCCACCGTGTAGGTCGAGCCGGGCTGGCGGGCCAACCGGTACTTCAGGACGAAGGCCGCGACGCCGTGATCGGCAAGGAACCGCGCAACGTTGTGTCCCTCGTGATCCGTCCACAATTCCGCGTGACCGCCGCCGGGAATGACGACGACACCCGCTCCGCTTGCGGTGCCCTGCGGCGGCAGATAAACGGTGATCGACGGGCGATGCACGTTCGAAACGATGTGCTCCCGGTTTTCGTAGAGACGCACGGTCTCAGCGCCGGTCTTGCCCTCCGATCCCGGCGCGCCGTTCGGCCAGAGCAGCAGCACTTGCGGATCGGCTGCGGCTGCGGCTGCGGCCAGCGGCAGCAGGCCGATCGCGATCAGGAGCACGAGACTGCGTATCGTTCGCATGGAAACTTCTGCCTACTTGCGCGTAAAGCGATCGAATACGGTGATGACGGGAAGCGCGTTCTGCTTGTCGTCGAAGTAACCGCGCGACCCGAGGCGGCCCGTGACCGCGGGTTCCCACCAGAACACGCCTTTGCCGTGCCCGTTCGGTGTCTCCATCACGACGCGATTCACCTCGTCGAGAAACTGCCGCTGGCCCTCCGGCGTCTCCGGAAACGGCGCGGCCTTGCCGACGTATTCGGCCGGCCGCCAGTTGTACGCGGCTTCGACCACGATGATGTCCTTGCCGTACTCGTGCGCCATGAAATCGAGATTGGCGCGCAAGTCATTGAGGCTGCCGTGCCACCACGGATAGTACGACTGGCCGATGATGTCGTAGGGAATCCCGTAGGAATCCAGCTTGTCGAGAAAAGCCTTCGTGCCCTTGATATCGCCGCCACGGTCGATGTGGATCATGATCTTTGGGCGCGGACCGTTGCCCCGCCCGGCATCCACGCCGTTGACGCCGGCGTAGATGAGCTCCGCGAACTGATCCCATTGTTCCGGCAACTGGCCGTCCGGCCAGAGGATGCCGTGCGTGATCTCGTTGCCGATCTGCACCATGTCGGGCAGCACGCCTGCGTCGCGAAACGCGGCGATCGTGTCGCGCGTGTATTCGAAGACTGCCTGCCGGAGCTCGGCGTGCGACTTTCCGAGCCAGGCCTTCGGGATGGGTTGCTGCTGCGGATCGGCCCAGCCGTCGGCGTAGTGATAGTCGAGCAGGAACTTCATTCCGAGCTTGCGCGCATCCTGGGCGAGCGCAATCGTGTAGTTCAGGTCGTTCGGCAACTGCGTCGGCGTGTGAAAGAGCCGCAGCCGCACCCAGTTGTAGCCGTGGTCGTGCAGGATCTCGAGGCCGGGCTTGCCCTTGCCCTCGTCCTTGAAGACGACGCCCTTCTGTTCCGCCTGGCGGAGAAACGACACGTCGGCGCCGACGGCGTAGTCGAACGCTTGAGCGGCGCCCGACAACAGGAGCGCCGCGAGACCGAGGACGCAGCGATTGCTCACGGACGCTCCAACGTCTTCTGTGCGCCGACCGCTCCCGTCGGACGCCAGACCGTGACGACGAGCTTGACCGCGTGCGCGTCGGAGCCCGCCGGTCGTCCACCGGAGATCACCTGCGCGGTGTTGAACTCGGGAAGCTTCTGCTCGCCGCCGGCGATCAACTTGCCCTTGTCGTCGAGCAGCTGCCAGGTCAAGCGGTAGTCGTGCATCGGGTACGACGGCAGATCGTGCTCGCCCTTCGGCGTCACCTTCGCGGTGAATTCGGGCGCATCACTGGCGGCCGGATCCTTCCACGCGGCCTCGATGGTCGCAGCGGCGTTGATCTCCTGCCAGACCGCATACGAGGGTTTGCGCTGGCGGTTCTCATCGACCACGCCATGTTCGACGAAGCCCTCTTCCTGGCCGGGCCAGAGATTGCGCCGTGACTTGTAGTCCTGGTAACACCAGAGGATGGCGCCCGCGATCCAGTCGCGCTTCGCGAGCACCGGCATCTGGTCCTGCAGGGTCTTGACGCGCTTCTCGTCGGCTTCCACCGCGTTCTTCGCGAAGATTCCGGGGAAACCCATTTCCGAGATGATCACCATCTTGTCCGGAAACATGCGGTCGACCTTGTCGAGCGAGGGCTCGAGTGCCGATGCCGGCCCGTGCCACGCGCCGAAGTACTGGTTCATCATGAGGAAGTCCGCGTCATTCGCGGCGGAATCCTCGGCGCGCGCAAGCTTCGGCAGGTTGTCGTCCGCATAACTCACGAAACGCTCGGGATCGAGCTTGCGGATGAATTCATGCATCGCGCGAAAATAGGCAATGCCGCCCGGTGTCGCGGTCGCGCTTTCATTCAGCGCGCTCCACGCGAAGACGGCCGGATGATTGCCCGCCTCCGCGATCATCTCTCCCATCTGCTGTTTCGCGAGCGCCACCACTTTGGGATTGGAGAGCTGCGCCTCGCTGAACTGCCACAGGGGAATCTCCGGCATCATCAGGATGCCGTGGCGGTCGGCGTAGTCGAGGATGAAGGGATTCTGCGGGTAGTGCACCGGGCGCGAGAGCGTCGTGTGCATCGCCTTCATGTCGTCGTAGTCGTGGCGCATCGTGCCCGCGGTTTCGGCAAGACCCTCGGTCGGCGAGTCTTCGTGGCGGGCCATGCCCGTGAGCCGCACGCGCTCGCCGTTGATGAGCAGATGCCGGTCGCGGATCTCGATCCGCCGCACGCCGAAGGTGTCGTTGTGTACATCGAGCCCCTTGCCCTTGTTGTCCACGACCTCGACGACCATGCGGTAGACGTTCGGATGGTCGATGCCCCAGAGCTTCGGCGCCGTGAGCTTCAGGGAGACCGCGATATCTGCCGCACCGGGTTCGACGGTGATCGAACGCGAATCGGTCGCTTCGACCGTGTTCGCGGGACCAAACGCGGTCGCGCGCACCGTCACGGCGGCATTGCGCGTGCCGCTGCTGCGCAGGTAGACGCGATCGGTCACGACGGCGCTGGCGTTGTCCGCGGCGACGACACTTCGAATCATCTGGCGGTCGACCTGGACAGCGCCGCCCGTGGTGAGCCACACATCGCGCACGATGCCACCGTAGTCCCACCAGTCGTACCAGGCTTCCGGTTCGCCGCGCGCGCCCCATCCGGGGATGGTCGTCGCGCCCGGACGGTTGTCGATGGCGATGGCGAGGAAGTTCGTCGCCTTGAGTTGCGGCGTGATGTCGAAGGAATACGCCGTGAATCCGCCCTCGTGACGCCCGATCTCGACGCCGTTCAGCCACACATGCGCCGCGTAGAAGGTGGCGCCGAAGTGCAGCTCCACGCGCCCGCCCGCGACGACCGGCGGCATTTCAAAACGGCGGAAATACCAGCCGGTGCCAAGATAATCGTGGTGCTTGCCGACGTTCCAGGTGTGCGGCACGGTCACCTGCTCGGTGTCGGGCGGCAGTTGCTTCTGCCAGCCGGCGGCCTCGCCCGACGGGCCGGGATCCGTGCGAAAGAGCCAGTCGCGGTTGAGATCGATGCGAGTGGCGCCGAGCGCGGGACCCGCAACGAGAACACCGAGCGCCACGAAGCGCGAGAAACGACCGATTGCATTCATGGCATCACCTGTCCGCCGTTGACGTGAATGATCTGACCCGTGATGTAGCCGCTCAGCTCTCCGGAAGCGAGGAAGAGAAACGCGCCGACACAGTCGTTCGGCACGCCGGCGCGGCCGAGCGGCACGGATTTGCGCATGGCTTCCATCCGCTCGGGCGGTGTCGTCGCATGGAACGGCGTTTCGATCACACCCGGGGAGACCGCGTTGACGCGTATCTTTTTCGCCGCCAGGTCGCGCGCGAGATGACGAGTCAGGTTGTGAACGAACGCTTTCGAGGAGGCGTAGATGCCCGCGCCCGATCCGCCGCCGTCGAGCCCTGCGATCGAACCGACGTTGATGATGACGCCCGCACTCTGCTCCAGATGCGGAATCGCCGCGCGGCAGGCGCCGAGCACGGCGCGCGCATTGAGATCGAACACGGCGTCGAGGAATTCATCGTCGGCCTCGAGGATCGGACGGCGCCCGACGATCGCACCCGCGTTGTTGACGAGGATGTCGAGCCCGCCGAGCGCCCGCGCGGCCTCCTCGACGACTCGAGCCGCGACACCGGATTCCGAAAGATCGCCCTGCACGAGCACCACCGTGCCGCCCCCGCCGCGTATGCGCTCGGCCAGCGCATTGGCGGCCGGTGCGTGCGAACGAAAATGCAGCGCGACCTGCGCACCCTGCTGCGCGAACGCCTGGACGACCGCTGCGCCGATGCCGCTGCTCGCTCCGGTGACAAGTACGCGTTTCCGATCGAGGTCGCCGATCTGGAGCATGGGTGGCTGCAACTACTGGCGATACGGATGGCGGAAGAAATCAATGGCCGGCGTCGGTTCGTTGTGCCGGCGGAAACTGAAGAGCGTCGCGTTCTCCCACGAGGAGCCCTCGCCCCAGCGCGTCTTGCACTGGGTGGAGATCCAGGCCGGCTCCCAGTACACCGTGCCGATGCCGCCGTTGTCGACGATCGTCTGCGTGAGATCGACCAGGTAGCGCTTCTGTCCGTCCGGAGTCGCCGGATAGCCCGGAATCAGCGAATCCTCGCCGAGGATATTGTTCAGGCTGTCGACGGACTCGAGCGTCCAGGGGTAAGCCGTTTCGACGACCACGACGTCGGCGTTGTAGCGCGCGCGCAGCCGCTTGATCACGGCGCCGAGTCCCGCGATCGAATACTTCGACCACTTCGAGTAATAGCTGATGCCGATCAGGTCGAAGCCCGTTACGCCGGCCTGGCTTGCGGCCGCGAACCACGGCTCCACGTTTTCGGGCTGCGCGACATGCAGCATCACGCGCGGCTGGATGCTCGATTGCTTGCCCGCGTCGCGCACGGCGCGGATGCCGGCGTTGAAAAGCTTCGCGTTGCGCGGCCAGTTTGTGACATGGCCGCCGTCCCAATCGGCCCGGCCGAGCAGGTCGCCGTTGGTCTCGTTGCCGACCTGCACCCATTGCGGCATCAGGCCGTCCTTGTCGAGCGCGATGAGCGTGTCGTAGGTGTAGCTGTAGAGCGCCTGGGCGAGCGCATCCTCGTCCGTGATGTTCGCCCAGGCGGCCGGGATGATCTGCTTGCCGCCGTCCGCCCAGTCGTCGGAGTAATGAAAATCGAGGAGCGACTCCATGCCGGCGGCCCGCGTGCGGCGAAGGGTCTTCTTCACGTCCTCGAGGTTGCTGTAGCGCGTCCAGGTGGCGTTGTTCCAGAGCCGTACGCGCACGATGTTCGCTCCGTGCGCGTGCAGGATGTCGAACGCGTCCCGCACCATGCCGCCCTCGCGCAGCTGCCCGCCGCAATCCTCGATTTCGTTGACGTACGAGAGGTCGGCGCCGAGATAGAGCCTGGCCGGTGGCCCCGCCGCCGCCGCCGCGCCCAGCGCAAGACACCACAGACCGAGCAGGAATCGCTTCACGGACCTATTAATCATACTAATAACGGGCGTGGGGCTCAAGAGCCGGCCTTTTCTGCATTTTGTGCCGGCCAAGTCCATCGTATATTGATAATATAATATGCCGGAGAGCCAGCGGATTCCGCCTGGATTCCGCGACCGACGACGGATAGCAGCGCCATGACGAAAGACAAGCAGCCCCTGCGCAGCTCGAGGAGCTACGGCGGCAAGGACAAGGACGGCTTCATCCATCGCAGCTGGATGAAAAGCCAGGGACTCCCCCCCGACGTATTCGACGGCCGCCCGGTCATCGGCATCTGCAATACCTGGTCCGAGCTCACCCCCTGCAACGTGGGCCTGCGCGCGGTCGCAGAACACGTCAAGCGCGGCGTTTGGGAGGCCGGCGGCCTGCCGCTCGAGTTTCCCGCGATGTCGCTCGGCGAGACGCAGATGCGCCCTACGGCGATGCTGTTCCGCAACCTCCTCGCGATGGAGGTCGAAGAATCGATCCGCGGCAATCCGATCGACGCCGTCGTGCTCCTCGGCGGCTGCGACAAGACCACGCCCGGCCAGCTGATGGGCGCGGCGAGCGTCGACCTGCCGACACTCGTCGTTTCGAGCGGACCCATGCTGAACGGCAAGTTCCGCGGCCGCGACATCGGCTCCGGCACCGACGTCTGGAAGTTCAGCGAATCGGTGCGCGCCGGCCAGATGTCGCTCGGCGACTTCCTGTCGGCGGAGTCCGGCATGTCGCGCACGCCCGGAACCTGCATGACGATGGGCAGCGCGTCGACCATGGCGAGCCTGATGGAAGCCATGGGTATTGCCCTTTCGTACAACGCGACGGCGCCGGCCGTCGATGCGCGCCGCAATGTCATTGCGCACGAAAGCGGCCGCCTGATCGTGCGCATGGCGCGCGAGGACCTGCGCCTGTCGAAGATCCTGACACGCGCCGCTTTCGAGAATGGCATCCGCACGCTCGCGGCAATCGGCGGCTCGACCAACGCCGTCCTGCACCTGCTGGCCGTCGCGGGCCGCCTTGGCATTCCACTCGAGCTCGACGACTTCGACCGGCTGTCGGCTACCGTCCCGCTGCTCGTCGACTTGCAGCCTTCCGGCCGCTTCCTCATGGAGGATCTGCATTACGCGGGTGGCTTGCCGGCGGTCCTCAAGGAATTGGCACCGCTCCTGCATCTGGAAGCGCCGACCGTGAGCGGCCAGACGCTCGGTGAGGGCATCGCCACGGCCGAGTGCTTCAACCGGGAGGTCATCCGCACGGCGGCGGAACCCGCGAAGCCCGTGTCCGGCATCTGGGTGCTGAAGGGCAACCTGTGCCCGGGCGGGGCCATCATGAAGCCAAGCGCGGCCACCAGCGGCCTCGTCGCGCACCGCGGCCGCGCCGTCGTGTTCGATTCGATCGAGGACTTGCGCGCGCGCATCGACGACCCGGCGCTCGACGTGGATGAGAATTCGATCCTCGTCCTCAAGGGTTGCGGGCCGAAGGGCTATCCGGGCATGCCGGAAGTCGGCAACATGCCCCTGCCGCGGAAACTCCTTGAGCGGGGCGTGACGGACATGGTGCGAATTTCGGATGCCCGGATGAGCGGCACTGCGTTCGGCACGGTGGTGCTGCACGTGGCGCCCGAAGCGGCGGCCGGCGGGCCGCTCGCCGTGATCCAGAATGGCGATGAGATCCTGCTCGACGGCCCGCAGCGGCGGCTCGAGCTCCTGATCCCGGCCAAGGAACTCGAGGCCCGCATCGCGGCGTGGAAGAAAAATGTCCCGCCGTCGAAGCACGAGCGCGGCTACTATCGACTGTACATCGATCACGTATTGCAGGCCGACCGGGGCTGCGATCTCGACTTCCTGACCGGCGCGAGCGGCAGTGTCGTCGAACGGGAATCGCACTGACGGCGGACGCGCAATACCATAACAACGAACCACCGATCGATCGCCTGACGAATTCCTGAGGGGGGACTCCGTGACGCTTGCAACACTCGACATTGCCATCATTGGCATCTACGCGGTTTCGATCTTCCTGCTCGCGCAATATGTCTCGCGCGAGCAAACCGGCCACAAGAAGGACGCGCAGGACTATTTCCTCGCGAGCCGCGCCCTGCCCTGGTGGGCGATCGGCACCTCGCTCATCGCGGCGAATATTTCCGCCGAGCAGATCATCGGCATGTCCGGGTCCGGCTACGTGATCGGGCTCGGCATCGCCTCCTATGAATGGATGGCGGCCATCACGCTCATCATCGTCGGCAAGTATTTCGTGCCGATTTTCCTGAAGAACGGCATCTACACGATGCCGGAATTCCTCGAGAAGCGTTACAGCCCGGCCGTGCGCACGGTGATGGCGGTGTTCTGGCTCGGCGTGTACATCTTCGTGAACCTGACGGCGATCCTCTGGCTCGGCGCCACGGCGGTTCATACCGTCACCGGCATGGACGTGCAGACGGCGGTGGTCTGCATCGGCGTGTTCGCCGGCGCCTATGCGCTCTACGGAGGCCTGAAGGCGGTCGCCCTCACCGATATCGTGCAGGTCTCGCTCCTCGTGCTCGGCGGCCTCATCATCAGCTACATCGCGTTGAACCAGGTGTCGAACGGCGCGGGTATTGTTGCCGGCTTCCATGAGCTCACGACGCGCTTCCCCGAGAAGTTCGACATGATCCTTGCGAAGACGAGCCCGAACTACAAGGACCTGCCGGGCCTCTCGGTGCTCCTCGGCGGCATGTGGGTGATGAACGTTTCCTACTGGGGCTTCAACCAGTACATCATCCAGCGCGCCCTCGGCGCGAAGAGCATCCGCGAAGCGCAGAAGGGCATCGTGCTCGCCGCGTTCCTGAAACTCCTGATGCCCGTCATCATCGTGCTGCCGGGCATCGCGGCCGTCGCGCTCGCGCCGGATCTGCCAAAGCCCGACGAAGCCTACCCGCACCTGATGTCGATGCTGCCGACCGGCATCCTCGGCCTCGTGTTCGCGGCGCTCGTCGCCGCCGTGATCGCCTCGCTCGGCTCCAAGATCAATTCGATCGCGACCATCTTCACGATGGACGTCTACAAGCCGCTGCGCCCCAACACCTCGCAGCAGCGCCTCGTGCTGATCGGCCGGAGCGCCGCCGTCATCGCGCTCATCGTCGCGATCTTCGCGGCCAAGCCCCTGCTCGGGAGCTTCGACCAGGCGTTCCAGTACATCCAGGAATTCACCGGCTTCTTCACGCCCGGCATTTGCGTGATCTTCCTGCTCGGCATGTTCTGGGACCGCACCACGGCGCTCGGCGCGCTCGTCGCCGCCATCGGCTCGGCCGTGCTGTCCTTTGCGCTCAAGATCTACTGGCCAGGACTGCCCTTCATGGACCGCGTGGGGCTCGTGTTCCTCGCCTGCTTCGCCGTCGCGATCGTGATCTCGCTCGTGCAGCCGCGGCGAACCACGGCGCTCAGGGTCGAACTCAAGAACATCGACTACTCGACGAGCACCGGCTTCAACATCGCGGCGCTCATCGTCACGGCCATCCTGATCACGCTCTATGCGCTCTGGTGGTAGGTAACGATGTCGGGCGCCAACCTGGAAAAGCCGGACGAGATCATCCGCGCCGGGAATACGCTCGGCGAAGGCATCCTCTGGGATTCGCGCAGGCAGGTGCTGTGGTGGACCGACATCCACGAGCGGCACCTGCACCGCTACGCCTGGGACCGGCGGGCGGTCGAAACGCTCGACACCCCGGAGCGCGTCGGATCATTCGGCCTCGTGGCCGGGAGCGAGCGGCTGATCGCCGCCTTTGCGAGCGGCATCGCCCTGTACGAACCCCGCACGCAGGCGGTCGCGTGGCTCGCCCGGCCGCAGCAAGACGTGCCCGGCGTGCGTTTCAATGATGGGCGCGTCGACCGCCAGGGCCGCTTCTGGAGCGGCACCATGTGCGAGACGCAGCCGCGAACCTCGATCGGCGGCCTCTACAGCGTCAATGGCGCGGGCGAGGCGCGCTGCCACGTCCGCGGCGTCAGCATCTCGAACGGCCTCTGCATGAGCCCGGACGGCGCGCTGCTTTACTTCGCCGACTCACCGACGCGCACGATCAACGCCTACGAGCTGCTCGAACCCGAGGGCACCCTGGGCGAAAAGCGGACTTTCGCCCGCACGCCCGACGGTACCGTGCCGGATGGCGCGACCGTGGACGTCGACGGATGCGTGTGGAGCGCGCACTGGGGCGGCCATTCCGTCGTCCGCTACACGCCCGACGGCCGTGTCGACCGCACCATCCGGGTGCCCGCGAGCCAGCCGAGCTGTGTGTGCTTCGGCGGGCCGGACCTCGACTGGCTGTTCGTAACGAGCGCTCGCGAAGACCTGGATGCGGCGGCGCTTGCCAGGGAGCCGCACGCGGGCGACGTTTTCGTTTACCGTACAGGCATCAAGGGCCTGCCAGAATCCGAGTATCGCCAAACCGAGCACCTGCCATGATCGTTCGCGCACGAGGCCAGAACCTCACCTACAGCATCGTCCATGACCTCGGCGTGGCCGTCGTAACCGGCACCTATTCCAAGGACAACCCGTTTCCCGTCGAAGCGGAATTGTGCCGGCAGTACGGCGCGAGCCGCAGCGTGCTGCGTGAAGCGGTCAAGATGCTGACCGCGAAGGGCCTCCTCGGCGCAAGGCCCCGCCAGGGCACGTGGGTGCAGCCCGAGGAAAACTGGAACATGCTCGATCCGGACATCCTCGGCTGGCTCCTCGAGCGCAAGTACTCGCCCGCCCTCCTCATCGAGTTCACCGAGATTCGCCTCGCCGTCGAGCCGGGTGCCGCCGCACTGGCAGCGAAGGTCGCGGGCCCCGCGGAGAAATCGGCGGTCCGCAGCGCCATCGAACGCATGCAGGCCGCGGAGCGCGGCGACGACGACCCGCTCGAATCGGACATTGCCTTCCACATGGCTGTGCTCAAGGCGAGCCGCAATCGTTTCTATGCGCAGCTCACCGGCCTCACGGCGACGGCGCTTCGCATCAGCATCCGCACGACCAACCGCTACAAGGGCGTGTCGCTCGCGAGCGTCGCCGACCACAAGAAGGTCGCGGACGCGATCATCGCCGGCAAGCCGGCCGTAGCCGCGGAGGCGATGCGCAAGCTCATCCAGGAAGCGCTCGACCTGATCACCGCGGGCGAAGAGCGCCACGCTGCCCGCCGCCAGTCGGCTTCCGCAGCCCGCTGACGCGCCGGGAGGCGCTGACATGAAGACTCTCGCTTGCGCCCTGCTGCTGCTTGCGGGACTGGGCGCGGCAATCGCGGCGCCGCCGAAATCATCGGTAGCCGTCGATCCGGCCGGCGTCCTGCGCTGGACCGCGTCCGGCAAGGAAGTGGCGCTCTTCGGGGTGAATTACACCGCGCCCTTCGCCCACGCCTTCCGCGCGCACCAGCGCCTCGGCATCACGCCGGAAAAGGCGATCGACGCGGACGTCTACCACTTCGCGCGGCTCGGCTTCGATGCGTACCGGGTGCATGTCTGGGACCGTGAGGTCAGCGACGCGCAGGGCAACGTCGTTCAGAACGAGCACCTGCGCGCCTTCGACTATCTGCTCGCCGCGCTCAAGAAACGCGGCATCAAGATCATCCTGACGCCGCTGCAGTTCGGCAACGCGGGCCACCCGGAACCGGGCGTGCCGCTCGCGGGCTTCACCAGCAAGTACGGCAAGCAAGGCAGCCTCGAAATCCGCGAATCCTGGCCGCTGCAGGAGCGCTACCTGGCGCAATTCGTGAGCCACGTGAATCCGTATACGGGGCTTGCGTACAAGGACGATCCGGACATCCTCGCCTTCGAGATCTGCAACGAGCCGGGCCATTTCGAGTACGCGCCGACCGTCGAGTACATCAACAGCATGGTGCTGGCGATCCGCGGCACCGGCTCGACGCAGCCGATTTTCTACAACATGAGCCACGGCATCCCGGTCGCCCAGGCTTACCTCGATGCGAACGTCCAGGGCGGCACGTTTCAGTGGTACCCCGCGAATCTCGTCGCGGGCCACGAACAGCGCGGCAATTTCCTGCCGTATGTCGATGACTACCCGATCCCGTTTGCCGCGAACCCGAAGTTCCAGCGCAAGGCAAAGATCGTCTACGAGTTCGACGCGGCCGACATCGGCCGCGCGTACATCTATCCCGCGATCGCCCGCACCTTCCGCAAGGCCGGCATGCAGTTCGCGGCGCAGTTCGCCTACGATCCGCTCTACATCGCGCCCGTCAACACCGAATACCAGACGCACTACCTCAATCTCGCGTACGCGCCACAGAAGGCGCTCGGCATGAAGATCGCGGGTGAAGCGTTCCGGCGCATCCCGCTGCATCACGACTACGGCCCGTATCCCGGCAACATGCAGTTTGCCGGCGTACGCGTGAGCTACGCCGAAGACCTCGCGGAACTCGCAACCGACGACAAGTACTTCTATTCGAACGGCACCCCGACGAAACCGCCGGCGCCGAAGAAACTCGCGGAGCTCGCGGGCTACGGCAATTCACCGGTTGTTCGCTACCCGGGCCAGGGCGCGTATTTCCTGGACCGGCTCGAGCGCGGCGTCTGGCGGCTCGAAGTCATGCCGGATGCGATCTGGGTGCGCGATCCGTTCGAGAAGCCGAGCCCGAAGAAAGAGGTCGTCCGGATCGCCTGGAACGAATGGCCGATGACGATCGACCTCGTGGACCTGGGTACGAATTTCCGCGCCGCCGGCCTCAATGACGGCAATGCCTTCGACGGCCAGGCGGACGGCAAGACGCTTGCGGTCCGTCCCGGCGTCTATCTGCTCACGAATGCGGGCCTGACGCGTACCGCCGTGACGGCACGATGGAACCACGAGAGCCGCTGGAAGAATCTCACGCTCGGGGAATTCGTCGCACCCGCCGCTTCGCTCGACAAGACCTACGTCCTGCACCAGCCGATCGTCGAAGCCACGGCGGCCCACAACTTGCGCATTGCCGCGACGGTTGCAGCTCCCGGACCCGTCAACAAAGTCGTGCTGGTCGCCTACCCGCCCCCTCCACCCGATTCAGCGAACGCCAACGTGGCACCTGCCCAGCGGGTGCAACCCGGAGGCGACAATGGCGCAGGCACCGGCCGGCGCGACACGGGCGGTGCCCGCGTATTTCCGATGACGCACACGGGTGGCCTCGCGTATTCCGTCGACCTTCCGGGCGATGTGCTGATCCCGGGCAGCTTGCGCTATGAGATCGCGGTCCAGGGTCCGCATGGCTACACGACCTTTCCATCCGGACTCGAGGGGTATCCAACGGACTGGGATTTCACCGGCGATCCCTGGCAAACGCGTATCGTGCCTGCGCAGGCGCCAATCCTGCTGTTCGATGCCGCGGCCGATTCGCACCGGATCACCGCGGATCATCGCGACGTGCGCTACGACATCGTGCCGTCGGACCGGCCGGGCACGAGCGCGCTCGAAGTCATCGCACGGGACCTGGCGCAGGGTGAACACGACCACTCGTTGCGCTTTTTCTTCCGCGAGAAGATTGAGGGCCGCACGCCGGACCTCAAGAATGTCCGCGGCCTCGCTTTTTACGGGGAGTCGGCGACCGGCCAGCCTTGCACGGTGCAGCTCGCCCTGATCACATCGGACGGCATCGCCTACGGCGCGCTCGTGACGGTTGCAGCGAGAGAAGGGACCTACTCCGTTCCGGTTGCCGCGCTCAAGCAAGTCCGCGCGCCGAACATTCCGCACGGCTATCCGGTCTTCATTCCCTTCTGGTCGTCGGTCGCGACACCGGTGCCGCTCGACCTCGAGCGCGTCGAGAGCGTGATGCTGTCGATCGGGCCCGGCCTTGCCGCGAGCGATTACGCCGTGCCGCAGGGCATCCGCATCGAACGCGTGTGGCTCGACTAGCGCCGATGCGGGCCGCGACCCGATTCGCGCCGAGGGTCCTCGCGCCCCTCGCGTTGCTGTCGGCGGCCGTGGCCGGGTCCGGTCCCGTGCAGACCCTTGCGCCCGGCGTCTACTTCCACGAAGGCGATCACAGCCGGGGACTCTGCAACAACACCTGGATCGTGTTCGACGACTACGTCCTCGTGATCGACGCCAACTATCCCGCCGGCGCGAGTGAGCTCATCCCGCTGATCCGGGGGACCACGCCGCGGCCCGTGCGCTTCGTCGTCGATACGCACTTCCATCCGGATCATTCGTTCGGCAACCAGGCCTGGTCCGATCAAGGCGCGACGATCGTCGCCCACGCGGCCGCGCTCGATCAGCTGCGCGAGTTCGGCCCGGATGCCTGGGCGCAGCAAGCGAAGGAGCGGCCCGACGTCGCCACGAGCAAGTTGAACTTCCCGAGCCTCACCTATTCCGCCGGACTGACCTTCGACGACGGCCATCACCGGGTGGACCTGCGCTGGCCCGGGCCCGCGCACACGCAAGGCGACACCTATGCCTGGCTCCCGCGCGAGAAAATCCTGGTCACGGGCGATCTCACGGTCAATGGTGCGTACAACTACCTGCACGACAGCAACATCCGCGACTGGATCAAGGCACTCGGTGCCCTGGGCGAGCTCGGCGCCACCACGGTCATACCGGGCCATGGCCCCATCGGCGGCCCGGAAATCATCGCGGACCAGCGGCGCTACTTCGTCGAACTCGAGGCCGGCGTGAAGGCGTTCATCGGCGCCCACCAGCCGCTCACCGAAGCGCAGGCGATGGCGCCCGACCTCGCTGCGCGGCTGAAACGGATCCCGACCATCGAGCGCTACGTGCCCGCGGACGTCTGGTTCGTCGCGCAGGTTGAAAAGATGTACCGCGAGCTCGAAGCGAATCCCGACTAGTCAGTCCCCGATGCGCGTCACGCGCCACATGGGAACGCGCGCATGGAGGGTGCAGCCGAGGCGCTCGTAGACGCGGATGGCGCGTTGCCAGCGCGCTCCCGACAGGATTGTCGAGCGGATGAGCCATTACAGCTCCGGGTCCTTCCATTCCATTCGCCGTCCGGCTAACGTTCTGCCCGCTAGAATATAACGACGGACCGCCCCATGCATTCCTGCCCACGGCGCCTGTTTCTCGCGTGCCTCCTCCTCGCGTGCGGCATCGCCCGCGCGGCGGATGGCAACCCGCCTGAGCTCCTCATCTTCGCCGCCTCGTCGCTCACGAATGCGTTGCAGGACATCGGCGCCGCCTACACGAAGGACACGGGCCAGGCGGTCAAGTTCTCGTTCGCCTCGAGCGCCGTCATCGCCCGCCAGATCGAGGCGGGAGCGCGCGCCGATGTCTTCTTCTGCGCCGACGTCGAGTGGATGGATTATCTCGATACGCGCGGCCTCATCGACCGCAAATCGCGCGGCAATGTCCTCAGCAACCGCCTCGCGCTCATTGCCCCGGCGGCGAGCAAGATCGACCTCAAGATCGGGCCGAATTTCGCGCTGCTCGCCGCGCTCGGCGACGGCAAGCTCTCGACCGGCGATCCCGGCTACGTGCCGGTCGGGCGCTACGCCAAATCCGCCCTGATGACGCTCGGTGTCTGGAACGACGTCGCCGATCGCATCGTGCGTGCGGATAACGTGCGCGCGGCGCTGTCCTTCGTCGCCCGCGGCGAGGCACCGCTTGGAATCGTCTATGAGACCGACGCGAAAACGGAAAACAAGGTGCGCATCGTCGATCTCTTCCCGGCCAGCTCGCACCTCGCCATCACCTACCCGGTCGCCGCGACCGCGACCGCGAAATCCGGCGCGCAGCGATTCGTCGAATATTTGCACGGCCCCGCCGCGCATGACATTTTCGTCCGGTACGGATTCATCACCCTGCCCTGATCCGGGAGTGAAGCCCATGGTTCGTGTTATCCCGGCCGTCACGGCCGCGCTGATCCTTTGTTCCGGTTTTGCTCATGCTGCCGGCGGCGACAGCGTCAAGGAACAGCTGCAAGCCCTGACCGACGCGCTCGCCGCGCAGAAGGCGCAGCTCGAAGCGCAGCAGCGCCAGCTCGAGGAGCAGGCCAGGGAGATTGAACGTCTGCGGGCCGCGGTCGACACGGCGCCTGCGACACCGGCGGCGCCTTTGGCACCCGGCTCGGCCGCCGAGGTGGCCGCCGTTCACCAGGACGTCGACCAGGCAAAGATCGCCATGATTAACGGACGGCTCGCGATCACGAGTTCCGACGGACGCTCGTCGATTGCAATCCGGGGCGTCGCCCAGCTCGACATGGCGCACTATGACCAAAGCCCGCCCGGCTCCCTGACCACCGACTTCCGCCGCGGCTCGGTCGGTGCGACGGGCAATCGTGAGACCAATGCGGCCGGCGACCTTTCGGACGGCGCCTATTTCCGCCGCGCGCGCCTCGGAGTCGAGGGCCTGATCAATCGTGACTTCAACTACCGCCTGCTCTTCGAATTCGGCGGCGCCGGCGTGGAAGCCCAGGGTCGCATCAATGATGCGTGGATCAACTACACGGGCTTCGCGCCCTTCGCGCTCTATCTCGGCGCGTTCTCACCGCCCGCGAACATGGACGACGGCACGCCGCCCGAAGAACTCGTCTTCATCGAGCGCGCGACCCCGTCCGAACTTTCGCGCTCGCTCGGTGGCGCGGACGGACGCCTCGGATTTGGGGTCCGCGGCAGCGGCACCCGCTGGATGAGTTCACTCGCCCTGACCAGCCGGACCGTCGGCGATGCAGAAGTCTTCGACTCGCAGCTCGCCGCGGTCGGGCGCTTCGGCTGGCTCGCGGCGACCTCCGCGGACTACAACGTGCACGTCGGCGTCAATGCCACCTACGTGTTCCAGCCGCCGGATCAGGGCGTCGCGGCGACGCCGCGCTACCCGACGCGCTTGCGCGACCGCCCCGAGATTCGCGTCGACAGCACGCGCCTCATCGACACCGGCAGCTTCGACGCGGATTCGATCTATTCCGCCGGCGTCGAAGTCGGCGCGAACTGGAAGAACGGGTACCTGCAGGCGGAGAACTTCTGGTACGGCTTCGAGCGGCGGTCGCCGTCGACGCTCGGCAATCCGTCGTTCGGCGGGTGGTATGCGCAGGCGAGCTGGATCCTCACCGGTGAAACGCGCCGCTACAACATGGCCAACGGCTCATTCTCCGCGCCCCGCCCCTTCGTGCCGTTCACCATGAATGGCGGCCGCGGCGCCTGGGAACTCGCGATGCGCTATTCACGCACGGACCTCGACCACGATGCGGGGCTCGAGGGTACGGCCTGTCCCGTGGGCTGCATCCGCGGCGGCGTGCAGGACATCTGGACCCTGGGCGTCAACTGGTACCTGAATCCACAGGTCCGCCTGATCTTCAACTACCTGCGCATCGACGTGGACCGCCTGAACCCGGCCGGGCCCGGCAACACGACGCCGTTCGGGCCGGCGCCCGGCACGCCGCCGATCGGGGTGCAGATCGGCCAGGATCTCGACGTATTCGCGTTGCGCTCGCAGTTCAGCTTCTGACGGTGGCATCATGGCTTTGCCATGCATGCCGACCTTGAAAGAGCGTTAGGCGCCCTGCTCGGGCCGACGGGCTTCGTGAAGGAGCCCGACCTCCTCGAGCGACATGCGACGGACTGGAGCAAGTACCGGGTGCAGAAGCCGGTTGCCATGGCGCGTCCGGCCAGCGTCGCGCAACTCGCCCGCACGCTGGAACTCTGCAACGGGGCCAAGCAGGGCATCGTCGTCCAGGGCGGCCTCACGGGTTTATGCGGCGGCGCCTGCCCGGCCGAAGGCGAGCTCGCGCTCTCAACGGAACGCCTGACCCAGATCGAGTCGCTCGACGAGAAAGATCTCACGCTCACCGTGCAGGCCGGCGTCACGCTCGAGCGCGTCCAGACGGCGGCCGCCGGCGCCGGGCTCGACTTCCCGCTCGACTTCGGCGCGCGCGGCAGCTGCACCGTCGGCGGGTTCCTCTCGACGAATGCCGGCGGTAACAGCGTCATCCGCTACGGCATCGCGCGCAATCTCGTGCTCGGCGTTGAAGCGGTGCTCGCGAACGGCACGGTCGTCTCGAACATGAACCGCATGCTCAAGAATTCGACCGGCTACGACCTGAAGCAGCTTTTCATCGGCAGCGAAGGCACGCTCGGCGTGATCACGCGGGCCGTGCTGCGGCTCTTCCCGGCACAGCCGGATGTCGCGACCGCGTGGGTCGGCACCGACAGCTTCGAGGGCATCACGAACCTCTTGCGCGCCGCGCGCACGCAGCTCGAGGGCGGGCCGACCGCCTTCGAGGTGATGTGGGACGACTACGTCAACGCGGGCCTCAAGCTCCTGCCGCAGTTGACGCCTCCGCTCGGCGAGCCGTCGCCCTTTCACATCATCCTCGAGTATTCCAATGCCTCGGGCGATGCCACCGCGGCGCTCGAGCGACTCCTCGAGATTGCGATCGAGCAGGGCGACGTCAGGAACGCGGTGGTCGCGCAATCGGCAAGGCAATCCGATCAGTTCTGGCTGATCCGCGACGGCGCCGCGGAAATCCTGCCGAAGCTCGCGGTGCCGCTCAGTTTCGATGTCAGCATGCCGCTCGAGCGCATGCCGGCCTATGTCGAAGCCGTCGATGCCATCGTACGGCCCGCGGTGCCGGGCGGCGCGGTCTATTATTTCGGTCACCTCGGCGACGGCACGCTCCACATGCTCATCGAGGGGGGCGATCCGGCGAAGAAGGACGATCTCATCGGCCGCATCCTCGAGCCGCTGAAGAGCATCGGCGGCGCGGTTTCGGCCGAGCACGGCGTCGGCATCGCGAAGAAGCCCTACATCGGGCTCACGCGCTCAGCGGTCGAGATCGACCTGATGCGCTCCCTCAAGCGCAAGCTCGACCCGAACCTCATCCTGAACCGCGGCCGCGTCTTCGACTAGAAAAGGGGACAGATTTATTTATTGGATTATTTGAGCGAATTCGACAGATTCCGCTATTGCGCTGCCTTCTTCGGTGGCCGACCGCGCGCCCGGCTCGGGACGTGTCGGCCAATCAGGCCCTCGATGTCATCCGGAAACTTTTCCGATCCCGTCAATTGATTGCGCTGAATGGCCCCGCGGATCGCGGCCAGCTCGTGGGGCCCGATACCCAGCTCGACGAATTCGCGATAGCGCTCCCGGCGGCGCTCGAGGTCGGCACCCAGCGCAGTGAAACATGGGTCTGCGTCCAGCCAGTCGCACTCCTCGAGCCCGATGCGCGCCCGATAACTCGACCACGGATAGTCTTCCGGTCGAGCGACCATCCCTGCCCTTACCGGATTCAAGTCCACGTAGCGGGCGCAGGCCAGCAGGTAGCTATCCGATTCGATCGGACTGCACTTGAAGCGCCCTTCCCATGCACTTCCGGAACCGCCGTTGACCCGGTTCAACCGGCGGGTGTGCCGGCCGGCAAGCCGCTTCATCAGTACACTCAGTGCCCTGGCGTCCTCGCCGGGATCGACGATGAGATGTACGTGGTTCGTCATCAGGCAATAGCCATGGACCTTGAGGCCAAGCGCCTGCCGGAACTCGGCAAGCGTGCGCAGGTAAGCGCGAAAGTCGGAACGGCAATTGAATACCGCGTGGCGACTGTGGCCACGCTGCACGATATGGTGCGGGTAGTTGGCCGCTGCAATCCTTGAAGTGCGTGGCACGGCTTGCGTCCATGCGGAATGGGGGCCGACGAAGCTCCAACTAATTTGCGGCAGGCGCCAGTGCGATTTCTGGTCGTTTCGCCTCAATATCCAGGAAAATAAATCTGTCCCCTTTTCAGCAGCAGCGCTTCACGCCGGTCCACTTTTCGATTTCGCGCTCGCGGCAGAACCGGGCGCGGTCCCAGACGATGCAGTCGGGATGCTCGGCGCGCGCGTGCTCCAGGTATCGCTCATAGGCGTCGTCGCCCGACAGGCGGCGCAGCCACTTCCAGGCGTTGACGAGCACGCTCATGCCGCCGCCTCCGCACTCGGCGGCACCGGCAGGCCGCGCAGGCAGCGGCTCGCGACGCGCAGCATGTCCGCGATCACGAACCACAGCACCAGCGTAAAGAACACCGTGATCCACCCATCGAGCCGCTGATTGAAAATCAATGTCGGAGCGACCGCGGCTTTCTCCGGCGGCAGCGCGCCCGAAGCGAGCTTCATCGCAAGGTCGTTCGCCGCGGCAAAGAACCCGAGCTTCGGATTCGGACTCATCACCTTCTGCCAGGCCGCGGTCGTCGTGATGAGGGCGAGCCACGCAAGCGGCACGAGCGTCACCAGCGCGTATTTCAGCTTCCCGGACTTCACCAGGATCCCGGTCGCGACCGAGAGCGCGATGCCCGCGAGCATCTGGTTCGCGATCCCGAACAAGGGCCAGAGGATATTCACGCCGCCGTTCGGGTCGATCACTCCTATGTAGAGGAAGTATCCCCAGGCGGCGACGATCAGCGCGCTCGCGACAATCACGGACGGATACCACGAGGTCCGGCCCATCGGCTTCCAGATGTGGCCGAGCGCGTCCTGCAGCATGAATCGGCCGACGCGCGTGCCCGCATCGAGCGTCGTGAGGATGAACACCGCCTCGAACATGATCGCGAAGTGGTACCAGACCGCGAGCAGCCCCTGCCCAAAGGCCGTGCCGAAAATACTTGCCATGCCGACCGCCAGCGACGGCGCGCCGCCCGTTCGCCCGAAGAGCGTCTGCTCGCCCATCTCTTTCGCAAGGCCCGCCATCTGATCGACGCTCACGGGGAATCCCCAGCCTGAGATCGTCGCGACGGCTGCATCGGGCGCGGCGCCGACAACGCCCGCCGCCGTATTGATCGCGAAGTACACGCCCGGGTCGAGCAGCGTCGCCGCGATCATCGCCATCACCGCGACAAAGGACTCGAGCATCATGCTGCCGTAGCCGATCATGCGAATGTCGCGCTCGTTCGTGATGAGCTTCGGCGTCGTGCCGCTCGCGACGAGCGAGTGGAAGCCCGAGATCGCGCCGCAGGCAATCGTGATGAAGACGAACGGAAACACCTTGCCCGCGAAGATCGGTCCGGTGCCGTCGACGAACTGCGTGAAGGCCGGCATCTTGATGTCCGGCCTGAGGATCACGATGGCGATCGCGAGCAGCACGACCGTGCCGAGCTTGAGGAAGGTCGAGAGATTGTCGCGTGGCGCGAGCAGCAGCCAGACGGGAAGGATCGCCGCGAGCAAGCCGTAGCCGATGACGAATCCGGCGAGCGGCAGCCCCGTGTAGTCGAACCAGGTTCGCGCTTCCTGGTGATCCACCCAGCCGCCGAACGCCACCGCGCCGAGGAGGAGCGCGACGCCGATCAACGAGGCCTCGAGCACGCGGCCGGGCCGGAACGAGCGCAGGTACCCGCCGATGAACATCGCGATCGGAATCGTCGCGAACACGGTCGCCGTCGCCCACGGGCTGTGCTTCATCGCGTTGACGATCACGAGGCCGAGCACCGCGATCAGGATGACGAGGATCAGGATGGTGCCGATGATCGCCGCGAATCCGCCGAAGGGCCCAAGTTCATCGCGGGCCATCTGCCCGAGGCTCTTGCCGTCGCGGCGTGTCGAGAGAAAGAGGATCGTCATGTCCTGCACGCAGCCGCCCAGCACCGAGCCGATCAGGATCCAGAGAATGCCCGGGAGGTAGCCGAACTGCGCCGCAAGCGTCGGCCCGATGAGCGGCCCGGGACCGGCGATCGCCGCGAAGTGATGGCCAAAGACGATCCAGCGGTCCGTCGGCATGAAGTCGCGGCCATTGTTGAGCCGCACCGCGGGCGTCGCACGGCTCGGATCGACGGTGAGCACGCGCGCCGCGACCCATGCGCTGTAGAAGCGGTAGCCGATGGCGTAGATGCAGACCGCGGCCGTGACGATCCAGAGCGCATTGATCGTCTCGCCGCGATGGAGCGCAAGGCCGCCCAGCGTGTAGGCGCCGATGACGGCCACAAACAAAAAGGGGACAGATTTATTTATTCGCATATCTGCCCGATTTCACCCATTACTCGGGAAAATAAATCTGTCCCCTTTTCAGAAGGCGGCCAGGAATTTCAGGAGCTCGCCGGTTTTGTCGCGCACCAGCGCGGCGTTGCCCCGGGATTCCACGTTGAGGCGCACGAGCGGTTCGGTGTTCGAGGTGCGCAGGTTGAAGCGCCACTCCTTGAACTCGATGGACAGGCCGTCGGTGAAGTCCACCCACTCCGAGCCCGGCTCGTATTTCTTGCGCGCCTCTTCGATGGCGCGTTTGCCGTCCTTCAGCTTGCTGTTGATTTCGCCGCTGCAGGGGAAGCGCTCCATGCGCTCGCCGACGAGCTCCGCGAGCGACTTGCCCGTGGTCGAAATCAGCTCGAGCACGAGGAGCCAGGGGATCATCCCGCTGTCGCAATACGAGAAGTCGCGGAAATAGTGATGCGCGCTCATCTCGCCGCCGTAGACCGCATCGACCGCGCGCATCTTGTCCTTGATGAAGGCGTGGCCGGACTTGCAGATCACCGGTACGCCACCCGATTTCGTGACGATGTCGAGCGTGTTCCAGGTGAGTCGCGGGTCATGCACGATCCTGGCGCCGGGGTAGCGATCGAGGAAGGCGACCGCCAGCATGCCGACGATGTAATAACCCTCGATGAACCGGCCTTCGCCGTCGAAAAAGAAGCAGCGGTCGTAGTCACCGTCCCAGGCAATGCCGATGTCGGCCTTGTGCTTGCGGATCATCTCGATGGTCGGCGCGCGGTTCTGCTCGAGCAAGGGATTCGGCACGCCGTGCGGAAACGTCCCGTCCGGCTCGTGGTACATCTTGATGAACTGGAACGGCAGGTGCTTCTCGACGAGATCCACCGCCGCGCCCGCCCCGCCGTTGCCGGCGTTCACCACGACCTTCAAGGGCTTCAGCCGCTTCGCGTCGACATACGAGAGGAGATGCTTCGTGTACGACTCGCGAATGTCGAGCTCGCGGCGCGTACCGGGCTTCGCGGCCTTCTTGAACGTCGCGCTCTCGGTGAGCTTGCGCATGTCCTGCAGGCCCGTGTCGCCGCTGATCGGGCGCGACTGCTCGCGCACGAATTTGAGGCCGTTGTAGTCCGGGGGATTGTGGCTCGCCGTGACCATCACGCCGCCATCGAGTGGCGTGTTGAATGTCGCGAAATAGGTTCCCTCCGTGCCGCAGATGCCGATGTCGCAGACGTCGACGCCCGAATCGAGGAGCCCGCGGGTTGCCGCCGCGCAGAGTTCGGCGCTCGAGAGGCGGATATCGCGCCCGATGCAGACCTTCTTCGGTTTCACGAACTCGGCGTACGAGCAGCCGATGCGATACGCGATATCCGCGTTCAACTCATCGGGAATGCGGCCGCGAACGTCATAGGCCTTGAAAGTGTTACTGAGATCCATGGACGAACCTTGCGATGGAGTCCACCACGTGCTGCAACTGTTCGCTCGTGAGCTCCGGGTAAATCGGCAGCGCCAGCGTTTCCTTGGCGGCGCGCTCGGATTCCGGCAGGTCGCCCTCCCGATAGCCGAGGTAGTCGAAACATTTCTGCAGGTGCAGCGGCACGGGGTAATAAATTTCCGTGCCGACGCCGCAGTCCGCAAGATACGCGCGCAGCTTGTCCCGCTGCGGCACGCGTATGCAGTACTGATTGTAGATGTGACGGTAGCCCGGCAGCGCGACCGGCGTCGACACGCGATCGCCGAGCTTCGCCGCCGCGAACGCGCGATCGTAGAACAGTGCGTTCCGCTGCCGGCCCGCGGTCCAGGCGTCGAGGTGCTTCAGCTTCACGTTGAGCACAGCGGCCTGGATGGCATCCAGCCGGAAATTGCCGCCGATGAGCGAATGAAAATACTTGGGCTTGCCGCCGTGGACGCGCAGGACATTCAGCTTCTCCGCGACCGCCGGGTCGTTCGCGGTGCAGAGGCCGCCGTCACCGAAGCCGCCGAGGTTCTTGGTCGGAAAGAACGAGAAGCAGCCGATGTCGCCGAACGAACCGGCGCGCCGGTTGTGCGGATATTCGGAACCGATCGCCTGCGCGGCATCCTCGATCATCCTGAGGCCGTACTTGCGCGCGATCTGCATGAGCGGATCCATGTCCGCCATCTGCCCGTAGAGGTGCACCGGCAGCAGTGCCTTGACCTTGCCGCCGGTCTTGCGATTGACGAGCTGGCCGCCGCTCACGTCGCATTGCTCGTTGATAAATCTTTCAACGGCCGCCGGCGCGAGGTTGTAAGTCTTGGGGTCGATCTCGAGGTACACCGGCCGTGCGCCCGTGCGCGCCACCGTCCCGCCGGTCGCAAAGAACGTGTAGGACGCGGTGATGACCTCATCGCCCACGCCGATGTCGTAGGCCATGAGCGCGATGAGGAGCGCATCGGTGCCCGAGGACATGCCGATGCCGAACTGGGCGCCGGAATATTGGGCGACGGCCTTTTCGAGCGCCTCGACCTCCGGGCCGAGGATGAACATTTGCGAAGCACAGACGCGCGCGATGGCGGCGTCGACATCGGCCTTGATGGCCAGATACTGCGGCTTCAAGTCCAGCAGCGGGACCGCCCGCTTGACGGGCTGCGGCACAGCGTTCATGCCCGGATTCTATAGGAAAAGGGGACAGATTTATTTTCGTGCATTTCTGTCCTACGCGACCAATTAGTCACGAAAATAAATCTGTCCCCTTTTCCCAGGAAAATAAATCTGTCCCCTTTTCCTATCGACCGTATTTGTCCTCGAAGCGCACGATGTCGTCCTCGCCCAAATACGACCCCGACTGCACTTCGATCATCTGCAGCATGATCTTGCCGGGGTTTTCGATGCGGTGGCGCGTGCCGATCGGGATGTAGGCGGACTGGTTCTCCTCGAGGAGGAAGGTCTCATCGCCCCGCGTGATGCGGGCCGTGCCCTCGACGACGACCCAGTGCTCGGCGCGGTGGTGATGCATCTGCAACGACATCGAGGCGCCCGGCTTCACCGTCAGGCGCTTCACCTGGAAGCGCTCGCCCGAGTCGAGGCCGTCGTAACTGCCCCAGGGCCGGAACACCTCCCGGTGCAGCAGGGCCTCGCTCCGCTTCGCCTGCTTCAGCCGGTCAACCACGGCCTTGACGCCCTGCACCTTGTCCCGCGGCACCACGAGCACCGCGTCCTTGGTCTCGATGACGATATGGTCCTTGAGGCCGACCGTCGCGACGAGGCGGCTGCCGGCATACACATAGCAGCCCGAGCTGTCTTCTACGATGACGTCGCCGTGCGTGACGTTCTGCGCCTTGTCGGCGGTCAGCGCGTCCTTCAAGGCCGCCCACGAGCCGACATCGCTCCAGCCCGCATCGAGCGGCACGACCACGGCGTCCGCGGTCTTTTCCATCACCGCGTAGTCGATCGAAATATTCGGGCAGGCCGTGAACTCGGCGAGCGGAATGCGCGTGAAATCGAGATCCCGCTGCGCCTTCGCGAGCGCCGCCTCGCAAGCCGTGAGCACTTCCGGCGCGAGGCGCCTGAGCTCGGCGAGAAAGCGGCGCGCCTGGAAAACGAACATGCCGCTGTTCCAGTAGTAGTGGCCCGAGGCAAGAAACTCCTGCGCCTTGTCGAGATTCGGCTTCTCGACGAACTGCGCGACCTCGTAGGCCGGCCCGTTCCCTTCCTTGCGCTTGATGTAGCCGTAGCCCGTCTCGGCATGCGTCGGAACGACGCCGAACGTCACGAGCTTCGCGCGCTTCGCCGCCGCCACCGCATGACCAACCGCCGCGTGAAAGGCCTTCACGTCCTTGATGACGTGATCGGCCGGCAGCACGAGGAGCACGGGATCCGCGACGCTCGCGGCCTCGGCGCCGTGCTTCACGGCAAGCAGCGCGGCGAGCGCCACGGCGGGCGCCGTATTACGCCCGATGGGCTCGAGAATGGTCGCGGCCGGCGCCACATTGAGCTGCCTCGCCTGCTCCGCGATCGTGAACCGGTGCGCTTCGTTGCAGACGATGAGCGGCGCGCCGACTTCCGCGATTCCCCGCACGCGCAGGAGCGTGTCCTGGAGCATCGAGCGCTCGGTGACGAGCGGCAGGAGCTGCTTCGGGTGGAGCTCGCGCGAGAGCGGCCAGAGTCTCGTACCCGCGCCGCCGGAAAGGACTATAGGTATCAACATATAAAAGCGGACACGTCTGAAAAAGGGGACAGATCTATTTTCCTGTATAAAAGGGGACAGATTTATTTTCCTGCATATCCGTCCTAAATGACCAATTACTCAGGAAAATAAATCTGTCCCCTTTTTCAGACGGGGAGCGCGGTGCCGCGCCCGATGGCGTAGTACGTGAAGCCCTGGCGCGAGACGAAAGTGGGATCGTAGAGATTGCGGCCGTCGAAGATCACCGGCGTGCGCAGTTCCTTCTTGATGCGCTCGAAATCGGGGCTGCGGAATTCCTTCCACTCCGTGACGATCACGAGCGCGTCGGCGCCGGTGAGCGTCTCGTCCGTGTTCGCGCAGAGCACGACATCCGGCCGGTCGCCATAGATCTTGCGCGCCTCATCCATCGCCACGGGGTCGAACGCGCGCACCGTGGCGCCCTCCCGCAACAGACCCGCGATCAAGTTGCGGCTCGGCGCTTCGCGCATGTCGTCGGTGTTGGGCTTGAACGCCAGGCCCCAGACCGCGAGCGTCTTGCCGGCGAGCTTGTCCTCGAAATGGCGCGAAACCTTGTTGAAGAGCGATTCCTTCTGGCGCTTGTTCACCTCTTCGACGGCCCGCAGGATGCGCGCATCGAATTCGGTCGCGTCCGCCGAACGCACGAGCGCCTGCACGTCCTTCGGAAAACACGAGCCGCCGTAACCGCAGCCCGGGTAGATGAAGGAATAGCCGATGCGCGGATCCGAGCCGATGCCGATGCGCACCTTTTCGATGTCGGCGCCGACGCGCTCGGCGAGATTCGCCATCTCGTTCATGAACGAGATCTTGGTCGCGAGCATCGCGTTGGCGGCGTACTTGGTGAGCTCGGAGGAGCGGATGTCCATCACGATCAGGCGGTCGTGATTGCGGATGAACGGGTCGTAAAGCGCGCGCAGGAGCTCCGTGGTGCGCGGGTTGTCGGTGCCGACGATGATCCGGTCCGGCTTCATGAAGTCGTCGAGCGCCGCGCCCTCCTTGAGGAATTCGGGGTTCGAGACGACATCGAATTCAATGGCCGCGCCGCGCGCCGCAAGCGCCGCCCGCACCGCGGCCCGCGCCTTGTCCGCCGTCCCGACCGGCACCGTCGACTTCGTCATGACGACGCGGTAGTCCTGCATGTGTTCGCCGATGGTCTTGGCCACGGCGAGCACGTAGCGCAGATCCGCGGCGCCGTCCTCGCCCGGCGGCGTACCGACCGCGATGATCTGGAAGACGCCGTGCGCAACACCCTCGGCCGCGTCCGTCGTGAACTTCATGCGGCCAGCAGCCGAATTCTTGCGGATCAGGGCCTCGAGGCCCGGCTCATGGATGGGAACGTCGCCCTTCTGCAGGCGCGCGATCTTCGCCGCATCGACATCCACGCAGACGACGTGATTGCCGGCGTCGGCAAAACAGGCCCCGGTGACGAGACCGACGTAGCCTGAGCCGAAGATCGTGATCTTCATGTAATGCGCTGATTCTTATTGAGAAACCGCGCCGGACTCTAATCCATGACCGCCGCTGAAGTAAAGGAACGGGGCCGGATCAGGCACCGGTGGAGTCGGACCCCTGGGGCAGGCTCTTCAGGCCATCTTCCACGCCGAGCTCGCGCGCCCAGCGCTGCAGGTAGCGCCAATCCACGGTGTCATCGAGCAGGGCCCGCACGTCGCGCTGCTGCTGTTCCGAGCCCGTTTCGCGGGCCCAGACGAGCTTCGAGAGGATGAGATCCTCGCGGCTCACGATCCAGCATTCGGCGCCGCCGAGGTTCACGCGCCGACGCCGCTCGAGCTCCGCACGGCGGTACTCCGCGCTCTTGCAGACGATGAAATTGACCTTGGTGGCGCTCGCCAGGTGCATGACGTTGAAGAAGCCTTCGCTGCGCGATGCATTACGCACGGCTTCCACGTCGGCGTTGAAGTCCTTGGAAAACTGGGTCGCGAGCGCCGTGACGTCCTTCGCCGGCAGGAGCACGACGATGTCGAGGTCGCGCGTCTTGCGGGGTGTCGTGTAGTAGGCCATCGCGAACGACCCGGTGAGCATGTAAGCCACACCGGCGGCATCGAGGCGCTGGGAGACGATCTTCAGGACGTCAAGTTCGCTGGTCACGCCGGGAGATTACCGAGGAAATCGGTGCCGGTGTAGGGGAATCAGGGGATTTTGCTCAAATCGAGGGTTACCTCCCCAAGCGCAGCGACGGGCAAATCGACGATCCACGCTTCCGGCACGCCGTGTCGCTCACTTCAACGACCAGCAACGTATCTGCACCGCGCGGATGGGCGGATGCATAAAAGTCGCCACGCCGCTTAAGCAATGCCAGGTCGGGTTGCGGCTCCGACGAGCGACTCAGCTGTACCGAGCACTGGACCCAGACAATGGCACGATTGCCCACGGCTTTACCTAGCAGCTCATTCAGCCAGCTGACGACCGCCGAATGCCGACTTCCTGTCGGCGCCATGTCGATGATCTCTCCCTCGATCAACTCGACGCGGGCGTCTTCGGCCAGCAGGCCGACCTCCGCCATGCGGTGGTACTCGTCCACGGTGATCCGGTGCCGCGGCAACCAGCTTTCCATCGATGTGCCCATGTGAACCCTGCTGACCGCGCCAGTGTAGTGCCGGGGAGATTGAGGCAGCCAGTAGCGTGAAGGCCAGCGGCAATTCCGGGGTGTTTGCGCCGATTCTGCGCTGGCGTTCACACCAGCAGCGCGGGATATTGGACACCCTGCAAACCTATCGATAGCATGGTCGTACGACGCATGTACTATCGATGAGGTTTCCGTATGGAGACGATTACGTTGTCCCCCAAATTCCAGGTGGTCATTCCGAAGCGGATCCGCGAGCGTCTCAATCTGAAGGCAGGGCAGACGCTGCGCGCCATACTCCATGAGAATCGCATCGAGCTGATTCCCGTGCAGCCCACGCGCAAGATGCGCGGGTTCGTCAAAGGCATTGAGACGGATGTGCCGCGCGAGCGCCGCGATCGCGTATGAACGTCGTCGACTCCTCCGCGTGGCTCGAGTACTTCGCGGACGGTCCCAATGCGGGCTTTTTCGCGTCGCCAATTGAGACGCATGCGGATCTGCTCATCCCCACGGTGACCCTGTTCGAAGTCTTCAAGCGCATCCGTCAGCAGCGCAGCGAAGGCGAAGCGTTGCAAGCCGTGGCGGTCATGCAGTCGGGAACCGTCGTCGACCTCGACGCGCCGCTTGCACTCGAGGCCGGGCGTCTCAGCATCGAGCACGGCCTGCCGCTCGCCGACAGCATCCTTCTCGCTACGGCGCGCGCGCATGAAGCGACGCTCTGGACGCAGGATGCGGACTTCAAGAGCCTGCCGGGCGTGAAGTTCATGGAGCGGCGGACGCGCTGAAACGAGCAGAGCCTTGTCATTTTTGTTGACATGGCATCATAAATATCCCACCCCGAGGTCATGAAACGCCAGGGCCGACCGAGGACAAGCCGCTTCGATCGCAAGGAGCAGCTGCGGCGCGCGAAACGCGGTCAACGAGAACGTGACGCAAACGCAGGTCTGCGTCTCGTCCAGTTGAAGCTGCCGGACGCCGTTGCACGCAAACTTGCCGTGGCCGCGCGCGCGCCCGGCTTCGGTGACATGCTGGACCGGCTCCTCGGCCAGGCCGTGATCCGCATCAGCGACTATCCGTTCCTGAAACAGATTGCCTGGAATCGCGCGGACGACCATGTGCTCGCAAGGGAGGCTTGGGGTCTCTATGAGCGCAATTGGAGATTCGTCGACCCGGCCGCGTTGACGGCGCCGGAACGTACGCTCATCGAGCAGCTGAAACAGCAGTACGGCGCAGGCATCCTGCATGCGTGAATGAAAATTGCCTTCAACGATCCTGAATGCGCGGTTGCCAATAGCCCGGTTCACGACTGCCGTGCGCAATGGCGATGACGAAAATCAGATCCGCCGCCCCGGCATACACGACAGAGAACGGGAATCGTCGGAGAACAAAATGTCGGAGACCTCCTGCAAGCATTGAACCCGACTCTGGATTTTCAAGAAGAAGTTCAATGACGCGACTTATCTCGTCGCGAAACGAGCGGCCGAGCCCTGGTACCGAAGATTCATAGTGCAATGCCGCCTCATGGAACTCCCGCTCGGCTTCCGGGTGAAACTCGTAGTTCATCCACCGAGACGAGAACGGAGACGCGAGAAGACCAGCGGGCCGGGCACGCCCTTGACCTTACCTTCAACCAGCTCGCGGTAACGGCGCTGGGCGGTCTCGAGCCAGGCCTTTTCGACGTTGGGATCTGATGGCCCATCCAGCTCTGCTATGAGCGCGCGCAGTACCTCGACCTTGTCTTCGAGGCTGAGCGCGCGGATGTCCGCCTCGATATCTTTTGTTGCTCTGGCCATCTCTGTCACCGCGATATAGCTAAACGAGTTGGTTTGAACCTACACGGAAGGTGCCAGTGACGCAAAGCCGACTGGCCGCCGCAGATGCTGACTGCTAGAGACCCGCCAGGCAATTGTGAATATCGAGCCAGTGCGAGTAGAAAGTCGCGCTGCAGCGCCGTGGCGAAATGGGGCGAGACCGCAGTGGGGCCTGCCCCCACCCCGTTTAGCGGGCGTTCAGTTTCGGCCACTCTTATATATGTGCCGAAACGGGGGGTCGGTCAGTTCGGCAGCTGCTGTCCCTGCCGAGCCCGGTGCGTGGCGAAATCCGCAACCTTGGTCGCATCCGGCAGCGCAATCGGCGTCGCCATCGGCGGCGTGCGTTTCGCCCAGACGAGATCCTGGATCTGCGGCGCCGGGGCATATTCCGCGACGGCCGCGCGTAGAATCGCCAGTGCCCGATCGCAATCGAACAAGCGTGTCGCCGTCAGCAAATCATCGAGGATCCGTTGCATCGACTCCCAGGGGAGCGAATGCTCGGTTGCCCGCAAGATCATCGGGTGTTCCGTGCCGGCAACATTGTTGCCAATGAGGAGTTCCTCGTAGAGCTTTTCGGCGGGGCGCAGGCCGGTGTATTCGATTTCGATGTCGCCGTCCGGATTGTCCTCGTCGCGCACGGTGAGGCCCATGAGTCGCACCATGTGGCGCGCGAGATGGTCGATGCGAATGGGCTTGCCCATGTCGAGAACGAACACGTCCCCGCCATTGCCCATCGACCCAGCCTGCAGCACGAGCTGCGCGGCCTCGGGAATCGTCATGAAGTAACGGATGACTTCCGGGTGCGTCACGGTGACGGGCCCGCCACTTCGGATCTGCTCGCGAAACAGCGGCACCACGGAGCCCGAAGACTCGAGAACGTTGCCAAAGCGGACCATGCAAAATCGAGTGTGCGGACTGCCGCGGCGGTGCAGTCCCTGAAGGACGAGTTCTGCCAGTCGCTTCGTGGCGCCGAGCACGTTGGTCGGATTCACGGCCTTGTCCGTCGAAATCAGCACAAACGTTTCAACTCCCGCTTCGAGCGCAGCTTCGGCGGCGTACAAGGTGCTGAACACATTGTTGTGTACGCCCTGGATCATGTTCGTTTCAACGATCGGTACGTGCTTGTAGGCGGCCGCGTGGTAAACGGTCTGGACGTGGTATGTCTGCAAGACCTCCCGCACCCGATGCTTGTGGTACGCATTGCCCAGGAGCGGCACGAGCTTGACATCAAGCTGTTCCCGATCGACCACCTGGCGTAGCTCCCGCTCGACGGAATACAGTGCAAGCTCGGACATCTCGAGCAACACCAGGCGCACCGGCTCGAGTTGCAGAATCTGCCGGCAGAGCTCCGAACCGATGGAACCACCCGCGCCTGTCACCATCACCGACCGGCCACGAATGCACGCATCTAGCAGCGTCGCATTAGGTGGCACCGCGTCGCGGCCCAACAGATCGGCGACATCCACATCGCGAATATCGTCCACCTTGGCACGACCCGCCACGATATCGCTGACCTCAGGCACCGTCTGCAAATGCACGTGCAGCGATTCTAGATTGCGCAGGATCTCGCGCCGGCGATGGCGCGAGGCCCGTGGCAGAGCGAGCAGGATGCGATCAATCTTTGCACGCTTGATCAGTGCTGGCAGCTCAGTCGTGTCGAATACTTCGATCCCGTTGACATAGCTTCCCTGAAGCTTGCGGTCGTCATCGATGTACGCCACCGGTTGATGCTCGCCGCGCATCTTGAGCGCCGCCGCCAGCTGCGCGCCTGCTTCACCCGCGCCATAAATGGCAACCCGCACGGCGCCGCGATCGTGACCAGTAAGAAAATGACGCGCACAGAAACGGCTGCCCCCAACGTAAAGCAGCGCCAGCGCCCAGTAGATTGCAAAGGCAGAAAGTGGCACTTCATGAGTGCCGATAGTCCGGTCGTAGACACCGAGTAGAACGACGGACAGGGTGACCCCGACGGCAACCGCAAACATCGCGGCGGGGCCAACGAACCGAATGACTGCCCGGTAGAGACCCAAGCGGGCAAAGACCGGGAGTGCTGCGACGACCGCGACGGCGTACAGCCAGCCACTGCCACCAATGCCGGTGGAGAACGTATCGAACTTGAGGACAAGCGCCGACCAGAGCGCGACAGGGATCATCACCGCATCCGCGGCGACCATGATGAATCGCTTGACGGCTCGCGGGAGAGAGGCAAGAACAGGGACGAGAATCCGCTTCCTTACGTTTTTTCTTTCGGGGGACACGACTTTCTCCTTATTAATCAACCGGTCGCAATCGTCTCGATTCGCCTGATTTTCGACCGGCTGCTGTATCCAGCAGTGCCAAAGTGCCCGCCCCCGCTTGCACCCTGAGTGACCGTCATCTTAGCGAATTGTTCTACCACTGGAAAATAGGCATTTAGTCGCACAGAGGCGACAGCGGCAAGAACGCAGACTTGCGCGAGAAGCTTACGGCGTTCCCGACAGTTAGCGAAGGCGAGCCCATACGCCGTGAGCTGCTCAATTCAAGACACGCGCTGGCGCGGGCGGGGTTGCTGCCATCAAGCAGGCAGAAGGGACTGGCGGTTCGCATACCGCACGTGTTTCCCACTGCTGATATTGTAGCGCTTGCGATACCCGCAAGCCGTATCTCTTGCGCCGCCTATACTCGCCCGCTCAATTTCCTAAGGAGTAAATTCGGCAGCTGCTCCGCGATCAGTGCTGATATCGCCCCATCTAAGTTCCTCCTAAGATACTTCACTTAACACTTGCCCTCGCGTTCATGCAGGCGCGACTCAAATGGCTTGGAGACCATTACGGTCATTCACACGAGATCAGTCGGACGACAGCGATGCGCAGGCTATAGCGCGCCCGCAATCGCAAGCTGTAGGATCACAGGCACCGACATCGATCGAACGCGTTCGGAGATCAGACGTAAAGCCGAACTAGGGTAGTAACCTGCAATTGAAACGCGCGGCAAGCCTCAGCGAATCGGGAACTGCGAGGAGAATCGTGGACATCGGAGTAGGAAATCTTGACGCCCGCTCGAGTGAAGTTCGGTTCGTCGATGTCTGGGCAGAATTGCGGCGAAATTGGTGGATCGTTTTCGGCTGCCTTCTCTTGTCTACCGCTACCATGACGGCTGTGGCCTACCTGATGCATCCGGCATATCGCGTGGAGCTGCTGCTCGCGCCATCGAACTTTGCTGAACGGTCTACTGGATTATCCTCCCTGATTGGACGGGTGAGCGGGTTGTCCAGCCTAGTGGGATCTTCCCTTCAGTCTAACGCTGATGAAGTCGAAGAGAATTTCGCGCTCCTAGGGTCGGCCGCGCTCGCCGAACAATTCATTACCGACAAAGATCTCCTCCCGGTTCTATTTCAGAGCGAGTGGGACGTCACTAACAAGCGCTGGTTGTCGAGCGATCCGGCTGACGTTCCCACGATGGACGACGCGCTCGAGCTTTTTGATCGTCGCGTACGCAAAATTGATAGGGACCAGAAGACCGGTCTGGTCACGTTCGCCATCGAATGGCGTGATCGTGTTGAAGCTGCGACCTGGGCAAACGAGCTAGTCGCGCGTGTTAACAAGCTGGCACAGACAATGGCCGCGGACGAGGCAAACAAGAATCTCGAATTTCTGCAACGCCAGCTCCAGTCGGCAAGCACTCTCGAGGAACGGCAGGCAATCTTCCAATTGATCGAAGCAAGTACCAATGCCCGGATGGTTGCAAACGTGCACGCGGATTATGCATTTCGCGTGCTGGACCCGGGCCGTGTGCCGGCGGAAAATCGTTTTGTCCGGCCCAAACGCCTGCTATTAATGGCGAGCGGTCTGCTCTTGGGCTTAGTGCTCGGTTGCTTGATTGTCCTAACATTGGCGCAATTGCGTGGAGTGACGAAGCACTAATTGTCCTTAGGACGCCCGGAAATCGCTACCCGCCTGCAGCTTTAGATAAATCTGCGCAAGTGTTGCATTCTGTCGCACTAAATCCAACTTAATAGATGCGACTTCGCGACTTCGATTGCCCATTGGCTCACGCGACAAAAGCAACCAGCGCAATCGTTCTGCATACGCATTTACGTCTCGCTCACCCACGAGATAGCCATTCACGCCATCGGTAACGATCTCTTCAATTCCTGCATGGTCAGTGCTTACGATCGGTAGCCCGCAAGCCATCGCTTCCATGATGGCCGTCGGGATACCCTCTTGGTCGCCGTCGCGCGCAGTGACGCTATGATGCACGAATACATCTGCCGCCGACATTCGCCACGCCACTTCCTTGGACGGGACATGGCTTACGAAGTCAACCTTCGCCCGAATGCCGAGTGCATGCGCTTGTGCCTCGCAAACATTTCTGAGAGGGCCGCTACCAATCAGTACGAGCCGACAATTTGAATACGACTCGAGCAGCGTCTTGAACGCCTGTAAGGTGTACCTGTGTCCCTTCTTTTCGACAAAGCTTGCGACCTGCAAAAGGACAATCTCTTTTCGATCCGCGACTTTGTCCGGGATTGGCAGCCTAGACGTGATTTGGAATGAATCAAGCGGAACGCCTATGTGATGGACAAACATCCTGTCCGGATTCGCACCCAGATCTGTAAGTCGCTTAGCCATGCGCGCCGAGACAGTTATGACGGCGGCGTATTTCAGCAAGGGAACAAGCTGCCGCCTGTATGCGCGGCATTGCAAGAGCTGAGATGCATCAAAACCATGAAAGGTCACCAAAAGTGGAATGCCATGTGCCTTTGCAACGGGAAGTATTTCGATACCTGAGGGCCCAAAGTGAGCGTGAATCAGACTGACACGTTCGTCCGACACTACTCGCGCAAAGCAATTTCGTTGCACCCGAGACAATGGCGTTATATAGCCGATCGACCGAATGCCTGCGCTGTGTGCAATCCTCTGAAGTGTACCTCGTCGGCAATGATTAATTTTGTCGTAGGGAAACTGATCCTGGTTCACAAATTCGGACGTCATCACAACGGGGCAAACTGCACTGCGCACGCCTAGAAGTTGCCTATAGATGAATGTCATAGAAGGTGCCAGATACTTGTAGCAGTAAATGGCAACCACAGGGGAGCCCGTCGTGCGTATTAGATTCATGAACGCTTTTGCGCATCGTGATGTCGATTCCGGAACCACGTGACGACGTGCACAAGATCCTGACGGCACTTCGGTGCGAGGAACCAAATCGCGATCAGATAAACAATCCCAAGAGCAAGGGCGACTGCCAATCGAATCTGGACTGACGAATCCGACGGCATCTCACTTTGTGCGACCGCTTCACTTACAGCCATTATTGCGGCCGCAATTAGCGCAGGCAGGAAGGCCGCGAAGTACTCGCGGCCACACGCGCCGAGGACGCGGCGCACAAGCGTAAAATAGAGGACCGCTCCGAGTGTAAAGCTCGCGGCCATCTGCGCGGTGGCCACTCCAACGACACCTGCGACTGTCGCCCCTGCCCAGGTCAAAAGGAGACAGTAAGCCGATATACTGAGATTCCAGATAAATCCGATATCCGCTCGTCCCCACGCCAGCAGCAGAACTGATACCGGATTGCTGATTGCACGCGCGACGGACGCTAGCGCGAGAATTTGGACGATCGTGACCGACGGCGTCCACGCTTGACCGAAAAGCAGTGGTACAAATGTCGGCGCAAGCGCCGCGAGCGCGAGAAGGAGAGGAAAGTTGATTAGGCTAACAAGACGCAACAACTCCAAGTAGCCGCGCTTTACTAGCTGTCGATCTTTCCAGGCCTTGCAAAGGAGCGGTAACGCGGCTCGGTTCGCAATAGCGTTGATCCGAAACACAGGCGTAGTCGCCAGATTTGATCCAAAGCTGTAGTAACCAGCGCTCTGCGCGCCTAAGAGACTGGAGGTCACGATCTGATCCACGTAGAAATTCGCACTCTGCAGCGTCCTATCGCCAAGCTGAAATGCGCCAAAGCGGACGAGAGGACCTAGTCCACTGCCGCGCAACACCAAACGCGGATGCCAATAGCTCAGTCCGACAGCTAGCAGACCTATCGACTTGGAGAAATAGGCGAACAACATCCCGTATATGAGAGACGCGGCTCCGTAGCCGAATACGGCGGCACAAATTCCGACTGCCGCACCTGCGATGGATGCGGAGCATTCGACAACAGACAACTTGCGAAATCTTAGCTGCTTCTGCAGAAGTGCCTGATATGGAGCGCCAACACTGGCAATAGGAAATGCGGCAGCCCCAAGCTTGATGAGTGGTTCCATGCGCGCATCCCCGAGCATCCCGGCAATGGGGCCACTCGCGCAGTACTGAACAGCGCACAGAATCGCACCAGCAATCAGTGTCGACCAATACAAGGTGGACAGCTGATCGATCGTGAGTTCCGTCTCACGAATGATGGCGGATGACAATCCAACGTCGCTCCAGGCCAGGACAATGTTTGTGACCACCAGGGAAATGGCAGCTAAGCCCATCTCATGTGGGCGAAGATAGTGCGCCAATACAAAATACAGGGCGAACTGTGACGCGGCGGTGGCCCCCGAGCCTAATGCCGTCCAAAATAGGCCACCAATGGCCGTATTACGATTGGCTGCTTGCGCCACGAGGTAGGATGTTAGTCGGAATTCCTTTGCTCAGTGGCACTAATCTTTTGAGTGCATCACTCCTAGTCCCCAAGCAGCGCCGGGCGGGCAGCCATCCGCAATCACTTGAGGACAAATTCAAGAAACCTGTTCACTCAATGGGGCGCTGTAAGAATCTGTCTTGTTTTCGCTTCGGAATTCGGCACATTTTCGTGCAATGCTGCTCTAAAAGCCTCCCGTGATCGCCAAGCTGTCCCGTCGCGTCGCAAAGTGGCTCGCCGGCCAGAGGGAAATCGTAAGACGCCGTCTCGCGCTCGCATCTGGGCTGACCGACTATCGTCGGTGGTCGGACTCCGCGAGCTATCGCGCCAGTTGGGCCTCCCGCCTCGAGGTCTCACTACGTCTTCGTGGCGATGCATTGTGGATCGTCGATCTTGGGTGCGGCGCACAGATCATGCGCACAAAATTGCCGCGCAATGCGGTCTATCTTCCAATGGACTTGATTCGATGGACCGATGATACCTTGCTTTGCGACATCAACAAGCAGCAGCTTCCGGCTGACTATTTGAGGCTTTGCGACCTGTGTTACGTGATGGGCGTCATCGAATACATCTACGATCCGGCTTGGGTGTTGAGAGCTTTGGTGGACAGCTCACAAGGAATTGTCATTTCATATAATGCCGTCGACCTGAGCGACGTGAATCGAAAGTGGAACGGGTGGGTTAATGACCTTACCGTTGAGGACCTAATGGCGCTGGTACGCGACAGTGGTTTTGAAATTCAGGCAGTGGCGCAATTTGAAGAGCAGATCATCGTCAAGGCCTCGAACGCGAACTATTCGGTGACGCGAAGGCAGGAACGTGAGCTTCTGAGAGAGTCCTTTCTGCGTGATCAACGACCCTGAGTCATTGTGCCGTCCGCGGCCTTACCGCGTTGCCATCACAAACGCTGTCTGCCTGAATGGCGGGGACGCGGCCATTCAAATGGGGACAATCGCCATTCTCCGTCAGAAGCTGGTTCTGCTCGAGCCTGTTGTCATCTTTGATGACAACTCGACAGCAGCGGGCAAATACTATCCAGATTTGTGCGTCCGGCAGGCTCCATTTCATCCACCCAGGCGCCGTGGTGGCGTGAGATTTGTAAGTAATATTCTGGGACGCGGGCTCAAGTTGCGACGAATACTCGCTGTGCGACTTTGGGTCGCCGGATGGCGACTATTAGGAGGCGCACTGTTAATAGCTGGGGACCGAGCCGCGATTGAGGAATTGCGAAATATCGATGTCGTGATTTCAGCAGGAGGCACGTACATCACCGATAACTATCGCTGGGAATTCCGATTTTGGTTTCTCCAAATCGCAAAAGCACTCGGCAAACCGGTAATTCTGATGACGCAATCCATTGGCCCGGTCCGCGGCGCGAGAAGGCGAAAGCGGCTTGGTAAAGTACTCGCCGCGATCGACCTAGTTCTGGTGCGAGACAAGCCATCGGCAGAACTATTGACGAGTATCGGAGTTGCCCGAGACAAAGTGCGCACATACTTCGACGCCGCATTTGCGTTAGTACGACAAGACCAAATTCTTTTCGCGAAAGAGGCAAACAGGGTCGAAATGCAGCGCTTGCAAGTGGCTGTGTCGATCCGCCAATGGGAAAGGTTCTCGAACGATGATCCTCGAACTGGCTCTGAGCGCTACACAAAATGCTTTGTCCACGCGGTAACGTGTTTGGTAAGGGAATACGATGCTCAAATCACGTTCGTTTCCACTTGTCAGGGTTGCCCTGAATATCATCTCGACGACAGCAAGTTCGCGCACAGAGTCTTTGATCGGTTATCGAGGGACGTGCAGCAGCACGTAGTTGTAGATTCCAACTTTCGCGGCCCGCATGAATTGATTGAGGAATTCTCGCGATTCGACGTGCTGATCGGCATGCGTATGCACGCGTGCATACTGGCATTGTGTGCGGGCACGCCGGCGCTGCCTGTGGCCTATGAGTTCAAGACTAGGGAGCTCTTCAATAGGCTCGGATTAGCGGAGTTCCTGTGCGACATCGACACCGTCGAGCCGGACTCATTCGTTTACTCCATTAGGACGTTCCTAGCGAAGTTACCTGGGTTTCGAGATCGACTCTTTCGCGCAATCGCGCACGCGCGCAATGACGCCATTGCGGCTGGAGATGCGATCAAGTGTACGATTGAGCGAGTGGAGCGCAGTACTCCAAGTGGACAGCTTGGTCACTACAAACGTCATCCGAAGCTAACCAGATAGTACGCTCGCGGGCATGTAGCAGGGTTCACGAATGAGGGCGCGATTTCGAAAGGCTGCCTTGGCGGGACTGGCCTGCCTCCCGCATCCTTGGCGCATTGACCTAATCTGCGCCGTGATGCGATTGATCCGCGGCGTGGAACGCGGCGACTTCTTATGCAACGTCTGCTCAAGCACATTGGCGCACTTCTACGGCGAGGGTCGCGCGCTGTGCCCTGTATGCGGAGAAGCCGAGCGCGAACGGCTGCTGTTCTGGGTGCTAACCAACGCGGTAGAGCTGGATGGCAAGCGTGTTCTCGGCACATCTCAAGGCCCGTTCGCACAACTAGCGATGTTGAACTGCTACAAATATGTGTCGACAAGCCACGAAGCGTCCGCACTTTATGCGCAGAGTGCAGATCTGTGTGCGCTGCCCTTCGCGAGCGAGAGCTTCGATGCAGTAGTCAGTATTCACGTGCTGGAGCACGTACCCGATGACGAACGTGCGATTGCGGAGATTCACCGCATACTGGTGCGTGGAGGCTTGGTACTGCTAGCCGTGCCCGAGGATCCTAGCATGCCACACACCGACCGGACTGATCCAGGCATACCATCAGAGCGGGTCCGACGTTTTGGACACCCCGACCACAAACGACAATACGGGGCGGACGTGCCGCAATTTCTTGAGCGGCATGGTTTTTCGACGCGAACTTACACGCCTTGTGATGTACCCGACGATCTGTGTAAGCGGCTCGCTTTGCTGAAGAGCGATCGTATTCATGTTGGATGCAAGATGTGAAGCTGCGAGCCAGTGCAAGTGCGTCGCTTACCGGTCGTCTGCACGCTTGGATGCTCCCTGCGTTAATGCTCAGTATCGCGCTCCCTAGCATTCGCGTGGGCCACTTGGATCTTCCTACGACATATATCTTGCTGGCAACACTACTTCCATTCACCTTTCTATCTCTGAGCTGGCCTTCTAGACTTTGGATTCTCCCGACAGTTGCTCTATGCGCCGTTTGCGAGGTAGCGCTTTCGTCTGTCTTCGGACCACTCGCATTCGATGCCATGCCATCGCTATCCGAGCCCCTTCAATACATTGCGATCTTCGGCACGTTCGCAACCTGGTTTACTGCGCTTTATCAGGGATGGATCAATCCCGGCAATGTCGTCAGACTCATTCTCTGCGTTGCAGCCTTAGCAATGGTGCTGGGAATCGTACAGTGGCTTCCCACGTCGTGGAGCCATTGGTTCTGTTCCGCATACGTCTACAGCGATTGGCAACTTTCTAATTGCGATGCGCCATTTGCATTTAGGCGCGTCCCTGGAGCTGCGCATATGGCCACCGCAAATGGTGGTCTCGCCGCATTCTTCTTCATATTCGCCCTCCTGACGACAATCGTGCTTCAAAGATGGAGGATCCTTTGTAGCGTTGTGATGTTTCTAGCGATTGCCAATGTCATCGCGAGCCAATCCAGGATGGGATGCGTAACGATTGCTTTCGGTCTTGTGCTTACCTATATAGTTGCGTGCCACCTGAGACCAAAGAATTCGTGGCGGTACACGGTCATTCTGGTCTCCATGGTCGCCGTACTCGCCGGCCTACTTGCTTGGCAGCTTGAGTCCGACAATGCCGTGGTGCTCCAGATGGTCTACCGGTGGACGACGCTATCCGAGCAACTCCGCGGTGGCGGAAACCGACTGGAGCAGATTTTCCGAGGCCTTTCGTACCTGGACTCGCCCTATACATTCCTGTTTGGCATTTCATCAGAAGTGCGCCAGAACATCTCTGGATTCTGGATAGAGATTGAGCCAGTCGAGGTCCTTGTACTATACGGCGCTGTCGGATGGCTCCTGCAGTACGGAATGGTGTTGTATCTCCTTATATACTTCTGTAAACGTCTACGAACTGATCTTGACTCCGGTACTCAGGTACTCATCGTTACCGCGTTTGTGTGCCTTCTGTCCTACCAGGTTTTTTCAATCGCATACTATTTCTTTCGCGACGTGTTCGTTGGCACCCTGCCATGGATGACTATGGGTGCGGCAATGGGCGCCGCTGAACGTGGCATGACGCAAAATCGATGCGAAGATCCTGTGACCTTCAATATTCGCTAAACGTTGTCATCGTTGGGTGGACGAAGTCATCGACTAATCCTGTGTCGGGCCTGGCGCGTGAATGAATCCGTATCTATTCAACGCATCAATCGCTATTGCTCGGAGGGCCTTAGTATTCTTGACGCATTCCTGTCGGCGTTCCGGCCGACATATTTTCGGATTGTTCCATCCGTGCCATCCATCCTCCTGTCCAAAGCCACCCGGATAGAACTCAATGCCCTGAATGGCGCGGTGTTTTAACATTGAAGCCTGGATATCGATCGATCGACTATAGAGCTGCTGCTGTTGTTCTGCGGTGCACTTAGTGCCGTCACTATTGCATGGCCAATAGTCAATTCGGTCGTAAACATACGATCCACCCCAAATTGAAGCGTTCGGAAACAGGGTTCGGGTCTGCTCGACAAAGCGCGCATAGTCAGGCTCACTGGGCCGAGCCCTTACATATAAACTCACGCGGTCGACTCCCGCGCGTGCGGAAGCAGGGAGGCTTGCGACTACCGAGGAGCTCAGTTCGTCCTCGTAAAGGGTGATCCCAAACTCCAGTGACGGATTCTGGCTATGCAAATTGTCTATGACGCTATGAATCAACGCCGGAGCATTAACGGCTTTATTGGCCATCCACCGCGAGTAACTCAGGATGAAATCATCAATGCTCACGCCAACAATCCGCGGATCCTTAAGACTTTCCGCGCCATACGCCAGGGAATAGGATGGCGCCTTGTCCGGCTCCTCAGTCATTGACAGGACCCACCGCGAAACCTTTTGGGTTGCCATCGCACTCGCCAGAACTCTCATGCACGGGGCAGGCGCACCGCTGCAGCCAAGTTCGATCTCTGTCAATCCCAAACGCGGAATCCATGCAGGGTCGTTTGGGCCCCATGTAACGATTTCCTGCGCCTGGGCGCTGCAAGGCAACGCAATCAAAACCAGCGACAGTGTTCTGAGCGAGCGGTGGCAATCAGTGTGGCGTGTTGTCATGACGCCTCTGGAGATCTCGCGACTTTCCGTGTTTGGTTTGATTTCGTACGCGTCGAGAGGAACTTTGCGCGTCCATTAAGAGGACGGCCTGTGGAGTTGACCCGGTTTTGTGGACAGTTCATGTTCACAAAGAGAGGGTCAACCAATGGTCAGGAAGGTATCGAGATACGCGCCGGAGTTTCGCCGGCAGATGGTGGAATTGTTTCGCACGGG
>Ga0137410_10000104_pt1 | contig 57288 bp, 44 predicted proteins | sample CZODoug1_16funga_FD_108878 | JGI IMG/M metagenome (GOLD analysis project Ga0137410, IMG submission 108878) | Vadose zone soil fungal communities from Angelo Coast Range Reserve, California, USA - CZODoug1_16fungal (Illumina Assembly) | ecosystem: Environmental > Terrestrial > Soil > Vadose zone... | reverse complement strand
GTCAAGTCCGTTTCTGCCGCCACCGAGTGAAATGTCCAGCACCACCAGATCCCAGTTTTCTTCGCGAACCACCTTGAGCACTTCCTCGGCGGTCTCGGCTTCTCCGAAACTGGTTTCCTCCGGTTGATCCTCGAATATTTTCTTGACGCCATTCCGGACGACGGCGTGATCGTCGGCTATGAGAATTCTTTTCATTGCTTTACACCAGGTGCGTTAGGGAGCCCGGCGGCTAAACGTTAACTGTCTCCGACTAGCGCGTCGCCTTCAAGACCCTTTCCTGTCCTGAAAGCGGCACTCGGACAATAACTACCGTTCCTTTTCCTGCCACTCCTTGAATGTCTATCTCACCTCCGATGAGGTAGGCGCGTTCGCGCATTCCCAGGATTCCCAGCGATTGCTGCTCTGACTTCTCCTGCTCGGTAATGCCCTTGCCGTCATCGCTGATCGACAGGACGAAATAGTTGTCGTCTTTCTTCAGCTTGATGTCGACCCGGGTGGCCTGCGCGTGACGAAGGATGTTGGTCAGCGTTTCCTGGAAGATGCGGAAGACAGCCGTTGATTGCTCTTCGGTCAATTCAACTTTTTCCAACGAGCAATCCCAAACGCAAACGATTCCGGTGCGCGCCTGAAACTGCTGGGCCTGCCATTCGATTGCTGCTACCAACCCGAGATCGTCAAGCACGCTGGGGCGCAAGTCTGAGGCGATCCGGCGAAGAGCACTGATAGCCTTATCATCCAGGTTCATCAGCGCAGACAACTTTTCTCGCACCGCAGCTAGTTGCGACTGATCGACTGGCGTCGAGAGGGTTTTTTGGATTTCCTCCAGATCCCATTTCAAACTGGTCAACATCGAGCCGAGTTCATCATGAATCTCACGCGCGATGCGGATGCTTTCTTCCTCTCTTGCTGATCTAAGTCTGGCCGTCAGCGCGCGCAACTGTTCGCTGGTTGTCTTGAGTTTCTCCTCAGCCCGCTTGCGCTCGGTAATATCTTCAGCGATTCCAGCGACCCGATAGAAGCGCCCTGACTCATCTCTAATGGGAAATCCACGATCCCGTATATGGCGGATCGATCCCTCCGGCCGGACCACGCGATACTCAACTTCGAAGCCCTGCTCGCGATCCCTCTCGACAATCGCGACCACATTGGGGCGGTCCTCAGGGTGGATGGCAGCGAAAAACGAGCGCGGCTCTCGATATAAACTTTCGCGGGACTGTCCCCAGACAGCCTCGTACGCGGGACTGATGTAGAGCATTTTGCTCAAGTCGGCTGTTGTCAACCAGAACACTTCCCGAATATTTTCGGCCATTTGCCGGAATTGTTCCTCACTCTTTCGTAGCGCCGCCTCGGCACGTTTGCGTTCGACGGCAGCGGCGAAGATTTCTCCGACGAGGCGCAGTCGCGCTACCATCGCGTCAGGCCAGTCGTGATAGGTTATTATTGAGGTGAATGTAATTGCACAGATGACCGATCCGCCCATTAGCACGGGGATGTTCAGTCCCGACTTGACTCCAAGCTTGGCCGCATATTCCTTTTCCTTCGCAGCCTCCTCAGGCATGTCATCAGGGATGCGCGACCACTTGACGATAACCCCTCGACGCAGCTGGTCCGTGATCCAGGGAAATTGCTCCTTCATTCCGATGGGCGGCGGCGGCAGGGGTTCGATTCCGGGAACTGTGTATGAATGACTTCGGTAAAGCGTCGTCCAATCCTCCCCGAACTGAAAGAAGGAGGCCCGATCCACACCCAGAAACTCGGCGAGAGTTTGAAGCCACTTATCTATCTCAAGATCAACTTCATTGGTCGTTAAGTTTGCGAATGCGGCTGAGAGTTCGGTCAGCAGCGTCTCAAAACGCAAGCGTTCGTCGAGCGCCTCCTCCGCCTGCTTGCGCTCGGTAATGTCTTTGCCAATGCCAATGCTCGTCCCATCTGACAGGTGGACCCTGACAAAGGTCGTATCTATCACCCGCCCATCCCTCACTCGGGTTTTGAAGTCGGCCCACTTACCTTTGGCTTCGGCCACGAACTTGAGGACCTCTTGGCGATACTGCGGGTCAGGATAGCACTCGGCAAAGATATCCAGGTTCTGCTGCCGGATTTCCTCCAGCGACCAGCCCAGCGTGCGCTCCCATTCACGATTGACCAGCTTGATGTGGCCATCCGCTTCGACGAAGTTGATCATGACGGGAATATGATCGAAGATCTTTTGGAGGATCTCCTTCTGCCGCCGGAGCTCATCTTCAGCCTGCTTGCGCTCGGTGATCTCCTTCCTGAGCTCTTCATTCGCTACTCCAAGTTCGTTAGTTCGGTCAATGACTCGTTGCTCGAGCGCTTCATTTAGTCTGCTTATTTCGGCCTTGGCCTGCTTAAGCTCAGGAGTTTCGACTACTTCCCACTCCCCTTGTCTTCTTGCTATTACAAACTGGTGCGCCTGCACAACGTCGAGTACCGCAGCAGCTCCGCTCTTCGCCAGCGGATAGGTGCACAACACGGTCATGGGCTGAGCGGTAACCCAATCGTTAACCTGTTTTTCGTAGGCAAAAAAATCTTTCCAATCCTTCTCAGCCAGCCAGAACGTATCCCCCGAAGCTCGCAGTCCGTCGTACCCTCGCGCCAATGCTCGTTTGAGTCTTGCGTCCCACGCGTTCTTTACCCTTTCTAGATTCAACACATTTTTTTCGAAATACCAGTCACGCCCGTTGAGGACTTCAATGTTCCCAGCCGCGAGGTGGCGGCCGAAATCGGGCACAGCTTGTGCCAACGCTCCTTTGGCCTCTTCGACGGTAATCAGCTCGGAGTCCGAGATCACCCATAGGCAGTACTCTTTGCTTTCCAACCCGGCCTTGAAATATGGAACGAGAGTGTCGAGCAGGTCCTGTTTCGTCTCGTAGAAGTGACAGAAGTGCGTACCCCAGGGAACGTCGCCGACAACGCTGATTCCTGTCTTCCTAAACGCCGAAGCCATCGCGCCCACCTCCTTGTGTCAGCTTAGCGCGTCATTTTCAAAACCCTGTCGTGGCCGGAGATTGGTATGCGTACGGTAACCACCGTTCCTTTTCCCTCGACCCCCTCAATATCGATCTCGGCGCCTATGAGGTGAGCGCGTTCTGTCATCCCGAGGATTCCCAGCGATTGCTGCTCTGACTTCTCCTGCTCGGTGATGCCCTTGCCGTTATCGCTGATCGACAGGACGAAATAGTTGTCGTCTTTCTTGATCTTGATATCAACGCGGGTGGCCTGCGCGTGACGAAGGATGTTGGTCAGCGCTTCCTGGAAGATGCGGAAGACAGCCGTTGATTGCTCTTCGGTCAACTCAACTTTTTCCAGCGAACAATCGCAAACGCTAACGATTCCGGTGCGCGCCTGAAACTGCTGGGCCTGCCACTCGATTGCCGCCACCAACCCGAGATCGTCAAGCACGCTTGGTCGTAACTCGGAAGCGATCCTGCGGACCGCCATAATCGCCAAATCAGCCAGCTTGATCGGCGTCTGCAACTTTTCCCGTGTCGCCGCGATTGATGCCGGCCCGAACGGGGTTGAGAGCAGCTTATCTATCTCCTCCAGATCCCATTTCAGGCCAGTCAGGGCCGAGCCCAGCTCGTCATGGATCTCACGCGCGATGCGAGTTCCTTCCTCTTCCCTGGCTGACTGCAGCCGCGCGGACAGAGCGCGCAACTGCTCGCTGCTCGCTCTGACTTTCTCTTCGGCGGCCCTGCGCTCCGTAATATCTCTGACTGTCCCCTGCACGGCGACGGCTGCACCGTTTTCATAGATCATGTGGCTGCTTACCTCGACGGCCACGCGACGCTTATCCTTTGTTATCACTTCAGCCTCGTAAGTGGTTTCACCTTCGTCGATCAACTTGCGACACAACTGCTCCCGAATTTTCTCCACCTCTTCCGGAGGCACAAAGTTGGTAAAGCTCTTGCCCAGAATCTCGGCCCGGGAATAGCCAGTCAGTTTCTCGCCGGCGCGATTCACCGATATATACTTGCCGTTGAGATCGTGGACGTAAATTCCATCCTTGGCATTTTCAAACAACTCACGGTAACGCTCTTCACTTTCGCGCAATGCCTGCTCCGCCAGTTTGCGGGCCGTGACGTCCTGGGTAGTGCCTTCGTAGTAAAGTAGATTTCCCTCGCTATCGCGCACGGCGCGAACATTGTCTGACAACCAAATCGTACTACCGTCTTTGCGATAATCTTCATACTCAAAGTCGCGCACCACCCCTTCTTCGGTGAGCCGCCGGAAGAATTCGTCATGGCGACTCCGATCAACGTACTGCTGCTTTGAAGGGTCAGATCGTTCGCGAATGAGCTCCTCGGGAGAATTGAATCCCAACATGCGCGCCAGGGCAGGATTGGCGGAAATGTATCCGCCGCTGGGCTTGGTTTGAAAGATGCCTTCAACGGCGTTCTCATAAATGTCGCGATACTTTCGCTCGGCATTGCGCAGCGCCTCTTCGGCATGCTTGTGCTCGGTGATGTCTTGAGCCGTTCCGAAGAGCCGAATGACCTGGCCTGCCTCATCCCGGGTGGCGTATCCGACCTCGCGGATTATCCTCGTTTGGTCGTTTGGAGTGATGATGCGGTATTCGATATCGAAGGGTGACCCCTCGATTCTTGTCTGGGCGTTGGTCCGGAGAACTCGTGCTTGATCGTCGGGATGGACACGACTCACAAATGATTCATAGCGGCCATCAAAGTCCAGGTTTTCAATCTCAAAAATCCGATACAGTTCATCCGACCACGTAACCTTGTTGGTGCGCACGTTAAGAATCCAATTTCCGATTTTTGCCACCCGCTGCGCTTCAACGAGGTCTGCCGCGCGCTCTCGCAGCTCCTGCTCCACGCGCCTGCGCTCAGCGATCTCTCTTCTCAGTTCTTCATTCGCTGCAGCAAGTTCTCCGGTTCGCTCAATGACTCGTTGCTCCAGCTCTTCATTGAGTCTGTTTATTTCGGCCTTGGCCTGTATTAGCTCCGGCGTTTCAATAATCTCCCATTCCCCTTGTCGCCTTGCTATTGCAAACTGATGTGTGCGCACCACGTCAAAGATCTCCTCACCACTGATTGCGGCGAGCGGGTAAGTGCATGACGCGATTGTGCGTTCGTTGGGAAATAATTTGTCGAGTTCTGCTTCAAACTTGCGAAGCTCTTTCTGCCCCGCATCGCGTAGCCAGGCCGGACTTCCGTTGACTCTCATTCCAGCATAGCCTCTGGCCAATGCTTCAATAAGTTTCTTCTTGAATCGATTGGCGACTTTGTGAGGATCAAACGTTGTTCCGCTGAGAAACCACTCATCATGGCCGACAACTTCTATGCTTCTTTCGTCCACATACCGGTCAAGGTCAGGAAGAGCATTTCGCAGTGCGCTCGTTGCTTCTTCCACCGTCAGCAGCTCGGAATTCGAAATCACCCAGAGGCAGAACTCCTTGTTTTCCAATCCGGTCTTGAAATAAGGAATCAAAATGTCGAGTAGGTCCTGTTTCGTCTCGTAGAAATAACAGAAGTGTGCGCCCCAGGGTACGCCGCCGACGATCTCGATTCCTGTCTTCCTTAGCTCTCTTGCCATATATCCGGCCTCACTGATCCTTTCCGCAGGCCGAACCGCGCCCGCTGTTTGGAACTACCGCAACGAAATGTTTGAGCTGGAAAAAGAAAAAGGAAGCGAAGCAAATACACGAACAAGCAACGGAGCCGTACTCGCGGGCAAACGAACAACTCTCAGCCAATGGGTTGAAGGGATCGATGTGAGGACGCCGAGAGAATCCCATAATGTGTTGCCTCCCACTCCGTTCGCCGGAGCGGCATGCAAGCCGCGAGCAAGAATTGAAAAACGTCCCAGGTTCAGACTTGAGCAGGCTAAGATGAGAGGAAAACCCGCACGCGTTTTGAAACTCTGTGCTCGCTATTAACTGCTCTGGTCCTAATTGTAAGATTTCTCCTGACCGAGTTGCAATTGCATTTTGTGGTCCAACGTCACTTGGCAACATACGTTGCAAAGGACGCCTTTCGTGCCCGAGGGTGATTACGATTGGCGGGCCTCAGGCGGGCTAAACCAATTCCAGTAATTTAAGCAGCGCGACCACAACCAGCGTTGCCACTACCGCAAGGACCACCAGGTGCACAGGCGCCGGCGTCAGACGATCACAGCGCCAACACTTAATGGCAAAGCGGTCCAATATCTGTTCGCAGTTTTCACAAATACGCCGGTGGCGACGTCGGTGCGAATGTCGCCGTCTTTTAGAAGTTATGAGTTCAGACTGCACGCCGCCCACTCCTTCATCAATAGAGATAGGAGAACACTTGGGCGAGCTAATTTTTTGCTTGCGTTCGGGGCGAGAGGTCAGCAAGCGGCGGCAATAATACCGCCCCACTGCAAAACTTGCAAAGGATTTCAGTAGGTTTCAACTCTGGTTACGCAAGAGCCTTCTCAATTGTTTCTGCTGAGAAACAAACGCAGTGTATTTTGTAGTTGCTCAGGCTTGAAGGGTTTGGTAAGAAACGCTACGGCGCCAGCCGCAAAGCTGTCGGCCATCAGACTCAGATCGCAGTCTCCGGTAATCATCACCACGGGAATCTTCATTAAGCGCTTTTCCGTTCTCATGTAACGCAAGATGTCCAGACCTTTGAGATAGGGCATCAGCATGTCGAGAATTACCATCGAGAAATCAGCATCCGCCAGCAAGCGACGATAGGCATCGCGACCGTCGTCTACCACGACCGCGGCGTATCCCTCCGTTTCTACCAGAGCCGCAAGAGAATCCCTCAATGCCCGATCATCTTCGGCAATCAGTACTCGTGGGCACGAGGGAGATTTTGTGATCATGGGTCTTCGCATTAGTCGCTCGAAGCATCGGCTACATGATGTGTCGGTGTGTCAGGTCGATTTGGTCAGGGGCGGAAACTTCGCGAGTCTGCGAAGCCTCATCTGTCTCGCTCTGGTCGGGACTGGTGGGGCTAATGAGCGAGCGGATTTGGCGCAGTTGCTTTTCATCGAGATTCACGAAGCGGACTCCGAAACCAAGTCGCGGGAAACGATGGGCAACGACCCCTTGCAATTTGAACCACGCTCCATCGGGCAGCATGATTTGCAGAACCATTGCTTCGCCCTCAGTCACTTCGGCGATCGTGTCGATATAACAACCGCCCTCCGATAAGTCGCTGATGCGAACGTTTTGGTTGCTGGCGGACCCCTGGAAACGCGCTGTGAGACAGACATCAAACCTGGGTTTCGTTCTGTTCTCTTTCATGCCGTCAGCCTCTTCACTTGCGAGTTGAGGCTGTCTGGAACCGATGCTTTAGAGGCGAAGGCCACTAATGCGACGTGCGTCTAATGGTGCCCCGACGTTTCATGAACACTCGCGGCAAGGAGCCGTTCCGCATCGAGCGTTCGGACCAACAAGACTCGCAACTTTTGCAAATCGGTGAGGGAGCGGTTCAGTCCAATCCACGCGGAAATTAATTGGCCCGCTCGACCACCGCGCAGACGATTGAATGACGCCTGGCGGCGGGAGTCGTTTGTGTAAACTTCCTGTCGCGTCACTGTAAGGCAGGCCAGACAATCGATCAGGCCATCTGTTTCCCCGGCATATGAAAACCTGATCGTCGCTGTTGCCGCTGCCCTTTGTGCCCAGCTCTCCAGTGTTTGCCAAAGCATTTGCTTTTGCTCGGACGTAAACAACCCGCGGACAAAATAGACTTTCACCGTGGAATCCTGCGGCCAGAAGAAGGAAGCCTCGAGCGCCGCGCGGTTGCTCGCCGCAGGTTCTGCTTTCTGTCCCATAACGGTTGCGGCCTGAAAGAACAGCAGGAGGATCAGTGCGTAAAAAGAAGTTTTCATTATTTGACCTTGGAGAGAGCCGAAGGGATGGAACCTGCGCGGTTGAAGCATGTGGATTTGTAAAAGAAAGCAACCTGGGGAGGAGGTGGCGACGGTAGTGACGGTGGCGAACAGGGGCGATTTGTCCAGGAGTGGGCGTGACACCGCTTAGCCCTGCCCCAATTTATGGAGTGAGACGGTCAGAGACGCTCCTCCACATCGCAGCGAGCATCTGGTATGCCAGAGGGGTTCGCAGGTCGCGTCCGGAGCCCGGGCTCGTCAGGTTTGACGCCCGGCTGGAGTGCGGGTTTAGACAGATGCTTCTTATTACGTTTGTGGTCATACATGGCCTTATCCGCACTCGCGATGAGTTGTTCCAGGTTCAGAGTGCTGTCGGAAGCAATCCAAACGGCGGGTAGTGCCCTAATTTCACTTTCTCTATTTTTCTTTCCCGATTTAAAACGTTTTACCGTAATACGACTAATCCTTGACGGCTTTAAGGCCGGATCGTAGGCTATCGGGCATGGATTCCAGTAAAGCGAACACCGGAACATTCTATCTTACGATTGTTCTGGTTATTCTCACGATCATTCTTGTCGTCCTCGCCTTTGCTACCCTTGGGTTCGTCTATTGGGTTTGGCGCTATCCGAATCCCGCGCAAGCACCTCAAATCACGGGAGGCGGTGTCATGAGTAGCTATGTGTGGGCACCTATATTCCTTGCTGTATGTTTGTTCGTCGTTGTATCGCTGCAAGTGCTAGTTGCCCACCTCATAAGAGGCAAGAATAAGAAACGAATTTCTGAGTTAAACTCAAAGTTGGGACAGGAAACACGCGCCCGACAATTATGCGTAGAGAATTATCAGCAGCTAGAAAAAGAGAAACTAGCTCTCTCAAATGAGTTGGCGCTGGCTAGGCCAAGCAAGCGTCTAGTTGCAATCGCCAAGAATGATGCCACCGACATTCAAGACGCTGTAATTGTGTCAGGCGTCCAATTCCGAAATGAGATTGAGAATCACAAGCGTTATGTGGACTTCGCGTTCGCCATCTTCAATCAATCGGTCTACGAAATTTCTATCGACGACAAACTTGGCGATGGGGACATTATTTTTGACAAGCAGCCCTTAGTTGGTGTGAAACGAATTGAAGAAAACAAGGCCCAAAACGTTCAACCGCGAACGAGTAGCAGTTTCATGGTTCGGCAACACCTGGACTCGGGGGACATTGAGGCAATTAAAAACGCCACCGGAGATAGGCGGTTTGAGTTTCACCACCTCAAGATCAAGATTAAAGGCGGTAGTGACTTTGAAGAAATAATACAGGAAAAGAAACTGCAATTCGACTCCGGTTTAAGCAAGGAGTACCCGACTTATATTTACTACAACGGCCCGTTCCGCAGCCGATTCAACTCTTCAATTTGCGGAAGAATTAACGCAGTTTACTTCAAGCGCGACTTTGATATTGACAATTCGATTCCACTTAAAGACAACCGATACATCTTCTACTTTATCCTGCACACTTACATCGCCAATCATGGAGCGCCGACAGGCATTGATCGATTCCGGCTTGTTCTTAAAGCAAACGGAGAACCATACGAAGCTCAAAGACTGCCCCTGACTGGCTGCCGATGGATCCGTTCGGATGCGGAAGAAAACCTCAGCGAGCGAGATATTGAGTCAGAGAACGATGTTACGCTAACTGACACACGACGCGGCTGGTTACAGTTCGTAGTGCACGGTGTAAGGGAAATAGAGGACGAATCTGCGTTGGAGATTGCGCTAGACGTGATCGATAAAGATCAAGATCTCAACAGGTTGAATTCATTGGCTGACAGTAAGTGGATCGAAAACTCCATGAAGCAAGAGAGCTATATAAACGGACCAGCAATCTGGCAGCAATTTTAGCTTAAACCTCATTATTTACTTGATCTCTTTGATATTTCGTATTACACTTATCTTCAAGTTAAGGAGATAAGAAATCAATGCCGATGATGAACCCCGACGCATGGTGACGGTCTTGCACGTTCCGCCTGTTACTTCGTCGGAGTTAGCCGTTAGAGCATCAATCATTCAAGACTACCGAGAAGGAATTGATCATGAGCAGCACTAAGAAAACCGCGAAGAAACGCGGACGCCCTTCACTTCCAAAAGGCCATGTCAAAGGGAAGATCGTTCCAATGCGGCTAACCGATGCCGAGCTAAAACTGTTTAGCAAAGCAACGAAAGCAGATGGTCACGATACGCTGTCTAGTTGGATGCGTCACACCCTGAATGCTGCTGCCGAGAGACATGCTGATCGAAGCGTCCCGAAATCTTCGCGTCGTTCAGTTTCGCTGAGTGAAAATGTTTAGGTGCGCCAGACCGGCGACGGGTGTCCGCGTATGAATAAACCAAAGAAGCGAGTTACTAACAGAGAACTACTGATTGAACTTGTCAAAAGTAACGCCTCGATCAATGCGCACCTGAATACGCTCTTTGCGATGGAATGCGAGTTCTTTGCTTACTTGAGCAAGTCGCAGGTCTCTCCGATTATTGAGAAGTGGTCGGACTTCAGAGTGGAACTTTTGAAGCAGAATCTCGGCGATCTGAAGGATCAATTTGAGGGTCGCGAATAATTTGATTATGATTTCCACCGACTTCAATTTCCTCGAATTCCTTGGATCGCTCGATGGATTAAGTCGAGACGATATAATTGTCAAGGCCAGTCGAGAGAGCAGAGCGGCAAAGGATTCAAAGGAAAGGCGCGGAAACAAAGTCTACAACGCCAGACTGTATGACTATGTTAGCGACCTCGGCACGTTCCTGCACTTCGTCCGCAATAGCCACAATTCAGGAATGTCGTGGCCGGACGCGTTTCTCGCTTCATCAGAATGGCGAAACATACAACGCGCCAGATACGGCAGTTTGCTTGATAACGATTAAAAGCATGAACGGAGAGCTTACCAATGAGGACCTTATCGCAAGCACAGCGAGACGCTTTAACAGACTATCTCTCACGCAATCCAAAAACGTGCGGAAAGTGCGGTGGCACTACTTGGAATTATGGTGAAATAGACGTGTATGCAGGCGACCTTGTGGCCAGTTCTCAAGAAGTGGAAACGAATGGCCTCACGTATGTCCGCGTGACTTGTCAATCATGTGATAAGGAAGACCCCGTTGACTGCCGCGAAGCCGGTATTCCCGAAGAATCTGACAACTAATTTCAGGCTTGAACAGAACAAACACCATGCCATGGAACGCGATTTCGCATTGCACATCCAGAGATTATTAAGGAACGAAAGCGGTGTGAAATGGGGAGCGGTTGTGACTCGTCAATGGAACTGTTTCCAGTTATTCATTAAGAGAACAGTCCCTGCTCTTAAGCAGGGACAAAGGCGTCTTGCGTCAAACTACTCAGTCCGTCGCAGGTCGTCATTGGCGGTTCCCATTTGAGGAGCTCTTCGGGAGAAAGTTGCGACAGGACTTCAATCATGGTTGGGTCGAGTTGTTTCCCGGCACGCTGACTCAGAAACCTCATCGCCTCATCGTGTGTCATCGGCGCCGAAGCGTTTGGAAGAAGCATTTGATCATATTCGACGGCAAGTCGCAGTATGCGGCTGAGAAGCGGTATTTGCTCCGCCCTTAAACCTCTTGGTGCGCCGGTGCCGTCATAGTTCTCACGATAACGACTGACTATCTCCACCACGTTTGCGAGCTCCGGAATGGCGTGCAATAGTCTGGCTTCACACTCAGTGTGTTGAACGAGTGTCTGCTCAAACATAAATGCGCGCGTACTCGCCGTGCCCTTGCGGGCGATGTCGATTTGGCCAAGGTCGTGTAACAAAGCCGCCAGCGACAGATCTTCTTCTTGTTCCTGGCTGACCCCAATCTTTGTGGCAATCATCAGCGCGTAATTACGCACTCGCATGGCGTGGACAGATGCGTGTTCGTCCCTCAGTCTCAGCATCTCGCTTAACGCGCTCACAATGCTCAGCTTTATCTGGTTCAGCCTGAGAAGCAGCCGCTGGTTCGCATCAGCCAGAGCTTGCCGAGTCTTGTTGTTTTCGTAGTACTCACAGGCGCGGTTCACTCTGAGTTTCAGATCGTCGTTGACCCAGGGCTTGGTGACATACATATAGACCAGGCGCGAATTGATGGCTTCGACCAGCGCTTCCACGTCGGTGTAACCGGTCAGCAAGATACGCACCATATGTGGCCGCAAGCGCGCAGTCCGCTTTAACAGCTCAATGCCGGTCATCTCCGGCATGCGCTGATCTGTAATCAGAATGGCGATGTCGTGTTGTTCGATCAGTCGAATCGCCTCCAGGCCCGAGGAAGCGGTCAGACATTGGAAGTCTTTGGAAAACAGCCGCTCGAGCAGTCGCAGATTTGGAACCTCATCATCGACGATCAGCAGTTTATGAGTCATAGGTTAATCTCCGGGAGAACTTTGGGTTGTCTCTAACTTCCATCCAGATTCAGTGGCCTTAATAGGAATCCTGACCGTGAAGGTTGTGCCTTTGCCAACCTTGCTTACGACGGCAATCGTTCCACCGTGGCGCTCGACAATGCCGTAGGAAATCGAGAGGCCGAGGCCGGTGCCTTCACCGACGGGCTTGGTGGTAAAGAAGGGATCGAAAATTCTGGAGCGTTGCGCTTCGGGAATGCCTATGCCCGTATCGCTTACAGCGATGGCCACGCAATCGCCGTCGAGTTTGGTGGCGATAGTCACCTCGCCTTTATCGCGCACAGCCTGGGCGGCATTGACGAGCAAGTTCATCCAGACCTGATTGAGTTGGCCGGCATAACAAGTGACGGGTGGCAAGTCTGAGTAATCCCGTTGCAGCACGATCCGGCCGTTGCTGTAAAAAGAAGACAGCAAACGAATGGTTGAATCGATGCCCGCATGAATATCGATGCTTTTGAGCGCCGCTTCGTCGAGGCGCGAGAAGAGTCGTAAATTCTTGACCACGTCGCAAATTCGCTGAGCCCCTTCACGACAATCTGAAATGATTGAGTTGAGATCGCCCACTAGTCTTTCGTAACCGATCTCAGTTTTGAGAGAACCGATCAGCACTCTGGCATCCTCGGGCAGGCTCGCCCGGTCGTAAGTGTCGATGAGTTTTGTCAGTTGCTGGATGTAGCCCTGGAGCAAATCCATATTGCCGTAAACGAAACCGGCGGGGTTGTTAAGTTCATGGGCAATGCCGGCGGAGAGTTGGCCCAGGCTGGCCATTTTTTCGGTGTGTACGAGTTGGGCCTGAAGCCGCTCAAGCTCTGCCTTGCGATTTGCGAGCTCGACATTCTGACTCTCAAGATGGTCCTTGTAGATTCGGGCCGTGCGTTGCAACGAACGACGCTCGAGCGCGCGTTCGACTGAAAGCGTTAACGTATCCAACTCGCATGGCTTAATCAGGTAATCGTAAGCGCCAACGCGCAGTGCATCGCGAACTCGCTGCGGCCGATCAACTCCTGAAACCATGATCACCGCCGTCTCCGGATAGCGCGTCGCGATTTCGCGCAACAGCTCAATGCCGTTTCGTCCGGGCATCATCATGTCGGAGATGACCAGGGCGTACGGCCGGGTTGCAAGTTCGGCCAATGCTTCATCCGCTGAGTTGGACGTTTTGCATTCGAAAGTCTCGCTCAAATGCTCGGCAAACATCTCGCGTACGCCGGCTTCGTCATCGACGATCAGAATACGACGATCCCTGGATCGATCTTCTTCGGTTTCGCCGAGCGCGTCCGGAAGAGTTTGGCCCATCGTCTGCTGAAAGCTCGACGACAAAAGCGTCGATGGTATTTGTGCTTCAATCATCTAAGTTGGATTGAGGAGTTTTTCAGCGTCAAGGAAAATTTCATGAAGTGACAACTACCCGATATTTAGCTTGGGACGGATTCACACTTGGCGGACGCCTGACGGGGCAATAAGGAACAGGACGGGTAGATTCGCCGCGCACTTCCGCCACAGGAAAACGTTTTGGAGCCCGAAGTTGAGCTCCGCAGTCGAAGGTGCACAGATCATGCCAGCAGCGCCCCTTCTCTGCGTGGCTCTCCGCGTGTTCTTTGCTCCGCGGTTGATATTTGGTGCAAACACACTCACCACAGAGACACGAGAACACAGACGGTCACACAGAGAAGTTGAAGACGAGATACAACTAACTCGAGCCCCACACCTTGTCGGCACAACGATTGCTCAACCATCAGCGGACTACCGCGACGACGATTTGGTTTTCGTCACCGGCGGCAGGGAAAGTAAATTTTTCAGTAAACCCAGAGCCAGCCCTGGTTCTGGAGACTCTTGAAAGCGGCCTCAACCGAAACGCGAAGAGTCAAATCTTACACACCATAGTTACGTCGATCCCGAAGTTGAGCGTGAAGTTTGTCAGTAGTCTTCTTCGGGATCGACATCCTTCTTCCACGTGGTCTTGCTCGTTTCGCTTTAAGAAAGCCGATGAACTTCGAACCACAGCAAACGGAGTTACCCGCCATGCGCACCATCCATTCCCACCGAATATCCGTCGGCTTTCGCTTCCTCTTAATTTCTGCACTCGTAGTCGGCGCAGTCATGACGTCGGCGGAATTATCGCTGCTGCAAACGGGCTCTGGCGTGGTAGAGGCAAAAGGTGAAACGTTTGCGGCAAGAGAAGCTGCTTCGAACTACCGTTGGAATCTCGGCGATGATCTGCCGTTGCTCAGTTTGCCCGACCATGTCAGCGGAGCAGTTGAGCTGGCGCTTACTTACTCGATGGATCAATTTCAGTTTCCTTTGTTCCAGTCGCTTTACTACAGCGAACGCGCCGGCAAATACATCCTGATGGTCATGCCAAAGAATGAACGACGCGCTGAGTTTATCGATCTCATTTCGGCAGGACACGGTCAGTTTGAGGCGAAAGGAAATGCCAGCTTGCGGCTGGCGGAGAACGGCAACGCTAAATTGTTAACCACGCAAGAGGGAACCGTCTACACGTTTGCTCCCTTTGCGAATGGCGAGTTTCATTGCAGTCAGATCAGAGATCGCAACGGCCTGGTGATCAATCTCAGGTACACCAACAATGCGGCGATCGACAAGATCGTCGATGTCTCCGGCAGAACGATTAGCTTCGGCTACGAGGACGAGTACCTGAGTTCGATTACGCAAACCTGGGGACCACGCTCTGTAAACAAACAAACGTGGGCGATTGCGTACGAGCTGATTGGCGCCAGGCGGGAAGCCAATTTCATTCCCGCAGGAGCGGAGGCCGCAAAACACATTCCCTCGAATGCGCTTACTCCTAACTATACGCAAGCGATGGCGGCTTCCGACGTGATGCTCGCCGGCATTTTCGGTGGCCCGGGCGCGGTAGCGGCAGCGAATGGCTTTGAACCGGTAGGATTGGCGAACCAATATCCACTCTATCGAGGAGACCTGATCGGCGATGATGGAAGAGTGCGCCGCGGTCATCTCTCTTTCGCAATGCATCTGTATGGAAGTGTGGATGGCACTTCCGAAGCGGACCTGTATGTTCCAAACGGCTTCGCTTCCCACAGCAACACGCCTACTCCCACCGACGCGGCAGTCACTTTTTACTATCCCCGCTTAGGCAATCTCACAAACGTGACGCTCGCTGTTTTTCATGTTGCCAACTTCCTTCTGACCAACGAAGGCGGACGCGTGCGAATCGGAAACATCGGCGGGCCCGGCGGCTCCGTCGCCTGCTACAAACATTCGCACATCGAATTCTATCGCGGCGATACTGGCCTGCCGCCATCCGCATTGCGTCCAGGACTGCGCATCGACCCTACGACTGTTTTCGAAGCGTCGTCGAACACCGCAGCGCGAGTCTCCACCGGCGCATCATCTCGCACGGCTAGTCTGCGTTGCGTTGGTTAATAGTCGTGACCTGAATATCGCCGCCGATGAGGCGGACCCAATCGCTAACACCACCCCACGCGACTGCGGCGCTTCCCGGTACGCTCCCGATTCTGACCTCTCCTGGCCAGCGCCATCGATTCTGTCAGCGACGATCTCCACTACTGCGGCGGTGGCTCCAGCGGCTTTCCGGAGTTCAGGAATTGCAGGCCGCTGTCGCGCAGTTGCTTGTTTAGATTATTCACGTCTTCGCTGATGAATTTGTTCAGCTCCGCAATCAAATCCTTCAACTGCTTCGATAGATCTTCGATTCGCACTAACTCATCTGCGGTGGGCGTCGCGGTGTAACTGTCGAGTCCGAAAGCGACGCCCGTGATCTGGCTCGACAGCGGTCGCGGCTCATCAGGAAGCGGCGGCCCCGCGCTGCCGCTGCTGTCCGGCGCGGAAACCAGTTTCTTCTGAATTGCCGTGAGCTGATCCAAGACCTTTTGGATAGACTCATTCGTTTGCTTCGAAACTTCCGGGTTGTCTTTCAGCGAATTCTGTAGCGACGTGATCTGCGTCTTCAAACTCTGCATCGTCTTGCGCGCGGCATCGGCAGACTTTTGCAACGCGTAAACTTTCGCGATCGCTTCATTCAGCTTGCCGCGGTCTGCTTCAACAATCTGGATGCGCGGGTCTTCCTGGACCAGCACATCGCCGGTCGCCGACTTATCGCCCGTGCTAATTTTTAGGACATACACGCCGGGCATTACGCGTGGGCCACGCGGCGCGCCAAAGAAACCACCAGCGCCTTCGCCCTGACCCTCCGGCGGCGGCGCCGGCGGGTTCAGCCTCAAATCCCAGACGAGGCGATTGAGTCCCGCCTCCTTTGGTCCTTTCAAATCGCGCACTATCGCGCCGCTCTTGTCAGTGATCGTAATCTTCACCTCATCTTTGGGTTTGTCCTTGACGTAGTAATTGATAACAGCGCCGTAAGGCGGATTGGGTGCGGCAAACCATTTGTGGCCGGTGTTGCCCTTGCGCCCATAGAGTCGGAAATGAGTGGCGGGCGCAACGTCGAACAAATGAATGTCTGAAGTCAAAATGTTTTCCGACGCGCGTTCCAGCGGGCTGAGATCGTCAAGCACCCAAACCGAGCGTCCGTGTGTTGCCAACACCAGCGCATTGTCGCGCGGGTGGATTTGAATATCGTCAACGCGCACCAGTGGCAAATTTCCTTTCAGGCGCGTCCACCTGCCGCCACGGTCAAACGAAACGTAAGCGCCAAACTCCGTGCCGAGAAACAAAAGATTCTGATTGCGCGGATGCTCGCGAATAACGCGCGCTGTAACTCCGGCGGGTATGTTGGACTTAATAGCTTTCCACGATTCGCCGTAGTCCGTCGTTACAAAAACGTAAGTACTGTAATCATCGGCGCGATGGCCATCGAGCGTGAGATACGCGGTGGCCTCAGCATAACGCGAAGGCACAATGCGACTGACGTAGGTATTTTTGGGAACGCCGGGCACCTTATCGATGATGTTTTTCCAGGTCCGCCCGCTGTCGCGCGAAATTTGCAGATTGCCGTCGTCAGTGCCGGCATAAAGCAAACCTTCTTTAATGGGCGACTCGGCGAGCGTCACAATCTGCCCGAAAGTTTCCACGCCATCGTGGCGCGAGAGCGTGGTCTTGTCGGGCAGCGCGCCCATGATTGGCAGTTTCTCGCGATCCTGATCTTTCGTTAGATCGTCGCTCCACGTCCAGGTGTTGCCGCGATCGGTCGATCTGAAAACGCGATTGCCGGCAAAGTAGATCGTGCGGTTGTTATGAGGAGAAATAACGATCGGCGAGTTCCAGTCGAAGCGATAACGTTTCTCGGCGGGCCGGGCTTCCGGCTTGATCGACTTGCGCTCGCCTGTTTTCAACTCCAGACGCGAGACGCTGCCGTTCTGAGATTCAACGTAAATGACGCTCGGATCGATTGGGTCAACAACTGAATAGAAACCGTCGCCGCCGCCGGTGCGAAACCAATCGTCGTTGGTGATGCCTTCCTGGTTGAGCGTGCCGCTCGGGCCGGACCAGCTACCGTTGTCCTGCAATCCGCCATAGACCCAAAACGGTTTCTGGTTGTCCATTGAGACTTCGTAAAACTGTCCCAGCGGAATCGTGTTGATAAAGTCCCAGGTGCGACCGCGATCGTAGGAAGCGTGGAGGCCGCCGTCGGAACCAGTCAACACGTGATTTGAGTTTGCCGGATCGATCCACATCGCATGGAAGTCACCGTGAACTCGCTGGCCGAGAGTTGTGTTCCAGGTCTTGCCGCCGTCATCCGAAAAGTACATCGGCGCCGCCAGTTGCCAGAGTCGCTGATCGTTGTTGGGATCGATGCGAATCTGACTGTAGTACATCGGCCGCGAATCCATGTCGCTCATCTTGCGCCACGTTTCGCCGCGATCATCGGAGCGAAACGTTCCGCCCTTGGCGTTTTCCACGAGCACGTAAAGGATGTTGGGATTGCGGCGATAAATGTCCACGCCGATGCGGCCGGTGACGCCTTCAGGCAATCCCTTCGTTAGTTTCGTCCAAGTCGCGCCGCCGTCGATCGTTTTGTAGAGCGCGCTGCCCGCGCCCCCGCCATTGAAGCCCCAGGGCGTGCGCCGGCGCTGGTAGGCTGCGGCGTAAAGCGTCATCGGACTCTCCGGATCCATTGCCAGATCAATGACGCCCGTTTCTTCGTTAATGAAGAGCACGTTCGTCCAGGTTTTGCCGCCGTCAGTAGTTTTGAATACGCCGCGCTCCTTGTTTGGTCCCCACAGGTGGCCCACCGCCGCGACGTAGACAATGTTCGGATCGCGCGAATCGATGACCACGCGGCCGATATGTTTGGTGTCGCGCAGTCCCGTGTTCGTCCAGGTCTTTCCTGCGTCCAATGACCGGTAAACTCCATCGCCCCATGACGAGCTTTGTCGATTGTTTGGCTCGCCCGTGCCCACCCAGACGATGCTTGGATCGGATGGCGCAATCGCAATGTCGCCAATCGAGGTCGAGCTTTGCGCGTCGAAAACGGGTTCGAAAGTTGTGCCGTTGTTGGTAGTTTTCCAAACGCCGCCCGTGGCAGCGCCGACGTAGAATGTGCTCGGATTGTTTTCTAGGACTGCGATGTCGTCGATGCGGCCGCCCATGTTTGCCGGGCCGATGGAGCGAAATTGAAGATTCTTCAGAAAGGTGTCGTCGAGTTTGTTTTCGCTTTTGTCCTGAGCAAACGCGGGGCATGCGCCGCAAACTAAAACTACTGAGGCCAGCAGCAGCGACACAAAACAAAACGAGATGTTGGCAACGGTGTTTCCCGGAAAATTTTTCATGGACATCCTCGGAGTTAGACCACAGACTGCCGTGGTATAAATTTGCAACTGCTTACAAAGTAGGAAATGCCTTTGCTGCTAATTCGAGCGCCGGCAGAAACTCTTCCTGGGTTGGAAGGCGACAAAATAACATAGAGGCAGCAAGACTGAACAGTTACGGAGAAGATTGAGCCCGCAGGGCGGGTTTTGAAGGCACGACCGCAGCCAGTGGAGGAACATGAATAAGAAACGAGTCTTGATTTTATGCACCGGGAATTCGGCACGCAGCCAGATGGCTGAAGGGTTCCTTCGTCACGACGCCGGCGAGCTTTTCGAGGTGAAGAGCGCGGGCGTGGAGCCGAGCGAGGTGCGGCCCCAGGCAGTCGAAGTGATGCGCGAAGTGGGTATCGATATTTCCAGGCAGCGTTCCAAGTCGGTGGATGAATTCTCAGGCGAAGAATTTGATTACGTCATCACTGTCTGCGACAACGCCAACGAGCGCTGCCCAATCTTTCCGGGAAAAACAAAACGAATCCACTGGAGTTTTGCAGATCCAGCCGCGGCCACCGGTGATGAAGACGCAGAGCTCGCCGTCTTTCGTCGCGTGCGCGATCAAATCCGCCAACGGTTTGGTGAGTGGACTTCAGAACTTAACGAAGCTGGTAAGAAACCAGCGGGGGCAAGCTCGCCTTCCTAACCATGAGCGGATCAGAGTTAAGCTGAAGAGTTGGATCGTACGGCTTTCAAAGTGAACATCAATAGCAAGGGAGAGAATCTCTAAGGTCGGGAAGGTGTCTTGCCCGCTGGTGGGATTGCACTCAAGCCTGAACCTCCTCGCCCTCCTCCAGCGGCACAACCTGCACCGTAGCATCGCGCACTTCATGCAGAAAACGATTGATTACGGAGCCGTGTATGAGCAGGTCCCAACGCGAACGCGCTGACTGACCGAATACAACGTGCGTGATGCCCTCGCGCCGCGCAAAGTCAATCAGTTGATCGGCTACGTGCCGGCCCTTGAGTTTTACAATACGGGCCCCCAGGCCTTCGGCGAAGCGAACGTTTTCTTGCAGCGCTCGTGCGTCTTCAGGTTTTATTTTTCCCGGCTCTTCATCTGGCGTCTCCACGTAAACGGCAAACCAGTCGGAAGCCAGCCGGCCGGCGATCCGCGAACCCACTCGTAGTATTCGTTTGGCGCTGCCACGCGAGGCGATGGCGACCATCACTTTTTCGGGAATCGTCGCGTGCTCCAGTCCCTCACGTAAGCGGTAGTCGTGCGACTTCGCCGCCTGGTCCACTGCAACCTGTCTCAAGGCCAGCTCTCTCAGTGCCGAGAGATTGCCTTTGCGGAAAAAGTTATTCAGGGCCTGCTGGATTTTCTCTACCGGATAAATCTTGCCCTGACGCAAGCGCGTGCGAATCGTATCGACCGAGACATCCACGTCTACGACCTCGTCCGCGCGTTTGAGAAAAGTATCGGGAATAGTTTCCCGCACGCGAACCCCGGTGATGCGTGCTACCGCGTCGTTCAGCGATTCGAGATGTTGCACGTTGAAAGCGGTAATAACCGAAATGCCTGTGTCTAAGATCTCAAGAACGTCTTCATAGCGTTTGTGGTTTTTTGAGCCGGGAATGTTTGTATGAGCCAACTCGTCAACTAGAACAACCGCCGGCCGCCGTTTGATAATCGCTTCCACGTCCATCTCTGCGAAAATAGCGCCATGATATTCGATCTTCTGTAACGGAACGCTTTCGAGATCGCCGATCAGCGCTTCCGTCTCCGCGCGACCGTGTGGCTCAATGAAGCCGATGCAAATATCACAGCCCTGTTTTTTCAGAAGATGCGCTTCCTCGAGCATTTTGTAGGTCTTGCCCACACCGGCTGCCGATCCGATGTAGACGCGCAGCCGCGCTCGCTCGCTCTCCTTGAGTTTGGCGAGAAGTGATTCAGGCGATCTACGCGTGCCGTTACTGTTCATCCAACAAGGTCCTATTTCTGCAACGGGTATTTGCCATCAAGATCCAAATTAAGCTCCAACACATTCACTCTTGCTTCACCAAGAAAGCCAAACTGCCGACCCTCAGAGTGGGCCGCGACTATTCTCCTTAGTTCGGGTTCGCTTATGCCACGTTCGCAAGCGACGCGCGGCACCTGGAATTCAGCGGCGGCGGGGGAAAGGTGCGGATCAAGTCCCGAGCCGGATGTTGTAACTAAGTCAATCGGCACTGGCTTTCCGGGGTTCTCGACCTGCGCTTCTTCGACTTCGGCTTTCACCCGGTCAATCAACTTCTGATTAGTTGGCCCAAGGTTTGATCCCGAAGACGCACTGGCGTCGTAGCCATTTGCGCCGGCAGCCGAAGGGCGCGAACGAAAGTAACCTGAAGAAAAAAATGGCTGACCAAGCAAGCGCGATCCGACAATTGTTCCGTCTGCTCGTCTGATAAGTGAGCCGTTGGCTTTGTCAGGAAAGAACACCTGGGCCAAGGCGGTGATTAAGAGTGGATAGATCAGACCGAACAAGACCGTCGTAACGATTGTCATTAGAATTGCTGTCGTTAGGTTTTTCATTTTCATACACGCTCCCGGCTCACGCCAGGCCAATCGCATGAATAATCATATCAATCAGTTTTATGCCGATGAATGGCGCCACTAATCCGCCGAAGCCGTAAATCAGCAGATTGCGTCTGAGCAGGGCAGCCGCCGACAGCGCGCGATACTTGACACCGCGCAGCGCCAGCGGAATCAAGGCGATGATGATCAGCGCATTGAAGATTACCGCTGAAAGAATCGCAGATTGCGGCGTGCGCAATCCCATGATGTTCAGAGCGTTCAAGACCGGAAACGCCACCGCAAACATTGCCGGTATGATCGCAAAATATTTCGCCACGTCGTTGGCAATCGAAAAAGTGGTGAGCGCTCCGCGAGTCATCAGCAGTTGCTTTCCGATCTCCACAATCTCGATCAGCTTGGTCGGATTGGAATCGAGGTCGACCATGTTGCCGGCTTCCTTTGCCGCTTGCGTGCCCGTATTCATCGCCACACCGACATCCGCCTGGGCCAGCGCCGGCGCATCGTTAGTTCCGTCCCCCGTCATCGCCACCAGTTTGCCGCCCGCCTGTTCTTTCCGGATGAGCGCCATTTTGTCTTCCGGAGTTGCCTGAGCAAGAAAGTCATCGACTCCTGCTTCACGCGCAATCGTCGCCGCAGTGAGGGGATTGTCGCCAGTAATCATGACGGTCCTAATCCCCATCTGCCGCATTTGATTAAACCGCTCGACCATCCCGCCTTTGATAATGTCCTTTAGTTGAATCACGCCGAGCGGAAGCCGATCTTCGGCGACAACCAGAGGGGTGCCGCCTTCCCGCGAGATTTTTTCAACGATGCCACTCAAATCACCGTTGAGGTGAGACGGAAACGAGCCGAGATACTTCTCGATGGCGTCGGCGGCGCCTTTACGGATTTCGCGGCCGTCGAAATCCACGCCCGACATGCGCGTCTGCGCCGTGAAGGGGACGAAGGTCGCTTCGTGTGGAGCAAGCTCGCGGCCGCGCAGTCCATATTTCTCTTTTGCCAACACCACTATTGAACGACCCTCCGGAGTCTCATCCGCCAGCGATGACAATTGCGCCGCCTCGGCCAACTCTTTCTCGTCAACTCCAGTCAACGGAATGAAGGCGGTCGCTTGCCGATTGCCTAGCGTTATCGTGCCGGTCTTGTCGAGCAACAGAGTATTGACATCGCCCGCGGCTTCCACCGCACGCCCTGACATCGCAAGCACATTGTGTTGAATCAGGCGGTCCATGCCCGCAATTCCGATCGCCGAGAGCAAACCGCCGATGGTAGTCGGAATCAAACAGACAAGCAGCGAGACAAGCACGAAGATCGTCTGCGGGGCACTCGAATAAATCGCGAAGGGCTGCAAGGTGACCACGGCCAACAGGAAGATGATGGTCAAGCCGGCCAGAAGAATGTTGAGGGCGATTTCGTTTGGCGTCTTCTGCCTTTCGGCGCCTTCAACGAGAGCAATCATGCGATCGATAAATGTTTCGCCCGGGTTGGAAGTAATGCGAACCTTGATCTGATCCGAAAGCACCCGCGTGCCGCCGGTAACCGCAGAACGATCGCCGCCTGCCTCGCGAATAACGGGCGCCGATTCGCCCGTGATCGCCGACTCATCAACCGATGCGACTCCTGCGATGATCTCGCCGTCGCCGGGAATGAACTCTCCGGCCGAGACCACGACAACGTCGTCCTTGCGAAGTTGTGGAGCGTTAACGCTTTCGGTCTGACCATTGGGCAGTAAACGATGCGCTATTGTCTCGGTCTTCGCGCGGCGGAGATTGTCAGCCTGCGCCTTGCCGCGGCCTTCAGCCATCGCCTCGGCAAAGTTAGCAAACAAGACTGTGAACCAGAGCCAGAGTGTGATTTGCAACTCAAACCCGGTATGCGTCACGCCGGGAATCGGCGCAACGATTCCCCGAATCAGTTGCAGGGTCGTCAGGACACTGCCGACCTCCACCACAAACATGACGGGATTACCCATCATCTTGCGCGGATGCAGTTTCTTGAATGAATCGACAATTGCCCGTTTGACGATCTGCGCGTTCCAGATAGCTTGTTTCTTTGTTTCTTTGGTCATAAACGATTTTGTAGGCGCAGGCCTTGTCCCTGCCCCTTCGCTGTCAATCCACGTCGCCTTCAAATTCCATGCTCAACAACGGGCAGGAACAAGCCCTGCCCCTACAATCAAAACGTCTTCCCCGCCTGCATCAACAAATGTTCGACAATTGGTCCCAGGCTCAACGCCGGAAAGAATGTCAAAGCACCGACGATCACGATCACGCTCACCAGCAACGTGGTGAACAGCGGCGTCGTCACCGGAAATGTTCCCAACGATGGCGGCACGATCTTCTTGCGCGCGAGATTACCGGCAATCGCCAACATCGGAATGATCATCATGAAGCGCCCGATCAGCACTGTCATGCCGATGGTCGTGTTGTACCAGAGCGTGTTTGCCGAAATGCCCGCGAAGGCTGAGCCGTTATTGCCGGCGGCTTCGGTGTAGGCGTAGAGAATCTCAGACAGGCCGTGTGGTCCTGGATTGGCGATTTGCGATGTGCCGAAGCTCGGAGCAACAACAGAGATCGCTGTGAAAACCAGAATCACCAGTGGAAAGACGAGTGTCACTAACATCGCCATTTTCACATCATACGACTCGATCTTCTTGCCGAGATATTCAGGCGTACGGCCGACCATCAGTCCGGCAATGAAAACTGCCAGCACCACGTAAATCAAAATGCCATACATCCCCGAGCCAACCCCGCCAAAGATTGTTTCGCTCAGCATGATGTTGGAAAGTGGAACCAGACCACCCAGCGGTGTGTAGGAGTCATGCATCGAGTTGACCGCGCCGCAGGAAGTATCGGTGGTGATGGTGGCCCACAGCGTCGAGTTAACGACGCCGTAGCGAACTTCTTTTCCTTCCATGTTGCCGCCGGACTGGGTCGCGCTGGCCACTTGGTTCGTGCCAGCCAGCAGCGGATTGCCCCGCGCCTCTGACCGGTAACTGACAATGATCCCAGCAAAGAACAATACGGCCATTGCACCAAAGACGGCCCAGCCATGCTTCTGCGATCCGGTCATGCGACCAAGCGTGTAAGTCAGACCTGCCGAGATCGCGAAGATCGCCAGCATCTCAATTAAGTTGGTGAACGGCGTAGGGTTTTCGAAGGGATGCGAACTATTCGTATTGAAGAAACCACCGCCGTTGGTGCCCAGCTCTTTGATGATCTCCTGCGAAGCCACTGGCCCCTGAGCGATCGTCTGCGTATCGACTGTCTGCTTCTCTTTAACCGTGGCGCCATCCGGATTGGTAATGACGTTACCGGCGGCGTCCTTCTTATCAACTTCAATCGTCTGCTTCTCAATTAATTGCGCCGTGTCATACGGACGGAGGTTTTGCGGGACTCCACCGGCGACAAGGACAAGCGCGCCGACGATGCAGAACGGCAATAGTACCCAAAGCGTTGCGCGCGTCATGTCTACCCAAAAGTTGCCGATGGTTTGCATCTCACGCCGCGCGATGCCGCGAATGAAGGCTATCGCCAGCGCGATACCGACTGCCGCCGAGACGAAGTTGTGATATGCCAGGCCGGCCATCTGGGTCAGGTAGCTCATGGTCACTTCTGGCACATAGCTTTGCCAGTTGGTGTTGGTCGTAAACGAGGCGGCCGTATTGAATGCCGAACCGAGGAAACCATTTGAGGCGCTTGCTGAGGAGTCCACGCCTGGCAAATGCTGCGGATTGAGCGGCAGGTAACCCTGCAAACGCTGAATCAGATACAGGACCAGCATCGAGACTGCGCTGAATAGCAACATCGTGATGGCATATTCCGTCCAGCGCATCTCGCGACTTTCATCAACGCCCGTCAGCTTGTAGAGAAGACGCTCGATCGGGCGCAGCAACGGATCGAGAAACGTCTTCTCACGATCGAAAACATGGGCCATGAAGACGCCGAGCGGCTTCGTGATTGCGAGAATGATCAAAAAGAAAAACAGAATTTGTAACCAACCGTTAAGAGTCATCAAGTCACCCTGCGTTTACAGGCGGGCACTGCCCGCCGTCTCAACTTTGATTTCCAATGTGCCTTTTGCATAACCATATCGCACCGGCGGGCAACGCCCGCCTCTAAACGAGGCCCTAAAATTTCTCCGGCCGCAGCAGCGCGTAAGCCAAATACACGAGCAGCAAAGCTGAGACCCCAATCCACAGAACTACCTCAATGCTCATCCGGTTTCTCCTCGCATGATTCGATGTCGTCACCCTTCCAGCAATAATTCTGGAAGCGCGTAAACCAGTGCAACAACAACCAGACGCCGTACACTTCCAATATTCCCAACTCAGCGGCGGCCATCGCTAAACCTCATTGCAGCTTCTCGCAGCCGCGCACGTACGCGATCGCTATTAGAAAAAACAAAATCGTAGCGGCGATAAAAATTAGATCCATCTTTGCCAGCTCGCCTCAGTTAAAGTTGTAGCCAACCTCCAATAGAAAAAAATGATTTCCCCGCGCAGCATGCTGGTTGCCGATCGAGTAGCCCGCATAGCCCGTCAATTTCGATCCAACTTTGAAAACTAAACCCGGCGTGAAATAGCCCGCGCTGTGTTTGCCGGTGAACCAGTCCACGGCGAGCGTGAGTTTTTTGTTAACTGGATGTTCAAAACCAAACTGCCCGCCGGCACGATTTGCCCCAGCGACAACATTGCGAGTGAAGTCGTAGCCACCAGCGGTCAAACGCGTGCCGCTCTTGAAGGTCTTGCTGATTTCCGCGTAGATGTAGTTGCCCGCGTTGTAGCCGCGATTGCGCACCGGAAAGAAAAGGTGATCGCCGAGGACAATCGCGATGCCGTTATCTTTGCCTTGATAAGGTTTCCATTTGACAGCCGGAACCAGAGTAGTTGTGTCCGCGCCTGGCTGAATGTTGCCAGTGATATTCAGCCCGATTTCGACACGACTGCCAGCGCCCACTACAACCCGCGGAACAAATGAAGAGAACTTGTTCACCAGCGTGGAATTGGTCGGCTTTAAGCTGACGTCCAACTCGGCGTAGACCTTACCGCGGTCGAGCACATCTGTGGTCGGGACGTTGAAGATCGTCTGTTGCGCGCGCAGATCGCCGGCTGCCAGGAGCAGCGCTCCAACGAAGGCAATGATTATCCAGACCGTTCGAATACGGTCAGCGCTGGCCCGCATGGTGAACCTCGCCAAGCCCGTTTCTTTTCGACTTGTTTTCAGCCCAGTCGAGGCAGTAACCGGCGAAGATCAAAAGCGGAATGGTGACTATCAAAAGAGCTGTGCCCAGGCCGTGCAGCCATGGATGCAGTTGCGCGCCGAGTATCCAGGTAGTTGCGGTCAAGACGCTACCAACTAGCGCGGCGGCTATGCCTCCGGTAAAGCAAAAGAATGCGGTGGTTCCTTCCCACGTCCAGACAGCGTGTTTTGTTGTTTCTTTCTTCATGGAAGGAAACTTAACGCCGCGGACGTAAGGAGCGAGTAAAGGGTTTATAAAAAGTTCGTAAAGATGCGGCGGCAAGAAGGCAGCAAACAGCAAACAGCAAACAGCCAATCCATTTCACTCAGAAGTCAAGCAACTTCTAAATGGCGATGCGCTCACAGCAGGTTTACTGTTTTGCTGTTTGCTGTCTGCTGTTTGCTGTCTGCTGTTTGCTATTGGCCCGGATCAAACCGATACCCAATCCACGGTTCGGTGAGGATGTATTTAGGGTTTGCCGGATCGGATTCGATCTTCTTTCGGAGTTGCCCGATGAAGACGCGCAGGTATTCAGTCTGTTCCGTGTAATCACCGCCCCAGACCGCGCCGAGCAGCATGTGATGAGTGAGCACCTTTCCCGAACGCCGCAGTAGATACGCCATCAAGTCAAACTCCTTAGGCGTTAAGTGGATCTCTCTGGAGTTGATCGTCAGCTTGCGTTCGTCGAGTTGCATGCGAAAGTCGCCCGCTTCCAAGATGTTTCTGGCGTCTTCGGCAACCGGCGCCCGGCGCAGCGTGGCGCGAATACGCGCGAGTAGTTCATCAATTCCGAATGGCTTGGTGACGTAATCATCGGCGCCCGCATCAAGCGCCTCAACTTTTGCGCGCTCTTCACCCTTCACCGACAGCACGATGATGGGAACTTCCGAGAACGCGCGCAGCCGGCGGCACAGTTCCAGTCCATTCATGTTTGGCATCGACAGATCAGTGATGACCAGATCCGGATGCCAGTCGCCAAACGTTTGCAATGCCGCTTCGCCATCGGCGGCAACGTGGACGTCGTAACCCTTGGTCGTTAGACCACGACTCAACACGCGCGTAATTTGCCGCTCGTCGTCCACGATCAAAATGCGTTGTTTGTCAGGCATGATTTAGGTTGTCCGTGGGTAACGCAACCACGAATTTTGCGCCGCGCCCTTCGCTGCCATCTTCGATCCAGATGCGGCCGCCGTGCGCTTCGACGATGCCCAGCGCGATCGCCAAACCCATTCCAGTCCCGGCAGGCTTGCCCCGATCCCCTTCGCGCATGGCCCGAAAAAACTTCTCGAAAACCTGCGCGCGCAGAGCAACGGGGATTCCCGGTCCTTCGTCTTCGATGACCAACTTGACCGTGCCGTCATTGTCTGCACTGGCGCTGACGCGAATTCGCGTTTCCGGTGGTGAGTATTTCGCCGCGTTATCAATCAGCGTGTAGATCACTTCACCCACCGCTCGTTCGTCAACCAGAAGCGCGGGCAGCTCATCGTCAAGCCACAGTTCGATTCGATGCCCGCGCGTGCGCGGCTCAGCCCGCTTCATTGCCGCCATGATAATTTCGTTGAGCGAACTCCACCGGCGCAATAGTTGCATTTCGCCGGCTTCGATGCGCGCCAGTTCCATCAATTCGCCGATGAAGCGGTCGAGCCGGTCGGCTTCTTCATCAATCACCTCCAGCATCTCCTGCCGGCCTGCTTCGCCGAGCTTTGCTTCGTCTGCGCCGCCCGCGCGCTGATCATCGAGAAGCGTGGTCACGGATGCTTTGATCGACGTCAATGGCGTGCGCAAGTCGTGAGTGACGGCATCGAGCAGGGCGGATTTCAGACGCTCGCTTTGTTTTAGTGCTTTGGCCTGACTCGAACGCTCGAAGCTGTCCTGCAACTCATGATAGAGCCGCTCGATTTCCTGTCGCGCCGCGTTGGCTTCCTCGGCGCGCCGCCGGGCGCGCGAAGATAGCTGGCCCACCGTGACGGCAGTAATTAGAAAAACAAAAAATGCGATCCAGTTGTGTGGGTCGGCAATGATGAATGTTCCGTAGGGCGGCAGAAAGAAAAAGTTGAAGCAGGCAACTGCCAGCAGGGACGCGAGCACGGCGGGTTTCGATCCCCAGGCGGTGGCAACGAACAAGACGATCAGCAAAAACGCCAGGGCTACGGTGGTCGGATTGACGTGGCCGCCGAAGATCTTGAGCACGGCCGTCGCCGCACCAATAACAATGACGGCTACGAGGTAGCCAGGAAACTGTCTATGGGCCAGAGCTTTGAGCACGGTATGATTGTAAGCCCTCTTGCATTGCGGCGAAGACTGGCCCAGACAGACTCAGCTTCGGATTTGGGTTCGGAGGTCGTGGAGGGCAATCATGACCCGGCGCTCGATGAGAGGTCGGCGCACTCCAAAATGGCGGGTATCCATCCTACACTTCGGCGCTAATTGATGCTGCTTTGTTGGCATCGGCAGCCAGCGTTGCCTGCGCGGCCGCTAAGCGGGCGACGGGGACGCGGAAAGGCGAGCAGCTCACGTAGTCGAGACCAATCTCGTTGCAGAAAGCGATCGAGCTCGGATCGCCGCCGTGTTCGCCACAAATTCCAACCTTCAGATCGGGCTTCACGCTGCGACCGCGTTCGGTTCCCAGCCGCACCAGTTGGCCCACGCCTTCGCGATCCAGCACCTGAAAAGGATCGTCAGGCATAATCTTGCGCTCAACGTAGTTGGGCAGGAAGCGGCTCGAGTCGTCGCGGCTCAGACCAAAGGTCGTTTGCGTCAGGTCATTGGTGCCAAACGAAAAGAAGTCGGCGTGCGCCGCGATGTCATGGGCCATCAGTGCCGCGCGCGGCAGTTCGATCATCGTGCCGACGCGATACTCGATCGTCATGCCATACTCGCCCATCACCTGGCGCGCCACTTCATCGATCACTTCGCGTTGTTGATGCAGCTCCTCGCTCAGCGAAACCAGCGGCACCATAATTTCCAACTCAGCTTTTTTCTTCTCGCCCTGGGCCAGGCAGGCCGCTTCGAAAATCGCGCGACATTGCATGCGGGTCACTTCCGGAAAAACCAGGCCCAAACGACAGCCACGAAATCCGAGCATCGGGTTAGCCTCGCGAATACGGATGACTTGCTTGAGGAGTCGGCGTTTCTCGTCAATCTCGTCGAGCAGGTTATCCATGTCGCCGAGCGTGGTTGCCAACCGGACAGCCATCTTCAAATCGCTGAGCTCGCTCATCAACTCCTCGGCGTTCGGCAGAAACTCATGCAGCGGCGGATCGAGCAGGCGAATGGTTACCGGCAGACCAACCATCTCGCGGAAGATGCCGACGAAGTCGCCGCGCTGGAGCGGCAACAATTTTTCGAGCGCTTTCTCGCGCGCGCCGACGCCTTCAGCCAGAATCATCTCGCGCATTGCCGCCAGCCTCTGATCGCCGAAGAACATGTGCTCCGTGCGACACAAGCCGATGCCTTCGGCGCCAAACTGGCGTGCGACCTTCGCATCTCGAGGCGTGTCGGCATTCGCGCGCACACGCAGCCGGCGAAACTTGTCCGCCCAGGTCATTAACTCGTGAAACTCCGGGCCGAGGGTGGGCTGCACTGTCGGCACCTGGCCGAGAAACACACGTCCGGTGGAACCATCGACAGTAATCCACTCGCCTTTGGTGACCACCGTGCCGTCGACAGTAAACTGTTGTTGGCTATAGTCGATGTCGAGGGAATTCGCGCCGCTAACGCAGGGCTTGCCCATGCCGCGCGCCACCACGGCGGCGTGGCTCGTCATGCCGCCGCGCGCGGTCACGATCGCTTGCGCCGCCACCATGCCGTGAAAATCGTCGGGGCTCGTTTCCTGTCTTACCAAAATTACTTTCGCGTCCTCGCGTGCCAACTCCTCCGCTTCGTCAGGACTGAAAACAACCTGGCCCTGCGCCGCGCCCGGACTCGCCGGCAGTCCCGTAGCCAAAACTGTTGCCTTGGTTTTCGGATCGACTGTCGGGTGCAGAAGCTGATCGAGTTGTTCAGGAGAAACACGCTGAACCGCAGTCGCTCTGTCGATCAACTTCTCGCCGACCATCTCCACCGCCACACGCACCGCCGCCGCGCCGCTGCGTTTGCCGGTGCGCGTTTGCAGCATCCAGAGCTTGCCGCGTTCGATTGTAAATTCGCAGTCCTGCATGTCGCGATAGTGTTGTTCCAGCAGGCCCGTGATCGAAGCGAACTCATCATAAACTTTCGGCAGCTCCTTTTTTAGCTGACTGATCGGATTCGGTGTGCGAATGCCAGCGACAACGTCCTCGCCCTGAGCATTGAGCAGATACTCGCCGTAAAGTTCTTTTTTGCCCGTCGAAGGATTGCGGGTGAAGGCGACGCCGGTACCGCTATTCTCGCCCATGTTGCCAAAGACCATGGCCTGCACATTCACGGCAGTGCCGAGTGAATCGGGAATGCGATTGATGCGGCGATAGTCGATGGCGCGCCGGCCCATCCAGGAATTGAAAACTGCGGCGATGGCAACGCGGAGCTGTTCGTAAGGATCTTCGGGAATCGCGTGTTGTTCGGCGACGATGATCTGTTTCTCGGCGGCGATGATGTCGCGCAGGTGCTTGGGTTTCAAATCCGTATCGCGCCCGCCGGACGTTTGCGCCTTGTAACGATCCATGACGCGTTCAAATTTCTCATGGGCCACGCCCATCACGATCTCGCCAAACAACGAAGCGAAGCGGCGGTAGGCGTCGAGCGCGAAACGCAGGTCGCCTGTTTGTGCTGCCAGCCCCTGCACCGTCTCTTCGTTAAGGCCGAGGTTGAGCACGGTGTCCATCATGCCCGGCATCGAGAAGGCGGCGCCGGAACGCACCGAAACCAGCAGCGGGTTTTGCGGGTCGCCAAATTTCTTCCCGACTTTCTCCTCAATCTTTTGCAAGCCTTCCTTGACCTGTTCCCACATCCCCTCAGGAAAACTCTTGTCGTTCTCGAAGAAAGCGTTGCAGGCTTCAGTGGTGACCACGAGTCCCGGCGGCACGGGCAAACCGGCGCGCGTCATCTCGCAAAGCCCGGCGCCTTTGCCGCCGAGCAGGGACTTGTCGTCACCGCTCCCCTCTTCGAAGAGGTAGACCCATTTGTTGGTGGTTGGTTCGGCGACTTCCTGGGTTTCTTCAATGGCAGTGCTCATATTCAGGGGATCTCTCTCTTGTTTTGATTCTCAATCAAGAACGCCGCGACAGCGCGCCCTTCAGCCGGGTGGTCGGGAAGATACTGGTATCTGCCTGGTCCGTGATTATCGCATTTTTACCGGATTCCGAAAAATCTCCGGCCCGTGGCGTGAAGAGAGGATGCAGAATGCGAGCGGTAATGAGCGGCTGAAAGCGAAACGCGGTGGTGGCTTCCACCGACCTGATGCCTGGTGAATTGCTACACAGGCGAAGCCACGTTGAGCTTGTCTTTACACCAGGCGCGTAGCGAAAGGGGCGAGGCGGATATTTCCGCTTCGCCCCTTTGCCTGGAAAAGCCGGGAGCGGTCAAGGCAAATCCGGCCATGGAAAAGGCTGATTCGTCAGGTCGTTCACAATACAGAATGGGAACCAGTGCTCCTTGTATTTGCTCCCGTCGTCGCTCATTTGCGACTTGTCCCAAACTTGTAAACGAAGGACATACGCGCAACGCTGCGTTCTGTAAATTTTCGGACTGGGGTCCCCCGCCGCCAGTGGACCTGCATCAAGCGCTTTAACGATGTCCCAACTCGTCAGAATGTCCGTATCGTTATCAGGAGGTTCGGCGACAGACCGGATGTTGGGTACCGGCTTGGGATTCTCGAAGACCGGAGGCAATGGCGGTGGTGGTGGCGGCGGTACCGGCGGCCACACATAAGGAGGTACGGAGATGGCCATGGGATTCCAGCCGAGCCCGTCCTTCGCAAATTCTAAAGTGTATTTTAGGAAGTTGTCATTTGGCTCAAGGTCAGCCGGCGCCGCGGGTGGATCGAGAATCAGCGGATCCCAGGCGTGCCCAATGATGTCCGCCAGTCTACCCGGCAAGAACTGTGACAGCGACAGTTCAGCGCAAGGATCCAAGCTCGCCCCGCCGTGAATCAAGAACTTTCTAATCCTGGCGACGATGGGCTGATTGTCTATCCAGATGGTGGCCGCATCGTAAAGGTCCTCGATCGGCCCAGGCATACCCAGAGGTTTATGCTTTTCATGGACGCGCAGCGTATAGCGCCCGTTGAGCGATGTTGTGTTCCAGAGCCTGCCACCGTTCGTGTAATAGACGGTATGCGGAGGAAGTGTACACTCCACCTTTTTCCAGGCTCGCGTCAGGATGCCATTGGTGATGAAATTCGGTATCCCGATTAAGAACCCGCAGCTCCACGTGTACGGATGTTGCGGAACATCGTCGTAGGTCAGCGTCAGAATGTTCGACCAGCCGCCGACAGCGTCCGGTTGGGGCGGCGTGCTGCCCGGAGTGGCGGGGCCATAAGGCGCGTTGTGATAATCAAGCGAATACTCGAACATCTTCTTGCCGCAACCTTCTAGATAAGCACCTCCTTCGACGCTAATAACACCGCCTACCGCCGTCTCCGCAGTTCCCACACCGCCAGCCTCGATGATTCTTAACCGTTCACTCGGATCCGGATCTGCCGGATATGGGCCAATATCGTAAGTTTTTACAAGCCCCACCTTATCAATCCAGACAGGCGCGCGCAGGATGCTGATGGCGGAGGTCTTGATGCAGGACTGTCCGCCTGAGCCGAAAACTCTCAGGACCACAGTGTAGTCACCGGGACTCACGGGCGAGGTATCAATCCAGCCAAGCACACCACTGGTCACCTGAGTAGAGCCTCCGCCTGGCGGATACGACGCAACGCACTCCGGATGACCCTGAAGCTCCAGAGTATAGTGACCGAAGACTGCGCCACTGGCCGTTCCCTCGACTGTGAGTCTGGGATTGCCGGTAACAGGATCAATGTCTTCTTTGGCGCAGCCCGTTGGCTTGGTGATCTCACAAACGAGCTGACGCTGCACCCAAATCAGAATGAGCAACAAGATAATCAGCAGAATCTTGAAGAAGAAGATGAGCCAGACGAGCTGGGAAACTTTGGGAAAGCCCCTAAACTCACCTGCGTAATACTCGGCAAAGAGTAGCAGGAGGAGAAAGAGGAGAATAATGTATTTAATGCACCCGGGAATGTCGCGTATCGTTCGCTTTGGTTGCCCAGCAGTTGTTGCTGGTGGATTGTCGGCCCGTCTAGGATCGTTTGCGGACATGATCTGGCTCCTTTCAGCTATCGCGATAGCCTCTGCCGAGCGAGAACCGACGTGGCTAGCGCCAGCGCGATTTCCCGAGTTGCTCTTCTCGAGCTGACCCGAAAAGCGGCGCAGTATTGGTTATGAGCAGTCGCGGTTTGCGATCCTCGAGCTAGGCGGATCGCGCGTAGTCAAACCCCCGTGTTTAGCAAGCCATATCCCGATCGTACAGGGAGAAGCGCCTGCTTCGTTTGTTGTTTATCTCGACTTTTCTTAAGTCGCCCAACTGTGACGATTGCGATTTTTAAGTAGATGAAAACCTGACACAAACTTAAATAAAAGAAGTCGTGAGAGATTTCCATAGACCATGATGAGGTCTCCCTATTCGAGTCGCACGCTTCGAGGATGCGTGTGGCCAATGCAGAATGAAAAAGCTTCAACGGGGGAAATTCGGCCCTCTGCCAGATGAGACGCGGCCGTTAGATCGGAGTATTACGCTTGGCTTATACGCCCACTGATTCACTTCTGTCAACAGAAAATCGACACATAGAAAATCGACCAGGCAAACCTGCTATCCAGCATCCTAATTCACGCTGCCCATCAACTTCTTAACCCGCGGAGTCAGCAGCGCCAGCAAGCCGGCCGAGACCAGCAGGCCGGCCGCGATGCCGCCGTAGAGTTTGACGAGCGTGGTGGAGTTGGGAACGTAATATTTCGACAGCTCGCCAGCGAGCTTGCTGCCGAACGAAGCCGCCAGAAACCAAACGCCCATCATGATTCCCACCAGCTTCACCGGTGCCAGCTTCGTAACGGTGCTCAGTCCCACCGGACTCAAACACATCTCGCCCACCACTTCAAGAAAGTAGAGACCAACCAGCCACAGCGGACTGATGCGGCCGTTAGCTGTCATCCATGCCGCCGGCACGAGCAGGCAATATGCGAGGCCGATGAACAAAAGGCCAAGCGTGAACTTGACTGGACTCGAAGGCTGGCGCTTTCCGAGCCGCAACCACAGATAAGAAAAAATTGGCGCCAGGATGATCACAAAGGCCGGTGTACACGACTGTAGCCAACTGGAAGGAAATCTCCTGCCAAAAACTTCCGTGCGCACTAAGTCTTTCGCAAAGAGATTCAGGCTCGCGCCCTTCTGCTCATAAGCAGCCCAGAAAAGTATGGTGAAGAGGAAGAAGACGAAGATAGCCGCGACGCGTTTCCATTCATCAGGTGTCAACTGTGCACCAGCTCCAGGCCCGCGCGCCACGGATACGGCACAAGCGATGACGATGCCGATTATCACAACGCCCAATATGATCCCACCACCCAGCAGATACCAAATCCAGGCCAGCACAAACGCGAACAGCCAGGACAAGCCGGCACCGGTTTGTCCGCGATAAAGATGACCCGCGCCGGGAAGAATTAGACTCAGCACCACTGCGATGATCGGATTCCGGCGCCGTTGATCCGTTCCGCCTGGAATGTCAGTCGCATTTGCCGACGACTGCTTGGTTGCCGGTTCCTGGTCGATGGCCTGGTTTATGGCACTGCGATCAACATCCGGGAGACGTTTACGATTCAGCAGATAGATGATCAGTCCCAGGCACATGCCAACGCCCGCGGCGCCGAACCCCCAATGCCAGCTCGTGGAAGCGTCAAAGCCCATGCTGGCGACGAAAGCTCTGAAACTTTCTCCCTGCGCAAGATAGCCACAAACAAGCGGCGCAAGCACCGCGCCGATATTTATTCCCATGTAGAAAATCGAGAAGCCACTGTCGCGGCGCGGGTCGTCTTTGCCATAGAGACTGCCCACCATCGCGCTAATGTTTGGCTTGAGTAATCCAGTACCGACGGCAATCAGCACCATTCCCAAATAGAAAAAGGCCAGCGAATGGAAGACCATCGAAAAGTGTCCGCAGGCGATCACGATGCCGCCAAGCAGGACGGCCAGCTTCGCTCCGAGCAAACGGTCGGCAAGCATTCCGCCGGGAAGAGCGGTGAGGTAAACCGACATGGTATAGGTTCCGTAGATGGAGGCAGCATGTTTCGTGTCAAAACCCAGGCCACCCTGCGATACCGGAGCTACCATGTAGAGCACCAGAATCGCTCGCATTCCGTAGTAACTAAAACGCTCCCAGAGTTCGGTGAAGAACAAAGTGGCCAAACCTCGCGGGTGTCGGCCGGCGCGAGAGTCGGAGAGAGTGTCAACTTCGTGATTTGCTGCTGCATCCATAACGTTAGTTAGTGTGCTCCATAGAATTTGGAATTGGATCTAACCCGTCGTTCAGTTGGAGAGAGATGCAAGGGAAGGCTTTTAACTGAAAACGAAGTGAGTGTAAAGAACTATGTTTGCCTAAGGCGCACGGTTTGATTTCCGACAAGCTTTAGGAGCTAGCTTGTCGTTGCGCCGCGACAAACTTAAAGTTTATCGGCCATCGGTTGCCTTCGCTCGAACCTTGAACGTGGAGACAAGCTGTGACAGTTCAGCCCGCAGTTCTGGTGACAAGAGCAACAGCACGCCGGTCACCGCGATGGCTATCACTGAACCACCTACCAGCAAACGGCCCACGACGCTTTCGATCCGGAGTATTGCAACTGCACCCAGCGCCACTCCAACAATGGTCGCAACGACGCTGCACAAAAGAGTTCGCATGATTGTTTTTGAAATATTGGGGAGCAGGACAGCGGCAAAGTAGAGACGGTTTATCATGGTGATGAAAAACGCGATCGTTCCTGCCCAGGCCGCGCCCACCGCTCCGAACCGGCCCGTTAGCGGGTAGAGCAGAGCCAGGAAGATGGCGGCTTCGACAACTTTGATCTTCGCGTCTGGCGCGTTGCCGCGGATGCTGACGAGCAGAGGTGAAACAAGCGCTGCATACCCGCGGCAGAAAACCAACAATGAAAGAACACGCAACGCCGTGCCGGCGGCAGCCCACTTCTCTCCGTAGAGCAGCACAACGATCTCGTCGCCCAGGAGCAAGAGCAGCGCGGTCGTCAACGCCAATAAAACCGAGCTGTTTGTAAACACTCTGACGAACGCGTTCTCAAGCCGCTTGATCTCTTGCGGAAGCCCGCGCGTCAGCAAGGGCTCTGTTTCTGACGAGCCCTCGCTGATGGCCGACCTTTCGACTGGGCCCTCCCGAATGGTCGGGCTTCCGCCGGCGATTTCCGCATACGCTGGAAACGTGACGCTCACAATCACATTCGTAATCGCGTGAATCGGCAACGTCGCCAGGTTATAGGCAATGACGTACGTGCCCAGGACTGCGGCGTTGTAAAGTCTGCCGAGCAGTATGTTGTCTGCCATTTGCATGACGTATCCCAGCACGCCGATCAAGACTGCAAACTTGCCGAACGTAAGCGCCAGGCTGAATGCGTCTTTATCGAGAGCTGGACGCGGCCGGTAAGGATGAAACAGATACGACAGCACGACGCCGATCACTGCGGCTACCAACTGGCTGAGCACGAGCGCCCAGACGTTACGCGTCCAAACCACGAGAACGATCGTCGCCGCCGCGGTGAAGAAGTTTGTCGCCAGCTCAAGCCAGACGATCCTGCGAAAGTCGATCTGCTTGCGATAGATTAGTAGTCCAATATTCTGAAATCCCTGAATGAAAGGCAGCAGGCTGAAAAGCAGAAGGATCTGGTAGAGCCGCTCTTCACGGTAGAACCTGGCGGCGGGATAGGCGACCAGCGCGAGCATGACTGCAAGAATCAAGCGGCGTATTAGATCGACGGTCCAGATCGTGTCGAGGTGCGTGGCGAGCTCTTCGTCGCTCTTGAATTTTGTTTTGATGACAGAGATGTCCAATCCGATCGTCGTCAACGCATTGAGACCGGCGACAACTGTGAGAGCCATGCCAAACAAGCCAAAGTCATCGGGCGCGAGCAAACGCGCCATCACGATTGAGCGAACCAATCCGGAGAGATAAGTCGAGGCGACAGAGATCGCGTTCCAGATGACGCCGGATTGAACTCTGCTGGTCAGGGAGGTCTGCACAAATTGGGGCAGAAGCCCGACCATTAGGAAGGGCTCGTCGCGTTTTTCCTTACAAAAAACCAGAGCCCTCCCTGATGGTCGGGCTTCTGCTTTAAACCGAGATGGCCGTCGCTATCAGAAACGCAGCGCCGGCGGCGAGACTACCGATCAGCGCAGTCTGCAAAGCGCTGCGCATTGGCCGGGTGCCGGTGAATCGTCCTTTGATAAAGCCGAAGATAAACAATGCCGCGAGCGTCACGCCGATTGAAATAAACAGTGCGGTTTGTGGGTCGCGCGTCAATATATAAGGCGCGAGCGGAACAAACCCGCCTGCCGCGTAGGCGCCGCCGATAGTGATAGCGCTGGTCAACGCGCGTTTCGGATCGGGCTTTTCCAGACCGAGCTCGAAACGCATCATGAAATCGATCCACTTCTTTGGCTGCTTGCGCAACGCCTCGACGATGGGCCAGGTTTGTTCCGGAGTTAGACCATATTCCTGAAACACCTCCGCTACTTCACGCATTTCTTCGTGCGGTATTTCGGCCACCTCGCGTTTTTCGCGTTCACGTTCCTTCGCGTAGTGTTCGGCGTCGCTTTTCGCGGCGAGGTAACCGCCGAGGCCCATCGCTATAGAACCGGCCGCGATCTCCGCCAGGCCTGCCGTAACGATGATGCTGTTCGGGTTCGCCGTCCCGACGAGTCCACCGGTCAGACCCGCGGCCAGCGCAAAGGGAACAGTCAAGCCGTCAGACATTCCGATTACGATGTCGCGCACGACTTCGCTGGCAGTGAAGTGGCGCTCAGTGTGTGGAGTTTGCGGCATGCGGGAGTCTCCGAAATTTTACGGGAACGTTATGGCAGAAGCCCGACCATCAGGGAGGGCTCCAGATTTTATCGAGACATAATAACCCGACCAACGGAATGAGCCCTCCCTAATGGTCGGGCTTCTGCCTAAAACTTTCCCGCGAGCATCAATATTCCGATGGCGATGAACGCGACTGCGGCCACGCGTTTGACCCACAGCAGCGGCACGTAGTCTCCGATGACGCTGCCCACGACTACGCCAATTGCTGAAACCGCTGTGAGCGCCAGCGCCGCGGCAATGAAGACGGCCCAGGGTTTTTTCGACTGCGCCGCCATGGTCATCGCCGCCAGTTGAGTCTTGTCGCCCATCTCCGCCAAAAATATTACGCCAAAGGTTGTTAGAAAGACGCGCCAGTCCATTTTTATCTCCTTAAGATAAATCGACAGGATTTAGACGATTGACAAGATTGACACAACCAACAAAAGGTAACCCGGTCGTGTGATCTGTTTCTGTTATCCTGTTCATCTTGTAAATCCTGTCTATAAAACTTCTTTCGGATATCTATGCCTGCGGCACTTTATGGCTTAGACTAATCTATACTAACTTACATTCTCGCGTTCCGTAGTTTTCGCTTTAGACAATGAGCCAACACTCCAGCGACTTTCTCGGTACCGAACGTTTCCGCATTCGCCGCCGGCTTGGCTCGGGCGGCATGGGTGTGGTCTACGAAGCGCACGATCGCGAGACCGACAAGGTGGTTGCGCTGAAGACCTTGACGCGCGCCGAAGCTTCACACATCTCGCGCTTCAAGAATGAGTTTCGCTCGCTCGCCGATGTGTCTCATCCGAATCTGGTGGCCCTCTACGAGTTCATGGCCGATGGGCAATACTGGTTCTTCACGATGGAGCTCGTGCAGGGAATAAATTTTCTTGAATACGTGCGACCGGGCTATCACGCCAAACACCTGCAGTCCTCAAAAACTCCGACGCTGCGCAAGACGTCGAAAGATTCCGGCGACGAGTTGTTGGCAGACTACGAAGCCGAGACCATGCAGTTGGATTCCATCAGGCCCACTCACTCCGTGCCGCAATCGCCCGAAACTGCCGAGGAAACTTCGCTCGCGCAATCGCAGTTGGACATGAATCGTTTGCGCCGCGCCCTGCGACAGCTTGCCGAGGGCACGCATGGCCTGCACGAAACCGGAAAGCTCCATCGCGACATCAAGCCCTCGAACGTCTTGGTCACGAAAGAAGGCCGCGTCGTCATTCTGGATTTCGGTTTGGTTGCTGAAGTTGAAGACACGGAGCGGCAGGACAGCTTCACGCTTGCCGGCACGCCGGACTACATGTCTCCGGAGCAGGGGGCGCAGCTTCCGCTTTCGCGCGCCAGTGATTGGTACAGCGTCGGCGTCATGCTCTATCAGGCGTTGACGGCGCGACTGCCGTTTGCCGGCAAGTTTTACGAAGTAATGATGAACAAACAAAACTTCGATCCACCAGCGCCGGCCGAGCTGATGAGAAACATTCCGAAAGAACTCAACGACCTTTGCGTCCGGCTGCTGCGCCGCAAGCCGGAAGAAAGACCAGCGGGCAGAGAAATTCTGCGGATACTCGGCTACGGCAAGACCGGGCCATTGCAGCGGCCTATCATGTCCACGCCCGCCACGTCACTGATCCAAACTTCTGCCTTCGTTGGCCGTGAACGTCAGTTGCGCCAGCTCGAAGATGCTTTCGCCGTAACCCGGCGTGGTCAGACTGTGACGGTCTACTTGCACGGCAGCTCGGGAATGGGGAAGACCGCGTTGGCGCGACACTTTCTGGATGAGCTGCGCGAGCACAAGCTTAACGTCATCATTCTCGAAGGACGCTGTTACGAACGCGAGTCGGTCCCTTACAAAGCTCTTGATGGTGTCGTCGATAGTTTGACGAAGTATCTGCTTTCACTGCCCGAAGTAAGAGCGGAAGCGTTGATGCCGCGCGAAGTGTTGGCGCTCGCGCGCCTCTTTCCGGTGATGCTCCAGGTCGACTCGGTCTTCAATGCGCCGCAGCGTGAAGAGGAAATTCCGGATCCTTTCACGATGCGACGAAAAGCGTTTGCCGCACTCCGCGAACTGCTCGGCCGCATTTCTGACGGACAACCGCTGGTGCTTTATATCGACGACCTGCAATGGTCTGATGCCGACAGCACGACGCTGCTCGAAGACTTACTGCGGCCACCGGATTCGCCGCCACTGCTGCTCCTGTCAAGTTTTCGCACCGAAGACATTGAAATCAAACCGTTCCTGAAGTCGTTACTCGAAAAGGCGGGGAGTGAAAGCGTTCGCGAAGTGCTGGTCGGCGCTCTGTCGAAGACCGAGTCCCTCGCGTTGGTGAGTGAGTTGCTCGGGCAAAGCGCCGCCGGACTGGAAAGTTTTACCGAAGCGATTTTGCGCGAGGCGCGCGGCAATCCATTTCTGCTCGAACAGCTTGCCCGTTACGCTGCAACCAGCGATCAGACTGCAACTACCGGCATCACGTTGGCAATGATGCTCGACGCGCGACTGCGCCATCTGCCCAAAGGCGCGCGACAGTTTGTCGATGCGCTCGCTGTTGCCGGGCGGCCAATTAATCCGGAAGTGGTTTATCAGGCCGCAGAGCTTTCTGGCGACGACCTGCCGCTGGTTAGTTCTTTGCGCGCGGCGCAATTTTTGCGCACCGGCGGCGCGGAACACACGCTCGAGCTTTACCACGATCGCATTCGCGAGACGCTCGCGACTCAACTCGATAAGAAAAAAGTAACTCTTATCCATCGCCGCCTGGCCCAGGCGCTCGAAGGGCGCGGCATCGACGATCCGGAAGCGCTTTTTGAACACTACCTCGGCGCCGGCGAAAGAGTGCGGGCGGCAACTCATGCGGCGGTGGCCGCCAGAAAAGCAGCCAGCGCGCTGGCGTTTGATCGCGCCGCTGCTTTCTATCGCCGGGCGCTCGAGCTCGCGCCGGTGCGCGGCGCTGAACTCGTCGACCTGAAGCGCGGGCTGGCAGACGCGTTGGTAAACGCGGGCCGGCCGGCGGAAGCCGCGGAAGCATATCTGGAAATGGCCGAAGTTACTTCGGCCGGGCCGAGTCTTGATTTCAAACGACGCGCTGCGCAGCAGTTGTTGATGGGCGGTCATATCAAGGAGGGTTTGGAGTTGATCCGATCGGTGCTCGCCGCCGTCGGGTTTACGCTGCCCGCGGGACCGAAGCGCGCGCTGCTATCGCTGCTGCTGAAGCGTATTCAGATTCGCCTGCGCGGCCTGAATTTCACCGAGCGTGACGCGAGCGAGATACGCGAGTCAGATCTCGTTCGCATCGACACGTGTTGGGCCGTTGCCGCCGGGCTGGGTGCAGTTGATCTCATTCGTGGCGCCGATTTTCAGAGTCGTCACCTGTTGCTATCTTTGCGCGCGGGTGAACCCTTTCGCGTGGCGCGCGCGCTGGCTTTCGAGGCGGCTCAGACAGCCTCGCGCGGCGGCGCCGCGAGCGCGCGCGCGGCGCAGGTGGCGCGCTGGGCCGAAGAGCTGTCACAGAAAGTCGGACACCCGCAGGCAATCGGACTTTCAATTTGGGCCAGCGGAGTTTGTGCCTACCTCGTGGGAAATTGGCAGAAGGCTGCTGAACTTTGCGAGCGCGCCGCGGAAGTTTTGCGTGACCGCTGCACGGGCGTCACCTGGGAGCTGACCATCGCGCACCGCTTCATGCTCAGCGCGCTTTTATACCAGGGTGAGCTGGCTGAAGTTTCACGACGTGTGCCGTCGCTGCTTTCAGCCGCCGTCGAACAGGGAAATGTTTTTGGCGCTACCGATCTGCGAACGCGTTTGAATTTGATTTGGCTGGCGGCAGACGATCCGGATAGAGCGAGAGCGGAAGTAATCGAAGCGCTGAAGGCGTGGCCTCACGAAGGATTTCATTTGCAGCATTACAGCTCGCTGCTGGCGCTCGCGCAAATTGAACTCTACACCGGAGACGTCGAGGTCGCCTGGAAACATCTCGAGGGACAATGGCCGGCGTTGGAAGATTCAATGCTGCTGCGCATCCAGGTGCTGCGGATCGAGGCTATGCATCTGCGCGCGCGCGCGGCGCTGGCAACGAGCTCGATTCGCGGCGACAAAGGCAAATTGCGCATTGTGGAAAAGCTGGCGCGCAAGATCGAGAAAGAGAAAATGCCCTGGGGGATGGGGTTTGCCAGTTTGGTCCGCGCCGCGGTCGCGCACCGGCGCTCGGAAGAATCCCGTAGAGCTACACTTCTCGCGGACGCGATCCAGGGCTTCGCTGACGCTGATATGCATCTCTACGCGGCGGCCGCGCGCCGGCGCCTGGGCGAGATTACCGGCGGCGCTAAGGGCCGACAGCTTATTGCCGAAGCCGACGCGTGGATGGTGGCGCAAAGAATTAAGAACCCCGCGGCGATGACACAAATGTTGACGCCGGGGTTTTGAGATTTCAGATCTGAAATTTGAAAACTGAGATTTGAATCTGAGACTGAGATTTGAAATTTGAGATTTCAAAACCGGGAGCCGAGGCGAAACAAATTTATGGACACACTCAAGACTCTAACTTACGACGTGACCGGCCGCATTGCGCGGATCACTCTCAATCGTCCCGAACGCGGCAACGGCATCACGTTTGAAATGCCGGCCGAGTTGGCCGCGTGTGTAGAGCGCGCGAATCTCGACGGCAGCGTCCATGTGATCGCGTTGTCCGGCAACGGCAAGGGTTTTTGCGGTGGTTACGATCTGGTAATGACCGCGGAACAAAAACTCGGCGGCGAGGACGAATTGATGGGTTGGCCCACCGGTTCGCCGATGGATCCAAAAGTGCAATTGGCCAACCACGATCCGGAAGAGATTTGGGATCCGATCCTCGACTACGCCATGATGAGCCGCAACGTGCGCGGATTCATGAGTCTTTTCCACAGTGACAAGCCGGTCGTTTGTAAAGTCCACGGCTTCTGCGTTGCCGGCGGCACGGACATGGCGCTCTGTTCCGATCTGCTCTTCATCGAAGACACCGCCTCGATCGGTTATCCGCCCGCGCGCGCCTGGGGCATCCCCAGCACCGCGCTTTGGGCCTACCGCATCGGCGCGGAAAAAGCGAAGCGACTCTTGTTCACCGGCGATTGCTTGACGGGCAAGCAGGCGGCGGAGTGGGGACTGGCTACCGAAGCTGTTACTGTCGACAAACTCGACGAGCGTTTTGAGAGCATGTTGGAACGGGTAGCGCGGCTGCCAATCAACCAGTTGGTCATGATGAAACTTTTAATCAACCAAACGCTCCTGGGCCAGGGTCTGCAAACAACGCAACTGCTCGGCACGTTATTCGACGGCATCGCGCGTCATACGAAGGAAGGTTATGCATTTCAGCAGCGCGCGGCTGAAGTTGGTTTCAAACAAGCGGTCAAGGAACGCGACGCGCCGTTTGGCGACGGCGGTGAATGAAAACAAGCAGTTCAGAGTTCAACCTTTAGGTTGCAGTGTCTCGGAAAAGAGAAGTGAAGCTTGAACTCTGAACCACTTGAAGGCTACGCAACGAATCGCAAAGTTCAACTCACTCGGAGAAAACCCAAATGATTTTTAGAAGCCCTCACGCTCAAGTCACAATCCCGGAGACGTCGGTAACCGATTACGTGTTGCGGCGCGCCGAGGAATTGGGCGACAAGCCGGCGCTGATCGATGGACCAAGCGGCCGGACTTATACTTACGGCCAACTGCCCGCGCTCATCAAACGTCTGGCCGCCGGGTTTGCCGAGCAGGGCGTGACGAAGGGAGATGTCTTTGCGATTTTCAGCCCGAATCTTCCGGAGTTTGCGCTTGCCTTTCACGCGGTCGCGTCGCTGGGCGCCGCCACCACGATGGTGCCGCCGCTTTTTACCGACGAGGAAATAGGCAAACAGTTAAGTGACTCCGGCGCTAAATATCTGCTTACGATTCCAGCCTTGCTGGAAAAAGCGAAGGAAGTGACACTGTCGACCGGCATCCGCCACATCTTCACTATCGGCGATGCGGATGGCGCGACGTCGCTGTCCTCTCTGCTTAAGAATGAAAGCGAACCCAGCAGGGTTGAAATCGATCCGTGCAGCGATCTCGCCGCGCTTCCTTATTCGAGCGGCACCACCGGACTGCCGAAGGGCGTGATGCTGACCCACCGTAATCTTGTCGCCATGCTGCGACTGATGGAGGCAAACGACGCCTTCGAGGCAGACGATCGTTTGGTTTGCGTGGTGCCGATGTATCACCTTTACGGCTTGCACATCGTAGTCAACCTGGGCCTGGCCCAGGGCGCGACGATCGTGACGGTGCCGCGTTATGACCTCGATCAATTCCTGCGAGAGCTGGCGCAGTACAAGATCACCATCGCGCCACTGGTGCCGCCGCTGGTGCTCACGCTTTCACGGGCGCCGCAAGTAGCAGCTCACGATTTGTCGGCGCTGCGGCTGATACACTGCGGCGCTGCGCCACTCTCCGACGAGATCGCGCGCGCTTGTGCGGAGCGTCTGAATTGCGAGATTAGATATGGCTACGGCATGACGGAGGTTAGTCCGCTGTCACATGCGAGTTTGCCCGATCCGAAAACGCACCAGCCGGGCTCGGTTGGTTATTGTCTTCCCAACACCGAATGCAAAATTGTTGACTACAACAACGGCACTGAACTTGGCGCTAATCAGGAAGGCGAAATTTGGGTGCGTGGGCCGCAGGTGATGAAGGGTTACCTCGGCAACGCTCGCGCCACCGGGGACATGATCGACAGCGAAGGCTGGCTGCGCACCGGCGACATTGGCTACTGCGACGCATCGGGAAGACTTTTCGTGGTCGATCGGTTGAAGGAACTGATCAAGCACAACGGCAAACAAGTAGCGCCGGCAGAGCTCGAGGCATTATTGCTTTCGCATCCGGCTATTGCCGACGCCGCGGTCGTCGGCAGGCCCGATGAAGCGTCCGGAGAACTGCCGAAAGCTTTCGTCGTGTTGAAGGGCGAAGCAAGCGCCGACGAAATCATGGACTTCGTCGCCGCGCGCGTGGCGCCTTACAAGCGCGTTCGGCTGGTGGAGTTTGTCAGTGAAATTCCTAAGAGCCCGGCGGGAAAAATTCTGCACCGCGTCTTGAAGGAACGCGAACGGCGGTCGCTCGGCAGGGACTAACAACGAGCAAGACAGAAGGTACCTCTGAGAATCTCATTAGCACCTTGGCTTCAGCCAGGTGAACGCGTATTTCTTAAGAGATCCAACCGTTTCAACGGTAATTACATACTTGACTGACCGGGTCATGAGAAGCGAACAGAAAGCAGTTGCTCGGCAACGTCCCTGACTGTCGATGAGGGTCGAACGTTTGAAAGGCTATTCGGGTCGATGCTGTGGCCGAAGGACCTAACACCCTCAGGGTGGTACGCGATGGCGTTCGTCAAGCGTCGAATGTCTTCCTCAAACATAAAGCCCAGGTTGTATAACTGATCGTCTGCATTCGCCGTCCTACCAGCAATAGCGCGGATAACACGAATAACAACGACCAAGGCCTGATGAGCGCTCAACATTTCTTAGGTTAAACTTTGTAGAAATTCTTCATTACAAAAAATACTAAACTCACGATGCCCAACAGATACGTAATGACGGAAAAATAGTAAATAGTCTCCCTGACACCTCTTTCTAATCTTGCGATCCGTCCCGTATGCCTAACATAGTTGGCAGATTGAAGCATCGACGATACAGAACTGAGCATCGAGAGAAAAAAACAACCGAACGTTGCGGCAAGGAGCCACCTCCATACAAGTCCTTTTGAGAATTTCTCGAGAAACGTGGCCAGCAGAAGAACAGAGCCGCTACTCAACGTAGTCAGGTGTTTCATAGCGTCGAAGTGCAATTTCTCACTTTCGAGAAGAGTCTTTCCGTCTTCGGTTTGTACCTGACTGGTGTCTGCTTGGTCGGCTCCTTTGGTCAAGCGGCCTTCCGTTTCTTAGCGGCTTTCTTCTTTTCGTACTCTGCTTGTCGCTTATCTATCTCGCTTTTCGGAACGGCGATCAGAGCCTTAGCGAGTGATTCAAATCGCTGGTACTCATCAGAAGGCGGTTTGGTTGGTTTTGTCTTTTTCATTTCTTGCGTGCCTTTCTGTGAATCCCTTTACGGATCACCGGCTTGGTTTTCCAGAGTTCGACGGTACTATGTCTCTGTATCTTGGCAATAAAGGGAAAGTTGTTTTGAGCGATCATTTTAAGAATCTTAGGCATTGCCTTGATGATGATCGCTGCGTTCTCTGCGTTCTTCAATTGCCCCGAAACTAAAACAAAAGCCTTTACACCTCCATCCAGCAACGCTTCCAATTCCAATTTGCGCTTACCGATCTTTTGGTCGCGCATTAAGACTACCCACTTCTTTTCGCCTACTTCCGGCAACCATGCTTCGTCAACTGTGTCTGGTCGAAACCACTTAAAATGCGGTTCAATCCGTAAGCCAGCTTTGCGAAGTTGTCCAAGAATGATCCTACCTCCTAAAGAGCGTTCGAGGTAAAACGTAACTTGCTTAAGCTGCTTTTGGTAGTGCTCGCTCGTACTCGATTGCTTGCGCGATTTCCGACGCTTCGCACCCATAATCTTCTGCTAGTTCGTCAACGCTCTCGCCCGCTTCGTTGCGATCCGCTATTACAGCCGTTGGTACGCCAACGCCTACCAGGATCGCTTTGCCGAACGAGATGCGAGGGTCGATCAAAATTAGCTTCGGTTCCTCCACTTGTTGAGGATGACGGGTTAAGTAGGGATATAGTGCTATCGCGGAACCTTGCGGATCGCGAGCGATTCGTTTCAGATAAGCACTAACAACTTCCCGTATGGCGATCTGTCCTTGTTTGGTGACGTTTATGATGTCTCGCGCTATTTCTGTAAACAAATCAACGCCATCGTGTTGAAACTCAAACTCTACCAAAGGATGTTCAGAGTTGTATCTCTCTCGCAAGTGCTTCACTGCATCCCGAACGTTATCAAGCGGAATCCTATCCTTGTATCGAATCGCGTCAAGGACGTGGGCTTCAATCAAGTTAATAAACGAGAGCAACGGCAAATCCTCATCAGGCAATGTTATGAGCGGCTGAAACCTTTTTGTGCCGTGTTTCGTCGGATAGTCGCGGCCTCGTATCCAGCTTCTCAAGGTGTCGGGCGGAATCTTTAGCAAATGCGCGGACTCCCATATTCCGTAAGTCGGTATCGCTCGCGGGTCGCGGCCCCGGTAAATATCATGTTTTTTCTTTTTGGTCGCTTGTTTTCTTGCCATTAGCTCGCCTCCTGTGATACACAGATAGCGAGCCGCCGACACTCGATGCGTCCAACACCGTGCTGGCAGTTCGGATCACTACAAAAGCTATGATAGGGGCAGGGCCGTAAGTTCCAGCTTACGGCCTTCGCTTTTGCTCTAATCTTTTACCCCGTTTCTGCCGGGGTTTTCCCCCATCCTTAGCATGAGGGCTGGCCGATAGCTGCTTGTACTCTAAACGCTTACCAGTAATCAAGGAAACTACTGCAAGGAACCTATCGGCGTCTGTGCCTTTGCGTCGATTGAATCTAAAAGCCTGTTCGTCAAGGTAGCGGAAAAGGTGAAACGGTTCGACACTGATGTACGTTCCGCCAAGTGTCCGCTTTAGCAGACTCCAAAAGTTTTCAATTCCGTTTGTGTGAACGTGGCCTTTAACGTAAGTCTCCGCATGGTTGATCACATTATGGATATAGTTTTCTCCAAGGGTACGATACGAGCGAAGTGCATCGCTGTAGACGGTCGAGCCTTGCTCCACATGCTTGCTCACTTCGCCTTGGAGCGACTTCCGCTTAGTGTTGGATACAACCATCGTGCGGACTTCGCCGTGACGCTCCAGAAGGCCCATAACCGCACCTTGCCGATGTTCTGGTTTCTGCCAGTGTACGGAGTGGCGAATTGCTCTACACGTTTGGCTAACGTCGAGCGGTGCATGTTCCGAGCCTTGCCGCCGATGAAGTTTCGTCCACCTCCACGGAGCCGGATAGCTTGTTGACGTTTCCGTTCTGCATGGCGAGCCGGATGCGGTGGAGAACGTGCCAAGCGGACTTCTGAGTGATTCCAATGGCACGGGATAGTTCGCAGGAACTAATGCCGTTCTTGGCGTTGGCAATCAACCAGATCGCGGTCAGCCACTTGTCCAAACCTAAAGGCGAATCTTCGAATATGGTTCCTACCTTGAGGGAGAACTTGGCACGCGGATGCTTCATAGCACTTGAACAGATTAGCCGCGTGGTCAGTCAAGTATATAATTACCGTTTCAACGGTTTCACTCGCTCCGCCATTCCAGCCCATACTTTTGCACAAATAATTGAAACTCATCTTTGAAGGTCTTCTTCCGATGATGCTCTTCCTGTCCGGCTATATACGCTGCAACCCTCTCATTATCTTTTGAGATACTGAAAACGCTCCGTAACCCCGGCCCCAAGAAAATCTTCCCCGCAAGAGTTGGTTTTGGTTAATCCAATGCGACGAGCTTCCTTTGAATAGTTTCACAACTTCCTCAATGCATTTATTAGTTGGTAGATCAATCAACGTGTGAGTGTGTTCGGGGTTGAAGTAATTGATCTTCATATAGATGCCATTTTTCAAAGCGTACTCCGTCAAGAAGGCAGAAGCTTTTACGGCGGCTGGCTTGGTTAACATCGGCTCTCGATCAAGCGTTGTCCAAACAGCAGCGTGAGTAGGAATGGGTTGACATGGTGAGGCTTTTATCACAAAGCACTCACAAAGAGAGAGGTGAGTCCAGGGATAAACCGTTGAAACGGTTTACCAAGATTCTTGTATCGGGGCATCACCTGGCTGAAGCCGAGGTGCTAATGAGACGGTGGATGACAAAACAGACTACACCGCCTGCGCCACGGCCAACTCCTGCGCGTTCGCGTTCTTTAGCAGTCCCGAGGTGAGAATATCCTCGTGCAGCTCGCCGCGCTTGTCCGTCACCATCGTCGGCTTGAAGTAACTTTCAAAACGCGAGTCCACGCGAAACGCCGGCGTGTACATGTGATCCAGCGGCTCGGTGGTACTCACGTAGGTGCGCGGTCGCGGCCTGTTCCTAATCCAGCCCAAACTGGTGAACGACCCGGTCAACGGTTGCGCGCAAACCAACAAACCCGCGCCGACCGCCAACACCATCTGCATCTTCGTTAGTTTGGAGTGATAAATTCGCGCGAACCCGGCGGCGTGCTTCAACACGCGTCCGTGAAAGCCCTTCATGCTTTGCACGTCGTCGACAAATTTCACCACCTCGTCCATCGGGTCGACCGGTTTCTGCAAAATAGTTGTGCCGTCCATGTCGCGCAGTTTCGTCTCGGGCAGGATAGTGCGGTTCTTCAGGCACTCGTAAAAATACGGCGTGCCCAAAAGTGGAATCGAGAGCGTGACGAAAGAAGGCACCGTGATTTCGGGCGTGTTGGTGATGAAGTTTAACTCGCGCCGCAGGTCGGCAACGCTGCGAGTGTTCACATCGACCATCAAGCCGTAAGAAAAAACAACGCCGGCATTTAACGACTTGGCAATCATCTCCACCTGCGGCGCCTTCGTGTTTTGCAGCTTGTTGAAATTGCGCAGCCAGTCGTTGTCGAAAGATTCCAAGCCACTAAAAAGCAACTCGCAGCCGGCCTCGCGAATTAACTTCAGGTTTTCGTCGCGGCCAAAGAAGTCGTTGGTGACCAGCGCGCCCCATTCTCTAAACTGTCCGGCCGCGCGCATTTCGTTGATGAGATTTAGCCGCGCCTTAAAATGGTTGCGATCGCTGCCGTAAAAATTGTTATCGAGGAAAAACATCCGCCGACGTTTGCCGGAGGCGAGTATCTGTTGGCGAATGTGATCGATGTCGTAAGTTTGATAACCGTGGCCTTCGGCGGTTAACGAACAAAAGGAACAGCGGAAGTTGCAATAGCGAGTTGTCTCCACGTAGCCGATGCGGCCGAGCCAGTAAGCGAGATCGTAGCGCGGCAACATGGTGTCGGCTACGTACTCGGATCCAAACGCCTCTTTGATCACTTCACACAATTCTTCGATATCGCCGAGACACGTGTAGTCAAATACTTTTCTGGAGCGGATGGGAAGCGAGCGCACCGGTGGGCCGCCGGCCACGACGATCACCTGGCTGTTCTTCGTGCGCGCGTAAGCGGTCAGATGCAGCATGCGGTCGAAGCTGTTTGTCAGTCCGGTCAGCACCAGCATGTCCGGCCACGACAAGAGCTTTTCATCTTCGAGCGGTCCGCTGGCCAATTCTGTGTAACAGCGCACCTCGCAGAGCTCGCGCGAAAAAGCGCCGGCAAGATAAATCGGACCGACCGCCTGAGGGATTTTTGTTGTGCGTCGAATCGGCTGACGCGAATCGTCAAAATAACAGTTTACGACCAACACACGCTTGGGCGGGGAAATGGCTGTGGGGGTTCTAATCGAGTGTAACTTAGGGCGCATCAGTTATCTCCTCAGCGAAAAACGCTGGACACTCTTCCTTTTTCGCGAGTTATCAACAAGCTGGACTAGTTCGGCCGCTAGCAACCGCTCGTAAACTAAAATGGCGAGGCGATTTGGTTGGAGGCCGGAGACTCATAAAATTGCCGGTTACTCTACTATCTCAGACCGGGTTAGGCAATGATGAATAGGCGGGACTGGCCAAATTACACGGGTATTACGTAGATATTACGCGAGGTTCATTGGTGGTGAGCGCGGCAGTAGCCCGCGCGTAAGCAGCGCTCTGACTGGGACCGCGGGCGACTCGCCCGCTTTCGTTGAATGCCACATGTCAGGGTTGACAGATTCATCCGCGACTTGAGTGAACGTGTTGCTTGAGGCGGGCGGGTCGCCCGCGGTCCCAGTCAGAGCGCTCTTCCTTGCGGTCGGGCTACTGCCCCCGCAACCTACTTAGCCTCGTAGATAAGCACTCGTTTCTTGTGCCTGCTCTTCCCAATTACAAAGCCGGCAATAGCTCCAGCTCCGGCGCCAAGTACCGCAAGTCCGGCAGCCCATTGTCCCTTGCTGATAAAATAGCCATCGTTGCTGTTTCCCGCCGCGCCAATCGCCGCGCCGGCCCCTGCTCCCACCGCCAAACCAATCAGGGTGGGTTTCTTTGCCGATCGCCCACTGATTTGGTAAACGGTGAGAACATCTTTCTGGTTTAAGTCTACGGGCTTGTTACTGACAGTTAGCGACAGCGCAGTGTCGGAAACATTTCTCAGTTTGCCTTTGACGGTCTTACCGTTTTTCAGCTTTACCTCCAGCTTGGTTTCAGGGGCAACTGTTCGAAGTCCGGACCAGTCGCTGGTCGACACGGTCGAATTCTGAGCCAGGGCAACAGATGGCGATAACAATGCAGCTACCAAAACCAGGCTGATCGCAAGTCTTTTCTTTGTTACACACATAAAATTCTCCTGGTAAGCAAGTCTTGTTTACTTCAAACGAGGCAGTGTCCTGGTTTCAGCTCTCTGCGTTAACTCGGCGCGCTCTGCGTCTCTGCGGTGAGTGCATTTGCATCGATATTGACCGCAGAGGCGCAGAGAACGCGGAGGTTACGCAGAGAAGAAAGCTCAAACCAGGAATCAAAACCAAATATCCTTGCCCTCCGTAGAGTCGGTCTTTACAATCCCTTCCACCGGATTGTTAATAGTCGTTCATCCTTCTGCGGTTGTGAGCAACTCTACCGACCGCGTTCCAGAAAGTCTTTTAGGCTTGCTTAAAAACTTATGAAGGAATTCTTAAGGCCATCATGAGCGCTCGCCCGCCGACCTCTTACGAATTTGGCCCCTTCCGTTTCGACGTTGCGGATCGCGTTCTGTTTCGCGCCGGCCAATCCGTGACGGTCACTCCCAAAGCGCTCGAGCTCCTGCTGGTGCTGATCCAAAACCGCGGGCGCCTGGTGAGCAAAGAGAACCTCATAAGCCGCGTCTGGCCGGATACGTTTATCGAAGAAAATAATTTGGCAGTTCACATTTCGACTCTGCGGAAGGCCCTCGGCGGCAATAGCGACGAGACCGAATACATCAAGACGTCTCCCAAGCGCGGTTACAGTTTTGTTGCCGAGGTCAGGGAGGAAGCGGAAAACGAAAGCGCCGTCGCGAAGGTGCGGGCTGTAGCGGTGCTGCCCTTCAAAGTTATCAGCTCTGAAACTGGCGACGACTATCTTGGCGTGGGCATGAGCGACGCCATCATCACGCGTCTCAGTCAGATCAGTGAAATTGCCGTGCGGCCTACCAGCGCGGTACTCAAGTATGCGGCGCGTGAGATTGATCCGGTCGAAGCCGGCCGGGAGTTGGGCGTTGAGGCGGTGTTGTCGGGACGAGTCACTAAAGCCGGCGATCAGGTGCGCGTGACAGTGCAGCTCGTCGCTATCGATAACAGTCTGCTCTGGGCAGACAAGCTGGACCATAGTTTCACCGACGTGTTTACTTATGAAGACTTAATCTCCGAACGCGTCGCGCGCGCGTTGAACTTGAAACTAACCGGCGAGCAAATCGATCGACTCACCAAACGCCACACCGTAAACAGCGCCGCTTACTGGGCCTACTTGAAGGGGCGTTTCTACTGGGGCAAGCGCAGCCCCGAAGGCTTCAAGAAAGCGATGGAGTATTTCGCGTACGCGAGCGATAAAGATCCTCATTACTCGCTCGCCTACTCAGGCCTCGCAGACTGTCACACGCTGCTGAATTATTACGGGTCGATGCCGGCGAGTGTTGGCAGAGCGAATGCCAGGCCGGCGGCCCTCAAAGCACTCGAAGCGGACGAGGGATTGCCGGAGGCCCACGCGTCGATGGCGCTGGTGAGATTCTGGTATGACTGGGACTGGTCGGGAGCGGAGATTGAGTTTGAGCGCGCCATCGAGCTCAACCCGGCTTACGCTACAGTGCATCAGTGGTATTGCTGGTACCTGGTCGCGATGGGCCGGCTCGATGAGTCGGAAGCCGAAGGTAAACGCGCCTTGGAACTCGATCCACTGGCGCCGGCAATTAACATGGCGCTCGGCAAGTCGTACCTTTTTGCGCGATGCTTCGAAGACTCGATACGGCAATGTGAGCGTACGCTCGAAATTGATCCAAACTTCATTCCGGCGCGTTACTTCCTCGCGCAGGCGTATGAACAAAAAGGCAACCTGGAAGCGGCACTGGCTCAGTGTAGCCTCGCGGTGAAGATGTCCGGCAGCACCCCATTGGGAAGGGCGGTGCTCGCGAGAGCGCAGGCCGTCGCCGGCCAAACGGGTGAAGCTGAAGGAGCCTTGCGCGAGCTGATCAACCTGTCGGAGTCTGGCGAAACGTATGTTCCCGCCTATGGCATCGCGCTGATTCACCTCGGCCTCGACGATAAGACCAGCGCGCTCGAATGGGTCAACAGAGCTTACGACGAACGATTCATCTGGCTGGTATATCTCAACGTCGATCCGGTTTGGGATGGACTGCGGCAGGAGCCTGGCTTCAAACAACTGCAACAACGCATGGCGTTTCCCGACATTCGCTACCCCCTCTCCGCGAGCGGAGAGGGGGAAGGGGGAGAGAGGTAGGCACGCCGCCGTAACCCCACCCCTTAGTCCCCTCCCCGCTTGCGGAGAGGGAAGCAACCAAACACCGGAGACGCTAACGTGCTTGTGTTAGCCTTGCGAGGCGAGATCTTTGAGCGCATCAGAAAGTCTGGCGCAGATGTTGGCAGTGGCTGCGGAATACTGCCGGAAGTCGAAGGTGGTTACGAGCGCCACGCCCAGGCTTGCCGAAGTGAGAAAAATCTCGTCAGCGTCGGTGAGATCGCTGAGCTCATACACACCTTCAATCACCGGAATGAATTGTTTGTTCGCCAGCTCAATAACCGCTGCGCGGGTTATGCCGGCGATCGCGCCGGTGCTGAGTGTCGGCGTATGAAGCGTGCCATCCTTAACCCAGAAGATGTTCGCCATCGTTGCGGAGACGATCTCGCCGCGCTCGTTGAGTAGCACAGCTTCGTCAAAATCTCTCGCCTGCGCCTCTTCCCACGAGAGTACCTGCTCGAGATAATTCAAACTCCTGATTCCCACCAGCGGAGAAAAGGTGTTGCAGCGAAAAGGCGAAACGGCCAGCGACATTCCCGCGGCCGGAACCCTTTGCGCCTCGCTCGTCATAATCAGCAGATCAGTCTTGCGAGTGGCTTCCTTTTTTGGTTTCCAGACGTCACGTCCGCTGCGTGCCAACAGGATCACGCGGGCGCGCCCGTTTCGCACCTGGTTAACCGCGACGAGCTTTCTCAGCGCCTCGCCTACGCTGCGTTCGTTAACCTCGGAACAATCGACACTCAAACGCTCTGCGTGGTCCTTGAGGCGGCGCCAATGCTCCGGCCACAAGAAAGGTTTGCCATTGTAGATAGCGACCGTGGTGAAAACTCCCCGGCCATACAACATCGCCGAGGACACGGGCGCCACGCGCGCCTTCGTCGCTTCGAGCATCACTTTGTTGAGATAAATTACGGGATGCACTGGATGTAATTCCGAGTCCCCTCGCCGCCGGCGGAGAGGGGTTGGGGGAGAGGTCAGCGCGTCACGACCCCACCCTAAATCCCTCCCCACTCGTGGGGAGGGACTAGATTGTCTATTCCCTACCCGCGGCCATCACTTCCGCTTCGAGCTTTTTGGCGAGCGAGGTGCGCCAAACACTTTCCAGCTCGTCAACATCAGCCGAGATGGCTGCTTCTCCGCCTGATTCTATTCGCAGGCTATGGCCGCCGACGTGGCCGATGATTGCAAACGGACACTGCTCGCGCTCAGCAATTTGTTCCACGGCAGCTCGCGATGATTCAGGAAAACTAACGATGATCCGCGAGGGTGATTCGCTGAAGAGCATACTCGCCGGCGTCAGCGAACCGCGCACAGACTCCGGCAAGGTAATGTTCGCGCCTATGGCCGCGCGATTGAGCGAAGCAAAGCAGCACTCGGCGAGGGCCACTGCGAGTCCGCCATCGGAGCAGTCGTGGGCTGAGAAGAGCAGTCCGGCTTCGGCTGCTTCCAGACAAACATTTTGCACCGCTCGTTCAGCTTCCAGATCGATTTTCGGTACCGCGCCGCCGGCAATCATCGCTTCAGTCGTGACGCCTTCGATGGTTGCTGCATACTCGCTGATAGAAAGATCGTCTGCGGTTGTTCCCAGCAAGGCGATCACGTCGCCCTCATGTTTGAATCCGGGCTGCACCACGCGGCGCACGTCTTCCACCAGGCCGATCATCCCGATCACCGGCGTGGGAAGGATGCCGTGCCCTTCAGTTTCGTTGTAGAAGGAGACGTTGCCGGAAACTACCGGCGTATTGAATGCGCGGCAGGCTTCGGCCATGCCGTCGATAACTTCGGAAAACGACCACATCACTTCCGGCCGTTCCGGCGACGCGAAGTTGAGACAGTTGGTAATCGCGAGTGGGCGCGCGCCAACGCAAACCACGTTGCGAGCTGCCTCGGCAACAATCAACTTTGCTCCTTCGCGTGGGTTGGCGGCGCAATAGCGCCCGTTGCCGTCCAGTGTCATAGCCAGCGCGCGGCGAGTTTCTTTGATGCGCACCACGGCGGCGTCGGCGCCCGGCAGCAATGCGGTGTTCGTCCTGACCATGTGGTCGTATTGCCGGTAGACGAATTGTTTGGAAGCGATGTTTGCAGAGGCTAATAGCTTGAGCAGCGCATCGTTGTAGTTTTGAACCTTGATCTTTGTACTTTGAACTTGGTCTTCGGTTTTTGGGCTTTGGTCTTCGGACTTTGGACTTTGGACTCTGGACTTTGGTCTCGTCATTGGTCGTTCATATAACGGCGCTTCGTCCGTGAGCGCGGAGACGGGAATGTCAGCGACCGTCTCACCCTCGTGAATGACGCGCATGTTGTGTCCTTCGCGCACGCGTCCGATAACTACAGCGTCCAGGTCCCACTTGCGAAAGATGTCGATCACTTCGCGCTCGCGTCCTGAGTGGGCCACGAGCAGCATTCGTTCCTGCGACTCAGACAGCAGCATCTCGTAAGCAGTCATATTCTGTTCGCGTTGTGGCACGAGTGACAGATCGATCTCGACGCCGGTCGAGGCGCGTGCCGCCATTTCGCATGACGAAGACGTCAGCCCGGCTGCGCCCATGTCCTGAATTCCCGCCACCGCGCCGCTGCGCATCGCTTCGAGGCAAGCTTCGAGCAGGAGTTTCTCCAGAAACGGATCGCCAACCTGAACAGTGGGTCGCTTGGCGAGAGCGGCGTCGTCAAACTCCGCTGAGGCCATGGTCGCGCCATGAATGCCGTCGCGTCCTGTCTTCGCGCCGACGTAGAGAATCGGATTACCAACTCCGGTCGCCTTGCCGAAAAAGATCTGATCGCGGCGCACCAGGCCGAGCGCAAACGCATTAACGAGCGGGTTGAACGAGTAAGCATCGTCGAAAGCGACTTCGCCGCCAACGGTCGCAACACCGAAAGCGTTGCCGTAATGTGCAATGCCGCCAACCACGCCGGCCAGCAGCGAGCGGTTGCGGCGTCCGTGTTGCGGGTGATCGAGT
>Ga0137410_10000103_pt1 | contig 57343 bp, 80 predicted proteins | sample CZODoug1_16funga_FD_108878 | JGI IMG/M metagenome (GOLD analysis project Ga0137410, IMG submission 108878) | Vadose zone soil fungal communities from Angelo Coast Range Reserve, California, USA - CZODoug1_16fungal (Illumina Assembly) | ecosystem: Environmental > Terrestrial > Soil > Vadose zone... | reverse complement strand
GTAGGCTATCTCATCCACCAGGCCGAGGGCTTCTTCGACATGAACACCGTGGTCGCCGGGATCCTGCTCCTCACCGCGTTCGCGCTGCTGCTCGACTGGGCGGTGGGCGCGCTCGAGAAGCGCTTGATGGTGTGGCAGCCGCGCAGCGTGGAGACGGAGAGGACGTGAGGGCGAAAATCGTCCTGTGGTGCGCGCTGGCGGCGCTGCCGTGGTCCGCGGCCGAGGCGGACGAAGTCCCGTCGTTCTCGGAGAGCGAGATCCAGGCGATCCTGGCCCACGGCCCCTGGCCGGTTCCCGCCACGGCCGACTCCAGCAACCGGGTCTCGGGCAAGCGTGAGGCGGTCGAGCTGGGCGAGCGGCTGTTCTTCGAGCAGCGCTTGTCCGCGGCCGGGAAGTTCTCGTGCGGGACCTGCCATGTGCCCGAGCGCAACTGGACCGACAACCAGACGCGCGGGGCCGCAGCCGCGGAGGTCGAGCGCAACACTCCGACGCTCATGAACATCAGGCTGGGGCACTGGTTCGGGTGGGGCGGGGCATCGGACAGCCTGTGGGCGCAGAGCATACGTCCCATCCTGGACAACCGCGAGCTGGGAGCGAGCCCGCGCCACGTCGCCGAGCTGATGCGTAACGACGAGCAGATGGCGTGCCGCTACCGCCGGACCTTCGGTGCCGCGCCGTCGGCGACCGAGGACGAGCAGGTGCTGGTGGACGTCGCCAAGGCGCTCGCCGCCTTCATGGAGACGCTCGACAGCCCGCCGACTCCCTTCGACCAGTTCCGCAACGCGGTGGCGCGTGGCGAGCGCGTGCCGCCGTGGCGCTACTCGGAGGCCGCGCAGCGCGGCCTCAAGATCTTCATCGGCAAGGGCGGCTGCGACCGCTGCCACTCCGGACCGAACTTCAGCGATGGCGAGTTCCACGCGAACGGATTCGCCGCGCTGGGCAAGCGCGCGGACGCGGGACGCAGCGACGGCGTCAAGCACCTGGGCGAGAGCCGCTTCAACCTGCTGGGGCCGTACAACGACGACCCGGCGCGGTCCGGCGCGGGGCAAACGCGACGCGCACTGAGCGAGGCGGGCGACAGCAGGGCGTTCAAGGTTCCGACTCTGCGGCACATGCTGCTCACCCCACCGTACGGCCACCATGGCGAGGTCGAAAGAATCGCCGACGCGGTGCGCCACTACTCCGAAACCGGGGGCCCTGAGATCAAGCCGCTGCGTCTAACGGCGGCGGAGCAGACCGATATGGTTGTGTTCCTCGAGTCGCTGAGTAACTTCAGCAATCCTTGGCGCCCGGACGATCGTGGACGTTGCGAGTGAGCGCGATTCCCTGCTGTTGCAGCGCAAAAAGGTTTGACAGTCTTTCGATGTGACAGCTATAATTCCGCTTCTGTACCGGGCGCGGGGTGGAGCAGTCTGGCAGCTCGTCGGGCTCATAACCCGAAGGTCATAGGTTCAAATCCTATCCCCGCAACCAATCCCAGATACTGGCCGCCGGCGGCCAAGAGAAGCCGCTCCGGCCGGGTTTGGATCTCCGCGTAGATCTTCCCGTCCGACTCCTCCTTCAAGGTAATTTCGCCTAGCACGTCCTGAAGCGCAGCCCGCGCCCTTGGCGGGTCGGTTTCCAGTTCCGCTCCTAGTCTCATCAGCGCTTCCTTGTAACGCAGCTGCAGGGCGCTCACGGTGCCGCGCGAGGGCGCCTGGCGCGTTGCCAGGTCCCGGAGGGCCGCCTGCTCCCGTTCGGCCTCCTGCAGGCGTTCTCCTAGGCTTTGAGACCACCCTGCAGCGGCGACCGCATCGACGAGGCGAGGGATTTCCTTGTCGAGCTCGGCGAGCCTCTTCCTTGCGCCCGCGGCCGCGGGCGCGCCCGTTCTCGCGCGCTCGAGGATCACCTGGTCGACCAGCCCCTGCAGCTCGACGATCGCGGCGGGCGCGAGCAGATCCTCGCGCACCACGGAGAGCAGCCGGGCATCGATCGCCTTTCGCCTGGCGTAGATCCCCGGGCAGACCACGGCTCCGCGATCTTTCCGCGCGGCGCAGCCGTAGGCGGTGCCGTTCACCGCGATCACCGCTCCTCCGCATCTTCCGCACCGAAGCAACCCTCCGAATAGCGTCCGAGGCCGCGCGCCCTTGCCGCGCGCGCCGCCCTCTAGGCGCTTCCCATCGAGCCGCGCGCGCACCGCGCGCCAGGCCTCGTCCTTCAGGATCCGCAGCTCGGGCCGTTCCTCCGCGATCCATTCCGCGCGAGGGCGGTCGATGCGCTGCCGGCGGCCGCTGTCCGGATCCTTCACCCATCGCGATCGGTTCCACACATAACGCCCGACGTACAACTCGTTGTTCAGGACACCGCTGCCCTTGTTGGGGCTGCCATAGATCGCGGAGACTGCCCAGGTCCCGCCTCGAGGCGCCGACACGCGCCGGCGATTGAGGTTCTCGGCGATGCGCTGGCAGCTCCAGGACTCCGCGTAGCGCGAGAAAATCCAGCGTACGACGTCGGCTTCCTCCGGAAGGATCTCGAGGCGGTGGCCGATCGGTTCGCCTTTCGCGTCGACGCCGGCGAGCGTGGAGCGGTAGCCGTACGACAGGCCGCCGGCATGATAGCCGCGCGCGATCTGACCGCGCAGGCCGCGGTGAGTCTTCTTCGAAATATCGCGGAGCAATTGCTCGTTGAAGCTGCCGCGGACCGCGCGCATCATCTCGCGGCCCTCGGTCGCGGAGTCGTAGCCGTCGACCACGCCGATGATGCGTATGCCGCTGAACTCGAGGCGCCGCACCATGCGCTCCTGGTCGACCAGGTTGCGCGAGAAACGGTCGAGCGCCTCGAGGATCAGGACGTCGAAGCGCGCGGCCGCGGCATCGGCCATGAGCGCGCGCCCGCCGGCGCGCTGCTCGATCGGCATGCTGCCGGACACGCCCTCGTCGAAATGGATCGCGACAACTTCGAGATTCGCGGAGTCCGCCCGGGCGCGCCCGAGGCGGAGCTGGTCCTCAATCGACGTCGGCCGCTGCAGGTCGGTCGAGTAGCGGGCGTACAGTGCTGCGGGCATCGGTGGCATTCTCCACGTGCGAGGGCGGCGCGGCAAGTGGCGCCGCGGAGGGCTCCGCACGCTCGGCCGCGTCGACGATGCGCTCGGCTAGAAAACGCAGAAGGGCGGTGCGGTGGGTCATCGCGGATTTTTGGGCCAGCGGCGATCGAAGGCTCGGGCGACATCGGGGCGGCAGATCCAGCCAGAAGGAAAGTCCTGCCATACGACGGCTCCGCGGGATTTCAGGCCGTTCAGCTGCGCGCCGTTGATCTGCATGCCAGCGCGAAACTTGGCGAAGTTCGCCCGGGCGCTGGTCGACAGTCGTCGCACGATCTGGTCGGGAGTCATGCGAAGTGCTTATCGTGGAGTTTCTGCAGGGAGTCGATCTGGCGCTCGCTGAGGCCAACCAGCTTGTTCTCGTCGCGCTTGTCGACCAGGCCGCTCACGAATTTCTGCTCCCACTCATTGAGGTCCTCGGTGCCGAGGAGGCCCTCGAGCTTGTCGACCATGACGCGGGTGGAGTTCATTTGTTGGCGAGTTCCATGAGGACGTCTCCATGACAGGGCAGGGGAGCGCAAAAACAACCGAGGACTTTTCCGCGGAGTGTTCCGACGTCCTTAAGCAGGTCCGGGCGATGGACGGAAAGCCAGCCCCGGTATTTCTCGATGATCTGTTCGCGGCTGCCATCGCGGCCGAGCAGGAACGGATTGCCCCATTTCGACGGCCGTCCGATGTAGACGTCGTAGGGCTCCATGCGGCAATGGACAACGCGCGCGCTCATCAGAGCAGGCTCGGCTGCGGTGCGCCGGCGCCATCGTAGCGGGCGCGGACTTTGCCCTCGCCCAGGTCGAGCCGCCGGTACTTGTCGTATTCGCACAGGCAGTTCTGGACGTCCATGGCGATCAGGCCGCGATCCACCCAGAGCGTCTCGACACGCGCGCGCACTACGGGCACGAGCTCGCGGAGGAGCGCTTCGAATTCTGGTTGCCTGAGCCGCTGATCCTTGGCTCGGCCGAGGAGCCGATTCATTCCGCGCGCGGAGCCCGGCCCGATCGGGGCCCAGGTATGCTTGTCGGGCCATTCGTCTCCTACGCCGAGGGCGGCAAGGTCGGCGACGATCTGGCCCGCGAGGAAAGGGCCGAGCCCGTTGAAGGCTATCAGGGCCGTCCACGTATCGCGGGCGGTTCGGTTGGCGAGGATGCGCTCGCTACTGTCGCCAATGGCCTGGACGAGGGCGCAGATCGACTTGACCTTGTTCTGGCCGATGGCGCCGGGGATAACGTAGGCGCCGGTGAAGACCTTCTCTTTTCGCCCGGCGCGGGCCTCGAGGATCCTGCGCGCTTCGATGGGATGCCGCCAGGTATCCATCTCAGCGAGAGCCTCGGGCCAATTGATCAATCTCGCCCACGCCGCTGCGATGAGCTGTTCGTCCGGATCGTCGCGATCGCCATACCAGTGCTCGAAGAGCCAGCGGCTCACGCGATCGTCCATGCGCCTGACGTTGCACCAGCGGTAATCGCGGAGCAGCGGATCGTCCGTCCAGGGCTTGGGCTGGCCAGCTTCCTTGGCGGCGCGGATGCGATCGCGCTCGAGCATCCAGGAGACGAGGATGTCGAGCTCGGCGGGGTTGATCGTCACGCCTTAGCCTTTCGTGCCAGCGCATTCCATTGTTTGTCGCTCAGCCAGGTTCTCGTCTCGCACGTCCGGCACATGACGTGCATGATCGGTTCGCTCCCCATCTGCCGATTGAGCTTGAACACGGGTTCGCCTCCGTGGCCGCCATTTGCGACCCAGATGTGTTTACAAAGCGTTGTTGGACCTTGGGTCATGAGGTTCTCCGGTAGGTCTTGGTCAGCTGGCGGTTCACGGCATGGCCGCGGGCGAGCAGGAGCCGCGCGAGCTGCGCGCGGTCGTTGTGGCTGTGCGAGGCCTGGCGCATCAGGCCGAAATAGCTGTTGCCGGCCTCGTAGAGGTCCTCGGCGGGCATCGCGGCGACGCGCTGGAGGGTGGCGCGCACAGTGCGCGGGCGGATCGAGCGGCGGTGCGGTTTGATCAGGTGTCCGGCGAAGTCGATGCCGCGGTCGATCGGCTGCAGGACGGTCTTGGACGGGTTGAGCCGCACCGCGAGGCGCTCGGCGAGCAGCGCCTCGATCTCGAGCCGCCAGGCGTTGAGCTGCGCCGGAGATTCGTGGAGCAATACGAAGTCGTCGACGTAGCGGACGTAATGCCGCGCGCGGAGCCGGTGCTTGACGTGCTGGTCCAGGACGTCGAGGTAGACGTTGGCGAAGAACTGGCTGCTCAAGTTGCCGATCGGCAGGCCCAGATGCGTCGGCTGGTTGTTCAGGCTCTTGTGCGGCGGCACGAGGGCGAGGCGCTCGGGCGGGCTCTGCACGTCGACGTCGACGCGCGGATCGTGGAATAGGATGCGCTCGGCCAGGTCCATGAGCTCGGGCTCGTGGATCCGTGCGGCGAGCAGATCGCGGAGCTTGTTCTTGTCGATGCTGACGAAGAAGTTCGCCAGGTCGCATTTGAGGTAATACGCGGGCCGTTTCCAGTTCTGGGTGATCGAGCGGACCTTCGCCTCGAGGCGGCGCGCTGAATACAGCGTTCCCCGGCCGGGAATGCAGGCGCAACTGTCGGTGATGAAGGCCCGTTCGAAGCGCTCGGCGACCGCGAGATAAAGATGATGGTGGCCGACGCGATCGCGGAAGGGCGCGGCCCAGACCTCGCGCGGCTTGGGGCGGGTGATGACGAAGCAGATCGAACGCCCGGGCGTATAGCTCCCGTTCAAGAAGGCATCGCGGAGCTCGGTCAGGTTCTCCTCGAGACGAGACTCAAAGGCGCGCGCGCTCGCGGTGGAGCGCTTGTTTCGCCGGCAGGCGAGCCAGGCTTCGAGCACGCGCGCGTAAGAAAAAACCGCATCGTTTCGATCTGCGGACCGCGCAACCCCGGTACCGATTGTCCTTGTGCCAGTTGTTCTGGTTGCCGTTGCCGAAGTTCTGGTACCAGGCGTAGTCGGAGTCGTTGGCGTACTGCTGCGGTCATTCGCGCTATCTATATTGCCCCGCCGAAGGCCCGCATCCTGGCGGCCGATCAGAGGGGAAACTGCGCCGGACGCGTCCCGGTCGCCGAAGAGATCCAGCTGGCCGGAGGTATCCGCGGTGCGCATGTCGGTGCCCTCCGCGAAAGCGGAAGGCAGCGGCGCGACCAGATTGAAATTCGCGCGGGCGCGGCCGCCGTGGCGGTCACGCAGCGGGCGACGGTGCGGGTGCAAAGGTATTCCTCAGTGCGATGGTTTGCTTGCCGATCGAAGCCGTGATCGGGATGGATGCGGCAAAGTGCGTGTTGGTAAGCCAGCCCCCATCGCGGAGCACCCGCAGGATCACCTGGGAGATCTCCAGGTGATCGAGGAGCTGCTCGAAATGGGGGAGCTTGGCCTCGTCGCGGGCGACGTTCGCATGGCGCACGATCACCGGCATCCACAGGGACTCGTCCACCAGCCGCTCGCCGTACATCTGCTTGACGTCGCGACGAAGATGGATCACCGTGCTGGCCACGAATTTTTGAAAATCGATGACCGCGCGGTAGAGCTCGGTGTCACTGTGCAAGCCCATGAGCTACGCGAATGCCGGAATTAGCGAATGGGAACTCTGCGGACCGCGCAACCCCGGTACCGATTGACCTTGTGCCAGCCGTCCTGGCTGCCGTTGCCGAAGTACTGGCACCAGGCGAAGTCGGAGTCGTCGGCGTACTGCTCGCCAGACAAGTACCACGCGTCCTCGAATTGCCCGGGGGCGGCGTTGGCGAACTGAACCCGCTGCTCCTTGCGGTTGGGCATTACGAAGTCGTTGTGACCGTCGATCGCGAGGTCCTTCGCATACTGCTGAAGCTCCGCGAATGTGCCGCCGGCGTGATGGTGTTTCTTCTCGGCGCTGATCAGGAGATAGTCGGGCTTGCCATCCTGGCCGCGCATCAGGCCATGGAAAATCCCGCCCTGACTGTTGAAATATTCGCCGATGGGCGGAACGACTGACTTGAGCACTTCGAAGAATAGAGCGGCCTGCGCGGACTTGAATTTTGTATCGCCGAGGCTCTTGGACAGTGCGTCGTAGTTCGAGCCTAGAGTTGGTTTCTTCGAGCGGACGGTACTCCGCGCGCGTTTGGTTGGGCGCTTGCGCGCGGGCGTCTTGCGTGATTTTTTCATCGGAAAATCTCCTCGAATGATCGAATGGTTAAATTTTGAATCTGCGGACCGCGCAACCCCGGCACCGACCGGCCTTGCGCCAGTCGTACTGGTGGCCGTCGCCGAAGTACTGGTACCAGGCGTAGTCGGAGACGCGGGCGTACTGCGTGGAGGTCCAATACACCGCGTCGGCCTCGAAGCACTCGGCGCCGCCTGCCTTGAAGATCTCGAGCGCGGTCTGTTCGGGATCCTTGGCCGTATAGGGATGCCCCAACGGACAAGAGTGCAGGTTGATTCCGCTACGCGCCCATCGTGAGTTCTCCTCCGCGGAGGGTTTGAGCGCGCGATAGGCGATCTCGAGCTCGTCGAGCGCAGGCAGATACCAATCGTTCAGGTCGCCGATGTTGAGAGCCAGGACGCGCTTGGCGAGCTCGCTGCCGGCTTCGGCCATGGCAAGCGTGTTGGCGCGGCCATCGGACAGACTGAGGGCGCCGGTAACGTTGTTGTCGTACGGTCCCCAGGCCGTTGCGGGGAAGTCGCCGATGGCCTTGGGCGACTTGATCAGGCCATAGAGCGCTCCTCCGATCTGGATCGCGCCGAAATAGAAGCCGCCTTCCGCCGGCGCGCCGAGCGCGAATGGATGAGTAATGGCGTGCGTCCGGACTATAGTTGATGCATTCACGAGGTTCCTTTCTGAATAGGCACTACGAAGTTGGATGGACCTGCACTTCACCGCTGCTTCTCCAGATCCGGGAACTTGACCTCGATCACCGGCTCGGGCACGTCTTGCGGAAAATGTTCCTTGCGCCAGCCGCGGGCAAATTGGGCGAAGCGGAAGGCGGCGCGGACCTTGTCGTCGTGGAGGCCGGCGAGCAGGGCGCGGGCGGCCCACTCCTCGACGATCTTCGCGAAGAGCGGATCCTTTCCGCGGAGCACAAAGATCGGCTCCTCGTCGGTGGCGCGGTTCAGGCAGGAATTCGGATCCGCGATTTCATCGCGCTTGATGGCCATCGGCACGTTTCCTTTCTTTCGGGGGTGAAGGCCGCCGATATCCGAGCCGCGCCCAGGCCTTCGGGTCGATGGGGAGCGGAGCGGTGCGGCCGGTTGAGAGATTGACGAAGGCGCCGCACCAGCTGGTGCGGCCGTAGCGGAAGATCTGCCAGAGCAGCTGCAGCGCCGGCGTGACCACGGCCTGGTTGACGAACAATTCCTGGCGCTCGAGCGCCTGCGCTAGGCTGCAACTCGGGCCGTTCTGGCGATCGAGGCGCTTTTGCGCGGTGTGCAGCTCGGGGTAGAGCTCCAGCACAGTGGGGAGCCGATACTCGAAGGCGGCATGCTTGGCGTTCCACGCCGGGATGCCGAGCACGACCTGGCCGTCGGCCGCGCGGTTGCCGAGGTCCATCCAGTAGAGCGGCTTGCGGTACGCCGCACGAAGGCGCTTGCCGATCGTCAGGCGCGATCGAGCGCTGTCTACGCAGCTGATGACGATCTGCGGCCCGCCGCCGGTATTCGCGGTGCCGCGCTCGCCGAAGGTGAACTCGCAGGCTTTCCACTGCAGGCCGAACCAGGCATTGGTCCGCGTGATGAGGACCGCGGCTTTGTTGCGGCCGACGTCGGCCCGCGAAAAGAGCTGGCGGCCGAGGTTCGCCTCGGAGACGTGGTCGGGGTCGAAGAGGGCGACGTCGAGCCCCTGGTGGCCCAGGGCTCGGATCGCGGAGTCGAGCCTGGCGAGGCCCGAGAGCATCTGGCTGCCGTTGCCGCCGGCGCCGACCAGCGCGACAGTCGCGCGTTCGGCGAGCAGGCTCGGGTGGGTGGTGTGCTCGAGCATCAGCGCTCTGCCCATTCGTCTTCGTCGACGAACTGCCCGCCCGGCAGGCACAGCCGCATCTTCCATCGCGGAGCGTCGGTGCCCAGGCCGCCGAGCACGGCCGCATACTTGACTTCGCCGGCGTCGTCCTCGTCGTCGATCGCGGAGAAGAAGGCCTCCATCGCGCCGTGCGAATGCAGGTCCGCGACCAGGTGCTCGCCTTCCGCGAGCGCGGGGCGGATCAGGTCGAGGCCGCCCGGGGTTGCCTCACTCGCAAGCAGCGGGCGGTAGTCGAGCGTGTGGCCGCCCGATCCGTTGGGCTTCCAGGTGATCCATGCCGCGAACTCGTTCGGCATGGCTAGGTGCGCGTCGCGCTCGAACGGATCGAGAAGCGCGGTGAGCTGCTTCCAGTCGAAATCCAGGCGCGCGCCGATCTCGGGCGCCTGGCCGAAGGGCAGCGGCGCCTCCGCCGGGGCGACCGGCCAGACGATGCGCATCCACGGCCGGCGCAACTCGAGATAGACGCCATCCTCCGCGATCAGGTAGCGGTGGCCGTTATGCTCGAGCGGCGCGAGCTCGGAGAATCGCGGAACGATGATCGCCGGCGTGTGCGCCTGGAGTGCGCGGTCGCGCGGGTCGAGATCAGTCTGCATCGCCCTCGCCCTTGTCCTTCTCCAGGCGGCGCGCGAGCCCCTGCAGCGTGAGATCGAGGGGCACGAGGGCTTCGACCGGGAAGCGATCGCCCCACGCACGGTCGAGGCCCTGGCGCCAGAACGCGTAAGCGCCGCCCTTGTGATTGACCAGGCGATCCTTGCCGCGGATGTTCGGGTGCGTGAAGTTGGAATCGAAGAACGCGCGCTCGTATTCAGCGAGTGCGGAGGGCGAAAGCTGCTCGGGCAGCCTGACGTTGCCCTCGCAGATCTCGCCGCTCGAGTAGACGTTGAAGTAAGGGGCGCGGCAGAGTTTCGTGCCCGGCGCCGGGCGGTTGGAATCGCGGAGCGCGAACACATGCCAGCCCCCGGATCCCACCGCGAACACCAGGGCGGGCTGCGGCGTGGAGCCCGAGCGCTTGCCGATGAGCTTGGCGGCGGTTTGGTCCTCCTCCTGGTCGCCGGCGGCAGCTGTGCGGGTATCGAAAAACACGGTGGTCTTCGCCGCGGGGCGCCACCAGATGATCGAGCGCGCGCCGAGATAGCAGAGTTCGGGGGGCACGAACCCGGAGAGGCTCGCCATCGCGCCGAGCTTGCGGGCGAGGTCGGCGCAGGCCTCCTTCGTGGCGGGGCGGCCGGCGCCAAGACGCAGGGCCGTGGGGTCGCCCTGGATATCGTGGAGCGTGGCGTAGGCGCCGGCGCCGCTCAGGTAGACAAGGATTGCCTGGCGCAGCTGCCAGAGCGGTTTCTCGGCGCCGGTGATGGCGACGGAGCTCACCGGGAGCCCTGCCTCACAGCGATCAGGGGGACCAGCCGGTCGATCAACCGGATGATCGCGAAGCGCCGCTCCATCTGCGCGATCCACGCGGGAATCTGGCGCGGTTGCAGGCAGAACCAGCCGAGCGTGTCGTTGCCTCCCATCTGTGAGACGTACTCCAGGTGGTCATCGCAAAGCCCGGGAAGCGGGTCTTTCGTGTTCCAGCGGAGCGCGATCGAAAAGGCCAGCGCCTCTCCCTCATCCTCGCCCGATGAGAAGGTCATATCGACCTTGTCGGCATGCCTGCGCGCGGCGCGCACCGCGTCGACGATGCCGAGCGTTAACTCCGCGATCGTCCCGACCGGGCCGCGGCGCTTTGCCAGGCGCTCCAGCTTGCCGCGCGGCAGGATCTTGGGGAAGGTGACTTCCTCTGGGATCGCCTTGTCGAAATCGGCGCGCCGGAAAATGTCGAGATCCCCGACGTCTTCCCCGTTGTCCGCGGCTTCGGCAAGCATGTCTGTTTCGTCCATCTCGCCGCGCCAGTGATAGTGGACGGCGAAGCCGAAGCCGATATCGGGGGTGAAGATCGGCATGGCCCAGACGTGCGCCTGGCCGATCGCAAAGAGGGCGCTTCGGGCGAGCCCCGGGGCCGCGCGCTCGATTTCCTTCCAGCGGCGCTCGAGGCACCACACCTGATGCCAGATTTCCTGGGGATCGTTGCTGACGAAGATGGTGAGCTGGCTGTCCGCGATGTTCTCGTCGGTATGGCCGGTGGCGACGTGCAGCGAGAAGTCGAAAACGCGGAGCCCCTTGGTCTGCTCGTCGAGCCAGGCCTTCAAGGTGTCCGCGAATACCATCTGCTCGAGCGGCGCCTTGCGGTGGGACGGCGCGACGAGCGGCCGCTTCTTGGCCAGCGCGATCGCGCACTGCGCGGCGATCGCATCGCTGCCGATGCCTTGATAGATCGCCGGCGCGCCGGCGAGCGACGGAAGGGCGAGCATCAGGTAAGCGGCGGGAGGAGCTCGGCGGGTGCCGTGAGCGGCTCGCCCGATTCGGATCGAGCGAACGCGACCCAGGCGCGGAACGCCGGCGCGTGCTTGTCGACCTCGACGGGACTGATCGCGTTCGGCAGCTCGTCGACGCCGCGGCCGGCGGCGATATCGCGGAGACGGACGAGAAGGTCGGGCTTCACGCGGTGGCCCAGGCGATGAAGCGGCTACACCAGCTTGGCGCTGCGGCGGGATGCCGATAGAGGGGCACTACGCGTTCGTTGTGCGAAGGCTGGCCCTTGGCGACCATGTCCTCGGCGATGCGTTGACTCTTCCAGATGCCGACGAAATAACCTTGGTCGTTCTCGACGGCGTAGCCGTGCGGCGCGGTCTTCACGTGATCAGCTTTTCTCGCAGGGCAATCGCCACCGCGTGGGTATTGGTCTTTGCGTCAAGGCTCGCTCGGATCAGCACCATTCTGTTGCTGTAGGCGGGGCGCTTTAGGCCGATCGCCATACTGACCTCGGCGAAGGTCCTGCCGTTGGCGAGCATCTGGAGGAGCGCCTTGTCGCGCGAGGAAAGTTCGCTCTTGCCGGTCGGCTTAGAAGTCATGGAACCCTCCATCACCAATCGATGACTGGCGCGGCGCCCTTCGTGCCCACCGGCCGCCGGAACGTGTAGACGAGCTTGCCGTCTTTGTTCTCCGGGCCCTCGATCGCGGCGTTGGCGAGCTCGGGGTAGGTGGCGGTGTAGAGGTCGCGGACTTCTTCGGCGGAATACTGCGCGCCCGGGTCGACCAGGTCGACGCTGTTGTAGCGGAACGCGCGCTCGAGCGCGCGGGTTTCGAGGGTCATGGCTGCTTGCTTCCTTCCGTGGTGAGCAGGTCGGCGGTTTTCGCGTCCGCCCGTGCGGGGGCCTCGGGCGGCCGCTGGACGATGTAGCGATCCTTCTCGATCTTCACGACGCGGTATTCGCCGAACTCCGGATGCGTGTAGGTCTCGCCCACGGCGAGGTCTTCATCGCAATTGCCGAGCAAGGTGCCGGTGTCGGTGCGCACGGTGCGCGCGAGGCGATCAAGTGGAAAGGGCCACTTTCCGGCGGGATCGATAGTGGTCTTCGAGGTCTTCATGGTGGGTTCCGGGGCAGCCGCGGCGGTCCGGGAGCTTTGCGAGGAGGGAGACTCCGCGGAACGAGACGACGAGGGAGGCGGCGCGTCGGCGCGCGGCGCCCCGGAAGACGGTGTCTTGCCTTGCTCGAGGAATTCGTGCCAGCCGGTCCACAGCTTCTCGAAGCGGCGGCCGGTCTTGTTGGCGTTCCTGCGCGCCCAGGCGATGAACGCGGCGCGATTGAGGTCCTTGCCGGTGGTGAGGTAGGCGCGCAGATCCTCGAGGCACTTGTCCTTTCCCGGAAGGCTCGATCGCGGAGTGGTGACCTTCCTGGCCGCATTCGCCTTCTTAGCGGAGGCCGCGCTCGCCGGCTTCGCCTGGGCGGGCGCCTTGGGCTTAGGCGCCTTCTTCGCCTTGGCGGCCTTGGGCGCGCGCGGCACCTTCGATTTTTTCGCCGCTTTGGCGGGCTTGGGCGGCTTGGGCGGTGTCGCCTTGGCTACCTTGGTCTTTGCGGCCGCGATCGCCTCGGTCGGGACCTTGATCGACGCGCGCAGATCGTTGACCTTCTCCGCGTAGTCGGCGATCGCCTTGGGCAGTTCGGCGTCGAGCTCCTCGGGGGTGCCGGTCGCCTCGATCGGCTTGCTGAGCGCGGAGGCTTCCTTCGCATCTTTCCCGGGCTTGGGCATGATGATCACGCGGAGTCGCGCGCCCTGGGGCGTGATGATCATGCTCATGGGGGTATGCCGGGCGACGTCGTAGAGCGACTTGAAGAACATGGCGGTCTTTCAGGAGTAAGCGACAATCCCGCGGATCCAGAATCCGGTCTGGATGCAGGCGACGAGGAACATGCCGGGCTGGCGGGCTCGCCAGGTGGCGGTGAACCAGAATGGCTGCGAGAACAAGCCGACGAGGCAGCCGGCCTTGACATAGCCGGGGGTGGTGAGGAGCGCCATCGCGGCCACGGTGCTGAAAAGAATAAACGTCTGCAGCACGCCGTCGAAAGTCACGCGCGGGAGCAATTCGCGGAGCGTCACCGGTTCGAAGTCGAAATTAACCATCGGTCTCCTCGCGCGAATCGAGCACGGCGGTCTCCCAGGCGTTGCTGTCGTCGATGCGTGGAAGTTGCTTCAGGGCGTTCTGGACCAGGGCGTGCTGGCTGCGGCCGAACTTGCGCACCAGGCTCACGAACTGGCGCAGCTTGATGTTCTCCGCGACCAGCGCGCGGAGCTTCTCGGGATGCGTTTCCAGGATGTAGAGCATTCTTTCGACTTGTTCTCGTTCGTGAGGATCCAGATCCAGCACCATGGCCTAGGCCGTGCGGGTCCTCTTCAGGTCGTCGATCGAGGGCTGCGCGGCGGTGCGGCTGATGTTCATGGTCTGGCGGTCCTGGACCATGTCGAAATAGCGCGAGCCTGGCGCGAAGGCGATTACGAATTCCACGCCAAGACCGCCGTCGATGACGCGCGCGAACTTGCAGCCGGGTTTCTCCGCGGAGACCAAGGCGAATGGGTCTTCCTCGAGCACGGTGCCGGCGGCGTCGTTCATCCGAAAATCTTGGAATAGAGCTCGAAGGCGAGCCCGGCGAGCACCATCAGGATCACTACGGCGAAGCAGATCGCGGCCATTTCCTCGCTGTCGCGCTTGGAAAGCCGATACTCTTCCTGCTCCGCCTCCCAGGATTTCACGCCGCCTCCGTCGATCGGTTGGAGAGAAAATCCGCGGAATGCGCGGCGTTGCCGCAATTGGCGCAGACCACGAAAGGATGCCGTGCGCCGGCGTCGGGCACGGTTTCATTGGTATCGAAGTAGCGCCGGCCTGGCTGGATCAGCCTCTCGCAGCAGGCGAGATCGCCGAAATAGCGGCTGCAGCGCTTTATGGCGGTAGCCGTGCGCCACTCGCCCTTGCGTTCCTGCTGCTGGTGCCGCTCGGCGTTGGTGATCATCGGGTTCGTCTTCCGTTGCCATCGAAGCGTCGGCTGCGGCGTCGCGCGCGGGAATCGCTGAGCGAGCGATGTCGCCAGGGACGTGGGCGAGCGTTGTAGAACCTGGAGACGCGCAGGTTCGCGGAGTGCACTTCGGCGAATGTGGGATTGCGATATTCGAGGCCGATTACTTCGCCTGAAACGCCGCGCGCGCCGAATCCTCCTGCGATCAATCCGAGAAATGCTGCTAAGCGTTCGAGCGGTCGTTCCTTGTATTGGGCTTTCACGCGATTTCCTCCGGAGGGCGATCGGCGACGACGCGCAGCATCGTTTGCGGGCGCTTGTCGCTCGGCAGGAGCGCGAAGCGATCGCGACCGATCCGTGCAAGCTCGAGGCCCTCGCGACGGCACAGAAGCTCGACCTGCGCCGGGGTCATGCAGTCGATCGGCTGGACCAGCGCTGGCGCTCGAGGCGCCGGCTGCACGATGGAGCGGATGAGCTCGCTCGATTCGCGGAACCAGCCGCGGGACCACTCGCCGTGCGAATGGGTGTGCTCGGGATGCGGGTTCAGGGAGTGCGGCAACCGCAGCCTGGCGACGCGGCGCCCTTCTTCGTAGGCGGTCATCGGATGAGTCCCACGCGACGGGCTATCGGAAGATCGAACTCGGGGAAGCCTGCGATGTGCGTGCATTCGAGCTTAAGCTCGCCGCGGTGAACCCAGCGGCGAGCTATCCAGGTCTCGCCCTCGTCGAGCGGCGTTGGACAGTCCTGAGCCTCAGCTAAGGCGACGGGCTGGGATTGATCGTGGAGCTGAGTCTGGAGGGACTGCGCGCTGACCAGTAGCGCAATTACGGCTGCGGTCAGGAAAACCGATAAACGCTTGTTCATCACTCCCTCCCATGATGACTATGGGAGAAAGTGTAGAACTAAAAGTAACCTAGTGTCAAGAACCGAAAGTCACATTTCGCTAAAGCCCTCGCTCCCTGGGGCGTTCCGAGGCCTTCCAAGCTTCGCGGAGAGCGCTTGCTTGAGGTAAATCTACGAAGACTTCGCCGCTATCTAAGTTGTTCAATGTGGACGTGAAAGTGACAACCAATCCCGGCAATTTCCAGCGCGCCTCGATGGACTGGAATCTAGCGCCCATGCGATTTTGTACTGGCAGCCTATCGACTTTGGTGGCCTGGCCGTATTTTTCGGTCAGCTTGTTGAGGACCAGTTCCTGTGTGTCTACGCCATCCGTAAGAAAGTGGACTCCAATTAAGCGACCGGCGCTCTCCAATATGAACATCCGCCAATTCTTCACAATGGGCGGCATCTCGTCTTTTGAAAACACTATACGACGCGGAGGGTTTGCGTATCCGCGGAGCGGCGCCGCGTCCTGAACGCAGGTCCGCGGAGGGAAGGCGTCATAGATCTTGGTGTTTCCCGCGAAGCCATCGTACGAACATTCCGGCAGGTTGATAGCTTCGCCCAAGACGAAACCGAAAATGGACTGTGTCTCCGCGAATGCTGCCGGCGAAATCAGCACGCAGCACCATAGAGCCGAGATCAGGATCCTCACGCGTGGGGATCCTTGTCGGATTTTTTTCCCAGCGAACCGAGAGCTGTCACTTGGCGAATCGCTATGGGTTTGAGATATTCCGGAAGGCGTTGCATTGCGACGTTCATCTGGTCGGAATATTGATCGGCTGCGAGTGAGTCCGAACGCTTAGGGCCGCGGCCGGAAATAAGCCATTCGGTATGGCATCCAGCCCAGCTGGCGATGTCAGCGCACCGCACGAGCGTGGGCATGCCTTCTCCTTCTAGCCATTTTCTGGCGCCCTTCTGTGAGACCTTAAATATCTTAGCTACTGTGGCCTGCCGATTTTTTCCCTTGGGAGGCACGCCCATATCGTCGCAGATCTCATTGAGTCGTGTGGCGAACCCCTGAAGTTGCTCTTTGGTATCCATGTTACCAAAGGTAACCTTGTGCGGAAGAACAAGCAGTTCTTGACCGGAAGTTACTTTTGGTTCTAGACTGCGTTGCATCATGGACGTGAATCCTCTTGCCCGAGCGATCGAAATTGTCGGTTTGTCGACCCTGGCCCAGAAGCTCGGGGTGACCTACCAGGCCATACGGAAGTGGCAGCGCCGTGGGCGCATGCCCAGGACCGAATGGACCGGCGAAACGAACTATGCCGGCACGATCGAGCAGTTGACCGATGGGCGCGTGACAAAAATATCATTGCTCGCCGAGTGGTCGGAAAGCTCGTCGCCCGCAACGGCTGTGGCCGCATGAAATGACAGAAGAGAGTCGATCCCATTAGGGGCGATTCTCTTTTTTTGTCCCAAGCCTGTCTTTAGGACGGCTTAGGACATTTTCTCAGGGGGTCGTAAATGGAAAACAAGCAAAGCGAGCTCGATTTCAAATACGAGAACATCTATGACGCACTGCGCGCCGCTGTGCAAGGCCTCGGTGGGTTCAAGAAGGTGGGGCAGCGGCTGTGGTCAAAGAAGGATCCAGATGAGGCGGGGCGCTGCATGGCGGACGCACTCAATCCGACCCAGGCTCGCAAGCTCGATCCGGAAGAAACAATCGCGATCCTTCGGTGGGCGCGCGATGCTGGCTTTCACGCCGCAAAACATTTTCTAGACGATCGCACGGGCTACGAAAGGTCTAAGCCTGTGAACATTGACGACGCGCGAGAGAAACTCGGACGCGAAATTCTTGAGGGTGTGAAACGGCAGGAGCAGTTGCTTGCCGAGTACAAGCAATTGCTGGAGCCCGTTCAACCTCAACTTCGTGATGTATCGGTGACTAAGTAGGCCTCAATGTATCCCTTGGGAGGGGGCTCTGAGATTCAGGCGGCGCTGGGAAGCTTGATGTCGGAATCCATCTACGCCGGTTTGCCCGCGAGCTTCGGCTCGCCGCGGGCGGCCGCGGCGCGCATCGTCGATTTGCCCACGCTCGTCGAGCGTGAACGTTTCTTCCTGAGTGTCCCTGCGCCCTGGCGCGGGATGATCGCGCACTTCGCGCGGATCGGGCTTGCCGCTTTTGTGGTGATCGCCGAAGAGCTCGAGGAGCGCCAGCGTAGGCTCACCGAGGTTCCCCCGGCATGGCGCGCGGAGGTCGAGTCGCACGTCAAGCGCCTATGGTCGCGGCGCGAGGAGCTGCGCGCGGGCTGGCGGCCCGGGCGCAAGTCTGAACAAGAGGGTGAATGAGCGGCAAGCTGCCGAATGTTCCCGCGGCGCGCAGGCGCGCAGTGTGGCGCTCGATGCTGCGCGAGCGCCGGATTGGCGATTGGCAAAGCCTGGCTGACAAGCTTCCGATTCGCCTGGCGATCGTCAGGGATTACCACCGGCGATACCGACAGGTCAATTGATCCATGGCCACCCTCGACCAGGTCATCTCGCAGATGATCGCGGCGGACATGCCTCCGCTGCCGCCGGGGCATCCGGTCGCGGACGGGAAGTGGCATCGCTACGGCCCGAAGCGCAAGGCCTGGTACCGCCTATTCGAGTTTCCATCGCGGAGTGGCAAGCGTTTCATCTCCGGGTCGTTCGGATTCTTCCGCGGATCCGATCCGGGCACCTTCAAGGTGGAGTCGGACTTACGCGGCGTCGATCCGGGCGAGCTCGAGCGAATCAAGCGCTCTCAGGCGGGTATCGCGGAGCGGGACGAGGCCAGGCGGCTCGAGCGGGCCGGATTCGCGGGCAATCGCGCGCGCGGGCAGTACGATGCGGCGGCGCCGAGCGGGACATCGCCCTATCTCCAGCGCAAGGGCGTCGAGGCCGAGGCGCCGCTCAAATTCGCGGCGGACGGCACGCTGCTTGTGCCCATGATCCGCTACGACGTCACCGATGCGCAGCTGCAGGATCCGGACTATCGCGGGCCGAAGAAGCTGGCCGGCCTGCAGAAGATCGCGCCCGACGGCGCCAAGCTCTTCAACAAGGGGATGGCGAAGGAGGGTTGCGCATGCCGGCTGGGCGCGGAGCCGAAGGACGGCGATATCCTGCTGATCGCGGAGGGCGTGGCCACCGCGCTATCGATACGCCAGGCCATCGGCCGGTCGCGCGCGGTGTACGTGGCTTTCGACGCCGGCAGCCTGGGCCCGGTCTCCGCGATTCTCCGCAAGCTCTACCCGAAGTCGCCGTTTCTCTTCTGCGCCGACGATGACGCTTACCTCGCGGCCTATATCAGCAAGCGCATGCGCGATGAGTGGGGCGCGCGCGAGGACTACGAGGCCTGGTTCTCGACCAAGATCTATCCGGCAAAGGATGGCGAGCTGAGCGTCGATTCTGAGCGCTATACCGATCCCGACGGCATCGAGGTGCTCACCGGGCTTTTTAGACTGGTGATGCCGCAAGGCGATGTCCGATCGCGTACCTTCGTGATGCAGAACGCCGGGCGCACCAAGGCGCACGCTGCGGCCAAGCAGGTCGGCATCGCCGCGGTGTGTTTCCCGGTCTTCACGGCACGCAAGATGCACGCGAAGCCCGAGGGCCCGCGATGGACGGACTTCAACGACCTGCATGCGGTCGAGGGCCTGGCGGTTGCGGAGAAACAGATCGCGGAGGCGATCGCCGCGCTCGAGGCGGGAGAAAAGCAGCGGGCGGAGCTCTCCAAGGCGATCGCGGAGCAGGCGGCGCCGGGCAAGAAGAAAAAAAAACGGGATGACAAGGCTTCGCCGGGCGCGGGGGGCGCCGCGCCAGGTGATCCGGCCTTCTGGGAGAAATTCTGGGAGCTGGTCGACCGATTCACCTGGATCTATCCGACCGAGACCGCCTTCGATCATGAGTTGGGCGATATCGTCGGCGTCGCGGCGATGCGGCTGCACTTCGGATACGGATATGTCGATTGGTGGCTTTCCAATAAGCGCCGGCGCACGGTGAACCTCGAGGATGTGGTCTTCGATCCGGCTGAGAAGGTGCGGCCGCCCAAGATCAACCTATATCGCGGCATGGGGATGGAGCCGTCCAAGGAGGGCTCCTGTAAGCGCCTCCTCGAGCTGCTCGCCTACCTGTGCGGCGATGACAACAACGTATTCGAGTGGATCCTCAAGTGGATTGCGCTGCCCCTGCAGCGCCCGGGTGCCAAGATGCAAACGGCGCTGATCTTCCAGGGCAAAGAAGGCACGGGCAAGAACATGTTCTATGGCGCGGTGCGCCAGATCTACGGCCGGCACGGCGGGGTGATCACTCAGCGCGAGCTGGAGGATCGCTTCAATCTATGGCTCTCCGCGAAGTTGTTCATGGTGGCGAACGAAGTGGTCACGCGCCAGGAGATGGGGCACCAGCGTGGCTATATCAAGCACCTCATCACCGAGCCCACGATCTTCATCAATCGCAAGAACCGTGACGCGCGCGAGGAAGAGAATCACGTCAACCTGGTGTTCTTCTCGAACGAGCAGCAGCCGCTCTCGATCGGCCCGGACGACCGGCGCATGGTAGTGGTCAGGACGCCGTCTCCCAAGGAGAAAAAATTCTATCTGGACGTCTTGGCGGAGATCCGCGCTGGAGGCGCGGCAGCGCTGTATCAATATCTGCTCGACATCAAGCTGGAGGGCTTCGACGAATCCGCGGAGCCGATCGAGACCCAGGCGAAACGCGATCTGATCGAGATCAGCATGAACGCGGCGCAGCTCTTCTGGGTGGGGATCCACGAAGGCGAAGTACCGCTGCCCTATTGCCCGGCGCTGGTCGAGCATGTGTACAGATGCTATGGGGTGTGGTGTCGACGGAACGGCGAAAAAATGCCGATGCGCATCAATAAATTCGTCCCGGACTTCATGGCGCTGAACGGAGTACGTCGCTCATCATCGCTCGTGCCCACGCTGAGCAAGAACATGGGCTTGTGGTCCGCGAATGCCGAAACTCTCGTTCGCCGGCGCGTTCTGCTGATGGGCGAGCAGCCCGAGCTCGCCGAGGACACCGTCTGGATCAGGGATGGGGTGCTGAAGTTCGCAAAGGCGATGGAGATGTACTGTCGCAATGAAGAAGAGGAGCAGGCGTTTTGACCGGCCTGGTCCAACGGCTGCCTTTTGCACCGTCGGCGTGTCGCGGCGCCGACCAGGATGCGCTCGCGCGCGCGTCGCGGTGTAGACGGTGTAGAGGGTGCTGTAGACGGCCCTTAATCTGGAATTCTCTTTTCCATCAATGCCCGGTAGACGGTGTAGACGGTGTAGACGGGTGACGCGGGCGCGCACGTGCAGGCGCGCGCGGATGTGCGCGCGCTACGCGCGCGTGCGTATACCTGTCTACACCGTCTACACCCTTGTAAAAATATTGAATGGAAAGGGAAATCCAGTGGTGACGGTGTAGAGGGTGTAGACGATGGGAGATATTTTGAAGCCTGGGATCCAGGAGAAGATGGGCGTCGCGGTCAACGCGACCGATCTTTCCTCGATCGAGGGCCGCGAAGGGGCGGTGGAACGGGTTGCGGCGCTCGCTTATACGCAGACCAATCCAGGGGCGATCGAGCACGCCGCAAGGGAGCTTGGGGAGATCGACCCGGGGGCGGAGCTGGGCGCGCTCCTGATCCGGATCAAGGCGGGCAATCAATATCGCGAGGCTGATCGGGCCGCGGGCCTCCTCGTTCACTGGATTCGAAAGCATCCGAAATATGCGCACTGGAAGCTGCGAGACGGGCACGGGCTGCTCCAGTCGTTCGCCCGGCAATCGCTCGCGGAGTGGCTGTGGCCCGTGTGCGCCGAATGCAAGGGGGTCGAGGCGGTCGGCATGGAGCGCGACCGACGCGAGAACAAGCGGGTCAAGTGCCGCACCTGCTTTGGCGCGGGGCGCGTGAGGCGCCAGACCGAGAAGGGAACGGCCTTCTGGCGATCGTGCGAGTTGTGCTGCGGCTTCGGCCGCATGCTCCGCGAAAAGATCTACAACGTGAAGCCGCGCATCTGCCCGAGCTGCCAGGGAACCGGCCAGCGGCTCATCGACGACTTCGAGCGCGCGCGCGTGCTCCGCGTTTCGCTTGCCCAGTACCAGCGGCATTGGCTGAAAAGATTCGATTGGCTGCGCAGCCGGCTCGATCATCTGGATTGGAACGAAAACAACCTGTTGACCTCCGCGTTGGGAAGGCGTACAAATCCCGGTCCATAGCGGCAACGTATTGATAGAAAGCCGCGCGGCGCGATGTTGGCGCCGATGCAGTAACCCAACGGGCGATAAGAAAAACGACAACTGCACCCGGCGGGACGGATGCTCTCGCTCGCTCTGAATTCCTGAAATCCAGATAATGGTCCAGCGCGGGCCGCTTCCCCATACTCACCCGGCTCGCCGGGCGGACTTTTAGCGTCTAGGCTTTTCTCTTCCATCCTCCTCCTTTGGTGGAAGCTTCGCCGCGGCAAGATTCGACGCGGCTTTTTATTCTTCGGAGCGCGCCATGGGTTCACCGATCAGCGTGAACATGCGCGCGCAGATCGCCGAGCTGCAGGCGCGCATCGCCGTCCGCAAGGACAAGATGCAGCGCTTCGTCAAGGAAGGCATGCGGGAGGCCAAGCCCGTGGTGCGCGCGATCCTGCAGGACGAGCAGGGCAAGCGATTCAACGTCAAGCAAACTCGCTTCTTGAGGACCTGGCGGATCGGTGTGCGCAGCCCGCACACGATGATAGTCGAGAACATCATGAAGGGTTTCGGCCTGTTCGCCACCGGGGGTACGATCGGCCCTAGGCGTGGGCGCGCGCTCCTCATCCCGATCAACACGGCGGCCGGAACGCGCCTGGGCGTCAAGAAGTTTTATCAGCTGATCGATTGGCTGCACCAGGAAAAGCTCCTGGTGGCCAAGAATGGCATCCTGTACGTGAAGCCTCCGATGAACACCTCGAGGCGCGGTGGTATCGGCATCGGCACTAGGGTGCAAAAGAAATTCAGGCAGCGGTTCAGCGGCTCGGACAGGCGACCGACCGGTTTCGATATCGTGCTGAACTCCGAGGGCCTCACACCGATTGCTGTCATCCGGCGGTCCATCACCCAGAAGAAGCGATGGGACATGGACACCATAGTCAGAGGCAGGATCATTCCTGTGATCCTGCAAGCAATCGAAGCCAAGGCCAAGGCCGGATGATGCGCCGCGCCGGCGGGCGGAGGCAGGAGCCGAGGGCATGCGGGCATCCGCAGTATGGGAGGGCCAGGCAGTCATGGTTTCACGGGTCCTTCCTGGCCTCACAGCGATCACGCGTAAAAACACCCCCAATCGCCCCCAGAGACACCGCTCGGGAGGTAGGTTAACTGGTCAGGTGAGCGTCTATGGGAATCACAGTCAACCAGGCGCGGCTTGCTGAAATTCTGGGTCGGACGGACGTCACGATCTGGGAGTGGCAGGACGAAACTCCGCCGCTCCCGATCCTGAAGCGCGGAGCGAAGGGCGAAGAGCACGAATACGACACTGCGGCGGTGATCGCCTGGTGGATCGCGCGCGAAGTTGGGAAGGTCTCGGGCGGCTCACAAAAAGACCGGCTCGCGCGACTCCAGGGTGACAAGCTCGAGCTCGATCTCGCGCGCGAGCGCGGAGTGCTGGTGCCGGCGGAAGAAGTCAAGCCGCTGTGGGAGTCGAGGGTTCTGGCAGCGGCTGCGTTGATGGCGGCTCGCGCCTCGCGGCTTGCTGGGATTCTCGAGGCAACGCCTGGTCTTGAGGCGAAGCGCGATATTCTAAAAAAGGAGGACGCCGAGTTCCTGAAGAAACTCGGCGTCGAGGGAGAGCGCATGCAAGACGAACTTCAAAAATTGCTAGAGAAGGTATCCACGGCCGAGGCCGATGCCTTCCTGCAGAGGATCCGCGGCGATGACCAACAACGTACTATTCAACCTGATCAAGGAGGTGTGGGGCCGGCTAGTCCCGCCTGAGAAGATCCCGCCGTCCGAATGGGCGGTCAAGCATCGCCGCATCTCGGGGATGACCGCGGAGATGTCCGGAGAGTACTCGTGGGCGATGTTCCCGCATATGCGGGCGATCATCGACACGTTCTTCGAGGCGGGCGTGCGCGGTATCCGCTGCATGAAGAGCTCGCAGGCCGGGTGGACGGAGACGGTCGCGACTTTGATCGGCTACATCGCCGATATGATCCCGGCACCGATCCTGGTGCTCTTCCCGAAGGAGAAAAAGGGGAAGGAGTTCAACCTCGAGCGTTTCGAGCCGATGGTGCGCGAAACACCTCGCCTGGCGGCGAAGATCCCGCTGACTAGTCGTGAGAAAGGGATCACCCAGACCTTCAAGCTGTTCCCCGGGGGATGGCTCAAGTTCGTGCACTCACATTCCGCGGACGAAGTGAAATCTTCGTCGGCACGCTACGCGTTCGTCGAAGAGCCCGACGAGTGTGAGCAGGACGTGCGCGGGCAGGGCAGCACCGTCAAGCTGCTGCTCGAGCGCCTGAAGCAGTTCTTCGACACGTTCTCGATCATGGGCGGCTCGCCGACTTTGTCGGAGATCTCCGCGATCGAGGCGGAGATGGAGCTGACCGACAAGCGCAAATGGTTCGCGCCCTGTCACCACTGCCAGGGCGAGGTGGCGCTGGACGGCCAGGCGTGGGGTCTCGTTAAATACAAAGAGGACCCGGCGCGCAGCCATCCGGTTTATGGCCACGTCGACCCCGAGACGGCCTATATGGTCTGTCTGCATTGCGGAGGGGAGTGGAGTGATGCGGAGCGCGCACGGAATTCGCGCGCGGGCAGGTTTATGGCCACGGCGCAATTCACCGGGCTCGCAGGCTTTTACATCAGCGACCTGATGAGCAGCTCGCCGGGAGCGGCGCTGCCGCGGCTGCTCGAGAAATACCTCGAGGCGAAGCATCGCGAGGCACAGGGCGATATTCGCGGACTGATCGAGTTCTGGAACAACCAGCTGGGCCTGGCGTTCAAGTACAAGTCGCCGGCGCCGGATATCGAGGAGCTCGAGGCGCGCGCGGAGGACTATCCCGAGCTCACGGTGCCGTGGGGCGGCCTGCGCCTGGCATGCGGTGTCGATGTCCAGGGCAATCGAATCGCGATCTCCGTGATCGCCTGGGGGCGGGGCGAGGAATCGTGGCGCATATACTGGGGCGAGATCTTCGGCAATCCCAGCGATCATGACGATCCGGTCTGGACCGAGCTCGAGAGTTTCCTGTTCCGGCCTTACCGGCACGCCAATGGCGCGGAGCTGTTTATCGAGGCGACCTCGATCGATGCCGGCGACGGCAATACGTCGGACGCCGTGTACTGGTTCTGCCGCAAGCATCGCATGCGCGGAGTAATGGCGATCCGCGGAGTGGAGACCGGCGAGATTTTCCGCGTGCCGCGCCCGATCGATCCGGGCACGCGCGTGACCAAGGCCGCGAAGTACGGCCTGCAGGTCTATCTGGTGGGCACGGAGAAAGCGAAGGACCTGATCATCGGCTTCGGCGAGCATGGCGGCCGACTGCGGCTCTCCGAGAAGGACGAGCAAGGGCGCGCCATCACAGGCCGCGGGCCAGGGCGCATGCACTGGTATCGAGGAATCCGCGGAGATTGGTACGCGCAAGTCGTCTCCGAAGTGAAAGCGCCGATGAAGAATCGGCCGCGCACCAGGCTCTACTGGCAGGTCAAGCAGGGCGTGCGCAACGAGGGCCTGGATACCGAGGTCTATGGGCTCCACGCCTCGCGGCGTCTGAAGATCAACCTCATGACCGAGGCCCAGTGGGTCGCGATCGAGGAAAAGCTGCGGCAGCCGGATCTGGCCGGCATCGCCGCGAAAGAGTCGAATACTTCGCCCCCAGAAGCAGCATCGCCCCGGCCGGCAGAACAACCCGCAGTTGCGCCGGTCGGGGCAGTCAGGGCCCAGCCTCCGCTCGATCCCTTGCTGGCCCAGCTCGAGCAAGGCGATATCGGGCGCGCCGAGATCGAGCAGCCGCAACCCTACTAAGGAGCCACGATGGCGGATCTCACCACCTTGCAAATCTGGCTCGCGGATGCGGAGGCAGCCCTGCAGGCTCTCCAGATCGGTGCCCAGGAGATGCAGATCGACCATGGCGACATGCGCGTCGCCTATACCAAGGCCGACACGGCCAGGCTGCAGAGCTATATCGATAGCCTGCGCGCGCAGATCGCCGCTGCGGGCGGAACGGTCTCGGGTCTGCGGCGGCGCGCGCTTATGGTGGATCTGTAGACGATGGGCGCGGTTCTCGGCAGGGGCCGCTCGCGACGCGGGCTGCTGCAGGCTTCAACCTCGGGCGGCAGAAGCCACAATCTCGGCGGGCATGCCTATGCCGGCGCGAGCTGGTATTCGCCCGACCTGCGCGGCTGGCATCCGTCCATCGGAAGCGCGGACGCGGATATCCTGCCCGAGCTCGACACGCTGCGGCCGCGTTCGCGCGACCTGGTGCGCAACCATGGCGTCGCCAATGGCGCGCAGCAGACGATCCTCGACAACGTCCTTGGCTGCGGGCTCTGGCTCGCGCCGACGCCCGATTACGTCATTCTCAACAAAGACCGCAAGTGGGCGAGCGAATGGCGCCGCCCGGTCAAGGCCAAGTGGCGCGCCTTCGCGGAGACGACCTTCTGCGATGCGGGCGAGAGCCTGACGCTCGATGGCCTGGCGACGCAGGTCTTTCGCGGAGGCTGGGAGAACGGCGACGGCCTCGCGCTGCCGCTGTGGCTGCCGCAGCCTGGTTATCAATCCGCTACGCGAATCCAGGTGATCGAGTCCGACCGCCTGAGCAACCCGAATTTCCAGGTCGATACCGAGTTTCTCCGTGGGGGAGTCGAGATTAACCAGTACGGCGCGCCGCAGGCGTACTGGATCCGCAAGGCGCATCCGGGCGACCGCTTCTGGTTCATGAACGGGCAGCCGGCGATCTGGGAGCGCGTCGCGGCGAAAACGCCGTGGGGCCGCAGGAAAGTCATCCATGCCCACGATAAGGGCCGCGCCGGGCAAACGCGCGGAGTACCTGCGCTCGCCTCGGTGCTGCAGCAATTCAAGGTGATGGGTGACTACCAGCGTGCGGAGCTCAAGTCCGCGGCGGTGAACGCGATGGTGGCCCTGGTTACCGAATCCTCCATCGGCCAGGAAGGCCTGGTCGAGCTGCTCTCCGGCAATCCGGATGCGCTCAAGCGCTACCAGGACGGTCTCACCAACCGCAACCGCTCCGCGATCAACTATCGCGAAGGTTTGATCGTGCCGCTGTCGCTGGGCGAGAAGATCTCGAGCTTCAGCCCGGCGCGTCCGTCGACAGCGTACGAACCGTTCACCGATACGGTGTTCAAGCATATCGCCGTTGGCCTGAACATCCCGTACGAGCTGCTGATGAAGGACTTCAGCAAGACCAACTACTCCTCGGCGCGCGCATCGCTGCTCGAGGCGTGGCGGTTCTTCTTCGGCCGGCGCGACTGGCTCGCGCAGATGTTCTACCAGGTTGTATACGAGCTGTGGTTCGAGGAGATGGTCGATGCCGGTGAGATCGAAGCGCCCGGCTTCTACGATGCCCGGTATGCATGGACCCGCGCCCGCTGGATCGGCCCGGGCCGCGGCTGGGTCGATCCGCTCAAGGAAGCGCAGGCCTCCGAGCTGCGCATGGACATCTTCGTCTCCTCGCTCGAGGACGAATGCGCGGAGCAGGGCAAGGACTGGGAAGACCTGCTCGAGCAGATCGCGGAGGAAGAATCGCGGCTGAAGGAGCTCAAGCTCACGCGCGATAGGGTCGCGAAGACCCTGCAGCCCAAGGGCGCGACGGATACCGGCCAGATGACGGAAGAAAAACCCGCAGTTCCCGCGTAGTCCGCAAGTCCCGAATCGCAAGGCAATCTGCCCGCGCTGTTTCCCGGCGCCGGCTTCGTTCGAACTCGAAACAATCAACAGGAGGACCGCATGGCGCAATTGCTGAAGAAAGGTACCCCAGTGCGCACCGCCTCGGTCACCGGGGTCGTCAAGGGTATGAAAGTCAGCGATGACGGGGAGACGCTCCACTATCTGGTCGCGTACCGCGAGCATGGGTTGGACGGCACGCCTGCCGGCGATCCGATCGAGCGCTACTTCCTGCCCGAGGAGATCGTCGTCGACTTCGAGGCCCTCGAGGCCGCCATCAAGGCGGCGGCCGTAACCGCGGAGCAGTCCGCGGCAGCCAAGGGAGAGCAGGCATGAGCGACTTCCACAAGAAGACCGGCGAGCGCGGAGACGCGAAAGACCTGCCGGGCGTCTTCGTCGGCAAGCACACCGAGCTCGACGAAGGGTTCCCGCTCAAGGGCACCTACGGCTTCAAGTGCGTCGGTCCGCGCGAGGACGCGCGCGAGGAGTACAACCGGCTGATCGCGAGCGCGGGCGAAGACGTCGACGTGCACCACGTCGTCCGCGTCCACGCGCACGACGTGGTCTTGTTCGAGGCGGACGTCCTGCTTCCCGACGAGCCCGAGCTGCGGGCCCGGGCCGAGGCCTTGCTCGAGCAAAAGTGGACGGACGCTATCGAGAACACGGTGGTGACCGTCGGCAAGAACCATATCCTCGATACGGAGCTCTCGGGCAGCTCCTACACCGCGGCCTGGTTCATGGGCCTCATCTCGCTGACCTCGTTCTCCGCGATTGCGGCCGGCGACACCATGGCCTCGCATGCGGGCTGGCTCGAGGCCGGATCGGCCAACAATCCGACCTACTCGCAGTCCACGCGTCCGGCGCCGGCGTTCTCGGCGGCTTCGGCCGGGTCGAAATCGACCTCGGCCGCCGTGGTGTTCTCGATCACCAGCACCGGGACGGCAAAAGGCGGGTTCCTGAATACCGTCTCGACCAAGGACGGGACCACCGAGACCTTGCTCTCCGCTGGGCTCTTCACCGGCGGCGACAAGGCGGTCGCGAACGGCGACACGCTCAACGTGACCTATTCACTCTCGGTGTAAGGAGCAAGACATGAAGAAAATTCTCGCGGCAGTTTTCGCGCTCGCCTTGGTCGGCGCCGCCGATGCCGGCATCGTATGGCAGGTTGCATCGAACCCGACGAACAAGGCGGCACTCACGCGCACCACGCAACCTGATGCCGGGAAGGCGAACGTGGGCGACCCCTGCGAGGATCCAGTGATCGCGATCGTCGGCAAGAACCAATGGCACGCCCTTAAGGGCACCGCTGCGCCGAACATGCGCTTGGCGCCCTGCGTGGCGATTACTGTGGCGGATCCGCCCCCTCCCGTGCCAGTTCCCGTGCCTGTCCCGCCGGCACCGCCCGCACCGGACCCCGCGCCGACTCCGATCCCGATTCCTGCCCCGACACCCGTCCCTGCACCCGACCCAGCGCCTGCGCCGCCGCCTGCTGTCCGCGGCGCGCTCGCGATCTTCTTCACCGACATCATCACTGGGCCGAACTCGGGCGGGGAGGGCGGCAATGGCGCCTATCTGACCCTCTACGGCAGGGGCTTCGGCTCCCTGCAGGCCGATTCGATCGTGACGATCGGCGGGGCGCAGGTGGCCTCCTACAAGCAGTGGTCGGACGCCAAGGTGACCGTGCAGCCCGGGCCCGGTGTCGCGGGCGGGCCGATCCAGGTCAAGGTGGCGGGCGCGAGCTCGAACGCCGACCAGGCCTTCACCGTGGTCGCGGGCAAGATCTGGTTCGTCTCCCTGGCGGGCAACGATTCGACCTGCGCCGCCGGCGACATCACCAAGCCCTGCCGCCTCATCACACAGACCTTCGAGCGCGCCGCCTTCGCGCCCGGCGACCACCTGGTGGTGCGCGGGGGAACCTGGAGCGACGTCTACGCGCAATACGGGTCCTTCTTCTCGATCCACCACAAGAGCGGCACCGCGGCCGCGCCCATGGCGTTCCTGTGCTATCCCGGCGAGGCCTGCAACCTGGTGCGCACCACGCAGAGCCGCGGCATCCATATGTTCTCGACGACCGGCCACGTCGTCATCGCCGGCTTCTCGATCGACGGCAAGGGCCATGGTCTGAGCATTGCGCCCGAGCAGGGCAACGACGACGTGCGCGTCGTCAACAACGAGGTGATGAACTACTTCGAGGATTCGGGCGGCGCCGCCACCATCGAATTCAGCGGCACGCGCATCAAGGTCCTGGGCAACCGCCTGCACGACAACGGCGGCTCGAAGCTCTACCACGCGATCTATGGCGACTGCCGTGCGGCGACGGTCGACGATGTCGAGGTCGCCTGGAACACGATCAGCAACCAGACCGGCGGCCGCGGCATCCAGTTCTACTGCTCCGACGATACGCGCGTGATGACCAACCTGGTCGCGCACCACAACGTCATCCACGACATCCACCTGGACGGCATCATCTTCTCCAGCAACAGCGGCGCGGGCGCTGTGGCGCACCACAACGTCGTCTACCGCACGGGCAGCAAGGCGCTCCAAGGGCCGAGCACCGACGCCGGTGTGGCGGGCGGTTGCATCCGCTTCGCCTCGAGCAAGGTCGCGGCGCAGATCTTCAACAACACCCTCGCCGACTGCGGCCTTGATGGTGATCCGGATTCTGCGGCGATCCGTGCCGATATCATCGGCAGCGTCTCATTCCGCGACAACATCGTGGCGGACAAGAAATTCTCGAACGGTTTCCCCTCGGGATTCACCGCCGGCGGCAATGTCTGGTTCGGCGCGGCGAAGCCTGCTATCGACGTGACCGGCCTGACTGTCGATCCGCTCTTCGTCGACCGCCTTAACTACGATCTGCATCTGCTGCCCGCTAGCACGGCGCTGGGCAAAGGGGCGTTCTGAGGTAGCGCGGTGGCCAACCCGCTCGTCCGCTCGGGTAACTATGGCTCTAGCACCATAGGCGACTCCGTCCTTAATAATGGGACGATGACGCGCCGCATTCCGAATCCGGACGGGGTGCCTCCTGGGAATACGATCCTCGTCGGGCTGAAGTTCAGCTCGTCGCTCGGCAGCCTGGCAGGCGGGTTGAAGGTAAGGGACGACAAGGGTAATACCTACACGGGCGTCGATGGCGGGTGGGACGGCAGCGCGATGGGGTGCGCGCTGTTCCGCTCGATCAACGTCAAGGGCCGGGTGAGGCGTGTCTTCATCGACAACGTCAGCGGCGACAACATGACGGATTTCATGGTGTCGATCGTCGACATACCAGACATTGCGTCATTCGACCTGGCGAACAAGGCCACGGGCAGCGGCACGGCCATGACCGGCGGCGCGCTGGCGGTGGGAGCGACCGGCCGCTTCATCATCCAGTTTTCTTGGCGCGTCGGATCGGGTGCGGATCACACGACCACCCTTACACCGACTACGCACGCGAACATTGTGTGGACAAACGACAACGAGAACACCAACGAGGGGCACTGCGTCCAGTCTGGAGTGTACAACTCGGCCAGTTCGATCACGCCGCAGTGCGACGCTGGCACGACCACCACCGGATGGATCACCGTGTCGGCAGCCTTCGTGGTGGGAGACTCCGGGCGGGGAGTTCCACCTGGCCTGTTCGTTCGTGGTCTGCACCACGTCGGCATCCTGAATCCGAACCCGACGCCGGTACACATCCGGCACACCTTCAAGGGAAACCTCGGGCTCGTCATGAACTCGGGTGGAGTGCCGACGCACGCGCTCGTGACCGCCATCAGCGGCACGAACAATTGGTCGCGCGAGACGCCGATCGCGCAGAACGACGCCAACAACATCATGATGTGGGCGCCGGTCACGACGGCGGTGGACGACATGACGCTCACGCTCAACGATGGGCTCGGCGACCTGACGCACATGCTGTGCGACATAGCGGGGGCCGATTCTATTGCGCCCAAGGTCTTCTACGATCACGTGACTGGGAACCAGTCGGTGACCGCGCCAATTACTACGTTCACGCGCGCGCCCTCGGCGGTCGGCAACATGACCTTCAGCCAGGTCTCCTGGGCGAGCGGCACGGCGGACGATCTGCTCGATCAGCAGATGGTCTTCTACTCCGACAACTGGGACGGAGAGCCGGTGGACGGACCGACCAACGGAGACGAGAACAACGGATTCGGAATGCACCTGGCGCAAGACACCAATCGCCACGACTGGACCTTCCATCGCACCGCGGCCTCGATCGGTGCGGGGAATTGGGAGGCGACGATTATCGAATTCAAGGCCGCGCCGATAGTCGGCGCCTCGGTGCCTCTCGCGCTGCCGCAGTGGCCGTCAAGACTAGGAGCATGAAACGATGATCCAGATTTCCGGCGCGAGCGAGAAACTTCAGATCGTCACGGCTTCGGCCACGGCGACGCTCGACGTCCAGGTCGATTTCGCCAACTGGGACACGACGGCAGGCACGCCCAAGGTCGACGCGCCGAAGAATCAATGCACCGCGATCAGCGGCGCAGCGACGACCGATGTGCTCGCCGCGCCCGGTGCGAACGTTTCCTCTCGGGTGAAGGCGGTGTTCGTCACCAACACGCACGCCAGCCTCCCGCAGACGTTCAATCTGCAGCGGATCCTGTCGGGCCCGACGACCTTCAAGTTCAAGACCATCACGTTGCAGCCGAACGAGATGGCAATCATGAACGAGCATGGCGTCTGGTTCGTCTATGACGGCATTGGCGCGGTGAAAGGCACCGCCCAAGGTCCGGTAGACGTCCAGATCTTTACCAGCACCGGCGCGAACACTTGGACGAAGCCGACCTCGTTCACGCCCAAGTGCACCATCGTCAATATCTGGGGCGCGGGTGGTGGTGGCGGCGGCGGCGCATCGCTTGCAACAGCGGTTGTCGCGCATGGCGGCGCTGGCGGTGGCGGCGGGGCATTCAACCGAGCCGAAATGGCGACTGTGGATCTCGGCACGACCGTCACGGTCACGATCGGCGCCGGAGGTACTGCGGGCGCGGCGAGCACTGCAGGCGCGGCCGGCGGCGATGGTGGTGTCGGTGGTACCACGACCTTCGGCTCGCTGCTCTCGGCCTTCGGCGGCGGCGGCGGACGCGGCGGCGCCATCTCGGCCGCGGTCAGCGGCGGTGGCGGTGGCGGTGGCACGACCAGCGCTGGCGGAACGGGCTCGACCACGGCGGGCGCGCCCGGCGGTCCAGCGCCTCATGCGACGGCCGCAACCGGCACTCAAAACTCGGTGGGCACCGAGGGCGGCATCGGTACAGTAGCTGTCCCGACGACGAACCAGAACTGCGCGGAGTACGGCGGCGCAGGAGGTGGTGGAGCAGCGGCGACGCCCGTGGCGGCCGGCCTGGGAGCGAGCTCGCTCTTTGGCGGCGGCGGTGGTGGCCACGGCGGCTCGCACAGCGCGACCCCGACGATTATTGCGGGCGGCGCGGGCGGCGCGAGCGCATCTTATACGGTGGGCGGTGGCGGCGCGGTCGGCACGGACGGCGCAGCTCCCACTGTGGGAGCGAATGGCGCGGATGGTGATTCAACGAAGGGCGGCGCCGGCGGTGGCGGTGGCGGCACGACCGTCACGGCCTCGACCGCAGGCAAGGCGGGCGGCAACGGCGGCCGCGGCGGTGGCGGTGGTGGCGGCGGTGGCGTCGGTCAGAACCCCGGAGTCGGCGGCGCGGGCGGCACCGGCGGCAATGGCTATGCGGTGGTGATCTCGTTCTGATATGGCGCGCGCGGGGATTTTCGACCCGGCGCTCGCGCCCGCGGGCATTTTCGATCCCGCGCTCGACAAGGCCGGATTATTCGGTGAGGACTTTTCTGGCGCGGTCGGCGGCGGTTCTCAGTCAGCCGCCATTGCTGAGATTGGCAGCGCGGCGGAGGCCATCTCCGTAGTCCTATCCGCCTTGGCTGCTCTCGCGGAGTCTGGCGCGGGCGCCGACGCTCCGACGGCGACTCTGGTCACGAGCCAGGCGCTCGCGGAGTCGGGATCTTCGGTGGATTCCTGGGGCGGCGCGGCGACTTATCCGGTTGCGATCGCCGAATCGGGTGGCTCGGCGGACTCGCAGGATTCGGTCGTCACGAAGAACGTGAATATCGCGGAGTCGAGCGCGGGCGTGGATTCGATCTCCGCGAGCTCGTCAGCGGTCGCGGCGCTCGCGGAGTCCGCGGCCGCAACGGACGCGCTGTCGGTGGCGATGAGCGCGACGAAAGCGATCGCCGAGGCCGGTTCGGCCGTGGATCTGATCTCCACGACGCTCTCGGCCGTGGCGGCGATCGCCGAGGCGCTGGTATCGGCCGACTCCTGGTCGGCGCTGGTGAGCGCCCTGGCGGCCCTTGTCGAGACGCTGTCGGCGACGTCGGTGATCGACGCCTCCACCGGGAACGTCAGTCCGGTGTCGGAGTCGGTCAGCTCTGCGGATGTGCTCTCCGCGATCATGACCGCGAACGCGGTGTTGAACGAAGCCGCCGGCGCGGTCGAAAGCGTGTCCGCGGCCGGCTCGTTCATCGTCCAGGCCCAGGAGGCCGGGGCGGCGCTGGATGCGATCTCCGCCAAGCTCACGGCGGCCGGGCAGCTGCAGGAGACCGTGACGGCGCTCGAGGCGCTGTCCGCGACCCTGGCGACCTCGGCTGCGCTCCTCGAGCAAGCGATCGGCGCGGACGCGATCGCAGTCTTCGAAGGCAAATTCCTCGGCGCGCCCGCCGAGCGCATGCATTTCGGCGCGCCGCGGGTGCGCATGATCATCGGCTTTCGGCGCCGCGTGCGGTTCGGAACTCCGCGAAAAAGGGAGGACTGAGGATGTTCACACCCCCCAAGCAACCCGCCGCGGAGGAGTATTTCGGCTTCGATTTCGTCCGCCAGCTCGCGGTTGGCGAGGCGATCCTTTCCGCGGTGTGCACCCTGGTCGTGGTCGACGGCGCGGGCGATCCGAACCCCGGGGCGATGCTGTCCGGGGCGCCGGTCATTTCCGGCACCAAGGTGTCCCAGAAGATCATCGGCGGAGTCGGCGGAACGCGGTATTGCTTCACGATCCTCGCGACCACCGACGGGCCGGAGAAGATCCCGCTGTCCGATACCTTCTGGGTGCAGGCGCCTTGCTCGCAGCTTACTTGACCCCGCTTCTGGCGGGGTCGTCGTTTCCAGGAGACCACCGGTGAATAAACGCAACCTGTCGCGCCTGGCCGGCCGTCTCTACGGCGTGCCGCTGATGATTCAACCGGACAAGGCCGCGGTGATCGAGCGCGTGTTCCAGTCGTATCTCGCGGGCGATCGGCCTTTGTCGATGGATGATGAGGACCGCGAGACGCCCGAGCAGCGCGCGGAGCGCGAGCATGCGGAGCGTGTCCGCGCCTATGCCGGGATCGAGTTGCAGAAGCGCACCGATAAGCCGTACGCGCTGACCACGTCCGGGATCGCGCTCGTGCCGGTGATGGGCACGCTGATCCAGCGCGGCTCCTGGATGGACGCCATGTCGGGCCTGACCGGCTACGACGAGATCGGCGCGCTGGTCGGCGCCGCGGTGGCCGACCCGGAGGCCCGCGCAGTGGTCCTCGAAATCGATTCGCCCGGCGGCCAGGTCAATGGCGCCTTCGAACTCGCCGACAAGATCGTCGCGATGAGCGGCAAGAAGAAGATCTATTCGCATGCGAACGAGGCGGCATTCAGCGCCGCCTACCTGCTCGCGTCCTCCGCCGACCGGATCTACGCCCCGATCACGGGCGCCGTCGGTTCGATCGGCGTGCTCGCATTGCATCTCGATCAGAGCAAGCGCGATGCCCAGATGGGCTACACCTACACGCTCATCTATGCCGGTGCGCGCAAGGTCGACCTGAACTCGCATAAGCCGCTCACTGACGCGGCGCGATCGAACGTGCAAGAGGAGGTCGACCGCGTCTACCAGCTTTTTGTATCGCACGTCGCGGAGCAGCGCTCCTTGACCGCGGAGGCCGTCATCGGTACCGAGGCCGGCGTCATGGCGCCGCCGGAGGCGCTCCACCAGAAATTCATCGACGGGGTCGCCACGCTCGCGGAGGTCGTTGCGCTCCTCGAGGGCGAGCTCGGATCAGGGACTTCAAGCGTTTCACCCGGTGCGCGAATGAATGCGGACCGCCTTTTGTCAACCACGGAAAGCGAGGCTTCAATCATGGATACGAAAGACAAGGGTGCGGCCCCTGCAGCGAACGCCGCGGACCAACCGAAGCACACCGACGCGCAGCTCGAGGCCGCGCGCACCGAGGCGAGAGCCGAGGGCGTCAAGGCCGGAAGCGCGGAGGGAATCAAGGCGGAACGCGATCGGGTGCGCGCAATCATGATCCACGCGGAGGCCAAGGATCGCCAGGAGCTGGCCCTGTCGATCGCAACCGAGACCGACATGAGCGCGGAGCAGGCGGCCAAGCTGCTCGCCGCAGCGCCGAAACAGGCCTCGGGGAGCGCGCTCGCGGCGCTCATGGCCAAGGAGAAGAATCCGGCGGTCGGCGTGGACGGCGATCCGAACGCGGCCGTCACGGCGCAGATGATCGATTCGGCCGCGATCTTCGAATCGCGGAGGACGGCCCAGCGCGCCAACTGAGCCTATCCGGAAACGCATCACAACCCCTTTCCCTTTTTTGGAGAATATTTCATGACTCTTCTTTCTGAACTCCTGCACGCCGGCGGTTTCATCATCGCGGAACAGGAGGGGCATCTCTCTCGCGACAACGGCATCCTTGCAAGCGGCGAGAATCGCGGCGCCGGGACCGTCCTCGGCAGGACCGTGACCGCTGGCACGGCCGTCGGCGCTGCATTCGCCGGCAATACCGGCACCAGCACCATCGGCTCGGTATCGGTGGGCGGCGGCGCCAAGGAAGGCATCTACATGGTCGAGCTCATCACAGCGGGCGCGACGGCGGCGTTCACGGTGGAGGATCCGAACGGGGTCAATATCGGACACGGCGCGATCGGCACCGCCTTCGCCGGTGCGGTGAACTTCACGATCACCAACGTTGGCGGCACCTCGGTCGCTGGCGACCGTTACACGGTGACCGTGTCGCAGCTCACCAAGAAGTTCAAGATCCTCGCGCCGGCCGCCACCGACGGGACGCAGATCCCGGCGGGCATCCTGTTCGCTCCGGTCGACGCTTCGGCGGCAGACCAGGCCTGCTGCGTCATCACGCGGAACGCGGAGTTGAACTCCAACGAGCTCGTCTGGCCGGGCGGCATCACCGCCGCGCAGCAAAGCGTCGCCACCGCGCAGCTTGCCGCCGCCGGCGTGATCCTGCGGTAAGCGGCCCGATACCCTTCATTCAAGGAGAAAAAACATGCTCGACGTATTCAAACAGAACGCCTTTTCGGTGATCTCGCTCACCGATGCGATCAACAAGCTGCCCTTCATCCCCGGCCGTGCCGGCAAGGTGATCGACTGGAGCGAGGAGGGCGTGGCCACCACGGTGATCGCCATCGAGGAGATCAGCGGGGTGCTGCAGCTGGTGAGCCCGACTCCGCGCGGCGGACCCGGGACCACCTCGCCCAAGCAGAAACGCGGACTGCGCAACCTGACCGTGCCGCACTACGAGGTCGACGATGGGGTCATGGCCGAGGAAGTGCAGGGCATCCGCGCTTTCGGACAGGAGAACCAGGTGCAGGTTCTGCAGAACGTGGTCAACGCCCGCATGCAGCAGCATCTGCAGTTGACGCTCGATCCCACGCTCGAATATCAAAGGATCGGGGCAGTCCGCGGCATCATCCTCAATGCGGACGGGACGACGCTCTACAACCTGTTCACCGAGTTCGGGGTGACGCAGCCGACCGAGGTGGCGTTCGACCTTACCAACGTTTCGCCGGCGAGCGGAGCGGTGCGCAAGGCATGCACCGGCGTTGTCCGCACCATCGCCAATGCGATGGGCGGGGTGCCCTACGCCGGCGTCTATGCCTTCTGCAGCGACCAGTTCTGGGACGATCTGACCGGGAATGCGGAAGTGCGCGCCACCTACCTGAATCAGCAGGAGGCCGCGCAATTGCGCCAAGGGCTTGCGTTCGAGACCTTGTATTACGGCGGCATCATGTTCGAGAACTATCGCGGTTCGGTGGGCGCGACCAAGTTCATCCCGGACGACAAGGCCGAGTTCTTCGCAGTCGGGTCTCCGGGGCTGTGGCGCACCGTGTACGCCCCGGCCGATTACATCGAGACGGTGAACACGATCGGTCTGCCGCGTTATGCGAGACAGTTCCCGATGGACAACGGCAAGGGGATCAACCTCGAGACGCAGACCAACCCGCTGTCTTACTGCGTTCGTCCCGGTACCCTGATCCAGGGCAGGCGCGGCGCATAATCGTTCCAGCCATAGGAAAAGGGCGCCCGCATTTTCAATGCGGTGCGCCCTTTTTTCTCCATGCTCACAACCGAAAAGTTCTATGCGAGCTTCGACAAGGCGGGCTTTCTCAAGACCGCCCTGTGGACGCCCTCATTCGGCGGTCCGGCGCAGCAGGCGAGGGTGCGGTTCCGCGCGCCTTCCGACAACCTGCTGGCCGGTGACCAGGCATCGACCGACTACGGCATCACCTACCCGGCTTCGGTGCTGGTGGGCCTGAAGCGCCAGGAGATCCTGACGATCGACGGGCAGCAGTACACGGTCCGCGAATCGCCGATCTCGAGGAAGGACGGGTCGGAGCTCGAGGTCAAGCTGCGCAGGGGCGCGTGACATGCTCGGGCCGGCGACGATCTTCGAGCGAATCGCGGAGGAAGTGAAGACCGCGCTTCTCCAGGCCGACATCCCGGGGATCGAGGAGCGGGTCGAGCGCGCGCGGGAAGATGCCGTCACGTTCGACGACGGCGACTCGCTCAACGTCATGATGGACAGCAATTCGCAGAAGGTCTTCTCCGAGTCGATCGACGACAACGAGCTGCTCGTCGACGTCTGCATCAGCGTGCGGGCGACCGGGGACTCCGCGAACGTCTGGGAGACCAAGGCCGACGAATACGCGCGCCAGATCCACCCGGTGGTGATGCGGCGCAATTACTTCGCGGCAGGCCTGAAGATCGCGCGGGTGCGGCTCACCGACCAGGACTGGCAGGCGGAGGCAGGCGACAACACGCCGGGCAAGCGCACCCTCAAGTATTCGGTCCGGTTCCTCACGCTCGCCGACGACATCACGCAGCAACCTTGAAAGGACCCTTCAGCATGGCCAAGAACAAGCAGCCCGACGTCTCCGCCGCCGACATTGCGGACCGCTGGCACCGCCGCGTGCAAGATCTGGCCGCCTTCGCGAGCTCCGCGGAAGTGGACGAGCAGGTCCTCACGGCGGTCGCGGCTCTTCCCGACACGCTGGGAACCGGCGCGCTCGGCGCCGACCGCGACTCGGCGATCGACAAGTGGTTCCAGACCCATTTCCACAAGGCGCCGGTTTCGTACAACACGCGCCTGTTCAACACCCTGCACGCAGCCAAGGAAGAGCTGAAGGCGATGCTCTCCGCGGTTGCGTAGGGCGATCCGTCCCGTTTCAACCACTGAAAGGAGCACGCCATGCAATTCGGATTCGGTTCCGGTTCCGCCTACGCGGTCGATTCGGTCGCTAACCCCACGCCGGCGCCCTTCGGCATCCTGCAGGACCTCTCGGTGGACTTCTCGTTCACCAACAAGGAGCTGACCGGCCAGTTCGGGTTCCCGGTCGCGGTAGGCCGCGGCACGGGCAAGATCGCCTGCAAGGCGAAGAACGCGCGCCTCTCCGGTCGTTTGCTGAACATGTTCTTCAGCGGCACCAAGGCCACCGGCCAGACCTCCGTGGCGCAGGAGGAGGGCCCGACCGCCATTCCTGGCACCCCGTTCCAGATCACGGTGGCGAACGGCGCCACTTTCGTCACCGACCTAGGCGTGTTCGACTCCGCGACCGGCATCCCGTTCGTGCGGGTGGCCGCCGCGCCTGCGGTCGGGCAGTACACGGTTTCAGCCGGCGGCGTCTACCTATTCAACACCGGCGATACCGGCAAGAACGTGAAGATCAGCTACACCTTCACGATCTCGGCGACGGGCGAAAGCATCACCATCACCAACCCGCTGATCGGCGTGGCGCCGACCTTCAAGGCGGTGGCGACGCAGCTCTTCAACACGCTGCGCAATACGCTGACGCTCAACGCCAACGTGTTCACCAAGCTCGGCTGGGCGACCAAGCTCGAGGACTTCGCGATTCCCGAGATGGACTTCTCCTCGTTCGCCGACTCCGCGAACAACATCGGCACCTGGAGCGTGGCGGAAGCCTCGTAGGACCGTGACCGAGGGCCAACAGCTGCTGATCGCCAACCTGCTCAACGGCGTCGCTCCCGAGACCGCGGGAACCGCCGAGGGTATGACCGCGGAGGATGCGCTCGCGTTCTTCGCGGAGGTGATGCGGCTGGTGGCCGAGTACCGCTTCGTGCACTGCGTGCCGTACTTCGACTGCGCTTCGCTCGAGCAGGCCAGGCGGAACCGGCTCTGGGTGTTGGACATCCTGGCGCGGATCGAGCGCTGGGACTCCGTGGAGCACGACCTGATCCTGGATCTGCTCAAGGGGCGCGACGTCGCGGAGTATGGCGTCGAGCACGAGGAGATCCAGAAGGTCCTGGAGCGCGTGCTGGACGCGTTGCCGCACTATCTCAAGCAGGAATCCGACCGCGCAATCTACTTCCGCAGCCGCAAGGTGTTCATCGCGGAGCGGCGGTCGGCGGCGATCGCGGCGGTCGAGCAGTTCGTGTCTTTCCGCAATCCGCTCACCTACAAGAAGATCGAGCACCTGGGCATGACCCAGGACAACGCGCTCGCCGTCTCCGCGCAGGTGACTCATTGAAGGGGCAAGCATGGCCGATTTCACCCTGAAGATCGGGGGCAAGGAGTATTCGGCGAAGCGGGTGAACCTCGCGACGCTGAAGAAGCACAAGGAGTTCCTGAAACGCGGAGCTGCGATGGCCGCTTCCGGGAAGATCGATCTGCCGGGCGAGATCGATGGGCTGTTCGAGATGACGGCCATCGTCCACGCGTGCATCGCGCGCGCGAATCCGGGTGTGAGCCTCGAGGAGATCGAGGAGGGGCTGAATCAGGACGAGCTGGTCGGTGCTTTCAACGCCGTCATGACCGGCAGCGGGTTCGCGTCCTCGGGGGAGCCGAAGCCGGAGAGTTCCCCGACCTAGATCGCATCACCGCCCACGTTTGCCAGGCCCTGGGATGGACCTGGGATTATGTGGAGCAGGAGATGGACCTTGTCCGGCTGAAGCACCTCGGCGATTACTGGGCCGACCACCCGCCGCCTCACGTGGCGATCTGGTGGATCGCGCAGACGCTCGGCGTCAAGAAGGCCGATGCCACGCCCTCCGCGGAGAAGATCGCGGACGGTGCCGGCGACATCCTCGACATGTTGATCTCCGAAAAAAAGGGCTGACGCATGGCCGATACGTTCAGAACGGAGATCACCGCCGATCGCGCGCAGTACGACGCGACGATGGACGGCATGGCGCAGAAGGCGCTGACGTCTTCGCAGGCGGCCGCCTCCGCGATTCGCGCCTCATTCCTCAATATCGACCAGAACCAGATGGTCGCCGGGTTCAACGCGAGCTTCGACGTTATCAAAAAGGGCGCTGAGTCGGTTCGCGGCGTTCTGGCCGGTATCGCTGCGGTCGCGGCGGCGGCGGCGGGTTTTGTCAAACTCGCCGACGATTCCGAGAAGGCCACGCTGCAGGTCGAGGTGCTGGCCCGCACGCTGGGCGTCACCACCCAGGAGGCCTCGGCGCTCAAGATCGCGCTGAACGATATCGGCGTCGGCACGGACGACTACACCACGATGGTCGGCAAGCTGACCGTCAAGCTCCGCGACAACGAGGAGCGCTTCAACCAGCTCGGCGTGGTCACCCGCGGTGCCAACGGTGAACTCCTCGATACGCGCGAGATCGTCCAGAACTCGCTCGCGGCGCTGACTGACTTCACCATCGGCACCGACCGCAACCTTGCTTCCACCGAGCTCTTCAGCCGTGGCTGGGCCGACGTGGTCAAGCTGATGCGCCTCACGCCCGAGGCGATGGAGCAGGCGCGCACCAAGGCCGCGGAGCTGCAGCTCGTCATCGGGCCCGAGGGCGTGGAGCGCGCCCACGCCTACCAGGCGGCGATGTCGGACGTGAAGGACATGCTCGAGGGGATCTGGAACCGTATCGGCACGGCGTTGATGCCGGTCCTCACCGACATGGGGAATTGGTTCGCCACGCTGGGTCCAGCCGCGATCCTGCTGACGCGGGGAGCATTCGGAGGTCTCATCGCGGTGATCCAGGGCTTCATGCTCGGGGTGCGGATCGCGTTCGACGTCGCCGCGAGCACGATCTATTCGATCGTGGAGCCGCTTGCGGCGGTGGCTCAAGCGGTGGCGCTCGCGATCTCGGGCGATTTCGAGGGCGCGGGCCGGCGCTTGTCGCAGATCCCGGCGAACGTCAGCGCGAACTGGAAGCGCAATCTCGACGAAATCGCGGAGCGCGCTGCGAAGACAAAGAAGGACCTGATCGCGCTCTTCGACCCGAACGCGGAGCAGGGCGAGAGCCAGCCCGGCGCAAAGGGCAAGACCTACGAGGCTCCCGGCAAGGAGCGCGTGGCCAAGTGGGACGCCGAGCTCGCCGCGCAGCGCGGCGCGTACGATAAGATGAAGCTCGGGCAGAACTCCTTCGAGCAGTTCACCTTCGCGATGGAGGCAGCCTACTGGAAGAACATCCTCGACACCGAGAACCTGAGCTCGATCGAGAGGGCGGCCGTTTCGAAGAAGTACTACGACGCCGAGCGCAATCTGCGCAAGCAGGCGTTCGACGCCCAGATCGCGGACCTGAAACAGCAGGCGGCGATGAACCAGACGAACGCGGAGCAGCGCATCGAGCTTGCGAGCAAGGTCTACCAGCTCGAGGTGCAGCGTCACGGCGCCTCGAGCAAGGAAGCCATCGCGGCCCTGCAGGATGTGCAGAAGGCCACCGACACCTGGTCGAAGCAGCAGCAGGAGTTGCTCGACCTGCGCCGAAACGCGGAGCGCGATTACCAGCTCTCGCGCGTGGCGCTCGAGCGCTCATCGCTCGAGACGATGGAGCAGCTGGGCGTCATCAAGACCGCCAAGAAGCTCGACGCGTTGAAGCGCCTGAAGGAGATCGAGTATCAGATCGAGCTGAAAGCGCTCGAGGACAAGCTCGAGCTGATGGCGCAGGATCCTTCTCTCGACCCGGTCAAGTATCAGGAGCAGTTGAACGCGATCAAGGCGCTCAAGCAGAAGCACACCGCCGACATGGCGAGCATCGACAACCAGATGGCGCTCGATGCCAAGAAGACGCTGGACACCTGGTTCGATCCCGCCGGCAACGCCTTCCAGAAGTTCGTGGACGGGGTGATCGCGGGCACGCGCAAATGGACCGACGTGGTTCGCGGAGCGCTGGTGTCCATGGCGCAGGAGTATGCCGCGACCTTCGTCAAGATCGGCCTCAATTGGGTCAAGACCGAGCTCCTCAAGACCAACGCCACGGTCGCCAGCGTGACCGCGCGCACCACCGCGGAGGAGGCCGGGGCCTCCGAGTCGATCCTGGCGACGGCCGGTGCGGCGGTGGCGAACATCACCGCCAAGGCCTTCGAAGCGGCGGGGTCGGTCTATGCGTCGATCGCGGCGATCCCGGTGGTAGGCCCGTTCCTCGCGCCGGCGATGGCGGTCGCGGCCGCGGCCACGGTGCTCGGATTTATCGGGCACATCGCGCACGCCGCGGGCGGCTTCGACGTCCCGGCGGGGATGAACCCGATGACCCAGCTGCACCAGGAGGAGATGGTGCTGCCGGCGGATATCGCGAACCCGCTCCGCGCTTCGTTGGCGGCCGGCGGTGGCATGGGCGGAGAAGTACACCTCCACGTGCACACGCAGAGCGTAAAGGACTTCAAGCGATTCCTGATGGAGAACCGGCATGCCGTCGCGGACGCCCTCCGCGCATCGACTCGCGACTTCCACTGACGGAGCGATCGGGCGATGTCGAACAGCGTATTTCCGACGCTGCAGGGCCTCACGTTCGAGGTCGGGCGCTTTCCGAACTTCAAGACGAAGATCGCCGCGGCTGTGTCGGGCTCGGAGCAGCGCGCGGCCTTCCAAGCCGATCCGCTGTGGCAATTCTCGCTGGAGTTCGAGTTCCTGCGGGACGACGCGACCAACAACGAGCTGAACAAGATCCTCACGCTCTTTCTCGCGGTCCGCGGACAGTTCGACTCGTTCCTTTTTCTCGACCCTGACGCCTTCCAGGTCACCGACCTGCTCTTCGGGACCACCGACGGGACGACCACGCAATACCAGTTGGTACGCACCATCACCGACGGCAGCCTGTCCTTCTCCGAGCGCGTGCAGAACGTGAAGACGCTCACCAACATCAAGCGAAACGGCTCGCCGCTCGCGACGCCCGCGGATTACACGATCAACTCGACCGGCCTGGTGACGCTCGTCGCGGCCGGTTCGGCCGGCCAATCGCTTACCTGGACGGGCCAGTACTACAACCGAGTGCGTTTCATGATGGACGCGGCGCAGACCAAGAAATTCATGGACAAGCTGTGGACCTTCGGCAGCTGCGATCTGTGGGGATCGCCCTCGAACAAGGTGATCTAGGTGAAAGCCGCCTCCGCGGGGATGATCGCGCTCCTCAATTCGCGCGCGCCGGTGCTGTTCGCGGACCTGTACACCTTCACCCTCCTCGGGGGTACGACGCTGCGGTTCACGAGCTTCGACCGGGATCGCACGATCGGCGGCAATACCTGGATCGCGCCGCCCGTCGGGCCCGTGATCCGACGGAACACGCTCACGCAATCGATCGGGATTGAGGTCACCACCATGGACCTCACCCTCTCCACCAACGGCTCACACCTGCTGAACGGGGTGCCCTGGATCCAGGCGGCGCGCGGCGGAGCCCTGGACGGCATGAAGGTGCTCCTCGAGCGCGCCGCGATGCCGGCTGCCGCGCCGGATGACGTCTCGAACGGCAAGTACTGGAAGTTCTCCGGGGACTGCGGCCAGGCCGAGCTCGACCGCCTCTCGATCTACCTCACCGTGAATTCGCGGGTGGAGATCTTCAACCGGCCGGTGCCGGCGAATCTCTACCAGGCGGGTTGCATGCACACGCTCTACGACGCGGGTTGCACGCTCTCCAAGGCGAGCTTCGGCTCGAGCTCCACGGTCGCGGCCGGAAGCACCGTCTCCACGATTAACTGCGGCCTCGCGCAGGCGGCGGACTACTTTTCCCTGGGGACCGTCAGCTTCACCTCCGGGGTGAATTCGGGCTCGACGCGCTCGATCAAGAAGTACTCGCCCGGGGTGATCACCCTGTCGCGGCCGCTGATCGCGGCACCGGCGAACGGGGACGCCTTCACCGCCTTCGCCGGCTGCGACAAGACGCAGGCGACGTGCACCGTCAAGTTCTCCAACCTGCCGAACTTCAAGGCGACGCCGTTCGTCCCGCCGCCGGAGGCGCTGCTGTGAGCGAGATCATCGACCGCATCGTCCCGCGCTCCGCGATCGTGGAAGAAGCGCGGAGCTGGTTGCGCACGCCCTGGCACCACATGGCGCGCGTGAAAGGACAGGGCGTGGACTGCGCGCAATTCCTGTGCGCGGTCTACGAGGCCGCGGGCTCCACTCCGCATATCGAGCTCGGTGCGTATCCGCGTGATTGGCACCTGCACCAGGCTCGGCCGCGTTTCCTCGAGGTGCTATCGCGCTATGCGGAGCCCATCCACGAGGCGCTGCCCGGCGATATCGCCATGTTCCGCTTCGGCCGCCACCCGGCGCACGGATCGATCGTGATCGCCTGGCCGCGGATCCTGCATGCCTACCGCGAGGAGCGCATGGTGGTCGAGTCCGACGTCGCGGCCTCGCCGCGCCTGGCCGAGCGCCTCAGCGGCTTCTGGAGGCTGAAGAGCATGGCGGGATAGACCGTGGGCATCGGCATCCGCGGTTTCGTCGATTCGATCTTCCCGGGGCTCGGTTCGTCCGCCGCGGGCTTGGTGCGGCACTTTTTCCGTGGGCAGGGCGTGAGCATCACGGCGCCCTCGGCGGCGAGTCTGCAGCTGCAGACCTCGACGCTGGGGCGCGCGATCGCGGCGATCTTCGGGACCATGAGAATCGCGCCCAACCTGATCTGGTTCGGCGACTTCATGGCGATCGCGCACACCTCGACCGAGGGGGGCGGCGGCAAGGGTGGCGGCGGGGGCGGGGTCTCGCAGACGGCCTATACGTATCAGACGGCGCTGCTCCTCGCCTTGTGCGAAGGCCCGATCGGCACGGTCATGAACGTATGGAACGGGAAGGAGCGCTCCTCGCTCGCGGCGCTCAACCTTTCTTTTTTCACTGGCAGCTACGCGCAGTCGCCGCCGAGCTTCCTCACGACCGGGCACCCGGCCGAGGCGCTGTCGTATCGCGGAATCGCGTACCTGGCCTCGCCCGTATACGACCTGGGCGATAGCGCGCAGCTGCCGAACCACGGCTTCGAGGTCGAGGGCCTGCTGCCTTACGGGTCGAGCGGGCAAACCGGGAAGACGTTCACGGCCAACCCGGCGACCGATACGCTCATCTCGACTGCACACGGATTCGCGGAGGGCGCAAGCATCCGGATCTCGACCACGGGGACGTTGCCGGTGGGCCTGGTTTTCAGTATGCCCACGAACCTGTATATCAGGAACCCGACCACGAACACATATCAGGTCGCGCTCGAGCCGGGTGGCACGCCGATCGAGCTGCCGGATCATACGACCGAGGTCCGGACGATCCCTGGGAGCCCGTTCCAGGTGACGGTGTTCAACGTGGCCGGTTTTGTGGTTGATCTCGGGGTGGCCGGCTTCGACAGGAACAATTTCTCCGCGCCTTCGATCGGCGAATACAACGAGTCGGGCGGTACCTATACGTTCAACGCCTCCGACGCCGGGCGAAGCGTCAGCATCTCCTACCAGTTCTCGAGCAGCGGCAGCGGCACGCAGACGGCGACGCGCTATATCCCTGATGCGGAACCAACGGCGGTCATCGCGGAGCTAGTCACCAACCTCAATTTCGGGTTGCAGCAGTCTTCCGCGATTCTCGGCAGCTTCACGCAGGCGGCGAATGCCTGCATTGCCAACGGCGTGTTCGTGTCGCCGGCCTACATCGAGCAGGAAGCGGCGGGCTCGATCATCGCGCGCCTGGCGCAGATCGCCAACGCGGCACCCTTCTGGAGCGAGGACGTCCTCAAGCTCGTTCCGTACTGGGATGTCGCGGCCTCGGGCAATGGCGCGTCGTTCACGCCGAACCTGACGCCGATCTACGACCTGACGGACGACGATTATCTCGATCCGGACCAGCCGGTGAAGTGCCAGCGCTCCACGCCGGCGGACGCTTTCAACCAGCGCGTCATCAAGTTCCTATCGCGCTCGAACCAGTACAACGAGACCACCGCGGAGTTCAAGGACCAGGACGACATCGAGATCAAGGGGCTGAAGCAGGCCCCGGAACAGACGGTGCACGAGATCGCGGATGCGGCGGTCGCGCAGAAAGTGGCGGATACGCTGGGCCGGAGCGGCCTTTTTCTTTCGCGGAACGGTCACGTCATGGAGGCGTCCTGGAGATACGACCTCCTCGAGCCGATGGACCTCATCACGCTGAGCGACTCCGCGATGGGGCTCAGCCTGCAGCTCGTGCGGATCGTATCGATCCAGGAGCTCGACGAGGGCGAGGGCGGGCTCGAGTTCACGGTGCAGGAGGTCGAGATCGGCGCGGCGTCGCCGGCGATCTATTCCTCGCAGATCCCCGCGGGCTTCCGCACGGATTTCAACATCGCGCCGGGATCGGTGAACGCGCCGGTGATCTTCGAGGGCCCGGGGATCCTGGCGCCCACGGGTTTCGAGGTCTGGATCGCGCTGTCGGGGCCCTCCGCGAACTGGGGCGGGTGCAACGTCTGGGTGTCGACGGACAACGCGGAGTATAAGCAGGTCGGGCAGATCATCGGGCCGGCGCGTCACGGCACGCTCTCCGCGAGTTTCGCGACGGGCGCGGATCCGGACACGACGCACACCTGCTCGGTCGATCTGACAGTGAGCCGCGGCGAACTCGCCGGCGGCGCCCAGGCCGATGCGGACAATTTCTCCACGCTTTCGCTGGTGGAGGGCGAGCTGATCGCGTTCGAGACGGCGCTGCTGACCTCTCAGTATCACTACGATCTTAAGGACTATATCCGGCGTGGGGTCTACAACACCCCGGTGTCGAGCCATGCGTCGTCCTCGCGCTTCGTGCGCCTCGACCAGGCCGTGTTCCGGTTCGCCTACGACTCCGCGCTCATCGGGAAGACGATCTTCTTCAAGTTCCCGAGCTTCAACACGGTCGGCGGCGGCGGCGAGGACATCTCCGCGGTTCCGGCCTATTCCTACACGCTCGTCGGGCCGATCGGGGCGCCGGCGAATGTCGGGACGTTGACTTTTATCGATCCGTTCCTGAGCTGGCCCGCGAACACCGAAGCGAATCTGCGTGGATATATCGTCCGCTATCAGCCTGGGACCAGCACGGATTGGGCGACTGCGATCACGGCGCACAAGGCCGGATTCATCACCGAAAACCGCTTCGATACCGGAGATATCGTCGGCGGGCAGACGACGTTGCTCGTGAAGTCCCTGGATTCGAGCGACAAGGAAAGCGCGGCGGCGACCAGTATTTTGGTGGATCTGAGGCCCGCGACGCCAAGCACCTTTCTCGTCTCGGTGCAGCCGGATGGGACGCGCGAATTCACCTGGACACTCACGCCGGCGCCGGCCGATCTGGATGGTTTCCACATCCGGTTTTTCCTCGGCACGACCAGCGACTGGAATGCGATGACGCCGCTGCACAACGGCGTGTTGCCGGCGTCGCCGTTCGAGAGCAATCAGCTCGCCGCGGGCACCTACACATTCGCAATCAAAAGCGTGGATCGCGCCGGGAACGAGAGCGCGAACGCGCTCTTCATCACGACAACGATCGGCGATCCGCGGATCGCGGGGGCGGTCGAGGACATTAAGGAAGAGCCGACTTGGACCGGCACGAAGACCGATTGTGCGCCGGATGCCGCGACCGGATGGCTGCTCGCGAATGACACGGCCACCTGGGCAGGCCTGCCGTCGACCTGGGATGCCTGGACGAGCTGGATCAGCGCTCCGGTCGGGACGATCGTTTATGTGCGCGAGATCGACATCGGGGTAGTGACGCGGTTCGTCCCGCTGGTGACCACTCTGGTGGATGGCTCGCAGACGATCGAGGAGCAGCACAGCAACGACGGGAGCAGCTACTCCTCGTATGTCGCGGTCGGGCCGGAGCTGAACGCGCGATTCGTTCGCATCCGGGTGACGGTGACCGGCGCCTTCCCCAAGATCAAGACGATGCGCACGATCCTGAGCGCCTCGCCGATCGTGGAGATCATCGAGGACCAGAACTCCGCGAGCTTGGCCGGCGCGCACCGGATCGGGACGGGTGACATTCGACTGCCGATCGTGAAGACGTACAACGTGATCAAGAAGGTGGACATCACGCTGCAATCGGTCGGCCCCGGCTGGTCCGTGGAGCTGATCGACAAGGATACGAGCGTCGGTCCGCGGATCAAGATCTACAACGGATCGAACGCGCTGGCCGATGCGGTGTTTGATGCAACCGTGACAGGACTCTAACCATGACATGGCCTTCTGGATCGGTTGATACGACCGATACCGACTCGGGAACGGACAGCCCGGCGGCGGCACGCGCCGATATTCTTGACCTCGAGCAGAAGGTCAATCTGATCATCGCGCACGTCAGCAGCTACATTCAAGGGCTGCTCGATGATGCGAATGCCGCCGCTGCGCAAGCGACGCTTGGCCTTGTGCCTGGCACCAACGTCGAGGCGTGGGATGCGGATCTTGACGCATTGGCCGCGTTGGGCTCGACCGGGATTGCGGTGCGGTCGGCGGCCAATACGTGGCTGCAGCGAGCGATCGCTGGAACGGCGAATCAGATCACGCTCACGAACGGCGACGGCGTATCCGGCAATCCCACGGTCTCGTTGCCGAGCGCGATTACGCTCCCTGGATCGCTGACGATGGCCGGACTGCTTGATCTTGGCTCGACGGGCCAGATTAAGTTCCCATCGACTCAGAATGCATCGGCGAACTTGAATACGCTCGACGACTATGAGCGAGGTAATTTCACTCCAAGCCTGGGCGGCACGACTACCTATAACACGCAAGTCGCGGCTTACACAAAAATCGGGAACCGCGTGTTCTACGAGATCATCCTCTCGGTCGCCTCGATTGGTACGGGCTCGACAACCACCATCTCAGGCCTTCCTTTCACACCCAACAGCATACAGACCCACAGCGCCAGGGTCACTACTGGCAGCGCAACCAACATTGTTTCTTCATACGGAACCACCAATGGTGGCTTGCTAACGGTTCAGATTTTTTCCAGGACAGCCGCGAGTGCGGCAGATGCAGCGAATGCGATTTTTGCGAATGGCGCGACGGTCAACATCAGCGGAGTACTAAATACATGATCCAAAAAATCATAGAAATCTGCATCGGCACGGATCGCAAAAAGAATGTGCGCGCCCGCCTTTCCCTCTTGCTGGTAGATGGTGAAAATGTCATTCACGAGCACTACCACAGCCTCAATTACGGCCCTGGCGCCGATCTGGCTGCCGAGCGCGCCGTAGCGGAGGCGCATCTCGCCATGCCCCCCGAGCAGAGCGGGATACCTGGCGGGCCGTGGCCGTCTATCCCGGATACCGAGTGGGCAAAGGTCGTGAAGTGTTGCACGGTGATTCACACGCCGGAGATGCTTATCAAGTCGAGCGCCGAGCAGGATGCCTTGCTCGCTCAAGTCAGACAGAAGCGCGCCATGGTTGCGAAGGAGGTCGAGGATCTCCACCAACAACTTGAAGGGCGCGGGGCGGCGCTCCAAGAAAAGATACGGGAAATTACCGCATTGGAGGCCGAAGTCATGAAGCGGCGGGTCGCCGCGACAGCGAAACAATAGTTAGAAATCGCAACCGACAAGGATCGCCTAGAAGGGAATCCTGATACCAATGCTGCGATTGTGAATGACCGTCACAGCCTCGGCGCCGATCCAGACATACTGAAACGCTTCTCTCCACTGGCGAGGTAGAACATAGCTGATCACTGCGCTCCCAACGATCGACAGCGCCACGATGTTGTTCAGTTTGCCCTGCGACGGATATGCGCCGAGGAATGGGTTTCGCTCGCGATATTTCTCTGGATGCGCAACTATTTCGCGAGTCTGCGCCCAATCGGTGATTATCAGTCCGGTGAGGATGCCCTGGCGCACGGTATCGCTGGTGGTCCAGTCATCGCCGGCGCGCGCGGCGGAGGCTACCAGGATCAAGCCGAATAAAAAAAAGCGCATCGAATGATTTGAACGCGCGAAAGGGCGAACAGGTTAACAGAATTTCAAGGCTCGCACCCGGCGGGCCTTGCCGTTTCGGGGGAGGGCAAATGGTCAATGATCCTGAGCACGCTGCAAGCGCGTGCGGTGCGGTGACGAGCTGCGTGGGCGCCGCCTGGGCGTTCGCGGCGCAGGCGGTGGATCTGCTGTTTGGGCTGCCGATCCAGGTGGTGCTGGCCTGTTTTTTCGGCTCCGCGACGGCCAGGACGTTCCTCGGGTCGATCGGCTTCGTCAGGTCCGGTGTGTCGATCGTGATGTATGCGGCGGTGGGAGCCTATACGGTCCCGCTCGCGCTGCATCTGCTCGGCTTGCCTACGTCGGTGGCGGCGGGGGTGGGGTTCCTCATCTCGGGCGGGGCGCAGCTCCCCGCGGTCCGCGATTGGGTCGTCAGCCTGGTCAAGGGGATTTTCCAGCGAAAGGCGGGGGTTCCATGACTCCAGTTCTCAACCTGGTGAACACCATGCTTCTCGCCTCGTCGATCGGGGCGACGGTGCTGATGTTCGATCACATGAACGCGAAGACGCGCCACTCGGTGCGCTGCGGGGTGCTCCTGCTCTTCATCGGGGCGATCGCGGAGGTGATCGGCGTCTGGCGCAACTGGCAGGGATGGACGGATGCGCTTTTTTTCGGCGGGGTGTCCATGTTCCTGGTGGCGAACGTGCGCGCACCGAAGACGAGGGACGAGGACGAACTCTCGCCGGCCGAGCTCGAGGCACGGCGCAGGCTGCAGGAGCGGATCGAGGTCATATCGAATCGCGGAGCCTTCGCCATCTTCGGGGTGACGCTCGCCGCGGTGCTCGTGACTTGGACGTCATGAGCGAAAACCTGCGCCTGGTGTATACCGAGGCGCGCTCGGACGGGATCTTCGGCTGGATCCTGCCCGCGGAGGAGCCGGCCGACGGTAACGCGCAGCCACTCTGCGTGTTCGTCACGCGCGCCTACAAGCAGCCCGACGGCAAATGGCGCCCCAAGGTGCGCGCCGGGATCTACGAGTGCCAGCGCGGCAAGCACCGCCTGCACGGCATGACCGAGGACTTCGAGACCTTCGAGGTCCTGGGCATCAAAGGCCACAGCGGCATCCTCCTGGGTCATTGGGGCAGCTGGGGGAGCGATTCCGACGGATGCTTTTGCCTGGGCCGCAAGATCGTGAAGAGCGACCAGGACCGCGACGGCATCGACGGGCCGGACGAGCTCGTGACCGAGAGCCGCACGACATTCGCGGAGTACATGAAGAACCGCGCGGGCATCGACAACTTCGCGGTGATCATCGAGGAGCACTTCGCGGAGACGGCGCAGGCCTGACCTCCGCGCGACCTTCGCGGCTTTCTCCGCGGAGCTTTCCATCGCAGCATTCCACACGAGGAATTTCATGGATCCGCAAATGCAGGCGCTGTATGCATCGCTCGTTCCGGGCCCCACGGCCTGGTACATCATCGCGCTGTTCGCTGGGCTGTATGCCCAATACCAGGCGGCGCGCACCAACGGCCGCACGGGCGCGGCGAGCTTCAAGGACTACTGGTTCAAGGAGACGCCCGGCGCCTCGGTGGCCACGGGGATCGCGCTCCTCTTCGCTGCTGGCGCGACGATCAAGGGCGGGAGCCTCGCCTCGATGAGCAGCTGGGAGGTGCTCGAGTTCGGCTTCTCGAAGGCGTTCCTCTTCGATGCGGTGATCCAGTTCCCCTCCGCGAAGTCCGATTCACCGGCCGCTGGCAAAGCCGCTGGATTCGCCCGGCCAGGGATGCTGGTCGCGCTGCTGCTCGCCCTCGTCGGTTGCGCCCTCTTCGCCAACCTGGAAAAGCCGAAAGGTTTCCAGGACGACGCGGCCTACATGAAGGGCACCCTCGCCGGTGGCGTACGCAGCGCGGCCGCGGCCTTGCGCTCTGGGGCGATCAAGGTCGAGGACGACGAGAAGGTCCAGGAGTATGCGATCAAGGTGCGCGACGGGGTCAAGCTCGCCGAGTCGATGTACGGCCAGTGCATCGCGACGATCCCGGCCACGACGGTCACGCCGGGTCAAGGCGGCGCGCCCGCGGTAGCCGTACCGGCGTCGGCCTCCGCCATCCAGGCGGCGATCGACGCTTGCGGCAAGGGCGATGCCCAGTCGCAGCTGCGGCTCACCCAGGCGATCCTGGACGGCTTGACGGCCTATCTCCTCCAGCGCGGCGTGAAGACGCAATAGGCCGCTAGCTCCCTCAACGTTGCATAGCACAAGGAAAACGCAATGGACGCAGTCACACTGCTCAAGGGTCTGCAGATCATCTCCGCGCTTAACCAGGCGGCCCTCCTAACGAGCTCGGCCCTGCAGACCGTCTCGGACATGATGGTGAAGGCACATAGCGAAAACCGGCCTTTCACGGCCGAGGAAAACGCGGTGCTCGATAAGATGGTCGACGATGCGCTCGCCGACAACCAGAAGGCGATCGACGAGGCGAAAGCCGCTGGCCGGACGTAGAAATTCGCGGAGTCCCGGACAGGATTTCCCTGTCACGCGCTGTCCGGGCAATCCCTACAAACGGGCGTCGGCGCGGATTCGAGCGCTGAAACCTCGGGCCAGCCTCTCATCGTATCGATCCGATCAATCTCCACGGGAGCGAAAAGCATGGGAGCGAGGATTCGTTGTTTCTGGATCGAGCCGACGGACCAGGTTGAGCTGAGCCTGCGACGGTACGCGGGCGAGGGGAAGTGCGAGGCGTCTGGCATGCGCTATCACAACGCGGAGGCAGTCCTCGAGCGGCTGCCGATCGCCGAGCTCGAGCGCCGCGGCTGGCCGATGAGCGAGGGCCGGCCGGTGCACACGATCGACACCATCCCCAAGAGCGATCCGCGCTGGCCCGCGCAGTGCGCGTGCGGGTATACATTCGCGGAGTCGGATGCATGGCAGTGCAATCCGTCGACGCTGTATCGCAGGGCGGACACCGGCGAGCTGATGCTCCTGGGCCGCGCGCCGGTCGGCGCCATGTGGAACGCGGATTGGATGGCGGACGGCGGCGGCCCGTGGCGCGTCGTCGACGGCATTTGTCTGTGCGTGAGGACGCCGGGCGGGGAATGGTGCGTGGACGGCCCGGCCTGGTCGGACGGCAAGATGCAAGCGGAGCGCGGCTGGACCCGGAGCGGCGCGGTCCCCGACGTTACCGCGAATCCATCGATCCTGATCCCGGGGAAATATCACGGATTCCTGCGGGCCGGCTGGCTCGAGGAATGCTGAGTTTCGCGGAGCGCGCGCGATGGACGTGAATCGGGTCTCGTGGATCGGGGTTCCGGAGATGTTCGAGCTGAACGCGGCATGTCAGCTCATCCGCCGCGCCTTCGATGCTGGCGTGTACCTGGTCGGCAGTAGCCTGCACAAGCGGGATTACCGTGACGTCGACGTGCGCTGCATCGTCACTGATGCGAAGTTCGCGGGGCTCTTCGGCGAGCTCCGCGAACCCTATCAGCACGACGCGTACTGGTCGCTGCTCAGCATCACGATTTCGCATTGGCTGCGGTTGCGCACGGGGCTCCCGGTGGATTTTCAGATCCAGCCGATGACCGAAGCCAATGCGAAGTACCCGAACGAGCAGCGCAACGCGCTCGGCCTCTATCTCGCATCGAGGAGTCAGTGAGCATGACCAGAACGCTCCACGTTTCGCTGCGTAAGCGGATCCTTGCCTGCGTCGCTCCGCTACCCGAGGCCGGCGGGCCGCGGCCGCGCGAATGGATCGAACGCGTATGCAGGACCGAGCGCGAGCGCGAGGTATTCGACCAGGTGTTCGGCGAGCTGCTCGAGGCTCGCCAGCTGGTAATGGTCGGCATCCGTGGCGGAGCGAAATATGGGCTCCCGAAGCGCCGGCGCCCTCGAGGCGCGCAACGATCAGCGTCCATGCGAATCTTGAACGGAGGGTGATGAACGATGCGGACACCTTAGAGCGGTAGAAGGCACAGGCAAAGCGCCTGTACTTCAAGAGGCAAACACAGCGAAGGAGGCCGGCCCCGGGAAACCGGGTCCGGCCTTTTTTTGTTTTACTCGAGTGGCGGCAGGTAAAGGCCGAGCGTCTTCAGCGTCTCGGCCGAGATCTCGCCCTCGGCAAGGAGTTTGCGCGCCCGCACCTTGACGTTGAACAGTTCCCAGTCCGACGGGCGCATGCGCCGGCTCTCCGGGCCGCCCTCGTTCTCCCAGTTGTGCCAGGTGCGCCAGCCCGAATAGAGCAGGGCCCCCGCTTGGTCTTGGGTGAGGCCGGCCGCCTCTCTCGCGCGCAGGATCTCGGCGGGCTTGGGATTGGAGCCAGCTCCGCGATTCGTCTTGCTGCGGTTCGGATGATTCGACACGGCTCCCTCGAGGTCTTCGGCCGGTGAGTATACGCTCATGGCGATTTCGCTCGTTGGTTGTCGATCTCGCGGCGCAGATCCGCGCGGAACTTCGCCTCGTCGACGCCGAATAGGTCGATGACGAGCGCGGCGCTCACGCTGATCGGATCCGGCCGGCCGTCGCGGACGATCTCGAGCCATTCGGTATCGTCGTTCGCGGCGATCCAGAACACGGCGGCGCGATAGCTGGCGCGAATCATGAATGTTCTCCCTCGAGATCTTTCACAAGCTGATCGACGTCGACTGGCCCCAGGGTGGTCATGACGACGCCGGCGGCAGGCACCGCGGCCTTGGGGATCTTGATCTTGATCGCCCAGCCGGCCGCCTCGAGGACCTGGCGCACCGTCACGCTGCGCGTGTGTTTCGCGGCGCTCGTTCCCTTGAGGCGGAAGCGGAAGGTCTCGAGCGCGCCCTTTGCGGGATCGCCCGGCAGGATTTCGAGCAGGATCCGGCGGCCTTCGTATTCCAGCGCGAGCTCGCGGATGATCGGCTTGTCGAGTTTGGTGGTCATGACGCCTCCCGCGGCGGATCTCCGCGCAGAATCTGGTTCGGTGGGACATGGCCGGTATGCAGGTTCCCACTAGGCAATGTGACCTTGTGGGTAGTCCGGTCGAGTGGGCGGTTGCAGTGGGGGCATTTCGCATCGCGGACGAACGGCGCGCCCTCCCAAGTCCAACGAATGTGGCATGCGGTGCATTTTCCTTGATTCATTTTGGCTCTCCTGGCCCCAGAATCCCGAGGCGCGGTCAGGCAACGACGTAAGGGTGATTGATTTCCTCGAGCTGCTGCAGCTCGTCGAGCTCGAGCGATCGCTCCGAGATCTTGAGGATCTGCCCGGGCTGGGGTACTGCTGCAGGCTCGACGACGGCCCAGCGCACGGCTGCCGTGGGTCCGCGATCGGGCCGCGCCAGGTGGTGCTCGAGCGCGGCCATCTTCGCGGAGGCGCCCGTGATCGCCTCCGCTCGATATTCGACTAGCCGATGCGCGGGCTCATCCGTTCGATTGATCGTCGAGTCGACGATCGTCACTGTGAAAAACATTTTCATTCTCCTTACCGCTGGTCCCGCGGTGGGGTCGGCGAGGCTCGCCGCTGGAGCGGCCCGCTTTTTCTGCGAGCCGCTCGGACCGCGAGCCTCAGAGCAAGCCGCGTTCGGCGAACGACATGGCCCTCCCTTCGGCGATGATGAAGTGATCCAGTACCTGCACGTCCACCAGCGCGAGCGCCGACTTGAGCGAGCGGGTCAGGATTTCGTCCGCATGGCTCGGTTCGGCGACTCCCGACGGATGGTTGTGCGCGAAGATCACCGCGGCAGCGTTGTGGCGCAGCGCGGCCTTCACGACTTCGCGCGGGTAGACGCTGGTCTGCGTCAGCGTGCCGCGAAAAAGTTCTTCGGCGGCGATGACGCGGTGCTGCGCGTCGACGAACACGCACCAGAAAACCTCGTGCCCGAGGTTGTCGGTGAGCGTGATCCGGAGATAGTCGCGCACCGCGCGCGGGCTGCTGAGTGCCCGGCGCGCGCTCATGCGATTGCGGAGAATCTCCAGCGCCGCAGCGATCACGGCGTCCTCACTTCCGTAGGTTGCGATCTGCTTCAGGACTTCTGCTTTCTTCACTTACTCTCCTAGGCCCCTGTGTCCCGAGGCGCGGCGCTGCGAATCTGGAGGTGGAGGCGAGGGGACTCGAACCCCCGGTCCTAGGGTCCAGACCCCCGAACCGGCACCTGCCCGCCCCCACCATGGAATGAAGGATATACTCATTGAGTAGGTCTGTCAAGCGCCATTTTCACGGGCAGCCTGGGAGCGGGGCAGGGCGGCATTGACTGGTGCCCGTCGAAAGCGCATCATCTCGCCTCGGGTCCAGACCCTCGTTCCGGCATCACGAAAACCCCGCCTCGGCGGGGTTTTCTCTTTGTGGTGGTCTTTCCCGCTGTTTAGCCGCTGTCTCTAGGCCGTTCCGGCGGAAAAAGCGCTTTCCAACTCCGCGATTTCGCACTAGAATGGCGGGCTGTACGGTGCGGTCGATCAGCAGACCCGGATTCGTTTCCGGGTACCGAAGCCGGTCCCCGCAACCAACTCCAGAAAACACGGAGCTTGGCCCGTCTCAGATCCCCGCCCGGGGACGCTCTTTAACAAATCGAACAGCCGATAGGTGTGGGCGCTGGGTGAAGCCAGCGACGCCGAACGCGCGCAAGCGTGCAGGCGTTGCACAAAGCTTTAACCAAGCTCACACCATAGGTCTAGCAAGGTTTCTTCAAAACCTTTGCAATGACTTTGAGTGAGTTAGCAGGCTCTGCGGTCAAACGCAGGGCTCGCGCAATCGCATAGCGATTGATCAGGTCAAATTTGAATTGAAGAGTTTGATCCTGGCTCAGATTGAACGCTGGCGGCATGCCTTACACATGCAAGTCGAACGCGAAAGGGGGCAACCCC
>Ga0137410_10000101_pt1 | contig 57565 bp, 56 predicted proteins | sample CZODoug1_16funga_FD_108878 | JGI IMG/M metagenome (GOLD analysis project Ga0137410, IMG submission 108878) | Vadose zone soil fungal communities from Angelo Coast Range Reserve, California, USA - CZODoug1_16fungal (Illumina Assembly) | ecosystem: Environmental > Terrestrial > Soil > Vadose zone... | reverse complement strand
GGGCTCCCCTTCCAAAATGGCCGACCAGTTTATCCAGGAAATGACTCCAGCCTTCCTCATGCGCTCTGCCTCCGTCATCATCCGGAAGGCCCGAGTGCACGAGGGTCATCAAGGAGCCCTCTCCCTTTTTTTTGAAGGTCACGGTCACGATCGACTCCTCACCCCGGGTGTACCGGGACATCCAGGTATGCTGAATCCGACCCGGCCGCTCCAGCTTCGTGAATCGCCCGTAGTGAGCGGTCCCGCTGATGAACCAATAGAAAAGCCCGTCCACTTTCGGATCGAAGATCAGCTTGTCGCCCTCATGCCAGGGGGTGCCCGGAACCTTGGGGTCCAGCCACGCAGCAAACACCTCCTCCAGGGGTGCAGGGATGCTGCGGTCCAGTCTGATCTCCAGGGTCTTCTTGGGCTTTTTCATTTCTTGTTCTCCTTCGTTTTCTTCTCGCGAAAATGCCGCTCGAAGCTGTCCAGATGGTCGTTCCAGAAACGCTCGTAGTCATGAACCCAGGCGGCGACCCTCCGAAGCGGTTCGGCATTCAAGGTGATGATGTGATCCCGCCACTCCCGTTTGCGGCGGACCAGGCCCGCCAGTTCCAGGACCTTGATGTGCTTGGACACCGCATTGAGGGACATGTCAAAGGGCTCTGCAAGCTCGGTGACGCTTGCAGAGCTCTTCGAAAGCCGGGAGATGATGGCCCTTCTCGAAGGGTCTGAAACCGCTGAAAGAAGCGCCGTCAGTTGATCCACATCATCATTCTACCTATTGGTTGAATGATAAGCAAGCCCCAAATTGGAGGATGGGAAGGGGACCCGACTAAGGCCGGGGTTCCTCGAGGTCGATCATGCTCGAGGGGCGGGCGTCGTCGTCGACCGCGCGACGCACCAGGATGTTGTCGATGCGGATGGTCCCCAGCGGGGCGGCCGAGCCCTTCCAGATCGTGAACGCCACCTCGCGGACCTCGCCCGGCAACTGGCCCGACTGCGGCGAGCGGCCGTCCCAGAGCACTTTGACGTCGCCCTCCGCGTCGCGCTGAACCGTGACGCGCGTCCTCACCGGCCACCCCGTCCGCGGACGCACGGTCATCCGGCTTTTGCCGATGACGGACGTCAGCGCGAGCGGGCCGCCGACGACGCCGGCGGAGATGAGCGGGGCGGGGGACTTTTCGGCGATCTGCTTCAGGATATGGTTCGCCCGCCACTTCACCTCCGTGTCGGGGGAGGCCGCCGCCTCCGTGAGGCGCGCCACGGCCGGACGGCCGACGGCGATCAGCTCTCGGGTCGCCTTCTCGCGGGCCTCCCAGACGTCGTCGCCGAGCTGCTCGACCAGCGCCTCCACTTTCTTCGCGATCGACGGATCCCCGGCGCCCGGCTCCTTGAGGTCGATCGTCAGCATGCAGCCGGCGGCCGCGGCGTCGCTGGAGTCCATCTCGAGATCGAACGAAAGCTCGAAGCCCGGCGTCGACGGGAACTTCCGGAACGCGATGCGGCAGGGATTCGCCGGGGCGCGCCCGTTCTCGACCTCGCGGATCAGCAGGGCCCCGTCCTGGACCGCGACGGTCAAGGCCGCGTCGACGCGGAAGCGCCCGGCCAGCGTCTCCGGACGCGAGAAGTCCTCGAAGAACTCGAACACGTCCTCCGCCGCGGACCTCGCCGGCGGAGCCGCCGGGTTTCCGTAATACAGCAGATACGGATCGCGGTCGCCCGCGCGGATCTCCCCGGCGGTCTTGAAGCTGAGCACGAGCGACTTGCCCCGGGCCGGCTGGATCAGGAAGGCCACTCGCTCGCCGCGATGCACCAGCGCCCAGTCCTCGAAACCCGACGTGGACTTGTCGCGGAGGCCGAGATAGTCCGGGTCGATCTCGACCTGCATGGTGTAGCCCTTCTCCAGGGCGCGGTCGAGCCGGTTGTTGACGACGAGGGCGCGGCGGAACTTCCAGTCCCTGTTCCACCAGGCCTCGTCGCCGGCGGCGAGAAGCGCGAGGACGGCCAGGAGGGCGTTCATAGCACCTTAGACGGCTCGCCGGGGGAGCGGGGTTCCTGAATTCTCTTTCCGCCCCGGCCCCTGCAGAACTATACTTTGCCCCGATGGAGGACGCCACGCTGATCCGGGACTGCGCCGTCGCGACCGGCGTCGACTATATCCCCAAGACCGACCTGCTGATGGCCGGCGGGAAGATCCGCCGGATCGCCCCGCGGATCCCGGCCGGTTCCGCGCGCGTCATCCCCGGCGCGGGGCTGCTCGCCTCGCCGGGGCTCATCGACACGCAGCTCAACGGCGCCTTCGGCGTCTCGTTCAGCGACGCGACCCCGGCCGAGGTGGTCGAGGTCGGCCGCAAGCTGCTCGCATTCGGAGTGACCGCCTACCTCCCCACGCTGATCTCGCAGCCGCGGAAGACGACGGTCCAGGGCATCCGCTCGCTGGTCGCCGCGTCGACGATGAGCGGCGGCGCGGCCATCCTGGGCATCCACCTCGAAGGGCCGTTCCTGTCGCCCAAGCGGAACGGGGCGCATCAGCTGGAAAACCTCCGGCTCCCGAGCCTGGCTGAATTCCGCGAGTACCATCAGGCGGCCGGCGGCCTGCTCCGCATGATGACGCTGGCTCCGGAGCGCAAGGGCGCGATGGACGTGATCCGCGACGGCTCGCGCAAAGGCGTGATCATGAGCGCCGGCCACAGCGAGGCGACGGCGGCCGAGATCGCTCAGGCGGTGAACAAGGCCGGCCTGCGCCACGTGACGCACGTCTTCAACGCCATGCCCTCGCTGCATCACCGCGAGGAGACGATTCTCAACGCGGCGCTGCTGATCGACCGCCTCTCGTGCGGGTTCATCTACGACCGCGACCATATCTCGAGCGGGCCGGCCACGCTGCTCCTCAAGCTGAAGCCGCCCGGCCAGCTCGTGCTCGTCAGCGACGCCGTCGCGGCCATGGGGCTGCCCGACGGCCCGCTCCGCCGGGACGGGGAGGTCTACGTCATCAAGGGCGGCGTGGTGCGCGTGAAGAGCAACGGCCGGCTGGCGGGAAGCGCGTCGTCGATCCTCGACGGCGTCCGCCGCCTGATCGAGGATACGGGGCTGCTGCCGCACCGCGCGCTGGCGCTCGCCAGCCACGCGCCGGCCCGGCTCCTGGGGCTCGAGGGCCGCAAGGGCGTGCTGAAGCCGGGCGCCGACGCCGACGTCGTGCTGCTCGACCGAAGCCTCAGGGTGCGGATGACGTTCGTCGGCGGGGAGCTGCTCCATGGAAATCATCATTGAGCCGGACGCGGCCGCGCAGGCGGAGCGCGCCGCGAAGGTGGTCTTCGCCGAACTGGCGAAAAAGCCCGAGATGGTCCTGGGCCTCGCCACGGGAAAATCCCCGATCGGGCTCTACGAGAAGCTGCGGGTTCGCCGCAACGCGTTCGCGAAGGTCCGCTTCTTCAACCTGGACGAGTTCTACGGGATGCCGCCGTCCGATCGCAACAGTTTCCACTATTTCCTCCAGCTCCATCTGCTGAACCACATCGCGCACGACGCGAAGAACGTGCATCTGATGCGCGGGGACGCGAAGGATCTCGAGGCGCTCGCGCGCGAGGTGGAGGAGAAGATCAAGGCGGTCGGCGGGATCGATCTGCAGGTGCTCGGCATCGGGAAGAACGGCCACGTCGGTTTCAACGAGCCGGGGTCCTCGCTCGGCTCGCGCACGCGGCCGAAGACGCTGGAGGCCTCGACGCTCGCGGAGCAGATGAAGACGGTCGACTCCCAGGCGCCGGTGTCGAGCTTCGCGATCACGATGGGCGTGGGGACGATCATGGATGCGCGGCACCTGCTGATGCTGGCCTCGGGCGCAGGGAAGGCGGACATCATCCGCGAGATGGTGGAGGGTCCGGTGACGGCCGAGGTGCCGGCCTCCGCGCTCCAGCTGCATCCGCGCGCCACGGTGGTGCTCGACGAGGCGGCCGCGGCGAAGCTGAAGCGCCGCGACTATTACAAGTGGGTCTTCGAGAACAAGTGGCGCGTGGGCCAGAAGTAGTCCCGCGAGGGAGTGCGACGCCATGATCCTGACCGTCACGCCCAACCCGGCGCTCGATTACACGATCCGCGTCGATGCCATCGTGGTGGGCAAGCGGGCGAAGTACCGCGAGCCCTCGGTGGACCCGTCGGGGAAGGGCATCAACGTGTCGCGGATGATCCGCCGGCTCGGCGAGCCCACGCTCGCGCTCGGCTTTGCCGGCGGAGCCACGGGGGAGATCCTCCGCCAGGGCCTCGACCGCGAAGGCGTGCCCCATGACCTCGTGCCGTTCTCCGGCCTCACCCGCGTCAATGTCACGATCCTGTCGGGCACCGAAGGGTCCGCCACCCACTTCCACGGGCCGGGCGACGCCGTCGCGGAGGCGGACCTCCAGCAGCTCCTGAAGCGCGCTTCGTCGCATCTGTATCATGCGCGCGTGCTGGTCCTGTCCGGCAGCCTCCCTCCGGGGATCGCCCCCTCAAGCGTGGCCGAGCTCATCCGCATCGCGGGACTCCGCGGCGTGCGGTCGATCATCGACGCGGAAGGCGAGATGCTCGCCGCCGCGATCGCCGCGGGCGCCGACCTGGTGAAGCCCAATATCCTCGAGGCCTCCCAGTTCCTGGGGCGCCCGCTGTCGGGGGTCGACGAAGCCGTGGCCGCCGCGCGCGAAATCGCCGCACGCGGCGTGAAGACGGTGGTCGTGACGCTGCGGGGGGACGGGGCGGTGGGCGTGAACGGGCCCCGGGCGTGGCACGTCCGGCCGCCGCGCGAGGACGTGGTCCGGGCGATCGGCGCCGGGGACTCCTTCGCCGCCGGCCTGGCCGTCGCGCTGTCCCGCGGCGCGGAGCTGCCGGAAGCGCTGCGCTGGGCGGCGGCCGCCGGCGCCGCCACGGCCCGCCACACCGGCACAAGCCGCGGCACGGCCGAAGAGGCCGACGCGCTGCGATCGAGCGTCGACCTCCGGGAGCTCGCCTAGGCTTTCGGCAGCCAGGCCGGCCATTTCGTCCCCGACCCGCCCGGGGCCGGCCGGCCTTCCACGTCGCCCGAGAACGAGTTGTTGAGGAAGCGGATCGCCAGGCGCTGCACCAGGTTCACCGTCGGCAGCGCGCCGTGGAAGCCCGCGAGCTTCGCCATCGTCCGGTCCTTCAGCTCCCAGAAGGAGAAGTCGTCGGGCGTGACGCAGACCAGCCGCTCGCGCTCGAGGAAGCTCGGGCAGGCGCCGAGGAAGGGGACGGTGCCGTCGCCGGTCTGCTCGCTCTGTGGCCCCGCGTTTTCCGGACCGGGGAAATCGAACCAGGTCCCGCTGTTGTCGAAGCGCACCTGGGTCGGGGCGTCCAGCCCGACGATGGCCAGCCAGCCGTCCCGGCCCTCGGGCAGGGCCTTCGCGGGATCGAGGCTGTCCGTCTGCTTCCGGAAGTCGGACGCCATCTTGAGCAGCTTGCCGAAGAGCGCGTCGCCGTCGATCTTCGCCTGGCGCAGGCGGCAGTATTCCTTCAGGGTCCGGGCCACGCTGGGCTGCCACTCCGACCTGGAGAAGAGGTTCGGGATGCCCGCGAAGCTGGGGAGCAGCTGGTAGATCGCGGGGATCGTGCGGGCGGATTCGCGCTCGCGGTCGCGGGGCGCGTCGCCGGTCAGCGTGCCCATGCCGGTGGACAGCTTGGAGACGGCGTCCACCGCGCCGCGGAACGGGGTGCCCATCGTTACGACGCGGCGCACCCGGTTCCGGCTTTCCGGCTTGGTGAGATAGCCGGCGATGAGGAGGCCGCCCATGGAATGCCCCACGAGGTCCACCTGCTGCGGCGGCTCGTCCGCATAGGACGGCAGCAGCCGCGTCCGCTGGAGCACTTCCTGGACGAATTCGCCCAGGCGCTCGATCGAGCGGCGGCAGTCCTGGCGCCAGTCGTAGGGAAACGCGAACACCGGCGTCGGCCGGTCGGCCCGCGGGCTCAGGTCGTGACGCAGCGCCTCGACCAGGTCGTTGTAGACGATCCCGAAAATCGAGCGGGGAAGGACGCGCGCGGGTTCGAGCGCGTCATAGCGGGGATCGTCCGGATGCATCGAGATCCGCTCGTAGTTCCGGGTCAGGATGGGCGTCCAGATCTCCTCGGGCGAAAGCGGATAGGTGTCCTCGAGCGAGGTGGCGGTGATGCCGGGGACGACGATCGCGGGCGGCTGCAGTCCGGCCATGCGTGGCTCCTCTCCCCGGTCGGTCCCAATAAGGACTATTTTGGCGGGACGTTCAAGACTTTACGGGGAGCCGCCGGGGAAGCTCAGGACTTCTTCTTCGGCACCGGGATGCCCCGGTTGCCGATGCGCTCCTTGGCGAGCGCGATGTCGTCGATCCACGCCACGAAGCCCTTGCCGGCGTTCTGATAGTTGTTCCAGCCGAAGGAAAGGCTCTCGAACACCTCGGGGATCTCGGAGCCTTCGTACTTGCCCGCGCCCTTGCTGAACGCCACGTCGGTCACCTCCTTCTCGTTGATGAAGAGCCGGTACGTCTGCGTCGCGTAGTCGATGGACCACTCCGCCAGCGTCCACTCGTCGGTGAATTTCGACTTGTACCCGCCGCCCTTGCCGAACTCGCCGCGCTTCTGGGTCTGCACGTTGTAAAGGTACTGGTATTCGCCCTTGTTGTTCATGACGGTGTCGAGCACGCGGACCTCGATGCCGTCCTTCCCGGGCAGCGGGCTCTTCGCGGACCCGGCGACCAGCGTCGAGTGGATCACCCCGTTCTCGGGCTGGGGCGAGGGCTGCTGGACCTTGAAATAAAGCCGGCCCCAGTGCTGGCCGCCCAGCTGGGTCATGATGTCTTTCGTGGCGAGGGTGATGCGGCGGGGTCCGTTGGCCTCCGCCTCGATGCGGAGCGACTGGCGGCCGCTGTGTGCGGCGTCGGCCGCCACGCCGACCTTGCCGTTTTTCTGAAAGCCCTTGGGAGCCTGGCCCGGGCCGACGTTCTCGAAATCCTCGTAGAGGATGAAGCGTCCCTTGCCGACGGGCGGGTCGTCGTCGGGCGGCTTGGGGTCCTGGCCCGCGGCGCTGCCCGGCGGGCAGGCCAGCGCAAGGACGAGAAGGGCGCGCGCGAGGGATTCGACGGTCGCTTTCATCAGATCCCGCTCCTTGGTCCTGAATGGCAGGCCCCGACATTATTATCCGTTCGCGGGCCGGATGCAACGGGTCGCGCGCCGGAATTCTAGACCCCGACCTTGGACTGGAGCAGGCGATGTTCGATCTCCCCGGGGGGCACCGCGGGGCTGTAGAGAAAGCCCTGGACCCGCTCGCAGCCCGCCTCGTGGAGGATGTCCCGCTGCTCGGGGGTCTCGACGCCCTCCGCGACGACCTTGATGTCGAGGCTGCGGGCGAGTCCGAGGATGCCCATGGCGATGGCGCGGTCGCGCGGGGAGCTGGGCAGGTCCTTGATGAAGCTGCGGTCGATCTTGAGCACGTCGAAGGAAAAGCTCCGGAGGTAGCTCAGGCTGGAGTAGCCGCTCCCGAAGTCGTCCATCGCGACCTTGACGCCCTCGCGGCGCAGGAGGTCGAGGTCGTCGATCGCGTCGCGGCTGCTGCCGATGGCGGCGCTTTCGGTGATCTCGATCTGAAGGAGCGACGGGGAGAGGGCGGAGGCCTGGTGCATCCGGAGCACGCGGGGGCCGAAGCCGGAGCGCTGGAGTCCGGAGACGTTGACCGCCATCCACAGCTCGGGTAGCCCGCGCCGGCGCCAGTCGGCGGCCTGGCGGCAGGCTTCGCCGAGGATCCAGTCGCCGAGGGGGACGATGAGGCCGGTCTCCTCCGCGAGCTCGATGAATTCGCCGGCCGAGACGATGCCGCGGACCGGATGGTTCCAGCGGAGCAGGGCCTCGACGCCCGCCGTGCGGCCGGACGAGAGCTCCAGCTGCGGCTGGTAGTGGAGAAGAAACTCGCCCTTGTCGTGGGCCTGGCGGAGCTCGGCCTCGAGCGCATGGCGGTGCATCACCGCCGCGTGCTGGCTGGGCTGGAAGAACTGGAAGCTGTTCCGCATCTCCTTCGCCTGGTAGAGGGCGTTGTCCGCGTGCTGCACCAGCGTCTCCGCGTCCGCGCCGTCCCCCGGGAACACGCTGATCCCGATGCAGCCGGTGATGCGCAGCGTCCGCTCGCGCACCTCGACGGGTTCCGACAGCGAGCGCAGGATCTTCTCCGTCACCACTGAGGCGTCCCCGGGCTTCGTCAGCTCCGTCAGGATGATTGTGAACTCGTCGCCGCCGAGGCGCGCGACGGTGTCGGAGGTCCGCACGCAGCCGTCGAGGCGCCGGGCCACTTTGACGAGCAGGGAGTCTCCGGCGCCGTGGCCGAGCGTGTCGTTGACCGTCTTGAAGTTGTCGAGGTCGATGAAAAGGACGGCGAGGCTGGCGCGGTCGCGCTCGGCCTTCGAGACCGCGTGGCGGAGACGGTCCTGGAAAAGCTGGCGGTTGGGGAGCCCGGTGAGCATGTCGTGATGGGCGATATGGTACAGGTGCGCCTGCTTGCGCCGCGCGAGCTCGGCCATGAGGTCGTGGGCCCGGCCCATGCCCGCGTAGCGCCCCTGGTTCGTGATGATGAAGCCGTCGTAGAGGGACTTCTCGCCGTCTTCCACCAGGATGCGGCTCAGGTCGTCGAGGGACATGCCGGCGTCGACCACGAGCGGGGACGCCTCCATGATCGAGGAGATGGGGTGGCGTCCGTAGAGCTCGCGAAAGTAGAGCTTGGAATACTGCTCGATGAGAATCTGGCGGTTGATGAGGCCGACCGGCTTCAGGCCGTCGACGACAGGCAACGAGTGGATGCGCGTGTCCTTGGCAAAGAGCGCGTAGAGGTCGTTGCAGACCATCTTGGGGGGGGATGCAGGGGGTCTCGCGGAGCAGCAGCGAGACCGTGTGCGAGGCGGGAGGGACGTCGGGGCTGGGGGGCGCGGCATCGGCGTCCTGGGGATCGGCCATGAGGCTCTCCGGGCCGGGTCAAAAGTGAACGGCTGACGGCTCCCGAAGGCTATTCCGGAGTTGTAAAGCGCACGCAGCAGTTGTGTACAGGGATCATGAAGACGCGGCGCCCTTCGGCGGGGGCAGGGGGCCGGTCTTCCGGGGACGGGCCATCATCGTGATCCCCACCCAGCGGCCGAACGATCGCGCCAGGACGGCCGATCCGTCCAGCCGGATCTTGCCCGAGGAGACCGCCTGCGCGGCCGTCACGTCGCCCCGCCACAGGCGGGCCATCGTCGCGGTGTCCCCGTCCACGGTCAGGTCCACGTCGTAGCCGGGGCTCTGCAGGCAGATTTCGACGTCGCCGTCCGTTGCGACCAGCCACCAGTTGCGCCGTCGGGGCGAGGCGTCCGGGAAACGGAAGAGGATCACTGACCGGCCCCTGGGGAGCGCGCTCACGTCCATCCAGCGCCGCAGTTCCCAGAGCAGGTAGGCCGGGTCCACTTCTCCCGGACGCAGGCGCAGCTTCGCAAACCGCCTGCCCCAGGTGGCGAAGTCCATGACGATCGGACCCAGCGCCTGGCCGGCGTGGGTCAGCTGATACTCGATCTTCGAGTCCTTCGACAGCCGCCGCACGATCACCTCCGCCCGCTCCAGTTCGCGCAGACGCCGCGTCAGCATCGTCGGCGACATCTGGGGCACGCCCCGGTGAATGTCCGCGAAGCGGCGGCTTCCCATGATCAGCTCGCGCACGACGAGCGGGGTCCACTTCTCCGCAAGCAACTCGCAAGTGAGCGCGACCGGGCAGAACTGGCCGTAGGTTCCCTTGGCCTTCATGCCGGGGATTATAGAACTTCCCGCGTCCCGAAGTCGCTACACAATTGGTAGTAGTTTGACCCTGCGACGTCGGCGATACTCTCCCCTGTGCGGCGGACCGTCGTCCGCCCAAGTGGTTCGAGTGAACAGGAGGACCCCATGACCCCCCTCAGCCTGGCGATGCTGGCGATGATGACCCTGACGCAGGACAAGGCCGAATACTCCTTCAAGGGCGAAGCCTTCGAAGGCTGCGAATGCTCGGCCGTCTGCCCCTGTGTGTGGACGAAGGACACGACGTTCGGGGACTGCCGCGGCACCGTTGCGTTCGTGGTCTCGGAAGGGACGTACGGGAAGACCGACCTGAAGGGCGTGACCTGGGCGGTGTCGCTGGTCCATACCGACGTGAACATGCTCAAGGCCTTCGGCAAGTGGGAGGGCGTGCTGTATCTCTCCGACAAGTCGACGCCGGAGCAGCAGAAGGCGGTCGGCGAGTTTGCGAAGGCCCGCTGGGGCGCGGCGTTCTCCAAGATCGAGGCGAAGGTCGTCCCCATGGAGGTCAAGCTGGAGAGCGATCACAAGGAGCTGACGATTGCCAAAGTGACGACGCTGAAGGTGACGGGGATGAAGACGCCCGCAGGGAAGGTGCCGTCGATCGAAAACCCGCCGTTTTCTCTCTATCCGAAGCTGTATTGCGCGAAGTCCGACGTGAACGTCTACGAGGACGGGACGAAATGGGACTTCACGGGGCACAACGCCTTCTACGGCCCCTTCGACTACACGAGCAAGAAGGAATAAAACGGACGGTCTGTCTTATTCCGAGGCGGCTCCCCGGATCAACCGAGGTTCGGGGGGCCGCCGGGCTCGGGGTCGTGGCTCGGGCGGATCGGGGCATCCATGGCCGTCATGAAGGCCTCAGTGTAGCCGGACGACTCCCAGAAGGTCACGGTGCGCGGGTAGGCCACCAGGATCTTGCAGATGCCCTTGAGGAGCGTGCTGACCGAATCCTGCAGCAGGACGAGATCCTCAAGCACCACCAGGGGGTCGCGATCGGCGTCGCGGGCGGCGTCCAGTCCGCGGGCGAGCTCTTCGAGGACCGCCGGGGCGGACTTTCCGGCGCAGACGACGCGGACCTGCATCTCGGTATTTCCCGCAGCCTGCGGCGCGCCGGCTTCGGGTTTGTTCTTACGGTCGGTTTCACTCATGCTCATTATCCCCATTGCTTTATACGACGGGGATCTTTCATTATTACATGCGAAATGGGTTTACACGCGCCGACGCGAGAGTGCTCCCTCGCAGCGACTTGGAACGGAGAGCACACGGTTCGGGACTCTCAGAGCTTCCCGGCAGGCTCCCGCCGGGATTGATGTGCCCGGTCGACCGGGAAAGTGACGCGCAATCCCCGATCAGCGGCTGCAGGTGGCGATCCACTCGCCGGCAGAATCATCCGCGACGATTCAGAGATCCGGCGGATACCTAGGGCTCATGCGCAGCGGCGTCGTTTTTCCCAAAAAAAAACGCGAGAGTCGGAACTCTTTCCTTCGTGGAGTCTTCCGAAGAAGCTTTGTCGGCTTCTTCATCCTTCTCTTCAGAAGGTCGAGCCCGGCTCTCGCTACCTGTCTGAGCCCGGGAGTCCCGTCGAGTGACGCCCGGAATTCCGAAAACCGCCGCGCGTCTCCTTACCTCTTGGGTCAGGAATCGAGGGGCGCGAATGATCCGATCGACGGACTTCTGGTTCGGAAACGGGCTCTATGCCGCCTGGTATGCGGTTTTCTACTCCGGAGTCGCGGCCGGCTATCTGCCGTACGTGCCCCAAGTCGCCCATCGACTGGGACAATCCATGGAAGTGCCCGCAGCGCTCTCCGTCTTCGTGATCGTCCTGATGTGCTGGGGAGGCCCGCTCATCGCCTTCTCCATCGTCCACGCCTTCGTCTTCCCCGTCGCCGGCGGGGACTCCTTCGTGCTGCGGCTGAGCATGGCCCTGGGCATCGTCGCCTGCGGCGTGATCGCGGTCATCGCCGCGGCCTGGCTGGCAGGCGCTTACCCGACCTTCGGCACGCTGGCCTGCCCTGCAATCCTTGCGGTGCTGTTCTTCGCGAACCTGGCGGCGTTGTGGATGGCGCGGCACGCGGCGTCGGTCGCCGCCCTGACCCTGTGAAGAAAATTCGCGGTGCCCGCCTCGGAGCCCGAAGAACTGAGCGGGTCTACGTCTTGGGGCGGTCCATCATCGTCCAGTTCACGCTGCCGCCGATGTTCGGATTGAAGAACGGGTCGTTCGAGTGCCGGTATGTGCCCGACCCGTCCGTCCAGTGGTACTGGTAGTTGTAGTCCTGCTGCGACGTTCCATGGTACGGATCGTTGACGGTCTCCACTCCGCGAAGATATTCGTCGAAGCCGTCGTTCGGCGAGCGGGCGGAGGCGGCGTGGCTGGATTGCGCAGCGGCCTGCCGCTGCTGCTCGAAGCCCGCCAGCATCGCGTCGTTGTTGGCGCTGATCTGCCTGCTGAGTTGGGCGGCGGCCTGGATCTGCGAATAACCCGCGGCAATATGCTGTTCGAACTGCGCCTGCAGCCGGCGCAGCACCTGGGCGCCCAGCTGCTCCCAAAGAGGATTGACGCGGACCGAGCGCGCGATGCGGTTGTTGCAATCCTCCCGGGTCCGGAGCGTGCCCTTCGCGCCGCGAAAAGAGTACAGCGTCGTGAAGCCCCAGTTGGTCTGCATCATCATCCCCTGCGGCCCGTAATAGGGGACGTTCTGCACGACCTTCAGGCCGAACACCGACTCCTCAATCCGGCCCCCGGGCTCGTCGTACTCGATGGTGGCGCGGATGCCCTCGGGCGGCGGATTTCCGGGTCCGGCCGCGACGCCCTGGACGAGTTGGGGCGCGGGCTCCATCGACACGATCTGGAGATTGCGGCATTTGCCGCGATATTTCGGCAGGATCCAGCGCTTGAAGGCTTCCGCCGCGGACAGGAGCGGCATGCATGTCTGTCCCATCTGGTTCACACCCGGCTGGCACATCCCGTAGTTCGGCTCCAGCCAGTAGAACGCCTCCGAGGGCAGGAACTCGACCGCGTCGGGGCCGGCCGGCGCGGCGACGCGGCCCCAGGTCAGGACGGGGAAGCTGACGTTCTGGAAGTTCCACCCCACGCTGCTCTGGGCCTGCCAGCCGGCGGGGTGCTCGAAGACGGCGGCGACGACATTGCCGTGCTGCCGGTCGATCACCTGGTGGAGGGTGAAGCGTTCGCCCTGCGGGGAGGCGAAGGGAGGCGGTAGCGGGCCCATCCCGGGAGTATAGCGGCCGGCTCCCGGGCAGAACAAGCCGTACGACTAGCCCCCCTTCGGCTGCAGCCGCTCCTCGAGGCGGAGCAGGCGTTCCCGGGCTTCGCCGCGCGCGGCTTCCATCTTCCGGCAGGCCTCGTGCACCGTCGAGTGGTCCCGGCCGCCGAAGTGGTCTCCGATCTGCGCGAAGGGCCGCCCCAGAAGCTTCCGTGCCAGATAGAAGCAGGCCTGCCGCGCCTCCGCCGCTTCGCGCGAGCGGTCCAGGGAGTAGATCTCCGTCACCGTCACGCCGAAGTCGTCCGCCGCCGCGCGCACGATATCCTCGAAGCGAAGCCCGAGGCTCCAGCGGTTCAGGAACTCCGACACGGCCGAGCGCGCCGACGCAAGCGTGAACGGGGTCCGCGCGAGCACCTGATCCAGGCACTCGAGCTGGTCGGCATGGCTGGAGCGCACGTGCTCGGCGACGTAGTCGAGGACCGCGTCGGGCACGTCCATCGGCGCGGCCGCGCGGAGCACCGCCTTCCCGGTCGGCACGTCGGGGCGGTCGATGGTGACCTCGACGTCCGCGCGCAGCCGCGCCCGGAGCGCCTTATGGAGGCGGTCCAGGTGGCGCGGGTGCTTCTCACAGGTCAGCGCCGCCCGGGCGCCGCGTCCGGCGAGGGCGCCGAGCACGTCCGCGAGCGCGGCTTGGGCGTCGTCGCGGCTGCTCAGCAGATGGAGGTCGTCGAACAGGAAGACCGGCGCGCTGCGGCACTTCTTGAGGAAGGCCTCGCGCCGGTCGCGGAGATGCGCCTCGCGGGAATGCCGCCGGAACTGCTCGCCGGTGAAGAAGAGCGCGCCCGCGTCGGGCCGCCTCGACAGCTCCGCGTGGATGGCGCGCAGCAGGTGCGTGCGGCCCATGCCCGAGGGGGCGTGGATCAGCAGGATCCGCGGGGCGCCGGCTCCGCCGCGCACGAAGCCGCGGGCCGCGGCGAGCGCCGTGCGGCTTCCGGGACCGGCGACAAAGGTCGCGAACGACGGCGACCGCGGCGGCGGGGGCGCGTCCGCCGCGCCGGGGAACGAATCGCCCTCGACCGTGAAGAGCACGCGCACGTTGCGGTTCGTGGCGCGCTGGGCGGCCGCCGTGACGGCGTCCCTCAGCATCGACTCGACCTTGTCCTTGGCGTGGGTCGAGGCGAAATGGATGGTGAACAGCTCCTCGTCCAGGGTGGCGGGGCGGGCGTGGCGGATCCAGAGGGAATAGCGGTCGGGTCCGAGGTCGCGGAACAGCTCGTGGTTGAGCCGCCGCCAGACTGCATCGAGCGCCCACGCCATGCGCAGAACCCCTCTCCGGGGAGAGTGTGGGATTCGCGGGGAAGGGGGCCCACTCTCTCCGATGTCGAAGGGAGTATAGCGCGAGGCCGGATCGCGGGCGAGCTACTTCGAGAACTTGCCGACGATGATCGCCGAGTTGTGGCCGCCGAAGCCCAGCGAGTTGGACATTGCGTACTGGACGTTCATCGCGCGCTTGGAGCCCGGGACGTAGTCGAGGTCGCACTCGGGGTCCGGCGTCTCGTAGTTGGCCGTGGGATGGACGACGCCGTCCTTGATCGACATCACGGCGGCGACGAGCTCGACGGCCGCCGCGGCGCCCAGCAGATGGCCGATCATCGACTTGGTCGAGCTGATCGGGATCTTCTTCGCCGCGTCGCCGAAGGTGCGCTTGATCGCGGCGGTCTCGATCTTGTCGTTCATCGGCGTCGAGGTGCCGTGGGCGTTGATGTATGAAATCTGGTCGGGCTTCAGGCCTGCGTCCTTCAGCGCCGCATTCATGGCGTACGCGCCGCCGGTGCCGTCGGGGTCGGGCGCGGTGATGTGGTACGCGTCGTCGCTGTTGCCGATGCCGAGGACCTCGGCATAGATCTTCGCGCCGCGGGCCTGGGCGTGCTCCAGGCTCTCGAAGGTGAGGATCGCGGCGCCCTCGCCGAGGACGAAGCCGTCGCGGTTCTTGTCGAAGGGGCGTGACGCCAGCTCGGGCGCGTCGTTGCGGGTCGAGAGGGCGCCCATGTTGGAGAAGCCGGCGATCGCAAGGTAGGTCATCGCCGCTTCGCTGCCGCCGGTGAGCATGACGTCGGCGTCGCCGTGCTGGATCGTGCGGAGGGCCGTGCCCATCGCATGGTTGGCGGAGGCGCACGCGGAGGCGACGCCCCAGTTGGGGCCGCCGAGGCCGTGGGCGATGGCGATCTGCCCCGCGGCCGCGTTGAGCATCATCTTGGGCACGAAGAAGGGGCTGATGCGGCCCGGCCCCTTCTCGATGTACTTCCTGTTCTGCTCCTGCATCTCGGTGAGGCCGCCGATGCCGCTGGCGATGATCGCGCCGCAGCGGTAGCGGTCTTCCCGGGCGAAGTCGAGGCCGGAGTCCTGGACGGCTCCCTTGGCCGCCGCGACGGCATACTGGGAGAACAGGTCCATCCGCTTGGCTTCCTTCGGGTCCATGTACTGGCCCGGGTCGAAGTCCTTCACTTCGGCCGCGAAGGTGACGGAGTGGCCCGTGGTGTCGAAGCGCGTGATTCTGCCCGCTCCGCTCTTGCCGGAAAGCAGGGCGCTCCAATAGGCGTCGAGCGTGTTGCCGACCGGGGTGAGACGCCGATGCCGGTGATGACGACCCTATTTCTTGTCGCTGGCATTCTTCTCGATATAGCTGATGGCGTCGCCCACGGTCTGGATCTTCTCGGCAGCGTCGTCGGGGATGGAGAGGTCGAAGGCGTCTTCGATTTCCATGACCAGCTCGACGGTGTCCAGGGAGTCGGCGCCGAGGTCGTTCACGAACGAGGAGGTCTTGGAGATCTTCTCCTTGGCAACGCCGAGTTGCTTGGAAACGATCTCGACCACCTTGGTCTCGATTTCAGCCGCAGACGCCATAGGTCCTCCGTCAATGGGAAACTTACCGGGGCCCCGGTAATGGGGCGCGATTATATGGAGCCTATATCGTCATTTCAAGGATTAACTCTTGAGGAAGCCGGATCATCCCGGATTTCCGGGCCGGTCCTGATTCAGTTCGAGCAGCACGCCGAAGGTCTCCTTCGGCCGAAGGAAGGTCACCCACTTGCCGCCGGCCCCGATCTTGGGCTCGTCCCAGAGGGGCGCATATCCCTTCGCCTTCAGCTCCCGGATCGCCTCCCGGATGTCCTCGACTTCGAGGCAGACGTGATGGATCCCCTCCCCGCGCGAGGCGAGGAACTTCGAGATCACCGGCTCCCCCTCGAGCGGCTCCAGCAGCTCCAGGACGGACTCGCCAGTCTTCACCTTGATGACTTTGAGCTTCATGTCCTCCAGGGTCTCGCGCGCCACGACCGGAAGACCCAGGACGTCGGCGTAGAACTTCGCCGCCGCGTCCGCGGACCGGCACGCCATCCCCAGATGCTCGATCTTCCGGATCTTCATGGATAGCGCCGGACCGTCTCTTCGAAGGCGTCGAAGATCGTCTCCACGTCCTTCCTCGGCGTCTTCATCTGTCCCACGATCGGGATCCATTTGCCCATGACGCCGACGAACACGATCGTGCGCCCGGAGCGGCACTGGTGAATCGAGGGGCCGGGCGTCTTGTACTTCACGTCGAAGGCGCGGCCGTCCGCGATCTTCGGCAGCAGGCCGGCCTTCGGAAGGCGGACGACCTGCACCGACGTGTTCTGCACGAGGTAGTTCCGCAGCGTCGTTCCGGCAAACTCCGGCCCTTCGAACAGGGGGCGCGCGTCGCCCGCCAGCAGGTGGCTCTGGGGCTCTGTCGAGGTCGTGCGGGACTCCGCCTTCAGTCCCTCGCTGATGAAGGCATCGAGCCAGGGGTCCTCGGGCTCCGGCAGCTTCCGCTCCGCGGCGCAGAGCAGCCCGTAGAGCAGGGCGGCCACCGCCGCGCCGCAGGCCAGGGGCGCCAGCAGCGGCTTCATGCGTGCTTTCCGTCGTCGTGGCGGCCGTAACGCTCCACGAGCGCGTTGCAGATCTCGCCCAGCGTGACCTCGGCCTTGACGCAGTCCAGGACCGCCGGGAACAGGTTCTCCTCCTTCGCCGCGGAAGCGCGCAGCGCGGACAGGGCCTTGTCCACGGGCGCCTTCGTCCTCGCCGCCTTGCGCTTCTCGAAGGCGTCGCGCCGGGCGATCTGGCTTTTCTCGTCCACCCGGAGCACCTTGAGCTCGTGGCCGTTCTCCGGCTCCTCGTACTTGTTCACGCCGACGACGACGCGCTTGCCGTCCTCGATTTCCCGCTGCACGGCGCGCGCGCTCTTCTCGATCTCCGTGCGTTCGTAGTCGAGGGCCGACGCGGCGCCGCCCAGGCGGTCGATCGCGTCGATATGCCCCTTCGCCTCCGCCTCGAGGCGGTCCGTCTCCTGCTCGATCTGGACGGAGCCGCCGAAGGGGTCGACTACGTCGCAGATGCCCGTCTCGTGCGCGAGGATCTGCTGGGTGCGCAGGGCCACGCGCGCGGCCTCCTCGCTCGGGAGCGCGAGCGCCTCGTCCATCGCGTTCGTGTGCAGCGACTGCGTGCCGCCGAGCAGCGCGGCCATCGCCTGCAGCGTGACGCGCACCACGTTGTTGTGCGGCTGCTGGGCGGTGAGGGTCGAGCCCGCGGTCTGCGTGTGGAAGCGCAGCTGCTGGGCGCGCGGGTCCTTCGCCTTGAAGCGGTCCCGCATGAGGACGGCCCAGAGCCGGCGCGCGGCGCGGAACTTGGCGATCTCCTCGACGAAGTCGTTGTGCGCGTTGAAGAAGAAGCTGATCCGGCGCCCCAGCACGTCGGGGTCCAGCCCGCGCTTCAGCGCCGCCTCCATATAGGCGATCCCGTTGGCGAGCGTGAAGCCGAGCTCCTGCGACGCCGTCGCGCCCGCCTCGCGGATGTGATAGCCGGACACGCTGATGAAGTTCCACTGCGGCAGGTGGCGGCTCGCGTGCTCGATGATGTCGACCGCGACCTTGAGCGACGGCTTCGGCGGGAAGAGGTAGCAGCCGCGCGCGACGAACTCCTTGAGGATGTCGTTCTGCACGGTGCCGCCCAGTCTGGCCGGGTCGATCCCGTGCTTCTCGGCCGTCGCGACGTGCAGCGCCAGGAGGACGATGGCCGTCGCGTTGATCGTCATCGAGACGGTGACCTTGTCGAGCGGGATGTCGGCGAAGAGGGCCTCCTGGTCGGCCAGGGAGGCGATGGAGACCCCGGACTTGCCGACCTCGCCGCGGGCGAGGGGGTGGTCGGGGTCGTAGCCCATCTGCGTGGGGAGATCGAACGCGACGGAAAGTCCCGTCTGGCCCCGCTCGAGGAGGAAGCGGTAGCGGCGGTTGGTCTCCTCGGCGGTCGAGTAGCCGGCGTACTGGCGGAACGTCCAGGGACGGTCCGCGTACATGCGCGGATAGATCCCGCGGGTGAACGGGAATTGACCGGGCGCCGAGTCATCCATTGGGGGGGATTATAGCAGAGTGGCGGGGAGGTTAGAACTTGATCAGTTCGCGGAACTTCGCCTGCCACTCGGGATTGTGCCAGACCGCCGCCGCGATGCCGCCCAGGACGAGAATGACGAGGATCGTCTTCCACGGGACGGCCAAGGCCTTCTTCGGCGGCTTCGTGGTGCCCTGGGGGATCGCGAGCTGCTCCCGCTTCTTGAACTGGGTTCCCTGGCCGCAATAGACGCACTTGGCGCCGGCCGCGAGGGCGCGTCCGCAGGAGGGGCAGGCCGTCGGCATGAGACTATTTTATCCCACCACGAACAGAGATTGGCCCTTTTCCACCGCCTGGCCGGGCTGGACCTCGATCGATTTGAGCGTGCCGTCCCGCGGCGCGGAGATCTCGTTCTCGAGCTTCATGGCGTCCAGGCAGAGCACGGGCTGGTCCTTCTTGACCACGTCGCCCGCCTTGAGGAGCACCTTCGTGATCAGCCCGGGGATGGGCGCCTTGACCTCCGCCGTCTGGCTGGCGGCGGGGCCTTCGCCCACGACCTTCGCCAGGCTCTCCGTCTTCGGGTCGCGCACCACGACCTCGTACTCGATGCCCTCGATGTGCAGGTTATAGACGCCGTCGCTTCGGTCCCAGCCGAAGTCCAGCCGGCGGTCGCCGATGAACGCGGTCCGGATCGACCACTTGGCCTCGTCGAGCGCAAGCACGATCTGCTTTCCGTTGCAGGTGATGAGCAGCTTGTCGCGTTCGGGCTGGATGTCCAGCTCGAAGTCGTGGCCGTTGGAGTGGGCGAAGAATTTCACAGATCGTCCCTGAAGGCCATCTTCCAGGGGGAGATCGGGCGAGGGCTGGCGTATTTCGGCGTCATCTGCTCGCGGCGCAGGAACTCGAGGGCCCCGGCCAGGATCGCCGCCTCCTCGTGGTGCTCCTCCTTCACGTCCTTGAAGTCGAACTCCTGGTCCACGAAGTGCGTGTGGATCTTCCCGGCGCGGAACTTGCGATTCTGGAAGAGCTGGATCTGGAAGGGGATCGTCGTCTGGACGCCGACCACCTTGAACTCGCGCAGGGAGCGCAGCATGCGGTCGACCGCCGTCGGCCGGTCCTCGGCCCAGACGATCAGCTTCGCCACCAGCGAGTCGTAGAACACCGTCACCTGCGAGCGGATGCGCAGGTCGCTGTCGACGCGGACGAAGGGCCCGGCGGGGAAGCGGACGGCGGCGACTTCGCCCGTCGCGGGGGCGAAGCCGCTGAACGGGTCCTCCGCGCAGATGCGCGTCTCGATCGCGTGGCCGCGTTGGCGGACCTCGTCCTGCTTGAGCGGAAGCCGGTCGCCGACCGCCACGGCGATCTGCATCTGGACCAGGTCGAGGCCGGTGATCATCTCGGTGACGGGATGCTCGACCTGGAGCCGCGAGTTCACCTCGAGGAAATAGAACGATCCTTTTTCGTCGAGCAGGAACTCGCAGGTGCCGGCGTTCTCGTAGCCGACGCTCTTCACGATCTTCTTCGCGGTCTCTCCCATCTTCTCGCGGAGGCGGTCGTCGACGGCGACCGAGGGGCTCTCCTCGACGAGCTTCTGGTGGCGGCGCTGGACCGAGCACTCGCGCTCCCCGAGGTGGATGACGTTGCCCTGGCGGTCGCCGAAGACCTGGATTTCGACGTGCCGGGGCTTGGAGATGTACTTCTCGACGAACACGGTGCTGTTGCCGAAGGCGTGGCCGGCTTCGCTGGAGGCCTCGCGCAGGGCCTTGGCGGCGTCCTTCTCCTCGCGGACGACGCGGAGGCCCTTGCCGCCGCCGCCGCCCGCGGCCTTGAGCAGGAGCGGATATCCGTGCTGCTTGCCGAAGTCGATCACCTGCTTCTCGTCGACCTGGCCCGAGATGCCCGGGACCACCGGCAGCCCGAGCTTCTGGGCGGTCTGGCGGGCGGCGATCTTGTTGCCGACCGCGCGCATGGTTGCGGCCGACGGCCCGATGAACTTGATTTTCGCCTGCTTGCAGGCGTGGGAGAAGTCGGCGTTTTCCGAGAGGAACCCGTAGCCGGGGTGGATGGCCTGGGCGCCCGAGCGGCGGGCGACGTCGAGGATCGTGTCGATCTTCAGGTAGCTCTCGCGGGCGGGCGCCGGGCCGATGCAATAGGCCTCGTCCGCGTAGGAGAGGTAGTTGGACCAGCGGTCGGCCTCGCTGTAGACGGCGACGGTGCGGATGCCGAGTTCGCGGCAGGCCCGGATGACACGGAGGGCAATCTCCCCCCGATTGGCGATGAGGACCTTCTTGAACACTGGGGGACTGATTTCACCACAAAGGGGCCCGGAACACAAAGAAATGACGCGCCCACAAACAAGACTGGCTTGTTTGTGGGATCAGAGGCCGACGGGGACCACCGGCAGGTTGACGCCATCGCGGGGACGGCGGCCTTCGAGGACGTCGACGATATTGCGGGCGGCCACCATCTCGATTTCGCGGCGGGTGGCGTCCACCGCCGAGCCCAGGTGCGGGGTGAAGACGGTCCGCTCGCCGTACTGGAGCAGGGCCTCGGGGATCCCCCGGGGTCGGTCGGGGCGGGAGAGATCCTCCATCTCGAAGACGTCCGACGCATACCCGCCCAGGGCACCCCGGGACAGCGCATCGGCCACCGCCTCCTCGTCCACGACGGATCCCCGCCCGACGTTCACCAGCACGGACCAGGGCCTGAGGGTCGCGAGCGCGGCCCGGTCGAACTTGTGGAAGGTCTGCTGGGTGAGCGGCGCGGCCAGGATCAGGGCGTCGGAGGATTCCAGCAGCTCCTCGAACGACGCATGACGGGCCCCCAGCTCCCGCTCGCGCTCCGGATCGAGCCGGCGGGGGTCTGAATAGCGCAGCTCGACGTCAAAGCCCCGGAGCCGCCGGGCGATCGCCTGGCCGAGCAGACCCATGCCGAGGATCCCCACGGACTTCTCCTGGAGCGTCCCGCCGTACAGGATGGGGCGCCAGCCGGAGAACGCCGCGCTGCGCACGACGGCGTCGCCCGGGACGATCTTCCGGATCAGCGACAGGAGCAGCCCCACCGCGAGCTCAGCCGTCGGCCCCGTCAGGAGATCCGGCACGATGCTGACCCAGATCCCGCGGCGGGAGCAGGTCTCCAGGTCCACGTTGTCCGCGCCCTTGAACGCTCCGGCGACGATCTTCAGACGGGGGCAGCAGCCCAGCAGGGTCTCGTCGACGCGGTCCGGCATGAACGCCATCAGGGCCTCGGCCAGCCGGGCGCGCTCGAGGAGCTCCTGCCGTAGCAGCGAGGTGCGGTTGGGGTTCGGAATGACCTCCCCGTGGCTGCCCAGGTACTCGAGAACCTCGTCGTGCACCCAGTGCGTCAGGACGATGCGGGGCGGTCCGCTGCGCGCCATTACTGCATCCCCCGGCGCAGCCGCGCTCCGAGCAGGTCCAGCAGCGTGACGCAGACCAGGATGACGATCACCAGCGCGGTCAGCTGGTGGTATTCCATCAGGGACAGGGCGGCCTGGATCTCGAGGCCGATGCCGCCGCAGCCGACCATGCCCATGACGAGGGACGCGCGGAAGTTGTGCTCCCAGCGGTAGAGGGTGACGTCGACCATCTGCGGGACGACCTGGGGGAGCACGCCGTGCCACAGCACCTGGAGCCGGTTGCCGCCGCAGGTCCGGACCGCCTCGATCGGGGCGGGGTCGGAGTGCTCGATCGACTCGGCGAAGAATTTCCCGATCATGCCGACCGAATGGAAGCCGAGCGCGAGGACGCCGGGGAGGATCGGCGGAAGGGCGACCCCGACCGCGACGAGGAAGACGATGCCCATCACGAGTTCGGGCGCGGCGCGCAGGACGTTGAGGACCGCGCGGGCGGCCGCGTAGACGGCAGGATGCGGGGTCGTATTGCGCGCCGCCAGGAACCCGAGGAAAAACGAGAGGAGGACGCCGAGCGAGGTGCCCCCGATGCTCATGAGCACGGTGTCGAAGAGCGGCGGGCCCCAGGGCACCGCGGCCCTGAACCCGGCCTTCCCGGACCACCAGGCGCGGAAGCCGTCCGCGCTCAGCCGGAAATCCGGGGGCAGCCCCTCGGTGATCGCGATGCGGACGATCACCGGCACGCCGTGACGGAACCGCGCGAGGTCGAAGAGCCCGGCATACGCCAGGCTGCCGACCACGAGGATCAGCAGCCCGGCCGAGATCGCGATCGCGCGCCACTGCCTGCGCCGCCGATCCTCGAGGACCTGCGGCAGGATCAGGGCAAGTTGGGCCTGGGTCATGGAGCGCTCCTATTTCTCGAGGGTCGCCAGGTCCTTGTTGAGGACTTTGGCCGCCTCGCGGATCACGTTATAGTCGGCGTCCCTGATCTCCGCGAACCCGTCGGCCTTGAGGGGCTTCAGGATGGCGGGGTTCTTCAGCTCGAAGAACGCCTTCCGGATCTTGTCCTTGAGCGCCGGGTCGAGATCCTTCTGCATCGCCCACGGATAGTCGGGGATCTCCCCGGACTCGTGCAGGATCCTGATCTTGGTCTTGTCGATCTTCCCCGATTCCATCAACCCTTCGAGGATCGGCTTGCTCATCCCGCCGGCATCGACCGAGCGGCTCAGGACGTTCACCGCGACCACGTCGTGCTTGCCCAGGAACGATTCCTGGTAGTCGCCCTCCTTGATCCCCGCCTTGGCGAGTTCGCATTTCGGGATGAGATGGCTCGACGTCGACGCGATGTCGCCGTAGGCCATCTTCTTTCCCTTGAGGTCCTCGAGCTTCGTGAGGCCGGAGTCGACGTGCGTGATGATCACCGAGCGGTAGGTCTTCAGGCCGCCCTTCGTCTTGCACGCGAAGCATTCCGCTTCGGCCTTCTTGTCGATCGCGATGCAATACGACAGCGGTCCGAAGTAGCAGAGGTCGACGTTCTTCGCGCGGAAGGCCTCGATCATCGCCGTGTAGTTCGTGAAGACGTGGATCTCGACCTTCTTCCCGAGCTGCTGCTCGAGGTATTTCTTCAGCCCGTCGTTGTCCTGGACGATCTTCGACGCGTTTTCGTCCGGAAGCACGGTGACCTTCAGGAGCTCCGGATCGCGCGGCTTCACCGCGGCCGCGGGCGCGCCTCCCGAGGGGCTCGCGGCGTCACAGGCGGCCAGCGCGATCAGGCCGAGCAGGAGGATCCAGGTTCTCATGTCTTGTTCTCCTTAAGTCCGTGATGAAGCTCCCCCGGAGCGCCGTAGATTCGATCGAAGTCGTCGTCCCCCATCGCCTCGGGACCGCCGTCGAACACGATCCGCCCGCCGTTCATCCCCACGAGGCGCTCGCCGAATTCGCGGGCATAGTCGAGCTGGTGGAGGCTGAGGACGGCGGTCAGTCCGTCCTCGCGGCAGATCGCGCGGATCCGCTCCAGCAGGGGCGCCGCGGTCGCGGGGTCCAGGCTGGCCACGGGTTCGTCCGCCAGGATCAGGCGGGGCTGCTGGGCGAGCGCCCGGGCGATCCCGACGCGCTGCTTCTCGCCGCCGCTGAGCCCGTCCGCGCGTCGGCCGGCCAGGTCGGCCATTCCGACGCGGTCGAGGCACTCCATCGCCAGGCGCACGTCGTGCTCCGGCAGCGGAAAGAAGCTCCGCAGCGTCGAGTGATAGCCCAGCCGGCCCGTCAGGACGTTCTGGAGCGTGCTGCGCCGTCCGTGCAGGTGATGGTGCTGGAAGACCATCCCCGTGGCGCGGCGGTGGAGCTCCGCGGCCCGTGCGTCCGCGAGATCGCCGAAGTCGGCCGTGACGACGCTGCCGCGACTCGGGACCTGGAGACGGTTCAGGCAGCGCAGGAGCGTGGATTTGCCCGCGCCCGAACGGCCCAGGAGCACGGTCAGCTCTCCCTTCTGAACCGGGAGGGTCACCGACTTCAGCGCCTGGACGACGCCGCCGAAGGTGACCGTCAGGTCTCGCGCCTCGATCAGGACGTTGCGCGTCGGGGTCGTCATAAGGTCGTCAAGGTCCGGACGAACACTCGCGCCGGCGAGTTCTCCGGGGGTCCCTCGGGCATCACGATCAGGATCGGCTTGGCGAGATCGACGCCTTCGATCGGGCGCACGTCGAGGGATCCCGCGCGGCGTTCGTCCTCGACGGAGCTCTCCAGCACCAGGGAGATGCCGAGACCGGCCATGACGGCCTGCTTGACCGCCTCGGTGCTGCCCAGGTTCCGGTCGACCCGGATGCGTCCGGCGTCGGCGCCGAAGGCCTCCTTCAGCAGGGTGCCCGTCCCGGTGCCCGTCTCGCCGCCCAGGAGGGGCTCCTGGAACAGCGCGGACTGGGGAAGCGCGGAAGGTCGGAGAGCCGATGCCCCGGGGGCAGGATGGCCACCAGCCGCTCGCGGCGCCAGAGACGCGCCTCGAAGCCGGGAGTCTCCGGCCACCACTCGACGATGCCCAGGTCGACCTCTCCGGCACGGACCCACTCGTGGACGGCGGGATTGGCGGCGATGCGAAGGGGGACGGCCGGGGGGCGGCCGTCACGGTCGGCGTAGGCCCGAAGGTAGCGCTGAAGCATATAGATGCCGACGTTGCTGCTGGCGCCGATGGTCGGAACCTCGGAGTGCAGCAGGTCCTCCGCGTGGCCGGCGCTCCGGAGCAGGCTGCGGGCCAGGGGCAGGAATCGCTCGCCGTGCCGGGTCAGCACCACCTGGCTGGACGTGCGGGTGAGCAGGCGCGCCTTCAGGTGCTCCTCGAGCTTGCGGAGCTGCTGCGACACGGTCGGTTGCGCCAGGCTCAGGACGGCGCCCGCTTTCTGGAAGCCCCCCGCGTCGACGATCGCCACGAAGGTCCGGACGTGTTCCAGGTTCATCATGAGATTGCAATTCCCAATGACGCGAAGGGCGGGATTCTATAAGGGAATCGTTAGGGTGAAACGAAGGCCCGGTAAGGCGGGGATAAATGCGGCCGAACGCGGTCGGACGATGTCAGAGCGGGATGTTGCCGTGCTTGCGGGGCGGGTTCTTGTCGCGCTTGGTCTTCAGCAGCTCCAGCGCCTTGATGAGACGTCGCCGCGTGTCGGCGGGCTCGATCACGTCGTCGATGTAGCCCTTCTGAGCCGCGATATAGGGGTTCGCGAACTTGGCGCGGTATTCCGCGATCAGCCGCGCCCGAGTCGCCTTCGGGTCCTTCGCCTTCTCGATCTCGTCCTTGAAGACGATGTTGACCGCCCCCTCGGGGCCCATCACCGCGATCTCCGCCGTCGGCCAGGCGAAGTTCATGTCGCCGCGGATGTGCTTCGAATTCATGACGTCGTAGGCGCCGCCGTAGGCCTTGCGGGTGATGACCGTGATCTTCGGGACCGTCGCCTCGCAGTAGGCGTAGAGGAGTTTCGCCCCGCTGCGGATGATGCCGCCGTGCTCCTGGGCGACGCCCGGGAGAAAGCCGGGGACGTCCTCAAAGGTGACGATCGGGATGTTGAACGAGTCGCAGCAGCGGATGAAGCGCGCGGCCTTGGTCGAGCTGTCGATGTCCAGGCAGCCCGACAGCTGGGCGGGCTGTTGGGCGACGATGCCGACCGAGCGGCCGTTCAGCCTCGCGAAGCCGACGAGGATGTTCTTCGCGTAGTCGCGGTGCACCTCGAAGAAGACGCCGTTGTCGACAACCGTCGAGAGCACTTCCTTCATGTCGTACGGTTTTTGCGCGTTGTCGGGGACGATCGTGTTGAGCTTGCGGTCGCGCCGGGTCGGGTCGTCGCCCGTCGGCACCGCGGGGGCCTCCTCGAGGTTGTTCTGGGGGAGGTAGGAGAGCAGCTGGCGGATCTGCTGGAGGCAGTCGGCCTCGTTCTTCGCGGCGAAGTGCGCGACGCCGCTCTTTTCGTTGTGGACGGCCGCGCCGCCCAGCTCCTCGAACGTCACCTGCTCGCGCGTGACCTCCTTGATCACGTTCGGCCCGGTCACGAACATGTAGCTGATGCCCTGGACCATGAAAACGAAGTCCGTGATCGCGGGGGAGTAGACGGCCCCGCCGGCGCAGGGACCGAGGATGGCGGAGATCTGCGGGATGACGCCGCTCGCAAGGGTGTTGCGGAGGAAGATGTCCGCGTAACCCCCGAGGGACTCGACGCCCTCCTGGATGCGCGCGCCGCCGGAGTCGTTGAGGCCGACGATCGGGATGCCGAGCTTGAGACACAGATCCTGGATCTTGCAGATCTTCCGCGCGTGGGCCAGGCCGAGGGATCCGCCCAGCACCGTGAAGTCCTGGGAGAAGACGCCGACCGGGCGGCCGTCGATGCGGCCGAAGCCGGTGACGACGCCGTCGCCGGGGAAGCGCTTCGACGCCATCCCGAAGTGGGTCGCGCTGTGCTCGACGAACTGGTCGATCTCGTCGAATGAGCCCTCGTCGAGGAGGACGGCGAGGCGCTCGCGGGCGGTCATCTTGCCGGCCGCGTGCTGGCGGGCGACCTTTTCGGGCCCGCCGCCCTCCAGGGCCTTCTTGCGAAGGCGGTCGAGGTGGGCCTGTCGGTCGTCGGACATGCGCGACATGATAGCGGGAAGGGGAGGGGGCACCAAGGAATTGAGCGCTACTTCTCCGTGGCCTTCCAGGCTTCCAGCGCCCGCGACGCGACCTCGCGCACCTCGAGGGCGATCCATTCCCGGGACTGGCCGTCGGGGACCGAGGTCCTGCCGGTGTCGGTCAGGAGGCCCTCGACGTCCTTGATGTATTCGCGCGCGTCGATCTGAAGCAGCGCCTGGATGGCGCGGCCGCGGACCATGGCCTCGGGGTCTTTCAGGAGCGCGGCAAGATCGGGCACGAAGGCCGGGCGGTCGGGCGCGACGGCCTCCTTGGGGGGATGCGCGTGGAGCAGGCCCAGCGCGGCGGCGGCGCTTCCGCGGACCGATGCCTCGGGATCCTTGAGCAGGCCGGCCAGCAGCGGGGTACGGTCGATTGCGCGGGCGCGGCCGAGCTCCCACGCGGCGATGGTTCGGAGACGTGCGTCGGAGCCGCCCGCCAGCTCGGAGAGCAGGGCGACCGCTTCGGGGGTCGCCAGGCCGCCCAGGGCGGCCAGCGCCTTCGCCTTCTGCTCGTCGGTTCCGGACTTCAGGGTCGCCTTATGCGCTTCGAGCGGCGACGGGCTGCCGGCAAGCGAAGGGTCCAGCTCCTGGGCCCGCGCGAGGTCCTGGGCGGCGCCCGTCTCGTCCTTCGCCTTCTTCCGCTGCGCGCCCCGCTCGGCGTACAGCGGCGCGAGGTTCGGCGCCAGCTGGATCGCCTCCGTATAGTCCGCGATCGCGCGGTCGGCGTCGTCCTTGCCGGCGTGCGCCCTCGCCCGCGCCTGGCAGGCCCAGAGGTAGCCGGCGTTGAAGCGCAGCGCCTCGGAGCTGTCGCGGATCGCGCCTTCCCAGTCCTTGCGGTCGAGCCCGATCTCCGCCCGTTCGGTCAGCACCCACGCGATCCCCGGCTTCAGCGCGAGCGCCCTGCTGTAGTCGTCGTAGGCCGCGTCGTTTTTTCCGAGCTTGTGCAGGCATCGGCCGCGGCTGGACAGGAGCGTCACGTTGTCGGGGGTCCGCCGGAGCGCGGCCGTATAGTCCTCGGCGGCGCCGCTCCAGTTTTCGAGGCTCTCGCGCAGATCTCCGCGATCCGAATGGTACTCCAGCAGGACGGGGTCCAGCGCCAGGGCGGCGTCCAGGTCCTTCAGGCCGTCCGCCCGCTGCCCCTTCTGGACGCGGAGGCGGCCGCGCTGGGCGAGGGCCCAGCCGAACGCGGAGAACTGGCGGTTCAGGGACGTGCAGGTCTCGATGGCGGCATCGATGCCGCCGATCCGGCCGTTCACGTCGACCAGCCGGGGAGCGGCGGTCTCCGGCGCCTGGCCCAGGTCCATGGCCCTGGAGAAGTCGGCCGAGGCCGCCTTCAGGTCGCCCAGGTCGCGCTTGATGTCGCCGCGGGTCTGGTAGTAGGAGGCGGTCTTCGGGGCGAGGGCCATCGCACGCTCGATGTCGATCAGGGCGGCCGCGTCATCGCCCTTGCGGTGGCGCAACTCGGCGCGCCGGGACCAGGTCACCGGGAACGTGTAGTCCTTCTCGAGCGCGCGCGAATAGTCGGCGATGGCCTCGTCCAGTTGCGACTTCTTCACGCGAAAGTCCTCGCGGGCGAGATACAGCGTCGCGTCGCGGGGTTCGAGGGCGATCGCCTTCGCGTAATCCTCCATCGCGGGGAGATAGTCGTCCTTGAGCTGGTAGACCGCGGCCCGCGAGCGGTAGAACTCGACGGCGTCGGGGTCGAGCTCGAGGGCCTTGCTGTAGTCGGCGACGGCGCCGGCGAGATCGCCCTTCGCGGTGAGCACGATGGCGCGGTTGTAGTAGTGCGCCTTCTCCTTCGGCTCAAGGCGGATGGCGACGTTGAGGTCCTTGAGCGACGCCGCCCAGTCCTTCTTCGCCGCGAGGAAGCGGGCGCGTTCGATGTAGGCGACGACGTACTTCGGGTTCAGGCGCAGGGCCTGGAAGAAGTCCGCTTCGGCGCGGTCGGTGTCGCCCTTCCGGCCGAACGCGATGCCCCGGTAGGCGAAGGCGGCGGCGTTCTCGGGGTTGAGCTTCAGGTTCTGGCTGAGGTCCGCGATCGCCGGGTCGAACTTGCCGGCCTGGAGCCGGGAGATCCCCCGGTTGTACCAGGCCGAGGCGTCCGTGGACTCCTGGGCGATGGCCACGTCGAAATCGGCGGCGGCGGCGTTCCAGTCGGAGCGGGCCATATGGACGAGGCCGCGCTCGCGCCGGGTCCAGGGGTCCTGCGGGGCCATGTTGATGGCGTGATCGAGATCGGAGAGGGCTTTGTCGAGGCTGCCCTTGGTGCGGTACGAGCGTCCGCGGCGGGCATAGCCGGCGGCGAGCGTCGGGTCGATGAGAAGGGCGCGCGAGTAGCAGTCGATGGACCCGTCCATGTCGCCGACGTTGAAGCGGGCGTCGCCCTCGTGGAGCAGGGGGGAGTCCTTGGGCCGGTCCTGGGCGTGGGCGGTCGCGGCCGACAGCAGGAGGGCTGCCGCGATGGCGGAGAATCTCATTCCCGGTCCTTTCTTACCCAGTTCTTCACCCCTCCGGCGGGAATTCTAACACATAGAGTATGGATTCGGGGGGCCGGGCGATGAAAATTTTTCCTGAACGAGGGGGGGAGTGAGGGGAGCGACGCCCTACATCGCCATGCCGCCGTCGACGCCGAGGACCTGGCCCGTGATGTAGGAGCCGAGATCGCTCGCGAGGAAGAGCACGGCGCCCGCGATCTCCTTCGCCTCGCCCACCCGCCGCAGCGGCAGGTTCGCGGTGACGGCTTCGATCACCTTCGGGTCCACCTTCGCCGCCATGTCGGTGGCGATGAACCCGGGCGCGACCGCATTGACGCAGACCCCGCGCGACCCCAGCTCGCGCGCCGCGGTCTTCGTCAGCGAGATCAGCCCGCCTTTCGACGCGCTGTAGTTCGCCTGGCCGGCGTTGCCCAGCACGCCCGAGACGCTCGAGATGTTGATGACCCGGCCGGCCTTGGACCGCATCAGGAAGCGGCCCGCCGCCTTGATGAAGAGGAAAGGCCCTTTCAGGTTGGTGTCGAGCACCGTGTCCCAGTCCTCCTCCTTGAGGCGGAGGAGCAGATTGTCGCGGGTGACGCCCGCGTTGTTGACTAGGATGTCGAGGCCGCCCAGCGTCGCCGCGGCCTTCTCGACCGTCGCCTCGATCTCGGCGGGTTTGGAGACGTCGCACTTGATCGCGATCGCGCCGTTGCCGATCTCGGCGACGAGCGAGTTCAGCAGTTCCTCGTTGGTGGCCACGCAGGCCACCTTGGCGCCTGCGCCGGCCAGGGATTTCGCGATCTCGCGCCCGATGCCGCGGCTCGCCCCGGTGACCAGCGCCGCCCGTCCCGCCAGGTCGATCTTCATGACGCGGCCCCTTCGATCGAGACCGTCTCGGCCTTCTCGTCGATCTTGCGCACCAGGCCCGCGAGCACCCTGCCCGGGCCGAACTCGAAGTACTTCGTGGCGCCGATCGCGCGGATCGAATCCTCCCAGAGCACCGAGCTGCAGATCTGCGTCGTGAGCGCCGAACGGATCGCCTCGGGATCCGTGAGCGGCTTCGCGCTGACGTTCGCATAGACGGGGATCCGCGGCGTCGAGATCGTCACCGCCGCGAGCTCCTTCTGCATCTTCTCCTGCGCGGGTTTCATGACGACGGAGTGGTACGCGCCCGCGACCTTGAGGGGGATCGCCCGCTTGGCGCCGAGCTCCTTCGCCTTCGCGACCGCCTTCTCGAGCGCGGCGTTCTCGCCGCTCAGCACGATCTGCCCGGGCGCGTTCAGATTCGCCACGCCGACGTCGCCCATCCCCTGGCAGGCCTGGACGCACTTCTCGCGATCGAGGCCGAGGATCGACACCATCCCGGACGGCGTGCGGTCGCAGGCCTCCTGCATATGCTGCCCGCGCTTCTGGAGCAGCCGGACGCCGTCTTCGAACGTGAGCGAGCCCGCGTAGACGTGGGCGGTATATTCTCCGAGCGAGAGTCCCGCGGCGGCTTCGGCGGGAGGCAGGCCCTTCTGCGCCGCCACCTCGAGGCAGGCGATGCCGTGGACGAGCAGGGCGGGCTGGCAGCGGTCGGTGCGGTTGAGCTCTTCGGCGGGGCCCTCGAAGCACACCTTGGAGAGGTCGAAGCCGAGGATGGCCGACGCGCGGTCGAAGAGCTCCTTCGCCTTCGGGAACGCCCCGGCCAGGTCCTTTCCCATGCCGACGGCCTGGGCCCCCTGGCCCGCGAAGAGGTAGGCGACGCCTACCACCTCAACACCACCGTCCCCCAGGTGATGCCGGCGCCCATCGCGCTCATGAGGATGATGTCGCCGCGCTTGATGCGCCCCGCGCGGACGGCCTCGTCGAGCGCGATCGGGATCGACGCGGCCGAAGTGTTGCCGTAGTCGGCGATGTTGATGACGATCTTCTCCATGGGGAACGCGAGCCGCTCGGCAACGGCCTCGATCATGCGCGCGTTCATCTGGTGCGGCACGAAGTGGTCGATCTCGGAGATCTTCAGGTCGGTGGCGATCAGGGCGGTCTGGATGATCTCGACGAATTTGGGGATGGCGAACTTGTAGACCTCGCGCCCCTTCATTCGGAGCATATGCTCCTTCTTCTCCACGATCTCCGGCGTGAGCGGCATGTCGCTGCCGCCGGCGGGGGTGATGATCAGGTCCGCGTTCCGGCCGTCGCAGCCCATTTTCGAGTAGAGGATGTCGCTGTCGTCGTCGGAGGGTCCGAGCACCACGGCGCCGGCGCCGTCGCCGAAGAGGATGCAGGTCGTGCGGTCCTTGTAGTCGGTGATCTTCGACAGCTCCTCGGCGCCGATCACGAGGCAGCGCTTGGACTGGCCGCTGGAGATGTAAGCCCGGCCGGAGCTCAGGCCGTAGGCGAACCCCGTGCACGCCGCCACCAGGTCGTAGCAGCCCGCATTCCAGCAGCCCAGGATGCGCTGGACGTAGACCGCCGTCGGCGGGACGATGCGGTCGCCTGACGACGTCGCGACGACGATGGTGTCGATCTCCTCCGGCTTCACGTTCGCCATCTCGAGGGCCTTCTTCGCGGCGTTGGCGGCGATCACGGAGGTCGGGACCCCGGGATCGGCGGCATGGCGCTGCTTGATCCCCGTGCGCTCCGTGATCCATTTGTCGTTGGTGTCGACCATCTTCTCGAGGTCGTGGTTCGTGATGACGCGGGGAGGCGCGTACGAGCCGGTGCCGAGGATCTTGACTCTCATTCTTCGTCCTTACCGAACCACTTGGAGAACCAGGCGGTGCTCCGGGAGAGCTTCTTGAGCTCCTCCACGATGTGGTCGTTCATCTTGTCCTTGATGAAGGTCGCGGTGAGTTTGATGGCGTTGGAGATCGTCCGCGCCTTCGCGCCGCCGTGGCACTTGATGACGATGCCGCGCACGCCCAGCACGGGGGCGCCGCCCTGCTCGAGGGAGTCGTGCGCCGTGGACTGCTGGATCTTTTCCTTCAGACCCGTCTCGCCCGGCGGCAGGTTGCGGATGAGGTACTCGCGGAAGCCCTCGGCCATCTTCAGGACGAGGTTGCCGGCGAAGCCGTCGCTGACGACGACGTCGGCCTTCCCGAGGAACATGGGCGCGGGTTCGATGTTGCCGACGAACTCGAAGTTGAAGCGCGACTTCTCGAGCGCGGCGTAGACGTCGCGCTGCAGCTCCGTGCCCTTGTTGGCCTCCTCGCCGATGTTGAGGATGCCCACCCGGGGAATCTTGATCTTCGGGTTGAGGTACTTGGCATAGACCGCGCCCATCGCCGCGTACTGGACGAGATGGACGGGCTTCGGATTGGGGTTCGCGCCGGCGTCGATGACGGCGCAGAAGCCTCCGTCCACCGGCATCGGGATGGCGATGCCCGGGCGCTTCACGCCTTCGAGGTTGCCGAGGCCGAAGACGGGGACGATGGCGCCGCCGACGAGGGCGCCGGTGTTGCCGGCGGAGATGACGGCGTCGGCCTCGCCGCGCTTCACGAGACGCAGGGAGTTGCGGAGGGAGGAATCGGGCTTGCCCCGGAGGGCCTTAGCCGGCTCCTCGTCCATGCCGACGATCTCGGAGGCGTGGATGACCTCGACGTTCTTGGGGAGGTTGGGGCGGGAGACGCGGTCGCGCTGTCCGACGAGAAGGATCTTCGCGTCGGGGATCTGCAAGGCAGCGTCGATCACCCCCGACACGATCTCATCGGGCGCATGATCCCCGCCCATGCCGTCAATCGCGATTCGCATCGGAGCTGCCGAGAGGAGGGACTACAACTTCTTCATGTCGACGTACATCTCGCCCTTGTAATAGCCGCAGTTCCCGCAGACACGATGGGCCATCTTGGGCTGGCTGCAGCGGGGGCAGGTGGAGAGGTTCACGACATGGACGTGGTCGTGCGAGCGGCGACAACCGCGCCAGGACTTCGCGAGTTTGCGTTTGGGATTCGGCATACTTTCTCCAGAGAAGCCCCCTCTGTCCCCTGATCGAGGCAGAGATAGTATCGGTTGACGGGTGCCATTGCAAGCGAAAATCCCCGGAAGCGATGACGTTCCTGCGGCGCAGGTTTGTCGCCGGGATCGGGAAGCGCACGGTTCCCGCCCTGTCCCCGTTGCGATGGTGCAAGTTGCCCGAAACGATGACGTACATAGGCGGGGATCGATTGCCCGGCGGTCCGGGTTTACGGGAACTGAAGAGGGAGGCGACTATGGCGAACCGTGCATTTCAGCCGACTCGTCGCGAGCTGTTGATGGCCGGCGGCCTGGCGTGCCTGGCTCCGGCGGTCTTGAGCGGCAAGGCTGAGGCGGGCGGAGCCCCTGCCGTAAAGAACGTCGTCCTGGTGCACGGCGCGTTCGCGGACGGGACCAGCTGGTTCAAGGTCATTCCGCAGCTTCTGGCCAAGGGACTGAAGGTGACGTCGGTCGGAATTCCTCTCACGTCGTTCGCGGACGACGTCGCGGCCACCAAGCGGGCGATCGGCACCCAGGAGGGCCCGGTCCTTCTGGTCGGCCATTCCTACGGCGGACTGGTGATCACGGAAGCCGGAAACGATCCGAAGGTGGCGGGGCTCGTCTATGTCGCCGCCTTCGCTCCGGACGCCGGCCAGACCATTCCGGAGAGCGCCGCGAACTATCCGAAGCCGCCCGGCCTGCAGAAGCTCGTTCAGCTCCCGGACGGATTCATCATCCTCTCCGACGAGGCGGTCGAGACGGATCTGGCCCAGGACTGCACCAAGGACGAAAAAGCCCTGTTCATCGCGGTCCAGCGCCAGACTTCCGGATCGGTCTTCGGTGCCAAGGCGACGGCCGCCGCGTGGAAGAGCAAGCCGAACTGGTACATCGTGGCGAACAACGATCGCATGATCGCGCCGGAGCAGGAGAAGGACATGGCGAACAAGATCAACGCCAGGACCACCGTCCTGCAGTCCAGCCACGTGCCGATGCTCTCGAAGCCCCAGGAGGTCGCCAAGGTGATCGAGGACGCGGTCGAGGGTCTCGGAAAATAAGCGAGAGGCCCGGGCCTCGTCTTTCAAGATTACGCCGCTGATTCCAGGCGGCAGGGACCGCGTACATTGGGGTCATGGGTGACAGCCCTGCGAGGTCTGCGGAAAGCCGGGAGTTTTCCAGGGAGCCCCCGGGCGGAGCCGCCTCCGGGTGCTGGTGCCCTGAACAGGCGCCTCGCCCCGTGCCTCCGGTTGACGCGATGCTCCAGGTCGCCTTCATCCGGGTGATCCTGGCGGTCGCCGCCTGGAAGGTGTGGCGCCGGATCGCCGGCTGATCGGTCGGGCTACCAGGCCACGTCCTGGAGGACCTTCTTGACGAGGGTCTCCAGGGACTGCGGGTCGAGCGTCTGGGCAAGCTCCTGGGGGAAGGTGCCCTGGACGAAGTCGGGCTTGCCGCCGCCGCGGGCCTTATGCTGCTTCTTCAGCTCCGCCGTGATCTTGTTCGCGTCCACCGGACCCTTCTCGGCCGGCCGCGTGCGCAGCACGAATGCCCCGTCCTGGCTCACCAGCAGCAGGACGTTGACCTTCTTGTTCTTCGACAGGAACTGATCCGACGCGCCGCGCAGCTCCTCGCTGTCGGCGGTCTTCTTGACCTTGACCTCGGCGACGATCGGGCCGAGCTTCGTCTCCAGGGTGAAATCGCCTGCGCCGCCCCATTCGGCCAGGTCCCCGCCCTTGGGGAGGCCGCCCGTCGACTTCAGCTTCTGGACCTCGTCGAGCAGCTTCTGCACCTTCTTGGGGACGTCCTGCGCCGGGCTCTTGAGGAGCTTCGACAGTTCGCCGAGCAGCGCCTCCTGCGAGCGGCCCAGCTCGACCACCCTGGGACCGGTTACGGCCTCGATGCGGCGGATGCCGCTGCCGATCGACGACTCGCTCGTGATCCGGAGCGCGCCGATGGTCGACGCGTGCTCGAGGTGCGTGCCGCCGCAGAACTCGACCGATAGCTTCGGGCCGACGGTGACGACGCGGACGCGGTCGCCGTACTTCTCGCCGAAGAATGCGATCGCGCCCGAGGCCGTGGCCTCGTCCTTCGTCATCTCGAGCTTGGTCACCGGCTGGTCGGTGAAGACGACGTTGTTCACCCAGTCCTCGACCTTCCGGATCTCCTCGGGCGTCATCGCCTGGTAATGCGAGAAGTCGAAGCGGAGGCGGTCGGCCTCGACGACCGACCCCGCCTGGGTGACGTGGTTGCCCAGCACCGCGCGGAGCGCCGCCTGCAGCAGGTGCGTCCCCGTATGGTTGCGCATGATATTGAGCCGCCGCTCGGCGTCGACCGCGACCTTGACCTTCGCGCCGACCTTGAGCGTGCCCTTGGTCACCTTGCCGAAGTGCATGTAGTAATCGTCGGGCTTGCGGCAGTCGTCCACGGCGACCGTCGCCTCGCCCGTGATCGTGCCGGCGTCGCCGGCCTGGCCGCCGCCTTCGCCGTACAGCGGGGTGCGGTCGAGCACGACCGCGACCGTCGCCCCCTCGGCGGCGCTGTCGACCGAATCCGAATCCTTGTTCAGCATGGTCGTGAAGTCCGTGATGGACTTCCTCGACTTGTCGAACTTGGTTCGGTCCTTGATCTTGAAGATCGCCTTGACGGAGGCGTCCTGAGGCTTGCCGAGCTCGGCGACCGGAATCTGGTAGCCGAGGAACTCCGTCTTCGGCTGTTTCCCAAACTTGAAGTCGGCAAATGGGCCCGACTCGATGATTTCGCCGCTCTTGCGGTTCCCCTCGCTTCGGCCTTCCATGATCTCTTCGAAGCGCTTGCGGTCGAGCTTGAGCTTCTGATCGCGCAGGATCTGTTCGGTCATCTCGATGGGGAAGCCGAACGTGTCGTAGAGCTTGAAGGCCATCTCGCCCGGCATCGTATCCTTGCCGCCCTTGCGGAGCTTCGCGATCTCCTCGGTGATCAGCTCGTTGCCCTTCTCCAGCGTGTCGAGGAACTTCTCCTCCTCGGCCTTGATGACCTGCTCGACCGTCTTCTGCCGTTCGAGGAGGTAGGGGTAGCCTTTCTTCATGACGGCGACGACCGCGGGGACGAGGCGGTGGAGGAAGGTCCGGTTGTGGCCGAGCTGGACGCCGTCACGCAGCGCGGTCCGGAGGATGCGGCGGACGACGTAGTTTCGCCCCGTATTGCCCGGGAGGGCGTTGTCGGCGATGCAGAACGTCAGCGCGCGGACGTGGTCGGCGATGCGGCGCATGCGCGAGGACTGCTCGGTGCCGGGGCTGTAGGTCAGGCCGAGCAGGTGGGATTCGGCGCCGATGATCGCCATGAAGACGTCGGTCTCAAAATTCGAGTGGACGCCCTGGAGGACGGAAGCCCAGCGCTCCAGGCCTGCGCCAGTGTCGATATTCTTCTGCGGCAGGGGCTGGAGGACGCCGCCGTCCTGGCGGTCGAATTGGGTGAAGACGAGGTTCCAGATCTCGACGTAGCGGTTGCAGCCGCAGGTGATGGAGCAGTCGGGGGAGCCGCAGCCGTACTGCGGGCCGTAGTCGTAGTAGATCTCGCTGCAGGGGCCGCAGGGGCCGTTGGGGCCCTGGCTGGGGGCGTTGGCGGGCCAGAAGTTGTCGCCCTCGCCGAGCCGGGACAGGCGGCCGGCCGGGATGCCGATCTCCTCGTTCCAGATCTTGTAGGCCTCGGGATCGTCCTTATAGACGGAGATGAAGAGGCGCTCGGGGGAGATGCCCATCTCCTTGGTGGCGAATTCCCAGGCCCAGGTGATCGCCTCGCGCTTGAAGTAGTCGCCGAACGAGAAGTTGCCGAGCATCTCGAAGAACGTATGGTGCCGGCTGGTGCGGCCGACCGCTTCCAAGTCGCCGGTGCGCAGGCACTTCTGCGACGTCGTCGCGCGCTTGAAGGGGAGGGTGCCGCGGCCGAGGAACATGTCCTTGAACTGGTTCATGCCGGCGCCCGTGAACAGCAGGGAGGGGTCGTTCGGCGGGACCAGCGAGTCGGAGGGGTAGACGGTATGGCCGCGCTTCTTGAAGAAGTCCAGGTAGCGCTCGCGGATTTCGTCGAGGGTGATCATATTAGGGTGGGGAATTATCGGCCCCCCTTCCTGGGGTGTCAAGCCCCCCTGATGACGTTTCTGCGCCGCGGGAAGGTCATCCCTCCTCCAACGCCCTGTCCATGGGGCATAATCCTTTGAACCTGGAGGAGGCGACATGGATGAAGGGACCGCAAGGAAGCCGTCGGGACTGAAGGTCTTCGGCATCATCTCCAGCGCCCTTTTCGCCTCGCTGCTGGCCGTGATCCTCCTTCTCGCCTATGTCGGCTCCGCCAAGCTGCAGCGCCTGCGGCGGGACGCCCGGGAGAGGCTGACCGAGATCCGCAACTCCGACCCCGCCCGCCCGACCCTCCGGGGGAGCTCCGAGCCCGGCAACGCCTGGGACGACTACGAGGCCGCCCTCAAGAGCGTCGCCGCCTACGCGAACGCCAACAAGATGATCCCTTGGATTCCGATCGGCCCGAAGGCGAATCCCGAGGCGGTTCAAAAGGCCCTGATCGACCTCGCCGGGGCGATCGATCAGATCCATCAGGGCGCCCGGCGGGGCACCTCGCGCCGCCTCTACGAGTGGGAGAAAGGCTCGCCGATGCCGCTGCCTCCCCTGGCGGCCTGTTCCCATATGGTCCAGCTCCTCGGCGCGAAGGCGCGCAGGCTGGCGGGGGAGGGGAAGGGGCGGGAGGCCGCCGGCGCGCTCCTGGACGCCCTTCAGTTCAGCCGCGACCTGGGCTCGGACGGCGTCCTGATCTGCGAAATGATTTCCACGTCCACGATCGGGTCCAGTCTGGAGTCGATGGTGGACCTGTTGGCGGCGGGGACGTTCGACAAGGATGCGCTGGCCGACCTGGATCGCGGCCTTGAGGTGCTGGATCGGACGATGCCGGACCACGGGAAGACCATGATGTACGACTCTTTCCTCCTGGGGGGCATGATGGACGATACGGCCATCGGCTCCTGGGGTCCGCAGCGCCTGCTGTATGCGAACGCCGTCGAAGCCACCGACGAGATGCTGGCCCGGGCCGCGGCCGCCGAGGCCCTCCCCTGGTCCGAGGCCCAGGCGGTTTACCAGGAGATCGAGGCGACGGCGCTGAAGACCTGGAATCCGATCACGAAGATCGCGTCGTCGTCGCACCTGAAGACCAGCCGGCACGTCCGCTTCTGTCGCGCCCAGCTCCGGCTGCTGCGAACGGCCGTGCACCAGCAGGCAACGGGAGAGCTGCTGGACCTGGACGACCCCTTCGGGAGCAAGCTGAAGACGTCGGCGTCGGAGTCCGGTCGGAAATACTGGAGCGTCGGCCCGGACGGAACGGACGACGGCGGCAACGGGATCTGGAAGGAAGGGGGGAAGGACATCCTCCTCGACGCCAAGAAGTAGGTGAATCGCCGGAAATGAATTGGGGGAGCGGGGTGGCCCCCGCTCCCCCGAAGGCTTCCGCTACTTTTTCGCGGGCTTCTTGTCGTCGTCGCCCTGCGGCTTCTTGGGCGCCTCGATCGCGGGCTTGTCCACCGCCGAGGGGGCCGTGGGCCGGGGGACCGGTGCCGGGCGCGGCTCGATGCCGAGCTTCGCGCGGATGTCGTTCTCGATCTTGAACGCGAGGGCGGGCTTCGACTTCAGCACCCCGCGGCACTTCTCGCGGCCGTTGTCGATCTTCTCGTCCTTGTAGGAGTACCAGCCGCCCGAGCGCTCCAGCACCCCGTGGATCTCGCCCAGGTCGAGGATGTCGCCTTCATACGAGATGCCGCTCGCGAAGAGCATGTCGAACTCGACCTTCTTGAAGGGCGGCGCGATCTTGTTCTTCACGATGTGCGCCTTCACGCGCGTGCCGATCTCGACGTCGCCTTCCTTGAGGTGGCCGATGCGGCGGACGTCGACCCGGACGCTGGAGTAGAACTTCAGCGCGCGGCCGCCGGGCGTGGTCTCGGGGCTGCCGAACATCACGCCGATCTTCTCGCGGATCTGGTTGATGAAGACCAGGCAGGTTTTCGACTTGGACACGCTCGCGGTCAGCTTCCGCAGCGCCTGGCTCATCAGGCGCGCCTGGAGGCCGACGTGCGTGTCGCCCATCTCGCCCTCGAGCTCGGCCTTGGGGACGAGCGCGGCGACGGAGTCGATTACGATCACGTCGAGGCTGGAAGAGCGGACCATCATGTCGGCGATCTCGAGGGCCTGCTCGCCGCTGTCGGGCTGGTTGAGGAGCAGCTCGTCGAGGTTGACGCCGAGCTTCTGGGCGTACGAGGGGTCCATCGCGTGTTCCGCGTCGATGAAGAGCGCCGAGCCGCCGGCCTTCTGGGCGTTGGCGATGATCGTGAGGCAGAGGGTCGTCTTGCCCGAGCCTTCCGGGCCGAAGACCTCGATGACGCGGCCGCGGGGGAAGCCCTTGCCGCCGAGCGCGAGGTCCAGGCCGAGGGAGCCCGTGGTGATGCCTTCGATGTCGAGCTTGGCATCGCCGCCCAGCCGCATGATGGAACCTTTGCCGAACTGCTTCTCGATCTGGGCGAGGGCCGTTTTCAGGGCTTCGGTGCGGCGCTCATCGCGCTGGGGCGGGGCCGGGGGAACCGCCATACCTCTCTCCTTTGTTGTGACCAGTACTCCGTTCATTAGACCGTCCTCCAAAATTAGCGTCAAGCAATTACGCAAGGACCGTGCCACTCCGGCACCGGCAAATTCCGCGCGCAATCGCGGCCGCCGTCGGCGTCACGTTACGTTTCGTAACACGACGTTACGACTCCTAACCTGCGCCACCCAAAGTATCGCCCATGCCTGTGTCATCCAAGGTCACGCTTAATGTTAGATGTATTTTAGCATACGGGGGCAAGCCCGTCAAGCCGGAGAACACAAAGAGGACTGGCTTGTTTGGGGTGGCTGGAGGGAGGTGGGCAGGCGTGAAACTGCTTTAAAATAAAGCGCCCCGACTACGGGTCGGGGCAGTTGGAGCGGGATCTAATTTTTTACGGCTTAAAGATCATTTCAACACCTCATCTAGAGCAAGGGCCATGCCACCAAGAAACCGCAAAATTAGCCCGTTTTCGAGGGTCTTGAACCCTCCCCTGACAAGCATCCTTGACGATCCTGGCTTGCGTGCGTAAGTGTTTGGTATCTAAACTGTTGTCGTGACAACATCAGTTGGCGCAGTAGGGGGGTCAATCGGACAAATCACGTCGAGTCGTCCGTGTCCGTGAACCGCGTGATCCCGTGCTTCTTGATCAGGTTCTGAAGGTGCTGGCGCGACAGATCGATCTCCCGGGCCGTCCGCGTCACATTGAACCCGTTCCGCGCCAGGGCCTGAACGACGTAAACCTTCTCGAAGTGGTCCCGCGCGTGCTCCAACGACTGAAACCCCTTCTCCGCCGCCACCAGATTGAGATCGTCCGTCGACAGGAACTGGTTGTTGCTGAGGATGACCGCCTGCTCCACCCGGTGTTTCAGCTCCCGGATGTTTCCGTCCCACTTGTGCGCCCGCATGGCGAGCCGGGCCTCCTCGCTGAAGCCCTTCACCGACCGCGCATTCGTCGTGTTCGCCTCGGCCAGGAAGAAGTCCGCCAGCAGCAGGATATCCTCCCCCCGCTCCCGCAGCGGCGGCAGGTTCACCGACACGACCTTCAGCCGGAAATACAGGTCCTGCCGGAACTTGTTCTGCTTGACCATGTCCTCCAGGGTGCGGTTCGTCGCCGCCACCAGGCGGATGTCGATCGGGATCGGGTCCGTGCCGCCCACCCGGGAGATCGTCCGCTGCTCCAGCGCCCGCAGCAGCTTCACCTGCAGGTTCAGCGACAGTTCGCCCATCTCGTCCAGGAACAGCGTCCCGCCCTGGGCCATCTCGAACTTGCCCTGCTTCTGCCCCACCGCCCCCGTGAACGCGCCCTTCTCGTAGCCGAACAGCTCGCTCTCGAGCAGCGTCTCCGGGATCGCCGCGCAGTCGATGACGACAAAGGGCTGCTCCGACCTCGGCGAGAGGTCGTGCAGGACGTGGGCGATCGCCTCCTTGCCCGTGCCGCTCTCGCCCAGGACGAGCACTGTGGCGTCGGTCGGTGCGACCTTGCGCAGGTTCTCGTAGACCGACTTCATCGAGGCGCACTCGCCGATCAGGTGCCGCCGGTTCTCGAGCGCCGCCCGCAGCAGAGCGTTCTCGTGCTCCAGCACCTTCCGCCGCGCCTCCACCCGCGCCTTCGCGTCCTGCGCCGAGCGCAGGTTCTCCATCGTCAGCGACAGGTAGTTCGTCACCGCCTCGAACATCGCCAGGTCGGACTGGCTGTATTCCCGCACCTTGGCGTGATTGTCGACGTAGAGCACCCCGAGCATCTTCTCGCCCACCCGGAGCGGGGCGCACATGATCGTCCGCAGGTGATAGAGCGACACGCTGGCCGACTGCACCGATTCCTTCTCGCTCTCGGTATCGAGCAGGAAGATGGGCTTTCGCGTGTCCCAGACCTGCTTGGGGATCGTGCGGCTGATCCCGACCAGCTCGGGCAGCGGCCGCTTCGCGCTGTCCCGCGCCACGAGCGGCTTCAGCTCGCCGCCGCCTTCTCGGGTGAACAGGATCCCGCGCTCCGATTGAGCGATCTCGACGACGTTGTCGACCGCGTCGAAGAGGAACGTCTCGAGGTTCTCGCTGGACGCCGCGGTGGCGATCGTCCGCAGCAGGATCTTCACGTTCCGGTCGTCGATCGGCAGCTGGAAGCTCGCCGGGTCGGGCAGCTTGAAGTTCGGCTTCGACGGCTCGCCTTCGTGGAACACGACGACCGCGTTCCCGACCGAGATCGCGTCGCCCTCGCTCAGGTCCTTCTCCCCGACGCGCTGCCCGTTGACGTAGGTTCCGTTGGACGAGCCGCCGTCGATCAGACGGTAGGTACGGTCGGTCCGCAGCAGGCGGCAGTGCTGGCGCGAGGCCTGCTCGGTCACGAGCTTGATGTGGTTCTGGCGCGACCGGCCGATCAGGATCTCGGCTTCGGTGAGCGGCTGGTTCCGCTCCGAACCCAGCTCCTTCACGGTGACGTAGGGCATCAGGAAAAAATTATAGGCGAGACGCTAGCGGGGGTCAACCGACGCGAGCAACGCCGCCAGGTCGGGGATGCGCCGGACGGGTTTGTCGCGGTGCAGTCCCGCCGGATCCAGGAGCACGACGTGCATCCCCGCGGCCCGCGCCCCGGCCACGTCGATGTGGTACATGTCCCCAATATAGAGCGACTGCTCAAGGGACGCCCCGGTCCGCTTCACCGCCTCGTGGAAGATCCGCGGGTCGGGCTTCTCGATCCCCTCCTCCCCGGAATCGAGCACGGTCTCGAAGAAGTCGAGCAGCCCGACGCGGCGCAGCTTCTCGCGCACCGTGCCGTTCGCGTTCGAGATCACCGACATCCGGAAGCTCCCCTGCAGCCCGCGCAGCGCCGCGGGCACGTCCGGCGGGACGAGCTCCCAGAGGTTGCTCGTGTGGTGGATGGTCCTCAGCTCGTGGAGGACGGTCCCGATGACGCCGGGGTCCGTCACCCCGCAGCGGCGGAAGATCGTCTCGAAGTACAGGGTCCAGCGGGCGCCGTCGTTGCTGCTCCGGATCAGCTCGGGGTCGTCGAGCTTGAAGCGCGTCTCCTGCTCGATGCGCTCGAGGTCGGAAAGGGCGACCCGGGCCCCGCGCTGCGAGAGCTTCTCCGCCACGAGCGGCAGATTGGGGAAGACGAGCGTATTGCCGGCGTCGAAGAACAGATGGGTGATCACAGGTCTTCCCGGGTCAGGTCGTAGGAGAACTTGCCCGCGGCGAAGACCGCGATCAGGCGCATGACGAAGTCCACGTCGAGGTCGGGCTCGAGGCGGTACTTGATCTTCCACCCCGGCTGCAGACGCCGGCGGCGGCAGATCGCCTCGAGCGTCTGGAGCAGCTGCCGCGCGCGGGCGTGGTCGAAGGCCCCCTGCAGGCGCAGCGACTCGATCACCGTCTGCTCGGGCTCCTTATAGTGATCGTAGAGCGTGCGCACCTCGTCGACGCTGCGCTTCGGCACCCGGTGGACGAACTGCTCGACGCCGCCGTTTCGGACGAGGACCGCGTCGGTGGTCCCCGGGCTGCCGCCCGAGACGCCGACCTCCTCCATGAACAGGTAGACGTATTCCAGCGGGAGCCCGAGGCCGCGCAGCTTGACGTAGAGCTCCTGCTCGACGTCGCGGTAGGCGGGCATGACGGCCGCCGGCTCCGCCTGGAAGATCTCCGGCGGCTCCAGGGTCTTCTCCGCCTCGCGGCCGAGATCGTAGCGGATCAGGCGGTACGCGAGGCTGTTCCCCGCGAGCCCGAACCAGACCGCCGTCGCCTCCAGGGCCCGGGAGAGATGCTTCGCGGTGTCGGGCGACGGCGCGTTATCCCCCGAGCAGACCGCCAGCCAGGCCGTGCCCGTGCGGGCGACGAGGGCCGAGGGCGTCCCGGACGAGTCCTGACGGGGGGCGAGCAGCGCCGCGACGTCCCTTTCGTCGGGATACCGGACGTAGATCTGGGAGAGGTTGATGCTCACGGGAGTCGGGGAAGGATCCTCACTTGGAGTTCTGCCGGATCCAGTCCTCCCACGCCTTCTGGCCGGCGGCGAGCGTCTCGCCCTTCCAGTACTGGTCGTTGAACCCCAGGTCCTTGCCCCCGGCCAGACGCGCCAGGCCGTGGGCGGCGATCAGGCGCACCTGGGGATCCGCGTGGGGGAGCATCTGGAGCAGCGCGCCGGCGGACTTGATCGTCCCCGTCTCCGCCACGATCCGCGCCGCCGTGGCGCGCCGGGCGGCCTGCGCCTCGGAGGTGGAACGGCCGACAAAGCGGGCCAGCTCGGCGGCGGCGAGATCGCCCAGCGAGCGGAGCGCCGCCTCGCCGGGGTCGTTCGCCGGCTCGCGCGACAGGATCTGGATCAGCTCCGTCGAGCGGTTCGAGGTCTCCTCGTCCGGGCGGGCGCGCTCGGCCAGCAGCGTGTGCACCCAGCTCGTCTCGAGCGACCCGTTTCGCAGCGGATTGGGGGTGTTCAGCTGCAGCCCCAGCGCCGTGGTGCCGAAGCCCGAGAAGACGTTTGCGCCGAACTTCGGCGACGTCGCCCGCGCCATCCCGTCGATGACCCGGATCATCGTCGCCGCCGGCGGACCGTCCTTCACGCGCGGGGTGTATTCGACGTCGACGACGGCCGCGTCGGCCGACACGCCCAGCTGGAGGAACGCGATCTCGAAGCGCTTGCTCCCGCGGACGATCTTGACGTAGATGTGCCCGTGCTGGAGGCCGACCTTGCGGGGGTCGTCCACGCTGACTTCCGTGCTTTCGGCGATGCGCAGTTCGGAGCCGTCGCTGAAATCGACCGAGGCCTTCGTCCCGGAGGCGGTCCGGAGCATGGTGCCGGCCTCGATCTCGTCGCCCGCCTTGAACGCCTTATACTCCCCGTTCTCGCCGGCCTTCCCCTCGAGCATGCCCTGGAGGATCGCCAGTTTCGCCACGCCGCGGGGGCTTTCGGATCCGTCAGCGGGAACTCCGATCAGCAGCGCCGCCAGCAGGGTGAGCATGGAGTCTTCTCCTAAGACGACGCGGAATCCCGCCCGGGCCAGGGATTCAATCTCCGCCAAGCGCGCGGCTCCGTCAAGCAGAATTCATCCCGGACAGCGGACGCGGAGGATATACTCGGCCCGCATGCCGGCCGCGCTGGTGACGGGGGCGACGGGTTTCGTCGGCTCCCATCTGGTCGACCTTCTCCTCGAGAGGGGCTGGCGCGTCTCCGCGCTCGTGCGGAAGTCCAGCAACCTCCGCTGGATCGAAGACAAACCGGTCCAGCGCGTCGATCCCGAGACGTCCCCGTTCCCGGACTGCGACGTCCTCTTCCACGTCGCCGGCGTCATCCGCGCCGACACCTACGCGGACTATCTGGCGGGCAACCGGGACCTGGCCGTCCGCGTTTTCGAAGCCGCCCGCGCGAAACGCTTCGTCCACGTCAGTTCCCTCGCGGCGGCGGGGCCGGGAGAGGCGCTCGACGAGTCGACGCCCTGCCGCCCGATCTCCCTATACGGCCGCTCGAAGTGGGAAGGGGAGCTCGCCGTCTGGGCGCGGCGGGTGCGGGTGCCGGTGACCGTGATCCGTCCGCCGGTCGTCTACGGCCCGCGCGACTTCGGCCTCTTCGACCTCTACGTCACCGTCGCGAAAGGTCTGCGTCCCGAGATCGGCGCGCCGAAGCGGATCAGCATCGTGCATATCCGCGACCTCGTCGAGGGCATCGTCCGCGCCGCGGAGCAGGCGGCAGGCGCGAACGAGGTCTTCTACCTGGCCAATCCGGAGGTGGTGGAGATCTCGACCGTGATGGGGATGATCGAGCGCTCGCTCGGGAAGCGCGCCCTGAAGCTCCGCATCCCCGACCGCGTGGTGCGGTTTCTCGGCGCGGTGGTGGAGGACGCGGCCTCGCTGGCGGGGAAACGCTCGATGTTCGGCCGCGACAAGGCGCTGGAGATGACGCAGAAGGCCTGGGGCTGCAGTCCGGCGAAGGCCGCCCGGCTGCTCGACTGGCGCGCGAGGGTTCCGCTGGCGCAGGGAATGGCGGAGACCGTGGAGTGGTATCGGTCGCAGCGGCTCCTGTAGGTGTTGACTTGAAAATTATGGGCTGCTAGACTCGAGTCCCGTTTCCCAAAAGCCGAGGGGTTGGGTCAAACTCTCTGGTAGGAGCCTGGATATGGCACCCGAGGTCGGAGAATTCAATCTCATCGTGGTCGAGGTCGAGTCCGCCAGACTCACCGACGCAGCCAAGGCGTTTGCCCGGGCGTTCAACCTGGACGAGGCCATCGCCCTCCAGGTCTGCAAGAGCGCGCCCATCAATTTCGCCCAGAAGCTCACGAAGCAGGAAGTGAAGGCGATCACTCCCGTGCTGAGCGACCTGTCCAAGAACGGCATCGAGTTCCGCGTGACCGCGCGGATCGCCGGGAGGATCGGCAAGCTGAACTGGCCCGTGCGTCCGCAGTTCACGGCGGGCGGGATCCAGAGCGCCACCGGCCTTTCGTTCGAGTGGGACAACACCGCGTTCGTCTGCCCGGGCTGCGGCGAGACGTTCCTGTTCCGCCGCCTCGGGAAGCTGAAGCTCTCCGAGCCGCCCGTCGTGGTGGGCTCCAACGGCGCCGAGGTCGCGGAACGGGCGGCCGCGCCCGTGCTGGCCCGCTCCGCCGCGCCCCAGGCCGTCCGGGCGTCCGTCTCCTCGTCGAACGAGCTCGGAAGCTATGAAGACTCCGTCCGGCCCGCCCCGCGCGCGGTCGGCGTCGAGGGCGTCTCGTCCGTCCCCGGCGAAGGCGAGTCGCTCGACCTGCCGGAGGCGATCGACGAGATCAAGACGCAGGACGAGCCCATGACCGAGGCGTCGCTGCCGGATGCGGAACCTCTGCCCGCGCCCGAGCCGCTGGACGAGCTCCCCGACGGCGGACTGGGCGATCCCTCGGAGCCGGCGCTGTCGGAGCCCGAGCCCGCGCCGGAACCCGAACCCGCGCCGGTCGCCGAGCCCGAAGCCGCGCCCGTCGCCGAGGAGGAGGCCCCCGCGGGCGACCCCGGCGAGCTCTATAACGTGTTCCTCTCGAAGATCACCGACACCTCCAAGCGGGACAAGGCCGCGGAGCTGATCTCGAAGGTGAAGGGGTGTTCCACGACCGAGGCGAAGGAGCTCACGACGCGCCTGGTGATCCCGCTGGCGAAGAACGTGTCGAAGGCGAAGGCCGAGGACATCCTGAATCAATTCAAGAAGCTGAAGATCTTCGGACGCATGACGAAGGTGAAGTAAACCGTAGTCCGCAGACGGCAGACAGAAAAAGCCGGAGGCAGCCGCCTCCGGCTTTTTTTATTCAGCGACGGTCGCTCCGACTTAGTGCTTCCTGGTGGCCCCGCCGTCCGAGATGACCAGGGGGCGCGTGGCGCGCTTCAGGAAGAGGATGGCAAAGCAGGTGTCCCAGACGGGCTGCTCCGGGCGGCTGGCCTTCCAGGAGCCGTCCTTCTGCTGCGCGTCGAGGAGCACCTTCGCCCCCTCCGGATACCAGGTGTGGCCGCCGATCTTGCCGGTGTCGTAGAGCATGCCCAGCCGCTCGAGGGCGTAGAGGTAATAGTAGTAATAGGAGTTCGCCGCGCCGTCCTCGACCTCCGAGGGGCCGAGGTTTTCGGTGACCGACCAGTTCTTCGCCAGCCAGGCCATGCCGCTGCGGACGTGCTCGTTCTTTTTCCAGTCCTTGCCCTGGATGTACTCGTAGATGACGACGGTTCCCGTCGCGCCGGCGGTCATGGCCGCGTAGGCCGGCCCGCCTTTGCAGACGCCGTAGCTGTCTCCGTAGCACCAGCCGCGGGGGGCCGCCGGGGGCAGTTCCGACGCGCCGGGGCCGGTGGCGACGCCCAGGTCCACCTTCTTCCCGCCCGCCTCGGCCGCCGGATGCTGCGTGTCGTACCAGAATTTCTTGGCGAGCACGATGACGGACTCCGGGATCCTGATCCCGGCGTCATGGCAGGCGCGGAGCCCGAGCGCGGCATACTGCGAGTTCGAATTGTCGCCTCCGGCGGGGCCGTCCTTCGTTTTGGACACCGGCACTTTGCGGAGCACCGGCGGCTTGATACGCTCGCCGGACCGCATGGCGGCGAGGACCTCCGGCGTGACCGGCGGGGCGCCGCCGCCCCCGGAAGCGACGGCATTCTTCACGGCGGTGGGGACGTTCTTCGCGGCGGCGGTCGGCTCGCCGTAGCCCCACTGGCCCGTCGGGCCCTGGTTGTCGACCAGGAATTGCGCGCATTGCCAGATCCGGTCCTGGTACTTCACGCGGTCGAGCTCCTCGAGCACCATGGCCTGAAGCACGACTTTGTAGGTGCGTTCGAGGCTGGCGCCCAGGATCCCGGCGAGCAGCTTCTGGACCACAGGATCGTTGTCCGGGACTCGGGCTTCGATGAGCGTGAGCAGGACGAGCTCGTCCGTATTGCCCATCTCGTGATGCGTGCCGGGGGAGGGCGTCTTCTTGAGATACTCGGCGCCGGCGGCGATCGCCTCCGCGACGCGCTTCTGATCGACGGACTCGAAGCCCTTGGAGTCCTGGGCCGCCAGGGGGGCGGCCAGCGCGAGAAGGGCGAAGACGCGGAAAAGGCGGATCATGAGCGGCTCCTGATTCGAATGCAATGCTCGCCCGGCACCATCATATGCATTGGTGGCCCTTTTCCGTTACAAAGTAACGCGGGACCGCGGCGTCACCAAAAGGAGCTCAGCATGCCGATGAAGACCAGCAGGGCATAGGCCGTCACGGCGCCATAAAGGTTGAGGAAGTACCAGAGGCCCTTCCCGCCGTGCCAGTGCTTGCTGTACAGGTCGGAAAGCCGGAAGCCCCGGGTGGATCGGCGATGCCAGAAAATCGCTCCCCCCAGGAGGAGCAGCACGGCGACAAGATAGTCCACCACCGCCGGGACCAGATCCTTTCCGGCGCGCTCCGGATTGAAATCGGGTTGAGAGGCCCCGCTGCTCTGCTGGCCGATCGATCGGCGGGCTCGGGTATAGGATCGGAGCTCCGGCGGCCAGCGGTACAGGCCGAAGACGAGCAGCGCGACGCCGCATAGGAAGCAGATCAGCACGGGCCGCAGGGGCGGCCGGGTCGCGTGTTTCGTCATGCAAACCCATTATCGCACACCCGCGCCCTCGGAATGAAGCGCGACGCGTCTGCTTCTACTTCCGCGGCTCCCAGGCCTTGAGCGGCGGGATCTCGGGTTTGACGCCACCCTTGGCGCGCAGGGACGGGGCGGTCTTCGACTTGAACACGCGGATATAGTCGAACTTCAGCCTCTGCGGGAACACCGTCGTCGTGTCGGGATTGCCGGGCCAGCCGCCGCCCACCGCGACGTTCAGCTGCAGGTAGAAGTCCCGGTCGTACGGGGCGGGGAAGGGCGGCTTGTCGCCGCCGCTCGTGAACCAGTCGTTCTGCACCTGGTAAAGCTCGCCGTCCACGAACCAGCGCATCTCGCCGGGGAACCACTCCAGCGCGTACTCGTGCCAGTCGTCGACCAGGGAGCCCTGCTTCAGCTGCACGCTCGCGCCCTTGCCCGATCCCGGATGCGGGTTGCCGAAGTGCAGCGTCCCGTAGACGCGGTTGGGCTCGTGGCCGAGCTGCTCGACGATGTCGATCTCGCCGCACAGCGGCCAGCCGCCGTACTTCTTCATGTCCGACGGCATCATCCAGATTGCCGGCCACACGCCTTTTCCCTTGGGCAGCTTCACCTTGAACTCGTAGCGCCCGTAGGTCCACGCCGCCTTGCTCTGCAGCTTCGCGGAGGTGTAGTTCCGGTTCTGGAACTTCTCGGCTTGCGCGACGATGACCAGCCCGCCCCCCTCGACGAAGGAGTTCTCCGCGCGGTCCGTATAGAACTGCTGCTCGTTGTTGCCGAAGCCGTGGCCCCCGGTCTCGTGTTTCCACTTTGACTTGTCGAGCTCCTTGCCGTCGAACTCGTCCGACCAGACCAGGTCCCAGTCGTCGGGGTGCGACGTGGCCTTGATCGCCTGCGGGGCGGGGAGCAGCAGGAGCAGCAGCGCGAGCATCCGCATGTCGGTCCTCAGGGGTTGATCCGGACGACCGCGCCGCCGCTTTTCCGGGTCGATTTCACCACCATCTGGGCGAAATGCAGCTTGCGCGGCACCCAGCGGCTCATGACGAAGGGATAGAAGTCGGGCTGGCCCATGCTGCGCGCCAGCTCGTTGAGCACGGTGGTCAGCTGCACCCAGGAATTCACCAGCAGGATGACGCGCGTCGCATCCGGCGCGTCGGGGTCGTAGAGGTCCTGGACCGTGAACGGTTCGACGGCCGCCTCCACGTCCTCGCCCCGCAGGCTGAAGCCCAGGGCCGTGTCGAGGCTGTCCACGAGGTGGAGGTAATGGGCAAAGCACTCCGCCCAATCCTCCCACGGATGCACCGAGGCGTAGGTGGAGATGTGCCGGTCCACCCAGTCCGGCGGCGGACCCTTCTCGTAGTTGCGCTTCAGGGCCGCGGCGTAGTCCTGCCGCTCGTCTCCGAAGAGATCGCGGAACTTCGGAAGCCACGGCGTGCCGTCCACCAGACGATCCCAGTAGTAATGGCCGATCTCATGGCGGAAGTGCCCGAGCATCGTCCGGTAGGGCTCGTGCATGTCCTGCCGGATCTTCTCCCGCTTCGCGTCGTCCGCCTCCTCCACGTTCATCGTGATCAGGCCGTCGGCGTGGCCGGTCAGCACGCGCGGCCCCTTCTCCGGCGAACGCAGGAAGTCGAACATCACGCCGCGCCGGGGATCCTCGGCGATCTTCGAGGCGACCGGGAGTCCGAGGCCGAGCAGCTGCGCCACCAGGCGGCGCTTCGCGTTCTCGATGACCCGCCACCAGCGCCGGTTGTCCTCGTCTTCGAGGTTCGGGATGGTGTGGTTCAGCCGGCAGGACCGGCAGAGCGGGTCCGGGTCCGCCACGGGGACCAGCCAGTTGCAGCCGGCGGAAGTATCGAAGTTTCCGCATCGACGCCACCGCATGGGGGATTCCTGCTGGCCGACGGGCAGCCAGGTGCCGGTCGCCCCCGGCTCGATGGCACGCAGCCGGGCTGCGTCCGGATCGTACCCCAGAGCCGCCTTGCACCCGAGGCAGAGGCTGTTGCGGAAGAAGACCGGGCGGCCGCACGTGCAGCGATAGGCATGCCCGCGGCCCGAGGGCTCCTCGGTCCGCCAGGCCTCCGCCAGCCGTTGGGCGATGTGTTCGAAGAGGGCGGTCATGGGTTTGAGGGAGCGGCCTGCGCTGCCCGCCCGCGATTGAATCAAGTTTCCCCGAATCGGGAAAGGGGAATGCAGGCCGCGGTCGTCGCGCGCTAGGCGTCGTCCCGCGACGGGGGCGGCGGGGCCGGGTTCTGCTTCGCCGCGAAGGGCGTCAGGCTGACCCAGACGCCGTCGCCTTCGACCTTCACCGCGAAGCACCGCATCCGGATTTGCGGGTTGCCCGTGTATTCGCCGTTGGTCACGTCGAACTCCCACGAATGCAGCGAGCAGCGCACGTACTTGCCGCGGAAGTAGCTCTTCGAGAGGGGATAGCCCGCGTGGGGGCAGAAGTCGCGCGAGGCGAAGACCTGGTCCTTGACCTTATAGAGCACGAGGTCTTCCTGGTCGACGCGGACCGGGAGCATGCCGTCGGCCGGGATGTCGGCCAGATTGGCGGCGCGCACGAAGTGCTCCATCATCCTTCGGAGGGCTCGATCGACGCCGACATCGACCCCTTGCAGCGCGGGATGCGGGGGTCGGCGCCGTAGCCGTGGATGAGGTCGCGCTTGAACTCGGCCTGCTCGAGACTGCCCGTGTACACGTTGCAGCGGCCGACGGCGTCGACCTCCTGCGCCATGCGGAAGCCCGTCTCGCGCGAGTGGCCGAAGACCTTTCCGAGCATCTCGATCACGTACTCGTAGGTGTGGTCCTGGTCGTCCCAGAGCACGACGTGATACGGCGGCTGGAGCTTCGTCGCGTTCTCGGGGTGGACGACGGGTACGGCTTCGGTCGGCATCTTACTTCAGCTCGGCGATCTTCGGCCGGATGACCTTGAGCGCCTCCTGGTACTGGGTGGTGTCGAACTGGTGGCCGGAGACTCCCTCCGACCGGGCGAAGAGGCCCATCCCGCCGCGGATGAGCTCCGAGGCCTTCTTCAGGTCGATGAGGAGCTTGCCCTTGTCGTCGTCGCTGAGGTCGTTGCTGATGATCTGAGACTGGCTGCCCTTGACGATCATCAGTCCGGCTTCGCAGGACTTCAGGCCTTCGGACTCCAACTCGGTGCAGAAGACCTTGATGGCGCGGTCCCGCGTGCGCTGATATTCCTCGAGGGGATACTTCTTGCCGGCGATCTGTGCCGCCTTCTTGTAGGCCTCGAGGCCGTCGTTCATGAGCTTGAGGCCGTTCTCGAGGTCGTTGTAGACGCGGTCCCGGGGCGCCTGCGGATCGGGGTTGAGCCTCGGCTGGATCATGCGCTGGCCTTCGTCGCACTTGGTCTTGCCCGTCGCCTCGAGGCCGGAGACGTCGGGCGGCGGCGCCTTTTTGGCCGCCTCGACCTTCGGCTCCTTCTTCGCGGTCATCTCGGCCGGGGCTTCGCCGCCGGAGAAGACGACCACCAGCACGCCGACGAGGACGATTCCGGCGACGACGCCCCCGATGATCAGGGGCATATTGTTCTTCGGCGGAGCGGCGGGAGCCTGGGCCCGGCCGGACAAGGGGGGCGAGCCGCGGCGGGTCGGGGGCGGGGCGGGCTTTCCGCCGGGCTTTCCAGGGGCAGGGCGGCCCGACGCGGGCTTCTTGGGAGGCAGCGCCATAGTCGAAGATTGACTGTATCGAATCGCCGCGCAAAAGAAAAGACCCGGGAGCCGCGGCGCGAGATAGAATCGGCGCCCGTGCACAGTCTCGAGATCGTCCTCATCCTCCTGGGGCTGGCCGCGGCGCTGGAACTGCTGGCCCACAAGATCAACGTCCCGCACCCGGCCCTCCTGGTTCTGGGCGGTCTCGTGCTCGCGCTGATTCCCGGATTGCCCCATATCGAGCTCGATCCCGAGGCCGTCTTCATCGTGTTCATCCCGCCCCTGCTGTTTCGCGCGGCGATCACGACGTCCTGGCGCGATTTCCGGAGCCACCTGCGCGCGATCCTGACCCTGGCGGTCCTCCTCCTGCTGGGGACCGTCCTCGGAGTCGCCTGGATCGCCCACTCGCTGACGTCGGAATTCACCTGGCCGGCGGCCTTCGTCCTCGGCGCCATCATCTCGCCTCCCGACGCCGTCGCGGCCGTCGCCGTCATGCGCCGCCTGGGCGCGCCGCGCTCCGTGGTGACCATCCTCGAGGGCGAAGGGCTGGTGAACGACGCGACCGCGCTCGTCGCCTACCGCGTGGCGATGACCGCGGTCGTGGCGGGCAGCTTCTCCGTCGGGCACGCGAGCGTCCAGTTCCTGATCGCCGCCGCGGGCGGCATCGCGATGGGCGTCGCGACCGCCCTGGTCGTCATCTTCATCCGCCGGAAGATCGGCCGCTCTCCGCTCGTCGAGAACACCATCTCGATCCTCACGCCTTTCGCCTCGTTCATCCCGGCGGACCGCATCGGCGTCTCCGGCGTGCTCGCGGTCGTGGCGACGGGTCTTTCGCTGGGCCGCATCGGGCCGCGGCTGGTGTCGCCCCAGACGCGGTTGCAGGCCCAGGCGCTGTGGGACATGATCGTGTTCCTGCTCGAAGGGCTGATCTTCATCCTCATCGGGCTGTATCTCCCGGCGAGCTTCGACGCCCTCCGCCAGCACACGCTGCGGGAGCTGCTGGAATACGCGGCGGTGATCAGCCTGATCGTCGTCCTCATCCGCCTGCTGGGCGTCTTCCCGGCGGCCTACGGCCTGCGCTTCATCGCCCGCGTGGCGGGGGCGAAGTGGAGCTATCCGAAATGGCAGCACGTAGCGTTCATCGGCTGGGCGGGGATGCGGGGCGGCGATTCGCTCGTGATCGCGCTGGCCCTGCCGCTGCTCACCAGTGCCGGCCGGCCGTTTCCGGCGCGCGACCTGATCATCTTCATCACGTTCTCCGTCATCCTGGTCACCCTGGTCCTGCAGGGCTTCACGTTCGGCTGGGCCTGCCGCCTGCTCGGGCTGCGCGACGACGGCCTGGACCGGGAGGAGGAGAATCGGGCGCGGAAAATGTCGCTGGAGGCCGGCCTCGCATACCTCGAGCAGGTCGCGCAGCGGCCTGACGCGCCGATGGAGCACATCGACGACCTCCGCGACCGCCACGCGCGGCGGCTGCATCACCTCATGGTGAGGGACCAGCCCGTGCTGTTTCCGGAGAAGCGGGGGCACCTGGCCGCCTACCGCCGGATCCGCATGGAGATGCTCCAGGCGGAGCGGAAGGCGCTCATCGAGCTGCGCGACCAGGACCAGATCAGCGACGGCGTCCTGATCACCATCCAGCGGGACCTGGACCTCGAGGCGACCTTGCTCTCGCAGGACGACGACGCGACTACTTAGGAGCCGGCTTCTCCGGCGCTTTCAGACCCTTGGCGCCCCACTTGACGACGAAGAACGTGAGCGGCGTCTTGCCCGTGTTCGTCAGGCCGTGGAAGTCCCAGGGCGCGGCATAGACCACGTCGCCTTTCTTCGCGGGCACATCCTTGCCGTTGAGGTGCCAGGTGCCCTCGCCCTCGGTGATCTCCATGAACTCCTCCTCCGCGTGCTGGTGCGGAGGATGGTTCTCCCTGCCGGGGTTGAGGACGACGTAGCCGACCAGCGTGTCTTTCGCGCCGAAGGTCTCGGCGGTCCTGTGACAGAGCCGCAGTTCGCCCCAGTCGAACTTCTTCACCTCGACCCTGTCGAGCGGCCAGACGCCGGTCTCGAGCGGCCCGCGGGGGGCCATCTGGGCGGGCGACTCCGTCGCAGCGCAGCCGGCGACCAGGACCAGCGGAACGACGGACAGCAGCAGACGTTTCATGATTCGCTCTCCCTGAGTTGCCTGACGGAGCGTCGGCGCGGCCCGGTGTATTCCGGACTATGGGAGGACGTCGGCGCTGGTGATCGTGGGGCACCAGTATTTCTCGATGTGGCCCACCAGCAGCGCGACGCCTTCGTCGTGGCTGACGTGCGGGGGCTTGCGCGGGTCGTACAGGCCGTCGGTCAGGTCGCGGACGAGGACCGTGTGCATCCCGAGCATCACCATCTGGCGGATGCCGAAGGAGCGGCCGAGCACGCACATGTTCGTGTGGACGCCGGTGAGGATGACGTTCGTGATCCCGCGCAGCTTGAAGACGTTGTAGATCTCCTGGCCGTCGGCGCTGACGACGTCCGGCGCCGCGATCTCGATCGTCGCGATCTGACGGGTCCAGGGCCACTTCTTCGTGGCCTCGATCTCCTTGATCGGGCACTTCTTCGCGCAGTCGCACCAGTCGCTGTCGTCGATCGGCAGGGGCCCCTCGCGGTCGGGGTCGAGCCGGTTCCACTTGAAGGGGATGACGGCCTTTGCCATCGGGGCGTCCTTGGCGCGCTGCCGTTGGGGCGTGCCCTCGTAGAACTTGATGACGTCGCTCGGCGCGTGGACGATGAGGACGCCCTGCGCGCGGGCGGCCGTCACGAACTCGTTCAGCTTCGGTGCCAGCTCCGCGACGCGGCGCGCCGCCCCGGCGCAGGTGTGGGTATCCCACATGTCGCAGATGATGATCGCGGTGTCCGTCGGCCTCCACGTCGCGGTCTCGGTCTTGTCGCCGCGGCGCTCGTGCAGCGTCAGGACGTCCTTGGGGCGGTCGGCCGACGCGCAGCCGGTCAGCAGAAGACACACGAGCGCTCGTTTCATGGGGGTTTTCCTCCGCGTATAGTACACTCGACGACGCATGAAAGAGCCCGCCCCGGGGGATCTCCGCCGCGTCATCGGGTTCTGGGGCGGGACGGCGCTGATCATCGGGATCACCATCGGCAGCGGCATCTTCCGCAAGCCCTATACCCTCGCCGGCCTGGTTCCCAGCCCGATGCTCATTCTGGGGCTTTGGACCGCGTTCGGCATCATTTCGATCTGCGGGGCCCTCGCCATCGCCGAGCTGAGCTCGATGATGCCGAAGACCGGCGGCGTCTACGTCTACCTCCGCGCCGCTTATGGCGACTCGGCCGCGTTCGTCTACGGCTGGGTCTATCTTCTGGTCGCCACGCCGGCGACGGTGGGTGCCCTCGCGACGTTTTTCGCCGAGCTGTTCGCCGGCGTCTTCGGGATCCGGATGGGCTATATCCCGCTGATCGCCGGCATCACGCTCGCGATCCTGTCGGTCGCGAACCTGATGGGCGCGCAGTTCGGGACCTGGATCGGGAACTTGTTCACGTCGATCAAGATCATCGCCCTGCTGATGCTCTCGGTCGTGTCGTTCTTCCTCGTCGACGGCAGCTTCTCCCACCTCGCCGCCGCGCCGGACGCCCGGGTCGACCTGGGAAAACTGGGACAGGCGGCGGCGTCGGTCATCTGGGCGTACGACGGCTGGGTCGCGGTCAGCATGATCACGGGCGAGGTCGTGGCGGCCGACAGGCTGATGAAGCGGATCATCGTGGCGGGGATGCTGACGATCGTCGGACTGTACCTCGTCGCGAACGTGGGCTATTTCCACGCAATGTCGCTGGAAGACATGGCCCAGGCGAAGGCGGGGGTGCCGCAGACGATCATGGGCCGGGTCACGGGAATGGGCGGGGTGCTGATCGGGTTCTGCATCATGTGCAGCGTGTTCGGGGCGCTGAACGGCAACGTCATGACGAAGCCGCGGGTGTCCTACGCGCTGTCGCGGGACGGGCTGACGTTCGGCTTCCTCGGGAAGGCGCATCCGCGCTGGGGGACGCCGTACGCGGCGATCATCATCCAGTCGATCGTGGCGATCGCGCTGGTGGGGGTGCTGACGCTGGTGGACCCGCAGAATCCGCAGGGTTTGTTCGACAAGCTCACCACGTACTTCGTGGTCGTGGAGTGGTTCGCGCTGCTGTTCACGGTGGGGGCGGTCATGATCCTGCGGCGCAAACAGCCGTACGCGGAACGCCCGTTTCGCACGCCGATGTATCCCCTAGTGCCCCTGACCTTCCTGGGGGGGACCGCCGCCGGGCTGGGCGCGATCGTCTGGGGGGAATGGATCGCCGGGAACCGCTCGCCGGTCTACGGCCTGCTCCTGTCGGCGCTCGGCTTCCCCGTCTACTGGGCGTGGAGGCGGCTCAGTCGCGGATCAGGCCCCGGGCGGGCCGCCCCGGAGTCGTCTCCGTCCTGAGCTTGCCGTCGCGGACGACCGGCGTCCCGTTCACCAGCACCCAGCGGAAGCCTTCCGACCGCTTCGTCGGATCCTCGTAGGTCGACCGGTCGATGACCGTCGCGGGATCGAAGACCGCCAGGTCCGCGTCGGCTCCGACCTGGACCCGCCCCTTGCTCTTGAACATCGGGGCCTGGTGTTCCAGGCGCTGCGCGGGACCCAGCGACATCTTCCGCAGCGCCTCCATCAGCGTCAGCACCTTCTGCTCGCGGACGTATCGCCCCAGAATCCGCGCATAGGTGCCGGCGCAGCGGGGGTGGCCCTGCTTCTTGGCGGCGTCCCAGATCCCGTCGCTGCCGATCAGGACCAGGGGGTGCGCGAGGGCCGCGTTCACCGCCGATTCCGGGATCGAGAAGATGATCGCGTAGTCGTCGGACTTGCGGTACTTCTCGAAGGTCTCGGCGGTGAGCCGCTCTCCGGTGGCCGGCCAGAGGATGTCCTT